>Ga0209693_10000309_pt1 | contig 19394 bp, 22 predicted proteins | sample HubBroMetageWRM3_FD_188345 | JGI IMG/M metagenome (GOLD analysis project Ga0209693, IMG submission 188345) | Warmed soil microbial communities from the Hubbard Brook experimental Forest, New Hampshire - Hubbard Brook CCASE Soil Metagenome WRM 3... | ecosystem: Environmental > Terrestrial > Soil... | reverse complement strand
CCGAGCCTCGATTCGCTCGCCCGGACCCAGCCCTTTGGCGCCCTTGGCCAGCAACGGACGCCCCACCGCGAAGACGCTGTGGATCGTCATCCAGGGCTCGGCCAGCGCCGCCCGGAAGGCGGCTTGGATATCGCAGTCGCCGGTGATGTCCCAGCCGTGCAGAACGAGTTCTTCGCGCATGTGCTCGGCGAACCAGGGCACCTTCATGGTGCGGCCAGTCCACGCGACATCGGTATCGGCCGGAACCTCGTCGGCCGCCGCTGCGACCTCGTTCAGGGTGGCCATCCTGTCCTGCAGCGCCTCCCACAGATCGGCGTCATTCAGGGCGCGCAGCGGACCCTCTCGTTCCTCGAAACTGCGGGTGCCGACGGGTTCGCCTTCCAGGTGCGCGCCCAGCACCCGGGCGAGCTCTTCGGCGTTGCCGGCTTGATGGATGACGATGTCGCGGACCGTCCAGGCTTCACACCAGCTGCCGGCGTCGGGGCGGCGCTGCTGGACGGCGTCTAAGAACGGCTGCCACTCGGGGAATCGATCGTTGTCGATCTGTTGCTTCACGGCATCGGGTATACCCGCCGCCTCTGACAACTAAGCCGCGAGCGGACTATACGTCGTGGTGCGCTGACGTGCCGGACGACCGATGCCCTCAGCGATCGCAATCAACTCGGAGGCCGTCTTGGCCGATCCGTATTCGGAGCCGGCCATCCGGGAGATGGTCTCTTCCATCAGGGTGCCGCCCAAATCGTTGGCGCCGCCGTTGAGCATCACCTGCGTGCGCTCGACGCCGAGCTTGACCCAGCTGGTCTGGATATGAGAGATACGGCCGTGCAACATGATCCGCGCCAGCGCATGCACTGCGCGGTTGTCCCGGTGGCTTGGCCCGGGCCGTGCCGCACCGGCGAGGTACAGCGGCGAGTTCTGATGCACAAACGGCAGCGGCACGAACTCGGTGAAACCTCCGGTGCGGTCCTGAATGTCACGCAATACGTTGAGGTGACCGACCCAGTGCCGCGGGCTGTCAACGTGGCCGTACATCATCGTCGAGGATGACCGCAGGCCCACCTCGTGGGCTGTGCTCACGATCTCGATCCACATCGAGGTTGGCAGCTTGCCCTTGGTGAGCACCCAACGGATTTCGTCGTCGAGGATCTCCGCGGCGGTGCCGGGGATGGTGTCCAGGCCCGCCTCACGCAGGCCGGTCAGCCACTCACGAATACTCAAGCCGCTCTTGGTCACACCGTTGGCGATCTCCATCGGTGAAAACGCGTGCACGTGCATGGACGGCACCCGCGCCTTGACCGCCCGCACCAGGTCCGCATATCCGGTGACCGGCAGCTCGGGATCAATGCCGCCCTGCATGCATACCTCGGTTGCGCCGACGACATGGGCCTCCCACGCACGTTGGGCGACCTCGGCCGTCGACAGCGAGTAAGCATCGGCGTCGCCCTTGCGCTGCGCGAAAGCGCAGAACCGGCACCCTGTGTAACAGATGTTGGTGAAGTTGATGTTGCGGTTGACGACGAACGTGACGTCATCACCGACCACCTCTCGGCGCAACGAATCCGCCAGGGCGGCAACAGCATCCAGCGCAGGACCGTCAGCGGTGGCCAACGCCAGGTACTCCGCGTCGGTGCAGCCGGCAGGGTCACGTTCCGCTGCACTCAGAGCGGCGAGCACATCGGTGTCAATGCGTTCGGGGGCACGGGCGGCCAACTCGTGCACCTTCGATCGGATCGAGTCCCAGTCCCCGAATGCGCTGAGCAGATCGCTGCGGGCTTCGGTGCTCCGGCCTTCGGTGTCGATCGCGGCGTTCAAGTCCACCCGGCCGGAGGAGGCGACGTCGTCGGGCTCCTGCCACGGCATGCCCACCGGTTTCACATCGCGAGCCAGCCCGGTGGCCGGGTCGGCCAGCGCCGCAACGTGGTTGTGAACTCGCGGATCGATCCAGGCCGCCCCCGCCTGGACATACTTGGGCTGGGCGGTCAGCCGCTCCACCAAGTCGTATCCCGCCTGTTCGGTGACGGCGGCGAGCTCGTCGAGCGCGGGCCATGGCCGCTCGGGGTTGACGTGGTCAGGCGTCAGCGGCGAAACGCCGCCCCAGTCGTCGACACCCGCGGCGATCAACGCCATGCACTCGTCGCGGGACACCAGGTTCGGCGGCGCCTGGATGCGCATTCCCGGGCCGAGCACCAGTCGCGCCACCGCCACCGTGGCCAGGAAGTCATCGATACCGGCGTCGGGCGTCGAGGCCATCGCCGTGTGCTCTTTGGCGCGGAAGTTCTGCACTATGACTTCCTGAACGTGGCCGAACTCCTTGTGTGACTTGCGAATAGCATGCAGTGTCTCGGCCCGCTCGGTGAGCGTCTCGCCGATACCGACCAGCAGACCGGTGGTGAACGGTATCGACAGCCGGCCCGCGTCGGTCAAGGTGCGCAGCCGAACCGCCGGATCCTTGTCGGGACTGCCGTAGTGCGCCAAGCCCTTCGTTTCGAACAGCCGCCGCGACGTCGTCTCCAGCATCATCCCCATCGACGGCGCCACCGGCTTCAACCGCGACAACTCCGACCAGCTCATCACGCCGGGGTTCAAGTGCGGCAGCAGCCCGGTTTCCTCCAGCACCCGGATCGCCATCGCCCGCACGTAGGACAACGTGGAGTCGTAGCCGCGTTCCTCCAGCCACTCGCGCGCCTCCGGCCACCGATCTTCGGGTCGATCACCGAGGGTGAATAGCGCTTCCTTGCAACCGAGTTCGCCGCCGCGACGAGCGATATCGAGAATGTCGTCGGGCTCCAGAAACATCCCGGCGCCCTGGGCACGCAGCTTGCCGGGCACGGTGACGAAGGTGCAGTAATGGCAGCTGTCGCGGCACAGATGCGTCACCGGGATGAACACCTTGCGCGAGTAGCTGACCGGCAGCCGTCCAGCAGTGCCGCGTCGTCCCGCCGATTCCAGACCAGCATCGCGTACCCGCGCCGCGCTGCGGCACAGGTCGGCCAGATCCTCGCCGCGGGCAGTCATGGCGACCGCCGCCTCGTCCACATTCAGCGCAACCCCGTCGCGGGCCCGCCGCAACACCCGCCGCATCGCGGACGCGCTCGCCGGCGGCGGCACCGACGGGTTGGGCAGCAGGGTTGATTCTTCGCCCGGAGTCAGTGGCACGTTGGTGTAACTCCCGTCCACCCGGATTTCATCCGCGCGCAGCAACCGTTTGCATCCCCGACGCGTGCCATAGGCGCAACAGTAGCGTCCAGTTGCGCGCTGGCGGGCCCTGCCCTCCTTCTCCAGAGAGGCCTGGTCGCGCGACTCGTCAGCGTTCGGCTCGGCGCTGCCACAGTACCCACAACGGCGGTGCCGCACCCGCCGCGAGCAGCAGAAACGGGCCGTAAGCCAGCACTCCTCGGCCACCGAAGATAACGTCGCCGCCCGGACCGCCCATGGCCATCGCGGCGACCGTCAACAGCCAGGTCCACAGCGGCAAGGCGGCCAGCCTCGCCGACGTGGTCCATCGGCCGGCGGCCCAGACCAGGGCCGCGTTGACCAGACCGCTGATCAACGCGCTGATGGGAAATGGGATTGAACCGAGGTAGGCCGGGAGCAGCAGCGCGCCGGCGACCGCGGAGAGAATCCCGTCGACGGCGAGTAACGCCAGAATGAGGATTCGGATGGAGGGGTCCGTCGCGCCGGCGTCGTCGATCTGGCCGACGCGCGGCTTGGTGGCGGTCAGGTCGGGACGCTGTCCAGCTGCGAAACGATGGACATGAGCTCCCACTGGAAGCTGTCCCGTCGGTCCTGCCAGTGTTGCTGGTTGTAGTCCAGATCCGGATCCATACTTTTCCTTCCTGGTCCTCGCGGCGCTTGCTTGGTCGGAAGCCTACCGCGCGGCGGACCCGGCGAGGTCGAGTCCGGCGAGGAGATCGGTCTCCCAGCCGCGCTGATCGCGATCACCCGCGACGCCGCCAGCCAAAATATAGTGCTCCTGGCCGACGATCGGCAGCGCGAAGTTATTCGACAACGCGAGAGCTCGGCCGGTGGGGCCGACGATCAGCTGGGTGGCGTGCGCGGCCAGCGCCGCCCTCTTGGCCGGCAGCGCGTCCAGGTCCTCGACGACCGCGTCGATCTCTTCGTCGGAGTAGCCGAGGCCGCCGAATTCGCCATCAGCGGGCGGGATCACCCATTCGGGCCGTAAGTCGTCAGGCCCGAGCGCCTCCCAACCTGCCATGAACGCGCTCCGGGCGATGACCGTCCAGTAAAACTTCGGCACCGTCCATGGCGTGCCCGGGTAGTCCTCGGTGCCAGCCGCGGCCACCGCCGCCGTGGTTACGACATGGGCCCGCACGTGATCGGGATGCCCGTATCCGCCGTTGGCGTCGTAGGTCACCACGACGTGCGGCCGCAATGTGCGAATGACGTCGACGAGCGCGCCGACGGCTTCGCGTTCGTCGGCGTCACTGAACCGCTGAGAACCCTGCCGGCCGCGCGGTTCGGTGCCCGCCATGCCCGAGTCCCGCCAGCGCCCCGGCCCGCCGAGGAAGATCGGCGCGTCGACACCCAGGGCGCGCAGCGCCGCGGTCAGTTCAGCGATGCGGTAGCCGCCGAGTTGGTCCGCGTGATCGACGGCAAGTTGCGCCCAACGGTCGCCGATGACCTCGCCTTCTTCGCCGAGAGTGCAGGTGACGACGTGCACCTCAGCCCCGCGGGCCGCGTAGTGGGCGATGGTGGCGCCATTGGTGATGCTTTCGTCGTCCGGGTGGGCGTGTACGAACAACAGCCGCGGCGTCTCCTGCATGGACGCACCATACCGGTGTGGTGCGCGGTGAAGGAGCCGGGTAGCGAAGACGTAACCCGATGGGCCGCAGCCACAATCGGTGGACGGGCAAAGCCGACGTTTCGCCAAAAGAAACGCCGCTGGCTACTATCAACGCATGGCGCAGCAGATCATCTCCATGCCAAAGACAATCCGCACTCGCCGCCGGGGCAAGGAACTCGAGGACGCGCTCTACGACGCGACGCTGGCGGAACTGGCCGCAGTCGGCTACGGCGGTCTGACCATGGAAGGGATCGCCGCGCGGGCCCGCACCGGCAAGGCCGCGTTGTATCGCCGCTGGTCCTCCAAGCACGACCTGGTCCAGGCGGCGCTGCGCTACGCGCTGCCGCCACACCCGGAGCCGCGTAGCGACCGATCGGCGCGGGAGAACCTGCTGTCCGTCTTCACCGCGCACTGCGATGTGCTTTCCGGCAAGACTGCATTTCCGAGCCTGGCCATCATGAATCAGCTCATCCACGAGCCGGAATTGCGTTCCATATTCGCCGACGCCGTCGTGGCACCCCGCCTGCGGATCATCGAATCGATCCTGCAGGCCGGCGTGGCCAACGGCGAGATCAATGCCGCCGTGCTCACGCCCTACACCGCGCGCGTCGGCCCAGCGCTGATCAACCAACAGCTGCTGCTGACCGGGGCCCCACCGAACAAGCGCCAAATCGCGCACATCGTCGACACCGTGGTCGCCCTCGCCGCGCCGGTGCAGACCGGCTGACGGTAGTCCAGGCGGACAGCCGCGCCTCCAGCAGCAGCCCGCGCATATGCTGCGCTACTGCGCGGCTTTGACCCATTGTCCAGCGTCGCCGACGATCCCGACGGGCACCGAACCTGAGAGGCTCACATTCAGCACGCTGGGGCCGGCCGCCACGATCGTGGTGTCCTGCAGGATCGGCAGCACGGTGGACATGTTCCACAGCCGCGGCTCGACCGTGTTGACCACGTCGTTGATGTTCTCGGTCCCGGCCAGCGCGGCATCGATATTCGACTGGATGCCGTGATCGCAGATGCCGGTGAGGTTGGACGGCGCCTGCACCAGTGCCCCGGGTTCCTGTGCCCGGCTGGGCGCTGTCGACGTCGGACCCGCCGCCGTGGTGGCAGGAGTCGCTCGGGCCGTCACCGACGGGTCGGATGAGGCCGTCGGGGCCGCCGCCGTCGACACCGGCGTCGCCTCCAATGCCGGGCAGCTGTAGCGGGAGGCCAACAGCGTCGCCAAGTTCCCGCCGGCCTCGCGCCAACCGACAAGGGCGTCCACCCGGTTGTTGACCAACGCGTCGCGGTAGAGCGCCACCGGATCGAGCGCCAACACCGTCGCGGCGATACCAACGTTGCGCAACTGGTCGGCGGCGGTGTTGGCCACTGCCAGCGACGTCGGGTCGTTCGCCGCGACGCCGATGATCAGCGACAGCTGCTTGCCGTCCTTGCTGATCCGCCCCCGGGTGATCTCGGGCGGCCCGGTTTTGGGCGGCGCCGAGGGCGCTGGAGGTGGCGGAGTGACCGACGCCGACGTGTCGTTCTCGATTTGGTATCCGGATGCTTCCAGCAACCCCAACGCCTCCGTTCTGGTCAGCGCGGGCGGTGCGGTCGGCACGTAGCCGGGGTCGCTGGGTGAGCGTATCTGCGCCTGGTCCAGGGTGACGGTGTTGTCGCTGCCGGCGCCCACGGCGGCGAGCAAGTCAACGTCGAGCATGCCCAGAATCGCCTTGCGAACCGCGGAGTCGGCCAGCTTGGGCTCGTTGGCGCGCAACGTGAGCTGCATGACTCGCGGCGTCATGATCCGGGCGGTACGCACATCCGGGATGGCCGACAACTGCGCGAAAGCTGCTGAGCCACCGTGTACTTGGGCGACCTGAGTGTCGCCGTTGCGGACCGAATCGGCCAGTGCGGCCGGTGCCCCGGCCCGCCGGAACAGGATCAAATCCGGCTTGGCCGGCGGCCCCCAATAGCGATCGTTGCGGGCGAGCAGGATTTCGTCGCGCTGCGGGTCGATGTTTTCCACCCGGAACTGTCCGCCGGTGACCGGCAGGGCGCTCGCCAGCCCGGCCGGGAAACCTCCGGGCACATCCTTGACGATGTGCGCAGGCAGAATGTTGCTGAACAGCTCGCGCCACGCCGGGTATGGCCGGGAGAACGTGACGACCGCCTGCTTGCCGCCGTCGATCGACTGCACGCCGGTGATCAGGTCGTAGCCGGCCGGATCGACCACACCGGGCTGGCTGACCATCTGCCGCCACAGATACCAGAAGTCGTCGGCGGCGATGGGAGCGTTATCCGTCCACTGCGCCTCCGGCCGGATTTTGTAGGTCACCGTGAACGGGTTGTCGTTGGTGACATCCGCGGACACCAGCAGCGTCGGGTCCATCTCCCATCGGGATCCGGTCGGCGTGGCCGGGTCGGCAATCGGACGGAACGCGCTGGGCAGCACAAGCGCACCGACTGCGGCGTTGACCGCGGAAAGGTCGGTCAACAGATGCGGGTTGAACCCGGCACCGATCGAGTCGATGCCCATGATGATCTGCGTCTTCCGCATGGGCGGCGGCGCGGTGCTCCGGGTGGTCTCGGTGCTCTGCGGGGCCGGCGGCGGACTGACGGCGCAGCCGGCCAGCGCGAGCGTCGAAACCAGCACGCCGATGGTTAACCAGGCGCGGCGGGCTCGTTTCGGCACGCCCAACAGGGTATCGGGACCCCGCGGTTGATCAACTGCTGCTCGTGCTTGGCCAGCGCTAACCACGGGCCTTGGCCCGCGCCTTGCTGCGCGCCCGGGTGGTGGCGTCCAGGTCGTTCTTGCGGACCCGGACGATCTCCGGCGTCACCTCGACGCATTCGTCGTTCGCACAGAATTCCATGGCCTGCTCCAGGTCGAGCTCGAGCGACTTGGCCAACGTCTCGAAGACGTCCGCGGTCGAGGACCGCATGTTGGTCAGCTTCTTCTCGCGGGTGACATTGATGTCGAGATCCTCTGGGCGTGGGTTGATCCCGACGACCATTCCCTCGTAGGTCTCCTGGCCAGGCTCGACGAAGAACTGGCCCCGGTCGGTCAACTGGATCAGGGCAAACGGGGTGATGATGCCGGTGCGGTCGGACACCAGCGACCCGGTGTGCCGGGCCCGGATCTCGCCGGCCCACGGCCGGTAGCCGTCGAACACGGCGTTGGCGATGCCGGTGCCGCGAGTGAGGGTCAGAAAATCGGTGCGGAAACCGATCAGGCCCCGGCTGGGCACGATGAAGTCCATCCGCACCCAGCCCGCGGCATGGTTGGTCATCTCCTCCATGCGGCCCTTACGGCCGGCCATCAACTGGGTGATCACCCCGACGAACTCCTCGGGACAGTCGATCGTCATCGCCTCGAACGGTTCGTGCAACTTGCCGTCGATCGTCCTGGTGACCACTTGCGGCTTACCGACCGTGAGCTCGAACCCCTCCCGGCGCATCTGCTCGACCAGCACCGCCAGCGCGAGCTCGCCGCGGCCCTGCACCTCCCAGGCGTCGGGCCTGTCGATGTCGACGACCCGGATGGAGACGTTGCCGACCAGCTCGGTGTCCAGCCGGTTGCGGACCATGCGCGCGGTCAGCTTGTGCCCCGAAACCTTTCCCGCGAGCGGGGAGGTGTTGGTGCCGATCGTCACCGAGATGGCCGGCTCGTCGACGGTGATGCGCGGCAGCGCGTGGGCATGGTCGGGATCGGCCAGCGTGTCGCCGATCATGATCTCGGGCAGCCCCGCCACGGCCACGATGTCGCCGGCGACCGCCTCGTCGGTGGCGGTGCGCTCGACGCCCTCGGTCGCCAGCAACTCGGTGATCTTGGCGTTGGTGATGACGGGCAACCCGTCCACCTCGCGCATCCATGCCACCTGGTGGCCCTTGCTCAGCTTGCCCTTATAGATCCGGACCAAGGCGAGCCGGCCGAGGAACGCCGACGCGTCCAGGTTGGTCACCAACGCCTGTAGCGGCGCTTCTGGGTCCCCGATCGGCGGCGGGATGTGCTCCATCAGCACGTCGAACAGCGGGTCGAGGTTGTCGCCCGCGGGCACCTCACCGTCGGCTGGCGCCTCGGTGCTCGCGATGCCGGCGCGCCCGGACGCGTACAGCGTCGGCAGGCCCAGCGCGTGCTCGGCGGCCTTGGCCGCTTCGTCGTCGAGATCGGACGCGACGTCGAGTAGCAGGTCGTGGCTGTCGCTCACGACCTCGGCAATCCGGGCGTCGGGCCGGTCAGTCTTGTTGACGACGAGGATCACCGGCAGATGCGCGGCCAGTGCCTTGCGCAGCACGAACCGCGTCTGCGGCAGCGGACCTTCGGAGGCGTCGACCAGCAGCAGCACGCCGTCCACCATCGACAGCCCGCGCTCCACCTCGCCGCCGAAATCAGCGTGCCCAGGGGTGTCGATGACGTTGATGATCGTCACGGTCCCGTCCGGGTGATGCCGATGGACGGCGGTGTTCTTGGCCAGGATGGTGATGCCCTTTTCGCGCTCCAGGTCGCCGCTGTCCATCACGCGGTCCTGCAGATCACCGCGTTCATGCAACGCACCGGACTGCCGCAGCATCGCGTCGACCAGCGTGGTCTTGCCATGGTCGACGTGGGCGACGATGGCCACATTGCGAAAATCCACGCCGGTGATTCTGGCAGTGCGGGCTGTCGATAGCGAACTGAGCGCGCTCAGCGCGACCCCAAGACTCGGTTCAGCGCAACCAGAAAGCCCCGATCGGCGGGCACCCAGTCGATTTCTTGCAGTTGCGCGGCCGCCACCCAGCGCAGCGCGCCGTGGTCGTGCGGCTGCGGTTCACCGCGGACCAGGCTGACCTGGTAGGCACGCAGCGTTGTCGACTCGGTGAGCGCAATGTCGTCACCCAAACGTGCGCCGACCGCGACTTCGACGCCCAACTCCTCGGCCAGTTCGCGGGCCAACGCCTCGGGCTCGGTCTCACCGGGCGCGACCTTGCCGCCGGGTAATTCCCAGCGGCCCGCCAATTCGGGTGGCCGAAGACGTTGTGCGACCAGCACCGTGGATTCGGCGATGATGGCTGCGGCGACCACGATCTGGTTCGGCATCGCGGTGACGGTATACGGTCGAGAGATGGCTGTGTTAACGGATGAGCAAGTTGACGCCGCACTGCCTGACCTCAACGGATGGGAGCGGTCGCAGGGCGCGCTGCGCCGGGCGGTCAAGTTTCCGGCATTCCTCGCAGGTATCGATGCGGTGCGCCGGGTGGCTGAGCACGCCGAAGCGCAAGATCATCACCCCGACATCGATATCCGTTGGCGGACGGTGACTTTCTCGCTGGTGACACACTCCGAGGGCGGGATCACCGATAAAGATGTGGCCATGGCGCACGACATCGACGGGATCATCGGTTCTTAGCCTCGGCTCGTCGCGCGACCCTTCGTCTAGCGCGGCGAGAGCCTGCGCGCCTGGATCGAACGCAGCCTGTGTTCTATCTGAGAACCCAGCCTCGCGACATTTGGCGGGGGAATCTGGTGCAAGTCCATTGCTAGACGCCCAGGCCGCCGGACAATCTGCGGCGCTGGGACATCTAGCCGACCGGGGTGCAGAAGGCTGTGGTCTCGCCACAGTCGGTTGGTCACCCCATCGGGACGGCAGCCACCAGACGAAGGGACGAATAACCCCACTCGGCCCTCACCGCTGGGTGGGGTTATTCGAAACGGAGGCGCCTGCGTGCTGGCGGCCATCCAACCGGGGCCCGCTCGCCGCGATCCAAGCCAAGGTTGCCAGCGTCGCCACGATATAGACCATCCCGCCCCAGGCCAGATACCACGCCCTGCCGTTCTGCCAGATGGTCGGTTGGGCAAAGCTCAACAACCACGGCACGCCGATAATCAGCAGCACCAGCCAGCTCCAGCAGAGGATCCGCGCGCCGAGACGCTGCGATAGTGGCCCGTGCAGCAGCCAGATCATCAACGGCACCAACCACACCCAGTGGTGTGTCCAGGAAATCGGCGAGAGCAGCAGCCCGAACAGTTCGACCACCAGCAGGGTGCCGAGCGGGTCTGGCCCACGGCTGGTCAGCGCACGCCAGGCCAGGATGGCCAGTATGGCGGTGACGGCGATCCCGGTCAGCACCGGCGGGCTGTAGCCGGCGTCGTGGCCGAAGATCCGACAGAAGCCGCCACGCCAGGACTGATTGAACGTCGTGCAGATCGGCCCAACCCGGTCGGTTTTGAAAATCAGATCGGTGAAGTAGTGCCGGGTCTCGTCGCCGACGACGAGCGCGGACACCGCAACGGTGGCCAAGAAGACGACCGCGGAGAACACCGCCGCGCCCCACCGACGAGCACCGAGGAAATAGAGACCGGCGATCGCCGGAGTCAGCTTCACGCCGGCCGCGGTGCCGACCAACAGGCCCGACAACCACCACCGGGTGGTGTAGACCGCATACAGCGTGGCCAGCACCAACAACACATTGATCTGGCCGTAGTCGAACGTACTGCGCAGCGGCTCAAGCCAGATGGCGACCGCGGTCCAGAGCATCGCGAGACGGTGGCCCTCACCGGCCGCGACGCCGAGCAAACGCTGGCTGATCCGGACCACGCCGTAGAGGGCGGCCATCGTCCCGACCTGCCAGCAGAAGGCGACCAGGCCGAACGGCAGCAGGTGCAGCGGGTAGAAGAGGATCGCCGCAAACGGCGGGTAGGTGAACGGCAGCGGGAAGTCCGGCGTCTGGTCGGCGTAGACGTAGTGGTACAGGCTGCCCGGGTGGTCGATGGTGGCCGCACCGCCGATATACACGTGCAAGTCGACGAAGTTGGCCCCATTGGGAGCGAGATACGTCCAGGCCAGCCGCGCAGCGACGCTCAGAACCAAGAGCACCGGCCCGACCGCGTTCAGCGAAATCGCTCGCCGGGTGATAGCTGCCGCCGGGGCGGCCGAGGTGGTGTCTATCTGCACGACTCTAACGGGGCCACGACAGGTGCGGCGGCAGACCGCTTTTCACCGCCCACCCCTGCGCTGCGAGGCCGTCGGTCACCGCCGTCACTCGTATCCGTAACGATCGAATAAACGCCACACGTGTCACTTGAGTCACTTCCATATCGAGCGAACTATCAGCGCGGGAGGACCCCGTCATCGAGAACCAGGAGAGTCATGTCAACCATTTGGACGTTGTTACGTGCCAGCGCGGTTGTGGCGGGCTCATCAGCCGCGCTACTCGCAGGCGGTCTGATGGGCACAGCCCACGCCGACCCGGCGCCACCGGTACCCGCACCGAATGTTGGGCAGCAGTTGGTCACTTCGGCGGCCGGCGCACCCCAGGTGCTGCAAAACCTTGGGACGGCACTGAGCGGACAGCCAGCGGCGCCGCCGCCGTTGGCCAGCATCAGAGTCCCGCAGCCTTCGGCAGCGGGCGTTCCGGGAGCCACCTCAGCCGTCCCCGGCGTAACCTCACTCATCCCCGGCACCACCAGCGCTGCTCCGGCGGCGACGAGTGCGACACCCGGACTCGGGATCCCGGGGTTGACACCGACCCTTCCGGCACCGGCCGCGCCCGCGTCCGGGCTCACCGGCATTCCGGGGTTGACGCCGACCGTGCCGGCGGCGCCTGCACCGGCGACAGGACCCGCGGGATTGCTGCCCCAGGCGCAGCTCAACTTGCCGCAGATGCCGTTCCTGCCAGTGCCGCTGCCGCAGCAGATTTCGCTGCCCGGCGACCTGACCTCGTTGCTGACCGGTCGGGTCCCGGCTTCTCCCGGCGTCAGCTCGCCCGGATTGGTGCCCGTTCCGGCCGCCGCCCCGGTGACGTCGCCCAACCCGTTGTACTTCCCGGTGTCCGGCCTGCCCTGATCCACCCTGGCCGGCTAGCGCCCCGCTGCGCTAGCCGGCACCCCAACCAACCCTGACCGGGAGGACACCGTGGTAATCACCAGGAATCTGATCAGCGGCTTGGCCGCCGCGGCGCTCGCTTGCAGTGCCGCAGTCCCGCTCAGCCCCGGCGCGCTTGCCGACCCGACGCCGCCCCAGCCGCTCCCCGCCCAACAGTTTCCCGGGCTGCCGGCGCTGACCGAGTTGAGCCCCATCATTCAGCAGGCCGCCGGCAACCCCGAGCAGGCGACGCAGTTGCTCATGGCCGCGGCGTCGGCATTCACTCACAATCCGACGGCGCCCGACCAGTCGAAAAACGTTGCGGCGTCCGTGAACCAGTTCGCCCAGGCGCCCAATGCAGCGGTTCCGGCCGACCTGAACCAGCCACCCAACTCCGCCCCCACGGCGCACATCGTCCCGCCCGGCGTGGAACCGGGCGCTCAGGCGCACCTGCCGACGGGTATCGACCCGGTGCATGCCGCGGGCCCCGGGCCCGAGGCCGCACCTGCCCCCGCGACCGCCATCCCGGTAGCCGCGCCGGTGGCACCCGCCGGACCGCCTCCCGCCGCCGCGCCGGCAGGACCACCCGCAGCGCCGGCGCCCGCTCCTGCGGCCGCAGCACCCGGTTTCAGCCCGGACACCCCGCCCACGCAGGATTTCATGTATCCGTCGATCAGCAGTGGCTGTTTGGCCGACGGCGGTAACGTCCTCGCGACCGCGCTGTCAGTGGCCGGGCCCGCGAAGATCCCGACGCCGGGCCCTACAGCCGGCCAGACCGCCTACGTGTTCACCGCCATCGGCACACCAGGACCTGCCGACGTGCAGAAGCTGCCGTTGAATGTGACCTGGGTGAACTTGACCACCGGCAAATCGGGCAGCGTGACGCTCAAGCCGCAACCGAACATCAACCCGGCAGGGCCGACCACGTTGACGGCCATCGCCGACACCGGTTCGGGCAGCGTCATGTCGACGATCTTTGGGCAGGTCACCACCAAGGACAAGCAGTGCCAGTTCATGCCCACCATCGGTTCGACGGTGGTGCCCTAACCGCGGTTCTATCCGTCGGCGCGCACCCATCGCCGTGTGCGCGCCGGCGGATCAGCCGTCAGTAGGCCATGAACAGAATCGCGTCCCGGTCGTACTCCAGGCCTGGGTGAACGCTGGCCAGGTGTGCCTGGGTGAGCTCGACCAGTTCGTCTTCATCTTTCCCGACGATGGCCTCGCCGCACGGACAGTTCAGGTGTGTCTTCACGTTGCCGCCTTTCCGTTAGCCTTCTTGGCCGCTTTCATCTGCTTCTTATACGAACGCACCTTATCCAGCGAACTGGCGTCGGCGATATCGGCGACCGACAGGTGCGTGCCGGCCTTGCCGTAGTCGCCGGCAGCTGTCCGCCAGCCCTTCGGGGTCACCGAGTACTGCTTGCCGAGCAGCGCCAGGAAGATTCGCGCCTTCTGCTCGCCGAATCCGGGTAGGTCTTTGAGTCGCCGCAGCAGCTCGGCTCCGTCCGGATCGCCCGCCGTCCACACGGCGGCGGCATCGCCCTCGTAGTGATCCACGATGATCTGGGCCAACGCCTGGATGCGCTTGGCCATTGCAGCTGGAAAGCGGTGTATTGCAGGCCTTTCCGAGCACAAGGCGGCGAACTTGTCCGGGTCGTAGTCGGCGATCTCGGTTGCGTCGAAGCCGCCCATCCGGTCGGCGATCTTCTTCGGGCCGGCGAACGCGGTCTCCATCGGCACCTGCTGGTCGAGCAGCATGCCCACCAGCAACGCGAACGGGTTGTCTCCGAGCAGCGCATCCGCGGCCGGGTCTTGGGCAAGCTGCAGCTTCGGCACCGTCACAGTTTAAGACCATGCTGACGAGTTACGGTGTCGGTACGCCATTCGCTAGGTGAGGGGAGGATCAAGATGACCGACCGCTACTTGAAGAACCTGGCAGTGTTCACCGGACTCTCCTGTGTCGCGATCGGCGTCTACCACTTCGCTCTCGGTACAGCCTCGGTGCCCGGCGCGACGGACGCCAACGCCACGGTCGATTCGCGGGAGCGGTTCTACTCGGCGTATTTCGCCGGGTATGGCTTCGCCTGGCTACGGGCCGCACGCCAATCCCCGATTCGGGCCGGTGACGTGCGTCTACTGGCGGGCCTCATGCTGCTGAGCGCTGTTGGACGGTTGATCTCACTGGTCCACAACGGCCGGCCGCACTGGTTCCAGGAAGTGCTCACGGCAGTTGAATTCGTTGTTCCCGCAGTATTTTTCGGGATAGCAGAGGCCGAGAAACGGTCGAGCGAAAGCGAGCTGAACCCCGCCGGGTAGCCGACTAACCGCTTTTGCGGCGGAACTCTCGGCGGTTCTCCACCGGCCCGTGCACCCGGGGCTGCTTGGCGCCGCCGTCCTTGTGATCCGATCCGCCAGACGACTTGGCATTCTTGCGTTCGAGCGCCTCTCGGAATTTGCGTTTGGTGTCGTCCTCCGACGCAGAATCCGTCCCCGACTTGGATGCAGCCATGCCCGCAGCCTAGCGCGGCGACGATGCGCGCCGCGAAGCGGCGGGAGGAGGAGCCGCGCCATCGGCTCTAGCGCCCGCGGCGATTACGTCTGAATCACCGCACGCCCGGCGGCATGCCGTATACGTGTGCGATCGGCATCGTCAGCAGTACCCGACGGTCGGTGACCATCGCCTGGCGGTAGTCGTCCCAGTCCGGGTGTTCGCCGGCGATGTTGCGGTACAAGGTAATCAGCCCTTCGACAGTGTCGTCGTCGACAGCGAGCGCCGGCGGCGTCAGCTCCGCGGCACCCTCGGCGACGGCATACGACCAGCCGTCGTCGGCGCTGACCAACAGCGAAGCCCGCGGGTCGCGTCGCAGGTTGCGGGTCTTGGCCCGCGGCTCGGTGACCGACACCTGAACGGCGACGTTGCGGGCGTCAAAGTAGTACGACACGTTGGACAGCTGTGGACGTCCGTCGCGCTTGACAGTTGCCAGCACGCCGAGCGAATTGTCGGCGATCACGGCCAGCAGCTTGTCGTCGAACACTTGGCGTCCCATGTCGAAAGCCTACTAGTCGACGCTCGGTACCATCAGCTCATGACCCGCTACGCGGCATTCCTGCGCGGCGTCAACGTCGGCGGCGTCAACCTCAAGATGGCCGACGTAGCGGACGCGTTGGCCGAGGCTGGTTTCGCCAATGTGCGCACGATCTTGGCGAGCGGCAACATCATCCTGGAGTCACGGGCTGGTGCGGATGCGGTGCGCACCAAGGCGGAGACGGCGCTGCGCAAGCGTTTCGGATACGACGCGTGGGTACTGGTCTACCCCATCGAGACGGTACAGACCATCGTCGATGCGTATCCGTTCGAGGCCGAACTGGACGGATACCAGTCCTACGTCACGTTTGTCAGCGACACCGCCGTGCTCGACGAGCTCGCCGCATTAGCCGACCAGGCCGGCGCCGACGAGAAGATCACCCCAGGACCCCATTCCGCGGGCGTCATCTATTGGCAGGTGCCCAAGAACCACACACTGGACAGCACCATCGGCAAAACGATGGGCAAGAAGCGGTACAAATCGTCGACCACCACCCGCAACGTGCGCACGCTGGCCAAAGTTCTGCGGTAAGCGATCTCGCTCAGTCGTCGGGGGCGGCCTCGAGATAGCGCAGTGCGTCCGCCTTGCCGAGCCCCAGTCCCCGCGCGACGTCGAGATAGCTGCGCGCCGCGGCCGCCATCGCGGAATCCGACGGGTCCGCGCGGGCGACGAATGTGCCGAAGCGTCCACGGGTTTCGACGACGCCGGCGGTCTCCAGCTCGCGGTACGCGCGGGCCACGGTGTTGACCGCCAGACCGAGCTGACCGGCCAATTCACGTACCGTAGGCAGCCGTGCGCCGGGTGGCAAAGTACCGTCCCGAATCGCGTCGATGACCTGGTTTCGCAGCTGGTCGAACAGCGGTCGACCCGCTTGTCCGTCAACTCGCAGCCACTCCCCCAGCTCCACCTGCTCAGTATCCCGCAGTCCCGCTATGTTGGTGGGGTGCGGATAACGGTCCTGTCAGGCGCGGGAATCTCGGCGGAGAGCGGCGTGCCGACGTTTCGCGACGACAAGAACGGACTGTGGGCCCGGTTCGACCCCTACGAGTTGTCCAGCACGCAAGGTTGGCTTCTCAACCCCGAACGGGTTTGGGGATGGTATTTGTGGCGGCACTACCTGGTGGCCACCGTCGAGCCCAACGCCGGCCACCGCGCCGTCGCCGCCTGGCAGGACCACGCCGAGGTCAGCGTCGTCACGCAGAACGTCGACGACCTGCATGAGCGTGCCGGTAGCTCACTGGTACATCATCTGCACGGCAGCCTGTTCGAGTTCCGTTGCGCGACTTGCGGTATGCCTTACACCGGCGAGTTGCCGGAGATGCCGGAACCGGCTCTGGAAGTGCAGCCACCGACCTGCGTCTGTGGCGGCTTGATCCGGCCCGACATTGTGTGGTTCGGTGAGCCGCTGCCCGAGGAGCCGTGGCAGCACGCGGTCGAGGCGACGACCGCCGCCGACCTGCTGGTCGTAGTGGGCACTTCCGGCATCGTGTACCCGGCGGCCAGTCTGCCCGAGTTGGCGCTGGCGCGCGGCACGGTCGTCATCGAGGTCAATCCGGAGCCGACGCCGCTGTCCGACAGCGCCACGATCACCGTGCGCGAGACGGCCAGCGAGGCGCTGCCGACATTGCTGCAGCGGCTGCCCGCCCTGCTGAACTAGGCCGGACGCCGCGCCCGGCCGAGCACGAACTCCGACACCGGCAGCGGCGCCCACGCCGGCACAGTCCGCTCGATTCGGGCATTGTCCACTTCGAATCCCGCGGCGCGGATCGACTGCTCGGTGTGACGGTGGGTATGGCAGTTACCCGCCAGCCTCGGCCATATCGTCGCGTCGACCAGCTGCTGGAACCGACCCCGGATCCCGCCGGTGGCCACATGCTCCAGAAATCGGAGCTCACCGCCCGGCCGCAGACTCGAAAGCAGTTCCCGCAGAACGGAATCGGGGTCGCTCACCGAGCACAGCACCAGCGAGCACACCACCGCGTCAAACGGCTCGGTGGCCGGATAATCCTCCACCGCCTCGTCGCTGACCACTACCGGAACCTGCGCACCGGCGGCCGCAGCGCGAGCCCGCACCGCCAGCCGATGCTCGGGCTCGACCGCGACGACCTGCACAACGGTGTCCGGGTAAAAGGCGAAGTTGGTCCCGGTGCCCGCACCGACCTCCAGCACCCGGCCCGATAACCCGGCCAGATTCTCCCGACGCAGCGCACGAATCTGCTCGGTCTCGTGCGCGGCGATGGTGGGCCAGATCCTGGCGAAGAATGGGTTGTCGACCTTGACCGGGGCCGATGATGTCACGCTTGCGAACCTTCCGTGGGTTTCTGCAAAGAACCAATCGCCATCAGCCACGCCACGGTCTGCTGTGGGGTGGCATCGGCGCCGACCAGTCCCTCCACGATATGTCCGCAGAACACCGCGCCAAGCACCCGGTCGGCGAAGTCGGTGGCATCGCCGAACGGCAGGTGGGGTTTGGCGATCAGCAACGACGCCACCCCGTGGGCAGCACTCCACAGCTGCAGAGCGACGGTCGTCGCATCGCCGGGCGGGCAGAGGCCCTCGTCCATCAGCGTCCGCACGGTGGCACACATGTGCTCGAACGCCGAGCTGGCCAGGGCGGCGTCGACGTCGCTGCCCGAGCGCCACTCACCCATCGTCGCGATCCGATAGAGCTCGGGGGTCTCGGTGGCGAACCGGACATACGCCAGCCCCTGGGCTCGTAGCACCTCGATGGTGGACGGCTGCCCCACCGATACCCGCTGCATTTCGTTGTCCAGCTTCTCGAAGTAGCGTGCACACACCGCGTCGAGCAGTGTGTCTTTGTCTTCGAAATGCAGGTAGATTGACGGCGGCGTCACACCGACGCGTTGCGCCACCGAACGGATCGACACCGCCTTGGCGTGCCCGGTTTCCAGCAAGAGTTCGGTTGCGGCGTCCAGGATTTGGTCGCGAAGCAGCTCGCCGGACCCGCGTGGTGCACGACGGCGGCGAAGACTTTCCGTGGACGGGCTAGCCACTGTGTCTGGCCGTCGCGGGGGTACGTGCGCCCCGACCGCCGTTGAAACCCGCGGGCACAGCCGCGTCGACGTCTTCGCGGCGATGTCTTCCACTCGAACGGTCAGGAGGCGCCGGGAACGCCGCGGCGGTGCGTGCGCCACGATCGCCATTGAACCCCATGGGCGCGGCCGCGTCGACGTCTTCGCGGCGATGTCTTCCACTCCAACGGTCAGGAGGCGCCGGGAGCGTCGCGCCATCCGCTGCCTCGCTGATCCCGAACCGCTCGTGCAGCCACACGAGTGGTTTGGGCGCCCACCAGCTCCACCGGCCCAGCACGTGCATGAACGCCGGAACCAGAACCATCCGCACCAATGTCGCGTCGGCCAGCACGGCCAGCGTCAGGCCGAGACCGAACATCCGCATGAACGACACCTGAGCGGCGACCAACGCCGCGAACGAAATCGACATCACCAGCGCAGCGGCGGTAACCACGCGGCCGGTCCGGGCCAGGCCGAGGGCCACACTCTCGTCGTTGTCGCCACGTTTCGTTCTGCTGTTCGCCGTCGCGGGGCGGGCTGCGACGGCGGCCAACCAGTACTCCCGAATCCGGGAGACCAGGAACACCTCGTAATCCATCGACAGGCCGAACGCCACGCAGAACAACAGCACCGGGATGTTGGCGACCAG
>Ga0209693_10000308_pt1 | contig 19517 bp, 16 predicted proteins | sample HubBroMetageWRM3_FD_188345 | JGI IMG/M metagenome (GOLD analysis project Ga0209693, IMG submission 188345) | Warmed soil microbial communities from the Hubbard Brook experimental Forest, New Hampshire - Hubbard Brook CCASE Soil Metagenome WRM 3... | ecosystem: Environmental > Terrestrial > Soil... | reverse complement strand
AACAAAATCCCAACGTCAAAATTATCGGCGTGGACCCCATCGGCTCGCTCTACTACGAAAAAGTAAAAACCGGCAAGACCGGCAAAGCCCTGACCTACGTAGTCGAGGGCATCGGCGAAGATTTTTTCCCCGGCACCATGAACCTGAAAATCCTCGACGACATCCACCAGGTAAGCGACGAGGAATGTTTCGTCTGGGCGCGGCGCCTCGCGAAACAGGAAGCTATCTTCACCGGAGGCTCCGGCGGCGGCTGCATTTCCGCAGCCCTAAAAATCGCGCGCACCGCCAAACACGGCGACATGATCGTAGCCTTCATGCCCGACTCCGGCTCGCGCTACATGTCCAAAGTTTTCAACGACGGCTGGATGCGCGAACACGGCTACGTGGACGCCGAAGTCGCCCTCTCCGCCGCCGACGTAATCCGCGTCAAGCGCCAGGCCGGCAAAACCCGCGACATGATCGTAGCCGGCCCCTACCAGACCGTGTTCCACGCGCTGCAAACCATGCAGCAACAAGATATTTCCCAGCTTCCGATCTTCGAAGAAGGCAAATCCATCGGCACAGTCTTCGAAGATCAAATCCTGAACCTCGCGCTGCAAGGAAAAGATCTCCGCAAACTAGTAATCCGCGAAGTAATGGGCGCCCCGCTGCCGCAAGTCCCCGCCACCGCCCCCATCGAACGAGTAACCCACATCCTTAGCCACGATAGCCCAGCCGTCTTCGTAGAAATGCCCGGCGCCAAACTAGAAGTCCTCACGAAATTTGACTTAATGGACACCATCGCCGGCCTAGTCGGCCAAAAACGGTAAACTTCGCGCCCAGAATCGCACCTCACAACGAGTCTTTCGTACGTGCGCTCTCCGTCGCGTTGAATTTTCCGAAGGGGCGGGTCCCGCAGAGCGGGACCCGCCCTCCTCTGCGAACGACTATCGCGTTTGCTCACGCTGCCCTGGTTTGAAAAACACATCCGGCGAAACATGAAAGCGCCGACTAAGGCGCTCAATGTGGTCCTTGTTCAACTTCCGCTTGCCGCTCAGCACTTCCGACACGATACTGCGCGTCCCAAACACATCCACCAAATCCTTTTGCTTAAGTTCCTGCTGCTCCATCAAGAATCGCAACACGTCCAATGGCTTCGCCTGCGGAAGCTCGTAGCGCTTTGACTCGAAGTCTTCAATCAACAATGTCAACAGCTCAGCCAATTCCTTCTCCGCACGCGTTAGCTTAGCGCTGCGCTGGTCGAGCTCGCAAAGCGCTTGCGTGTAAACTTCGTTTTCTTTCTCGCTGCGGATCACTTTCGGTGAAAACTTTCTGACCAGTCGCTTGTACTCCGAATTGGAAATCCTGGAACCCATCTCTCTCACCGCCAATCAGACGCAGCCTAACCGAGCCGAGCACGTCGTTTACCGTCCCGAGAGCGAAATTCCGTCATCCTGAGCGAAGCGAAGGATCTCTCGTCGTATAGTCGCGGCGCGCCCGTCAAACTACTACGCGCGTCGTGAGCACGCAGTCCCCATCCTTTCTTGCACTTACTTCCATCCGTATTTCTACGAATATAAATCCTCTGCCATATCTGTTAGCGTGAGTCGGGGCACTATTAAGCCCACAACAGAATTTAAAGGACCGCACATGAACACGCTCACCCGCGCTCAGAAAGCCGCCATCACCAAATGCGCAACCGAAATTATCGAAAACCAGGAACAAGACCTCGCCCGCCACCGCCGCCTCTGCGAAGTCTGCAAACATCCCGCCTGCTCCCTGATTCAGGAAGCCTTCCTCCAGTGGACCAGCCCCGAAGTCATCATGAGGAAATACGGTTTGAAATCCCGCGCCACCATTTACCACCACGCTCACGCCTTAAAGCTCTTCGCGCAGCGCGACCGCACCCTCCGCTTCGCCTTGGGTCACATCATCGAGCAGGCCGACCGCGTCAACGTTACCGCTCGCGACGTCATCCAGGCTGCCTACACCTACGCCCACGTCAATGACGATGGCATGTGGGTCCAGCCGGCCTCTAAATCTGAAATTGTAGTCTCCAAGAATGAAGCCGCTTCCTCCACGCTGGAATCCTCCCTCGCATTGGCCTCCCCCATCGTGCGCTCAGCCTCCAAACCCACCTCCCGTAGGCGCCGCCCTAAATACACTCCGCCTGCTCAGGATCTCGCCAAATCGCCGCAAGAGCTCGATGCAGAGGTTCAAGCGGCATATCTCCAGGCTGCGACTCCTGACACGGTCGTCCCCTCTCGCTCGCTCGCGGAAGCTGCCCAGAGATCGGTCGTTCTTGTACATAACGTTCCCAGACCCAACAGAAACCCCAGCGATCCCTACGGCCCAGTTCTAATCAGTACAAATGAAGCCCATGGACCAGATCCAAAATGATGCAAATCATTGAAAACAAAGGAAAGTCTCAATTTCTATTCGATACTTTTGGCGGGCTGCGCGCACCATCCCTTCTGCGCTCCCACTCCGCCGCGCACGCCGACAACCGCTCAACCCATGCCTCACATCGTCGCTCCGGGCTTTGCAGTTCCCCGCTCCGCAGATGGTATAATGACGAACTTTTTGCTCGCCACCGGACCTTGCGGAATCAGCGCTTCGCTCGGCGGCAACTGCGGCACAGGCAAAAACCAAAAACCATGCGCATCGAAGACTTCAACGAACGACTAGCGCAGGCGATCCTCGTCGGCGACGGCGCCATGGGCTCGCTGCTCTATGAATCCGTCGGCCCGCAGCGCTGCGTGGACGAACTCAACGTCACGCACAGCGAAGCCGTCTTTCACGTGCATCAAACCTATATCGAAGCCGGCGCGCAAATCATCGAAACCAATACCTTCAGCGCCAATCGCCACAAACTCGGCCAATTCGGCATGGCCGATCGCGTTGCGGAATTGAATCATCGCGCGGTGAAAATTGCCCGCGAGGCGCGCGAAGCCGCGAAACACGAAGTCCTGATCGCGGGTTCCATCGGGCCGCTGGGAATCCTGCAGCATGTGCGCGAGCTGCCGCACCAGGACATCGTCGCCATCTTCAAAGAACAAGCCGGAGCGCTGGAAGAGCGCGGCGTGGATTTATTTCTGCTCGAAACTTTCAGCGACATCGAAGAACTGCTCGCCGCCGTGGACGGCATCCGCTCCTTCTCGCGCCTGCCCATCGTCGCGCAGCTCACCTACTCCGATGAAGGCACCACTTTCGGCGGCACGCGCCCGCAGGATGCTTGGGCCAAACTAAAAGACAAAAATATTCAGGCCATCGGTGCCAACTGCACCATCGGTCCGCAACTCCTGCTGCCGATATTGCGCGATCTTGCCGCCAGCGCCAGATTGCCGCTTTCCGCGATGCCCAACGCGGGATTTCCCAAGCGCATCGGCGATCGCATCGTCTATCCGAAATCTTCGCCGGAATATTTCGCGCTGTTCGCGCAGGAAGCCGCCGAAGTTGGCACCCGCATCATCGGCGGATGCTGCGGCACTACGCCCGAACACATTCACGCTATTGCCGAAGCCGTAAAGAAGCTGCGCTCGGCGAAACCGCACGGCTCGCAAGCCGCCGATGGACGTGGCGCGAGAGGAACCGTCGAAGTCTTCGAGCCGGCCGAGCGCTTCCGCCGCATCGCCGCGCGCGAGCCGGAGAGCAAACTTTGGAAAAAAATCCAGACTGGAGAGTTCGTCACTTCCGTCGAAATTGACCCACCCAAAGGCGTCACCATTGACCGCATCCTCGAACAAGTTGGTCGCGTGATGGCGTCCCCGCACGTGGACTCGATTGACATCAATAGCGGCACTCTCGCGCGCGTTGGCATGGACGCGCTGGTCCTCGCCGGAGCCCTCGAAGCGCATGGCTATGAAACCGTGCCGCACGTCACGACGCGCGACGCTAATATTATTGGCTTGCAAGCGATGTTGCTCGGCGCATGGGCGGTCGGCGGAGTGCGCAACGTCCTGGCAATCACCGGCGACCCGCCTTCGCTAGGCGATCATCCGGAAACCAGCGGTGTCTATGAAGTGGATTCCATCGGCCTCGTGAAAGTTCTCTCGCGCTTGAATCAAGGGACGGACTGGGCCGGCAAAAGTCTGGGCGGCGCAACGAACTTTACGATTGGCGTCGCGGTGAATCCCGTCGCGGAAGATATTGACGAAGAACTGCGGCGCTTCGAAGCAAAAATTGAAGCCGGCGCGCACTTCGCGATGACCCAGCCGATTTTCGATCCGCAGCACTGGCAGGCATTTCTGAAACGGCTGGGCGGAAAATCTCCCGTGCCCATCATCGTCGGCCTGTGGCCGCTCACCAGTTACAAGCAAGCGTTGCGCCTGAACAACGAAGTTCCCGGAATCGTCATTCCCAAAGCCACATTGAATGAAATGGAAAAGGCCGGAGACGCCGCCCGCGAACGCGGCTTCGTTCTGGCCCGCCAAATGCTCGATTGGGCCCGCACCGCTCGTAGCGAAAGCATAGCCGGCGCCTACTTGATCGCGCCCTTCAAACGCTACGAAGAAATTCTCGAGTTGTTTCGATGAATCGCGTAAATCGCGCCGCAGCGCGATTTACCCTGAGAACCGGCTGCGCCGGTTCGAAGGGCGTCGTGTCTGGCGCCGCACCCGGCCGCTCGCCGGCGTCCGTATATCGCGCCATCATCCTGCCTGCCCTGAGTGATTTTGCGAAGGGAGTGCAGCGAAGCCTGCCTGCCGCAGGCAGGGATCTCTCTTTGTTTCCGCTCGCCGCCGCGCGCGCTCAAAAAAACCAAAACCGTTTGCGCTTGCGCGGCGTGGCGCCAGGGCTCAAACCGATATCCTCATCCATCTCCGGAACCCACGGCAACACTCGCCCTTCGAACACCGCCAGCGGATTATCCACCAACAACGCGCGCGCCACGTCTTCGCCGCGTTTTTTCGCAACGTGGTCAAACACTTCCTTCAAACGCAGCGGCCGCGAGGTTACGTTGTGCGCGTCGCTCGCCAGAAAATGCACCGCGTTCATTCCGATCCATTCTTCCGCCACTTCCTGAGCGGCCTTCCCAAATTTTCCCAATAAAGATTGCCCCGTCACCTGTGCGTAACACCCTTGCCGCAACCAGCGGAATAAGCGCTCCGGTTTCGCGCGAATCAGAGGATTGCGCTCGGGATGAGTGATGATCGGCCGCAGCCCTGCAAGTTGCAAATGATGCAGCGCCTGATCCATGGAAGGCGGAATCGAATAGTCGGCAAACTCTACCAGCAAGTAGTTCTTTTGGTTCAGCGTGAAGCGCGTGGGAAGGCGCTGAATCTCCTGCAAGTTTTCAAAGCTCAAGTGAAAGTCGCATCCAGTCGCCAGAATTAAACGTCCTTCCACCTTCGCTCGCATTTCTTCGAGCCGCAGGTTTATCAATTCGGGAACGAAAGCATGCTGCGGATGCGCATGCGGCGTTGCAATCACGTGCGTAATCCCATCGCTGATGGCCATTTCCGCCATTTCCAGGGACATTTCGATGGAATCAGGACCGTCGTCGAGTCCCGCGAGTAGATGGCAGTGAATATCAATCATGTGAGCCGAGGATAACGCAGCAGATGGGAGATGACAACGGAGGAGCAAACACGCGCAAGGGAAGCGCGACAAAGAAACAGCGACGAGCCACAACGCGATTGGCAGGAGTCTTGCTCTCCAGCCTACTGAAACCGAGCTGAACAGTTTCATTTGCGGAAACGTGAAGGCATTTCGGTAACTCGCAAGATGCCGATATTCACGCTGTCAAAAATGACTGAAGCAACAGGCCAACACGGTCGAATTGGTATATGTGGCGCGGAACGAAAGCCAGAACGGCCCGTTCCAGAGAGCAGACCATATGACAGTTGATTTTCCGGCACACCGCAAACGAGCGTTCATCACCGGCATCACAGGCCAAGATGGGTCGTATCTGGCCGAACTGCTGATCTCGAAGAACTACGAAGTGCACGGAATCAAGCGGCGCTCGAGCAGTTTCAATACGGAACGAGTGGACCATTTAATCTCAGATTGGCACGACCGCGAGGCTGGTTTCTTCCTCCATTTCGCCGACTTGTCTGATGCCACAAGCTTGTCCAAATTGCTATATCGCATCGCGCCGGACGAAATCTATCACTTAGGCGCGCAAAGCCACGTTCGCGTGAGCTTCGATATTCCGGAATACACGGGCGACATCACCGCGCTGGGAACGACCCGATTGCTGGACGCGATTCGTGAAACTGGAATTCCGGCGCGGTTTTACAACGCGGCCAGCAGCGAAATGTTCGGACAAGCGTATGAATGTCCGCAAACCGAAACCACGCCGTTTCGTCCGCGCAGCCCGTATGGCTGCGCCAAGTTGTACGGCTACTGGATGACGGTCAACGCGCGCGAGGGTTACGGGCTGTACGCGGTGAACGGGATTCTGTTCAATCACGAATCGCCGCGGCGCGGCGAGATTTTCGTGAGCCGGAAAATCACGCGAGCGGTAGCGCGGATCTTGCACGGGCTGCAGGAAAAACTGTACCTCGGCAATCTGGATGGCGAACGCGACTGGGGTTACGCGCCGGAATTCGTCGAAGGGATCTGGAAGATGCTGCAGCAGGACGAGCCGGAGGATTTTCTGTTGGCGACGGGCGAGACGCATTCGGTGAGGGAATTCGTCGAGCGCGCTTTCAGCGAAGTGGGTCTGGACTGGCGCCGGCACGTGGAAGTGGATCCGCAATATTACCGGCCCACGGAAATTGACCGGCTAGAAGGCGATTCCTCGAAAGCGCGCAAGAAAATCGGCTGGGCGCCGTTAACGAAGTTTCGCGACCTGGTGAAGATCATGGTCGAAGCGGACGTGCAGCTGCTGGAAGACAAACTGAGCGGCCAGATCGAGCGGCGCATGGCGATGCGAGGCGGCGAATGAGAGCCCTCGATAATGGCAACGCGGCTATAGGCGTGTTTCACGGTAGGCGCATCGCGGTGACGGGCGGGGCCGGATTCCTGGGCCGCGTGGTGGTTCGCAAACTTCACGAGCGCGGATGCACGGACGTCACCGTTCCTCGCCGTGCTAGCTGCGACCTGAGCCGCTGGGACCATATCGAGCAGCTATTTGACAAGTTCCGGCCGCATCTACTGCTGCATCTCGCCGCCACGGTAGATAGCCCCGCGGGGCATCGCGACGTCGCGGAAAGCTTCTACAACAACGTGATGATGACCACGCAGTTGATCGAAGCTTCGAGCCGGCATGGCGTCGAGAAAATGATATGCATCGGCAGCGCCAGTTCGTATCCGGCGAATGCGCCAGTGCCGCTGCGCGAGCAGGATTTGTTCAAGGGGCTGCCGGATCCGGCGCGCGCAATTCATGGAATCGCGAAGCGTTTGCCATTTATTCAAGCGCAAGCGTACCGGCGGCAATACGGCTTTCACTGCGTGTTTCTGATTCCCACTAATTTCTATGGCCCGGGCGATAACTTCGAGCCCAAGACCAGTTACGTGATCGCGTCACTGATACGGAAATTCGTGCACGCCGTGGATACCGGCGCGACGGAAATCATGATCGGCGGCACGGGATGCGCCACACGCGATTTCATTCATGTGGAAGATTGCGCGGAAGGAATCTTGCTGGCCCTCGAGCACTACAGCGGCGGCGACGCCGTGAATCTGGGCAGCGGCATCGAAGTGCCCATCCACGAGCTAGCGCGCAGGATCGCGCATGTGACCGGCTACACCGGGCGCATTCAATGGGATCCCAGCTACCCGGAAGGCACAACGCGGCGCGTGCTGGACGTGGCGCGCGCGCAAAAAGAATTTGGTTTCCGCGCCCGCCGCGGCCTGGCCGACGGATTGGTGGAAACAGTGGAGTGGTACCGCGCGACGCTCGACCGGAGAATCGTACAACCGCAGGCAACGGCCCTGGCGCAAAGCGTCTAACCACTCTTGGGGCACTCTTGGGGAACTTCCGTGATCGAACAAGTCGCCGAACTCAAGTCGAAAATGTATTCAACTAAACAGCACGCCGAAGTGAGAGTGCGCACGACTTGCCGGTCGTGCGAAAGCGACCGCCTGGAAAGCGTTCTGGATCTGGGGAATTTGTACGTCTCGAATTTCGCGGATGTGCCGGATAGCGGGCGCTGGCCGCGCGTGCCGCTGGATCTGGTGCTCTGCGGCAGCTGCGGTCTGGCGCAGTTGCGGCATACCACGCCGCCGGAGTGGCTCTATACACATTATTGGTACAAGTCTGGAATCAGCGCGATGATGCGCGCGGCGCTCACGGATATTTCTCGCCGCGCTGCACATTTTGTGGGCCTGCACGCGGGAGACAGTGTGCTGGACATCGGCTGCAACGATGGGACGCTGCTGCGCTCCTACGATTATGATGACGTGCGCCGGGTAGGTTTCGAGCCTGCGGAAAATCTGGCGTGCGAGGCGGCGGCCGGAACCGACCGCATCGTGCCAGATTTCTTCAGCGCGCGGCCCGTCGCGGGCGAACAATTTCGCGTGGTGACGTCCATCGCGATGTTCTACGACCTGGAAGATCCCAGCGCCTTTGTGGCGGACGTGGCGAGCATTCTGCTGGAAGAAGGCGTGTGGGTGATCGAGATGCACTATCTGCCGATGGTGCTGGAATGCAACGCGTTTGACGCGATCTGCCACGAACACATCGAGTATTACTCGCTCAGTTCGCTGGAGCCTTTGCTGGCGCGGCACGGTTTGCTGGTGGCGGACGTGGAGACGAACGACGTGAATGGCGGAAGTTTTCGCGTGTACGTGGTGCACCGCGATTCACCGGCCGCTTCGGTGCCGGCGCGGCGCGAGCGCGTGAATGCGATGCGCGCGCGGGAGCAGGGCGCGGGATTGCTGGGCCCAGCGGTGTATCAGGATTTCGGCGCGCGGGTGCGGCTGATTGGAGTGAAGCTTCAGGAATGGCTGCGCGACGAACGGCGGGAAGGGCGGGAAATTTCCGCGTACGGCGCATCCACAAAAGGAAATACGCTACTGCAAGTGTTTGGGCTGGATCACACGATGATTCGGTCCGCGGCGGAGCGCAACCCGGAAAAATGGGGGAAATACACCGTGGGGACGTGGATACCGATCGTCTCTGAAGCCGAAGCGCGAGCGCACGCCGATGACTTTCTGGTGTTGCCGTGGCACTTCATGGACGAAATTCAGGCGCGCGAGCACGATTTTCTGGCGCGGGGCGGAAAGCTGGTGGCGCCATTGCCAAATCTGCGCGTGATTACTGCGAGCGAGTGGAGCGCGATCGCCTGATTCCCTGGATCGCGCTGGTTCATGTCCGCAGCTACATCCGTCGCAATAAAATAGCCGCTGTAACGCGGCCAGAATATTCTGCCGAACGAAGGACACAGTAGAAAACTCGATCTTTGCGCGCCCCTTGCATTTGTCGCGCGTCCGCAACTGCATTTCCCATATATCTAGCGCAGCACTGCACCGGCCTGCCATGCATGCGCCGCAGTGCGGGGTGCGCACGCGAGCCAGCGAGGCAGCAGCGAGTCAGTTTCCGGTAGGACGGGTGGACGCAACACTGAGATGGAAGCCAACCAGGATTGAAAACAAAATCCAAAATCGCTCGCTAGGATTGGACAAACCGGAAAGCCGCCCTGGCTAGGTGTCGGCCGAGTGCAGCCAAACGAAGGGTCCTCCCGCGGAAGCATTCTCGAACCAACGCGGTGCACGGTGTCGCATCGACCGGTTGAGCTGGCAAGACTCGTCAGGACCTAGCCGTGGAGTCTGACGGATAACTTCCGGTTTGCCGACCACTCGTACGGATGATGCTCCGCAAGAAGTGCGCTTCCCCGTCAACGTTTCTGTTTTTCTCTTGCTCACCGAGGGCGGCGCGTGTAATTTCTCACTCGGTTACCGAGGGTATAAATTGAGCAAACCTTCCGATATGGTCCAGGGCACGTTGGACATGTTGCTGCTGAAAATACTCGCCCTCGAGCCGATGAACGGCTTCGCCGTCAGTCAACGTTTGAAGCAAGTGTCGGGCGACGTTCTACAAATGAGCGACGGCTCGCTGTACCCGGCCCTACACAAGCTGGAGCAGGAGGGCTGGATTACCGCCGAGTGGATGACGTCCGCAAAGGGTCGTCGAGCGAAATACTATTCACTGACACGATTGGGGCGGCGGCAACTTGAGAAGGAAACTGACAACTGGGGCAGGTTGTCCGATGCGATTTCGCGGGTCGTCAAACTCAAACTGAAAGAAACTTAAGGGATTCGAAGGCGGAACGGAGCGCCAATGCGACCGGAACATTGGGTATACACGATTCCATTGCGATTGAGATCGTTGTTTCGTCGAAAACAGGCAGACCAAGAACTCGACGACGAAATGAGCGATCATGTCGAGCTAAGGACTGAGGAGTACGTCAGCAAAGGTCTCGCCGTCGAAGAGGCGCGTCGGCGAGCGCTCCTTGAAATCGGCGGAGTAGAAAAACGCAAAGAAGAGTGTCGCGATACCCGCCATGTGACTTGGATTCGGGACCTCGCTCGAGATCTGCGCTACGGTGTCCGCATGCTGCGCAAATCACCCAGCTTCACCGCCGTTGCTGTTCTCACTCTCGCGCTCGGCATCGGCGCGAACACCGCCATTTTCTCTGTTGTAAATTCCGTACTTCTGCAGTCACTCCCGTTTTCCCATCCATCGGAACTCCTGGACATTTCCGCGCGGAGCACGTATTTCGATTTCACTAATCTCGGACTTTCTCTCCCGGATATTGCCGACCTGCAGCAATCCTCCCAATCGCTCGCCGCCCTCGCGGTGTATCAGGATTCGCCGAAGGAACTCGCACTGGACAAGCCGCAACGCCTGGAGGCTACCGCCGTTTCTAAAGATTTTTTCCTGCTGCTCGGACTTCGCTCTATCCATGGGCGCACGTTCACGTCAGAGGACATGCAGCCCGGCAGCCATTCGGTGATTCTTGGCTATTCCCTGTGGCGAGACACGTTCGGCGCCGATGCCACTATTCTCGGCAGATCCATCACGTTAGATGGCCAGCCGCATACCGTCATCGGTGTAATGCCGGCGGAGCCCGCTCTCGGTTTCGCGACAGACTCTAAACTTTTCATTCCGCTCATTCCGACGGAAGACCAACTTGCCGAGCGAGGGAATCACGCGTATTCGGTCGTCGCCCGCCTGCGCCCACACACCAGCGCGGCCCGAGCGCAATCCGAACTCGACACGATTTCTGCTCGGCTCGCTTCCGCTTACCCGGATGTCGATCAGGGCTGGAGCATCCACGCCACGCCTCTTAAACAATATCTGCTCGGTGACGCGCGTACTCCACTCGCCACTCTCCTATGCGCCGCAGGATTCGTTCTGATGATCGCCTGCGCCAATGTCAGCAATCTGTTCCTTGCCCGTGGGTGGGCGCGCCGGCGCGAATTCACTATTCGCGCGGCCATGGGAGCCTCGCGATCCGTTCTGATTCGTCAAGTCGCGGTCGAATCTCTGGTGGTGGCGGTCGCCGGGGGAGCTTTCGCCTTCGCGTTCGCCATGCTGACTGTGCAAACGCTCCGCTCCACACTCCCACCGGAAATTCCGCGGCTGCAGGAGATCCGAATCGACAGCTATGTAGCGTGGTTCACGGTTGGTACCTCGCTGCTTGCCGCATTGGTCTCCGCGGTCGCCCCGGCATTGCTCAGCACAGACGGTGATCTGAGTTTTGCCATCAGAGAAACTTCCACGAGCGCACCGGCCAGAGGCTCTGGCCACAATTTCCTGCGTCAACTCCTCGTTGTTGGCGAAGTTGCGCTCGCGTGCATTCTTCTGATTGGCGCGACGCTGGCCCTTCGCAGCTTCGGCCAAATTCTTCGCCTCGATCTCGGGTTTCAACCAGAGCATCTCCTCACGTTGCGCCTCGATTTTCCGAATTTTCGTTTCGCGTCTACGGAACCGGCCATCGTCTTTGTCAGGCAGGTTCTGGAATCCACCCGCGCCACTCCTGGCGTAACCGCTGCTTCCGCCGGACTGGTATTTCCCATGGCCGACGAAGTTGGGGAAACGACGTTCGAAACCGAAGCGATAGCCGCTGAGCCTAAGCATGCGCAGCAATCTGCACTGGGCAATCGCGTTGCGCCGGATTTCTTCCGCACGCTTGGCATCCCTCTTTTGGCCGGGCGCGACTTTACTGACGCCGATATAAAAGGAAACTCACCAGTTTTCGTTGTGAATGCGACTCTGGCCAAGAAATATTTCGGCAGCACGGATGTGATTGGCAAACGATTCTCCACCGATTTTTCCTTGGGCCACCCGGTGTGGGGGCAAATCGTCGGCGTGGCCGGCAACGTTCGCGAGGCGAATCATTTCGACCTGCAGGACGATTTCAAGCCCCAAATTTACGCGCCGTTTTATCAGACGCCGCGTATTTTCGGCGTCTATCTGGTGGTTCGATCCGCAGGCGATCCTTCTGCGCTCGCGCCGGCACTAGAGGAGCGCATCTGGTCCATCGACAAAAACCAGCCAGTCACTGCTGTTGCCACACTCGATCAGCGCATAGCCGAGGTGAATGCTTCGCCCCGCTCACAAACTTTTCTACTCGGGATCTTCGCCGCGTTGGGCTTACTTCTCGCGCTCATCGGCGTGTACGGCGTGATGTCGTATCTGGTGGGGCTGCAGACGCGTGAAATCGGGATTCGCATGGCGCTCGGAGCAGATCGTGGCGGGATTCTGCATCTGGTTATCGTGCACGGCTTAAAGCTCACCCTGTGCGGAATTTTCGCCGGAATCGTCATCGGGTTGGCTCTGACTCGATTCATGAGCAGCCTACTCTTCGGTGTGTCCGCCACTGACCCACTCACCTACGTGACTGTCGCTTTGCTGCTTCTGGTCGTCGCCACAGCAGCTTGCTGGATCCCGGCCCGACGGGCGGCGCGCGTCGATCCGATGGTCGCGCTGCGCTACGAATAGAACGATCTTGCACCTGGGGGATTTTTGGATGTTCCTGGCGCTTCCTCCCGAGTCACGGGCGACCAGGAAGTAATCCACGCGGCTGATTAACGGTGCGGGTATCGGAAACTGGCGCACTGCTGGCGAGGGCGCTGCCTACCTGCGGATTGGGATTCTTGCTATAGTAATTTTTCGTTTTGAATTGCGGCTTTAGCGCGGAGCGGGCGCGGCTGCCTTACTTTGCAGCACCGAGGGAGAGAGATGGTCGCGGATCGTCAACCGGAATATTTTGCGGGGAAAGATATCAGGATTGGAATTATCGGTTGCGGCTACGTGGGGTTGCCACTGGCGCTGCGATTTGCGGACGTGGGCCAACGCGTGACGGGCTTCGACACGGATCAGGAAAAAATCACCAAACTGAACGCCGGGCAGTCGTACATCCAGCATATTTCCGCGGACAAAATTAAACAGCACGTGCAGGGAAAGCGCTTCGATGCCACCACGGATTTCACGCGCTTGCGCGAGATGGATGCGGTGCTGATTTGCGTGCCTACGCCACTTGATGAGCGGCGTGAACCGGATTTGAGTTACGTCGAGAAAACGGCGCAGTCCATCGCGCCTAATTTGCAGCGCGGCCAGCTGATTGTGCTGGAGAGCACCACGTATCCGGGAACGACTGAGGAATTGGTGCTGCCGATTCTGGAGAAGGGTGGACTGAAGTGTCCGCTGGCGCGGGGCGCGGGCAGTGAGAATGTAGCCACGGATTTTTATCTGGCGTTTTCGCCGGAGCGGGAAGATCCGGGGAATAAACAGTACGGGCTGGCTCAGATTCCGAAAGTGGTGGGCGGGATCAATCCGCCCAGCGGGCGTGCGGCGATGGCGCTCTACGCGCAGATTGTATCGAAAGTGGTGCCGGTGAGTTCGACGCGAGCGGCGGAAATGGTGAAGCTGCTGGAAAATATTTTTCGCTGCGTGAATATCGCGCTGGTGAATGAGCTGAAACAGCTTTCGCTGCGCATGGACCTGGATATATGGGAAGTGATTGACAGCGCGGCGACGAAACCATTCGGGTTCATGCCATTTTATCCGGGACCGGGATTGGGCGGACACTGCATTCCCGTGGACCCTTATTATCTTTCGTGGAAAGCGCGCGAATATGATTTCGCGACGCGTTTTATTGAGCTGGCCGGTGAAATCAATACAGCTATGCCTTACAACGTGGTGGATGCGCTGGTGACGGCGCTGAACGGCCATGAAAAAAGCGTGAAGGGCTCGAAGATTTTGTTGCTGGGCGTGGCTTACAAGAAGGATGTGGACGACCTGCGCGAATCGCCTTCATTGAAACTTCTGGAATTGCTGAGCGCGCGCGGAGCGGTGCTGGATTACAACGATCCTTATTTTCCGGCGCTGCACAAAATGCGGCATTACGATTTTTCGAATATGAAGTCGGTGGAGCTTTCACCGGAGCGCCTGGCGACTTACGACTGCGTGCTGATCGCGACGGACCACACTAGCTACGACTACGAGGCGATCGTGCGCGACTCCAAGCTGGTGGTGGATACACGCAATGCGACGCGGCACGTGAAGCAGGACCGCGAAAAAGTGGTGCATTGCTAGAACCCATCTCATAAATATTCAGGCGCAATATATGTAAATGTGTGACTTCTGGGGCTAAAGCCCCTACTTTTGTGGACTTTACGGCGGTGCTGAAGCCCCACCCTCTCGGCCCAACCGAATTATGAGATGGCTTCCGGGCCGCAGCGTCCTTCCCGCAAGCTATTGAACCACGTGTCCGCATTCTTGGCGCCAGCCCCACGACAATTTCTGCGCTGGACTTTCGCCTGTACTTACGAACAGGGGGCAGTTGTGTTTTCGCACATGGGAAGATAGTTCCATTGCCGGGAGCGAAATCAAAACTTATGGTACTGGTATGCGAGCAACGACCACGAAACCGCAAAAGAATAGTGAGCCGCTGTTGTTGGATCCGGGGCGGCGCCGCAGCATGCGTGTGCTGCTGAGCGTGCCGATTACGGTGATGGGCAAGAACACGTCTAACCAGGATTTCGAGGAAGAAACGCGCACGCTGGTGGTGAATGCGCATGGCGCGCTGATATCGCTGGCTGCGCGCGTGGCCGCCGCGCAGGAAGTTACGCTGGCGAACAAGGCCACACAGCACACGCAGAAATGCCGCATTGTGTATGTGGGCGCGGCGCAGGCTGGGAAGGCGCAGATGGGCATCGAGTTCGTGAAGCCTTCGCGCACTTTCTGGCAAATTGATTTTCCGCCGGATGATTGGGTCGTTCCCGAAGATTAATGCGGGTTTCTGTTTCGTTTCTGCGTAGCCGCCACTAGCGCGGCATAGCCGCAAGTTCCGCGCGAACATTTCCCACGGGCATTTCCGCAAGTACCAGTAGAGGAGTGCGCGCGGGGTTGTGCGCCAACCACACCAGGAAACTGGCGCGCGGCACTACTTTGCCGTGCTCAAACAGGCGCACTGAGATTTTCGTGGCTTGAAACTTTCCCGCGTCCACTGCGACTGCTTCCGACGCGGATTCCAGGCGGGCCCGGACCTCATATAAATCGCTGCCATCGTAAACCGGGACGTGAAGCTCCGACGTGTGCTGCCAATCCACAGCGCGCAACGCGTAAAAACCGCCGAGGGGATCGCGCGTGCCGGGTTGCACCAGCACTGGCGCGACGGTACCGCGGCTCGATTGGCCGACGGGGATAAGGTGCAGCACTTCGTTCTGCTTCGAACCTAGTTCACTCAGATACAGTTCGTATTGATGGCTTTCGAGGGTCGTGGTGTCTGTGTAGGAATCGAATTGATCGTCCACTTCGAAGAGTGTGCGCGCCGGATTTTCGGAGTGCGCTGAAGCGCGGAAGTGCCACGTTTGCCAGCCGAGAAGATTGCGGCGCTCGACTACGGTCATTTGCAGGGCGGCGGCATTAGGAAAAATCGCCCACGATACTCGATAGTTTAGAATTTCGCCGGTGCGGAATGGCATCGGAGCTTCCGCGCTCGTGATTTTGGTGACGGAGAATGCTTTGCTGGGAGCGGTGTAAGGAGTTTGCTGTGTGTTTGCGGTGGGGCGCGTGGAGCGAGCCATCGCTAGAACTCCGCCACAAATGAAAATGAAGGCGACGGCGATGAGCCGGCTGGCGACGGTTGCACGATGATGCGATTTCATAAAGATGTCCGGCTGACGATCAGTCTTTCCTGTTGCGGTTTCGTTCTGGTTTTGCGCGCACTTCGTACCGCCATCTATTTTGGTGCTGGAGGTTGCCGGTTCGCAAGCGGCGAGGATATAGTCAAGCGTAGCTGAAAAATGTGCGGCGATTCGCTGGGCTGGTGCTTCGCGGGAGGATTTTCAGAATGCGTTATCTGGTGACGGGCGGCGCGGGATTTATCGGCTCGAACATTGTGGATGAGCTCGTGAAGCGCGGGCAGGAAGTAGTGGTGCTCGACGATCTTTCGGCCGGCAAGGAGACGAATCTGGCGGCGGTGCGCGACAAGATCGATTTGCACATTGGAACGATTACGGATTTGGCCGCGGTGCAGTCGGCATGCAAGGGCGTTCATTACGTGATTCATCTGGCGGCGCGGACTTCGGTGCCGCGCTCGGTGCTGAATCCGCTGGAATCGAATCACGTGAATATTGACGGGACGTTGAACGTGCTGGTGGCGGCGAGGGATGCACAGGTGCGGCGGTTTGTTTTCGCGGCGTCATCGTCGGCGTATGGCGAAACGCCGACGCTGCCGAAAGTCGAGACGATGCCAGCGCAGCCGATCTCGCCTTATGGCGTGACGAAATACGTGGGGGAAATGTACGCGCAGGTTTTTGGGCGCGTTTATGGGCTGGAAAATGCGTGTTTGCGGTATTTCAATGTGTTTGGGCCGCGGCAGGATCCAACTTCGCAATATTCTGGGGTGCTTTCGCGATTTATGCTGGCGGTGATCGAAGGACAGGCGCCGGTGATTTATGGCGACGGGGAGCAATCGCGGGATTTCACTTACGTGGAAAATGTTGTGGACGAGACGTTGCGTGCTTGCGAGGCTGACGGCGCTTCGGGATTGGTGTTCAATGGAGGGACCGGGGCGCGGATTACTTTGAACCAGGTATTGAAAATGCTTTCGCGCATTACAGGACAGACGATTCAGGCGAAATATGACGCGCCGCGCAATGGTGATATACGCGATTCGCAAGCGGACGTTTCGCTGGCGCGGAAGATCCTGGGCTACGAGCCGCGGGTGCAATTCGAAGAGGGATTGAAGCGGACTTGGGAGTGGTACAAGAACACCTACGCGAAGAGTTAGCTGGATTCAACAAAGGCGGAACTTCAGCGGCTAAAGCCGCTCGGGCTCGGCGCTGCCTATGTCGTGGCTAAAGCCACGACCCACAAAGATACCCCCGAACTGCCACGGATTTTGTCGTTGCACATTTTCTAATCAGCAATTTATTTTAAATGGGCGGGCAGGTCGCTGAGGCTATCGAGCATTATGTCAGGCGGATGCGCGCGCAAGCTTTCGGAGCCGAAACCGTAGGTTACGCCGCAGGCGTGCATTCCGGCGTTGCGCGCTGTTTTGATGTCCACGTCGGAGTCCCCTACCATCATGGCTTCGTGCGGCGCGGCTTGCAGCTCGCGCAACAGGATTTGCGCGCCCTGCGGGTCAGGCTTCTTGGTTTCGAAGCTGTTGCCTCCGTACACGTTGCGAAAGTAGCGGGAAAGATTCAGGCCTTCAATAATCGCGCGGCTGAAGCGTACGGGCTTGTTGGTGAGCACGGCCATGGGAAATTTGTGCAGTTGCGCTAGTGCTTCACGCACGCCGGGATAGACGTCGGTATTGTCTAGCATGTGCGCGCGATAATATTGCAGAAAATACGCCAGGCCTTTTTCGATGTCCGCTTCGGTAGCATTTTCGCCCAGGGCTCGCTGCACCAACATGGGCGCCCCGTTTCCGATGAAGGTGCAGATTTTTTCGTGGACGTGTGGTTCACGGCCCATGTGTTCGAGCATGGCATTCACGGAGAGGACGAGGTCGAGCTGGGAATCGATCAGCGTGCCGTCCAAATCGAAGATTATGGCGCGCACGCCGTAGAAGCGGCCGTTATTTTCCGACATGCGTTACGGGAACCTCGCGCGGAATTTTGGTTCGACGCTTTGATTTTATGCGGCGGGGTGGGAATTGTCACTGCGGCGGGCGCGCGAATCTTTAATGTTGCATCAGCAACATAGATATGTTGTAATGGCAACATGGAGGTGGCACATGAGCCATGTCTTGGAAGCAATTCTGCAAAGAAGGGCCATTAAGGTGTTCGATCCGGTGGAAATTCCCGCAGAGACGCGCGAACAGATACTGCATGCGGCGCGAGTGGCGCCTTCGAGCTTTAACATTCAGCCCTACCGGTTCTATTGGGTGGAGACGCCGGAAATGCGGACGGTCGCTGCGCGGTTGTGCTTCGGACAGAGCCCTGCGGCGACCGCGTCGGCATTGATTGTTGCGGTGGCGGACATTGGATCATGGAAAACCACCACTGCAAGCGAGCTGGCGTGGATGCGAAGTGCAGGCTTTCCGGCGAAAAAGATCGCCGATTACGAGCGGCGGGCGAAGTTCGGCAAATGGTTTTTCATTCAGGGGTGGTTTGGCGTGTTCGGGCTGCTGAAATGGACGATTCTGCGCGTGGTGCATTTGTGGAAGACGATGGGCACGCTGCCGGTGGCGCGGCAGGGCATGTTCAAGTGGGCGACGAAGAGCACGTCACTGGCGTGCCAGAATTTGATGATCGCGGCGGAAGCGCTGGGATTCAATACGTGTCCGATGGAAGGGTTCGACGGGCGGCGGCTGGGGAAATTGCTGGGGCTTTCGGGGAAGGACCATGAGATTGTGATGGTTATCGCCATCGGGAAAAAATCGGCGCAACATGTGGACCAACCGCAGTGGCGCAGGCCGCTGGAAGAGACGGTGCGGATCGTATGATCATTGTTGATAAAAAGCTGATACCGCAGGAAATCCTGAAGGATTCGGTATTGGTCCATCTGGCTTCGGCGTATTTTGCGATCGGCAAGAGGCTGGAGCAAAAGACGAAGTGTTCGCAGACGCGTGGATTCATCATGTCCACGCTGCGAGGTGGAGCGGCGCTAAATCAAAATCAGATCGCGACGACGCTGGGATTTGACCGGACAGTGGTGCATCGGGCGATCAAGACGATGATTCACGAGGGATTGCTCTCGGAGCGGAAGGCGGATACGGGAAGAGCGCTGTTGGTACAGCTTACTGCGAAAGGTAATAAGTACCGCGAGGGGCTAGTGAGAGAACGCCGCGCGGCGGAAGATAAACTTCGAAAAGAACTGACGGCGGGTGAGGCGGCCACGCTGATTCGTCTATTACAGCGGATTGCCGAACTGGAACTCTAGCGGTTAGCCACGAAATACCGCTTCTATTTGCTGACTGGCGACCAACTGCGAAGAAGAGTCGCGAGCGATCCCCCGAGGCTATTCGGAGTGGAGTGTAGTGATCGGATCGAGGCGCATGGCACGCAACGCCGGGATGCAGCTGGCGGCGAGCGCGACGGCGGTAAGCACAACGGTGACGCCCACGAACGTGGGGAGATCGGTGGGCGACACGCCGAAGAGTAGACCGGCCATGAGATGAGAGACGATAAAC
>Ga0209693_10000305_pt1 | contig 19571 bp, 15 predicted proteins | sample HubBroMetageWRM3_FD_188345 | JGI IMG/M metagenome (GOLD analysis project Ga0209693, IMG submission 188345) | Warmed soil microbial communities from the Hubbard Brook experimental Forest, New Hampshire - Hubbard Brook CCASE Soil Metagenome WRM 3... | ecosystem: Environmental > Terrestrial > Soil... | reverse complement strand
CGGCGCGGTCAAGACCGGCGGCAACTACGCGGCCGCGTTCGTGGCCCAGCAGCAAGCCGTGGACCGCGGCTGCGACCAGGTGGTCTGGCTGGACGCCGCGGAGCACCGCTGGGTCGAGGAGATGGGCGGCATGAACCTGTTCTTCGTCTCAGGATCCGACGCCGGCGACAGCATCATGACCCCCGCGCTGACCGGCACCCTGCTGCCAGGCATCACCCGCGACTCCCTGCTTAAGCTGGCACCCGAACTCGGCATCAAGGCCGCCGAGGACCGCATCTCGACCGACGCGTGGCAGCAACGGTGCGCGTCCGGCGACCTGACCGAGGTGTTCGCCTGCGGCACCGCCGCGGTGCTCACCCCGGTGGGCCGGGTCAAGAGCAAGTCCGCCGAGTGGCAAATCGGCGACGGCACCCCCGGCCCGGTCACCATGCGCCTGCGCGAGGAACTAATCGGCATCCAATACGGCCACCGCCCCGACCCCCTCGGCTGGATCCATAAGGTCTGCTAGGCAACCTCCCGTCTCGAATGGTGAGACCGATGTGCGGCCGGGGGTGAACGTGTGGCACACTAGCCCCGTGACCTCCAGCCGGATCATTATCGGCAGGCGCGTCGGCACCCTGGGGTTACCCACCCCAGCGCCCGGGCAGCAAGGCCCTGGACGCCGACGCGCAGACCTCTCGCGTACTCGCGAGGGGTCTTTTGCTTTGCACCGAAAAAATCCAGCAGATAAAGAACGGACACACCGATGCTCGACGACACCTTTCACGTCTACGACACGACGCTGCGGGACGGCGCCCAGCAAGAAGGGCTGAACCTCTCCGTGGCCGACAAGCTGGTCATCGCCCGGCAGCTGGACGAGCTAGGCGTCGGCTTCATCGAGGGAGGCTGGCCAGGCGCGATCCCGAAGGACACCGAGTTCTTCCGGCGCGCCGCCAGCGAGCTGGACCTCAAGCACGCGCAGCTCGCCGCGTTCGGCGCGACCCGCCGGCCCGGCGCCAAGGCGGCCGAAGACCCATTGGTCGCCGCGCTGCGCGAATCGGGCGCGCCGGTCGTGACCCTCGTCGCCAAGAGTCACGACCGGCACGTCCTACTCGCCCTGCGAACCACGCTGGACGAGAACCTGGCCATGATCGCCGACACGGTCACCCACCTCCGCGAGAACGGCCAGCGGGTCTTCCTTGACGCCGAGCACTTCTTCGACGGCTACCGGTCCAATCCCGACTACGCCCTCGAGGTCGTCAGAACCGCGGCGCAAGCCGGCGCGGACGTCATCGCCCTGTGCGACACCAACGGCGGCATGATGCCGACCGAGCTCGCCGACGTGGTCGCCGCCGTCGCCGAGAAAACTGCCGCCCGTCTGGGCATCCACTGCCACGACGACACCGCCTGCGGTGTCGCCAACACCCTGGTCGCCGTCGACGCGGGCGTGACCCACGTCCAGGGCACGGCGAACGGCTACGGCGAACGGGCCGGCAACGCCAACCTGTTCAGCGTGGTGGCCGGCCTGCAGCTGAAGAAGGGCCGCACCGTGCTGTCCGGCGACGGCATCAGGGAGATGAGCCGGATCGCGCACGCGATCAGCGAGGTCACCAACGTGGCGCCGGACACCCACCAGCCCTACGTGGGCCTGTCCGCGTTCGCGCACAAGGCCGGGCTGCACGCCTCGGCGGTCAAGGTCGACCCGATGCTCTACCAGCACATCGACCCCGCCCTGGTCGGCAACGACATGCGGATGCTCGTCTCGGACATGGCCGGCCGCGCCTCGATCGAGCTGAAGGGCCGCGAGCTCGGCTACGACCTGTCCGGCGACAGGGAGACGATCGGCCGGGTCACCGACCGGGTAAAGGAGCTCGAGGCCCGCGGCTACACCTTCGAGGCCGCCGACGCCAGCTTCGAGCTGCTGCTGCGCGACGAGCTCGGCCAGCGCCAGGAGTACTTCGCCGTCGAGTCCTGGCGCGTCATCGTCGAGCGCCACCCCGACGGCCGGATGACCAGCGAGGCGACCGTCAGGCTGACCGCCAAGGGCGAGCGCCTGGTAGCGGTCGGCGAGGGCAACGGCCCGGTGAACGCCCTGGACAAGGCGCTGCGCGCCGCGCTGGAGCAGATCTACCCGGAGCTGGCCCGCCTGGAGCTGACCGACTACAAGGTCCGCATCCTGGCAGGCACCCACGGCACCGGCGCCATCACCCGCGTCCTCATCGAGTCCGACGACGGCACCGGCGACACCTGGAACACCGTCGGCGTCCACGAAAACATAATCGCCGCCTCCTACCACGCCCTAGAAGAAGCCGTAACCTACTCCCTCCTCCGCTCCGGCCGCGAACCCACCCCCTAACCCCCCCACCCCCGATTCCATGGTCGTGACAACGTACCCGCTATTGCCATTACGTTGTCACGACCATGGGACCGCCTCAGTGTGCCCGAGCTGAACAGGGCCACGCTGGTGAGGCAGTTGTTGCTGGAGCGGCACGTGGTGCCGACCGGCAGGCGATCGGCCAGCTGGCCGGGATGCAGGCGCTGGCGCCGCTGAGCGGCTCGGGCTGTGGTATCTGGCCGGGTACGGCCGGCCGGGGTGAAGGACATCCAGGCATGGTCCGGCCATCCTGCGCATCAGGCCGTTCGTCGCGCTGACCGCACGCGATACCGGCGCCATCGAGGCGCAGGGCGCTCAGCTGCTGGAATTCGCGGCGGAGGACGCCGAGGTGCGCGACGTCAGGGTCGCGGCGCCCGGCTAAAGGGCCCGCGGGCAATCCCGGCCCCCCGGTCCCACCACGGCAGTTAGGGATTTACGGTAGGGACATGGACGACAAGGAGATCATGGCTCAGATCGGCGACCTCATCCAGACCGAGCACAAGCTCCGCGAGCAGCTCGCGAGCGGCGAGCTGAGCGGCGCGCAGGAGCACGAAAGGCTCCGCTCGGCCGAGGAGGCGCTCGACCAGTGCTGGGACCTGCTGCGGCAACGGCGCGCCAAGCGCGAGTTCGGCGAGAGCCCCGACCAGGCGGCCGCGCGTCCGGTCGGCGAGGTCGAGGGCTACCAGCAGTGAGCCCCGGCCCCCTGGGGAGTGGCTAGGCGAGGCAGGGAGAGACGTGCGTATCGCGAGATTCGGCAAGGGCGACGGGGTCGCGTACGGCGTGGTGGAGGGCGAGCCCGGTGCGGGCCAGCCAGGCGACCGGACCGCGGAGGCCCGCCTGACCATCGCCGAGCTGCACGGGCACCCGTTCGGGGTGGACCCGGGTGGCGTCCGGCTGACCGGGCGCAGGTACCCGCTCGCGGAGGTCAGGCTGCTCGCGCCTGTGCTGCCGAGCAAGGTCGTGGCGGCCGGCAGGAACTACGCGGCCCACGTGCAGGAGATGGACGGCGAGCAGCGGGTTGAATCAGCCGAGCCCGTGCTGTTCCTCAAGCCGTCCACCGCGGTGACCGGGCCGGGGGACGCGATCAGGTACCCGGTGAAGCTGACCGACCGGGTGGACTTCGAGGGTGAGCTGGCGGTCATCATCGGCAGGCTCTGCCGCAGCGTGCCCAGGGAGCGGGCCGAGGAGGTTATCTTCGGCTACACCTGCGCCAACGACGTGACCGCGCGGGATCTCCAGGCCAGGGACGGGCAGTGGACCAGGGCAAAGGGCTTCGACACGTTCTGCCCGCTCGGGCCGTGGATGGAAACGGGTACCGATCCCGCCGACCTGGAGCTCACCACGACCGTCAACGGGGCGGTCCGCCAGCGGGCGCGCACCTCCGAGCTGCTATGGGACGTGCCGGACCTGATCGCGCACGTCAGCCAGGTGATGACGCTGCTGCCCGGCGATGTGCTGCTGACCGGGACGCCGGCCGGCGTGGGGCCGCTGTCGGCCGGGGACGAGGTCTCCGTGACGATCGAGAGCATCGGGACGCTGACCAACCGGGTGGTCATCAGCGACTAGGCCGGATCCGGCGCCGTGCGGCACCCGCCCCGCGGGCGCAAATCGTGATCAACCCGGCCGCTGGCCGCAAAAGTGATCTCTAGTGCAAGCCGTCTGGCCTGGATTAGGATTGGCTGTCTGAGCAAGAGATACGGACACCATGAGCCTAGGCGTGTCCCAGCGGCCTGATTGCCGGGCAAGGGGGACCTTCCATGGGACTTGGGGCAGCTGGGGGAGGCTGAACCCTGCCGAAGCTGCCTGTTCCATCACGTTCGCGGAGGGGTGGCTTTGATGAGTGGGGGCTACGTTCCCAATTACGGCGGCCAGCCCAATTACGGCGGGCAGCCCAATTACAGCGGCCAGCCGACCGCTCCCGTTCCGTCGCAGCACTATTCCTTTGGCTCGCTGCTGCCGCTGCGGCACTGGGCCAAGGACCCGGCGCTGCGCAGCTGGCCGGTACTGCTGCTGATCGCCCTGGTGTGCGTGCCGCCCATCGCGGTGGTGCTGCTGAACCAGCCCACCATGGGTCACCTCACCTTCGCGGGCTGGATCTACGCCTACTACTTCGCCATCGCGTGGCTGCTGCTGCTCGGCGTCATCGTCCGGCCGCAGCACGTCAGCCGGGTCATGCTCGCCACCGTGGCCGTGATCGGCATCGTGATAGAGGTGCCGATCGCGCTGGCGCTTGAGACCCGGCTGCACAGCAGCAGCAACAACCTGTTCGCCAGCGTCTTCACCATCGGCATCCCCGAGGAGCTGGCCAAGGCCGTCCCGGTCATCATCGTCGCCGCCATCTGGCGCCAGCGATGGCTGGAGCAGACGCCAAGGGACTACCTGTTCCTCGGCTCGGTAAGCGGGCTCGTCTTCGGCGCGGCCGAGGCCGAGCGGTATTACACCCTCAACCTGGGCTCGCTGCACGGGCTCGTCAACGGCATGATCCTGCAGGACATCACGATCCAGTACATCTGGCGGTTCCTCACCGACCCGATCAGCCACGCCTGCTGGGCCGGCATCACCGGCTACTTCATCGGCCTGGCGGTCACCGGAACCAAGCGGCACTGGGCGGTCGGCTTCATCGGCCTCGCCATCGCCGCCGTCCTGCACGGCCTCAACGACTGGAACCCGATCAACGCGCACTTCACCTGGGTCGTGGTGATCCTGATCAGCGTGCTGCTGTTCCTCGGCTACGGCCGGGCGGGCGCCTACACGCCGCAGACGATGCCCGAGGCGCTTCCCGCCGCGGCATACGCACCGCAGCCGGGCGTGCCCTGGACTCCGGTAGCCCCCGGTCCCCCCGGTCCCCCCGGTCCCGTCCCGCAGGGCCCGTACGCACCGCAGCCCGGCGCTCCAGGTCCCGTTCCGCCGCCGCCCGTGCCGAGCGGGGCGGGGGGCTACCAGCAGGCACCGCCTGCCGGAGGCGATTGGTGGGTGGGGCCCGGCGCGCCCGGCGCGCCCGGCACGGCGCCACGGCCCGCCGGCGCACCGCAGCCGCAGCCCGTACCGGCGTATTCGGCCCCGGCAGCCCCGCAGCCGGTCTACTCTTCTGCGGAGCGGCCCACCATGACCCGGCCCCGGCAGGCCGTCAAGCCATGGTGGGAGCAGTAGCACCAGTGAAGGGAGAGGTTCCCCGGTGGCCATGCCCGATCGCAGGAATGCCCCGGTGTTCGCGGCAGCCGCCGCATTCGTGCTCGTGCTGGTGTTCGGCAAATTGATCGGCTCGAATTCACCGGCCCCGAGCCCGAATCCGTCGGGATCGCCGACGCCGACGTCGTCGTTCAGCCCGAGCCCGAAGGCCAGCAGCACCGGGGGCCACGTCGCCACCACCCCGACCACCACGGCGACCCCGACCCCGACGACCTCGCCGGCACTGGTCCCGCTGACCGTGGAGGTCACCGAGCAGCCGGGCGCCACAAGCGGCATTCAGGTGCTGGAGATCCCGGCGCAGGTGCTGGCGGAAAAGAGGCACGCCACGCCCGTGAACGGGACCCTGATCCCTGAGCTGAACAGCTTGCAGTGGACCACCCAGCCGCTGGCCGTCGGCACCTACCAGGTGTGCCTGCAGACCCCTGCGGGCACGAAGTTCGTCGGCCCCGATATCGATGTGAAGCCGGGCTCTGCCTGCACGACGGTCCACCTCATGCCCGGCTCGCCGCCGGTCATGTTCACCCTCGCTCGGGCCACAGGATGAGCGCGCGTCGCGCTGGTCCGCCGCCCGGCGGCGCGCCTGAGCCCCTGCTGCTGGTGCTTGCCGTCGCCGCGGCGCTGGTCGGCGGCCTGGCGGCGGCCGATATCGTGCATGCCTCGACCGTCGTCACGCTGGTCGTGTCCCTCGTCGTGGCCGCCATCGCGGTCTTCGCCCTGTTCCGGTGGCCAAGCCCGGCCCCGGAGTTGTCGGCCCCCGAGCGGCAGCGCGAGCAGGTGCCGCCCGGCTACGGCCCTCGTCCGGGGCCGGTGCAGCCTGGCCCAGGTAACCGCACCGCACCGCATCCGCTCCCGATCGCCCCCGGGGCAATGCAGCCGCCCGAGCCCGACGGCGACGCGGGAACCGACACCGTGGTGCAGTTGCTGCCGGTCAGGTCGGAGCAGGTCGGCGGCTCGGAGTGGTGGACGAAGGGCCCGGTGCCACCGCCGCAGCCGAGTCAAGGCGCCCGCCGGGCGCCCGCCCCCGACCTGTCGGCCTATCTGGCCTTCACGCAGATCGCGCAGTGCCCGAATTGCGGCGCGTTCGGGCTGGAGATCGGGCAGATCCGGGGGGGCTGGGGCTTCCGCTGCGACTCGTGCGCATACACCTGGGCCTGGCGGCCGGGCACGCCCTGGCCGGTCACCCGGGTCGCACCCAGGCGGCGAAGGGAGTCGCGCCCGCCTTCTTGACCCGTCTGGTTTTCATCCCGGTCGCGTCCTTTTTAGCGGGCCGGCAGGCAATGGAGGGAACGCAATGTACGAGAAAGAGATAAGCAGGAGAGATCCCGGCTGCGTGGTGTTCTTGCTCGACCGTTCGGATTCGATGAAGCAGCAGTGGGGGAACAGCCAGGAGACGCTGGCCCAGGGGGCCGCGAGAGAGTTGAATAACATCCTTCTTGAGCTGCTGTTTACCTCGCAAGGGGAGCCGGGGAAGGCGCGTCACTACTTCGACGTCGGCGTGTTCGGCTACGGCATCAGGCCGATGGCGGGCGGCGAGGGCGTGGAGTCCGCCTTCGGCGGCAAGCTCGCCGGAGCGGCCCTGGTCCCGTTGCCCGAGCTGAGGGACAACCCGATCACGGTGCGTGAGGTGCCCTCGCCCGACGCCGGCGCGCCGCCGAGCCGGGTGCCGATCTGGGTCGAGCCGGCCCAGGGCTACCGGACGCCGATGTGCCAGGCCGTCGCGGTGGCAGGCGCCCACGTCTACCAGTGGGCCTCCGAGCACCCGGACTCGTTCCCGCCGATCGTCATCAACATCACCGACGGCCTGGTGACCGACAACGGCTACGAGGGCGCCAACCTGGATGAGTGGGCGCAGCGGCTGATGAACATCCAGACCAGCGACGGTCCGGCGCTGCTGTTCAACGTGTTCCTGTCCCCGACGCCCACGGCGGGCGGCGTGCTGTTCCCGAACTCCGACCGCGGCCTGCCGCCGCCCGGTCCTGACCTGTTCCGGATCAGCAGCCCGCTGCCGCAGCTGATGCTGTCCAACGCGGTCGGCGTGGGCAACTACGTGGAGCAAGGTGCCCGCGGGTTCGCGTTCAACGCCGACTCCAAGATGCTGGCCAGGCTCCTCGAGGTCGGCACCAAAGTCGACGTCAGGGACTGATCTGAGTACCTGATGCAAATCCAGATGGTGGTATTCAGCGAGCCGAAGTCCGGGTACGAGGCCGCGGAGTGGCAGGACTGTGCGTGCGGCGGCGTCATCAGCGACCCGAACGGGCCGGTGAGCCGGGCCCGCTTCATCGTCCTTGACGGTGCCGCAGGGGCCTACGACCCGGTGCGCTGGGTCGACCAGCTGGTGACGTCCTTCATCCCGCCACCCGGCGTCCCCGCCGGGCCAAGGCTCGATCCCACCTCGATGCGGGACTGGTTCGCGGCGATGCAGGATCGCTGGACCGCGGCCAGGCCGGCCTTCGACAACGTAATCGAGGAGCGCAAGTGGGCCGAGACGGGCTCGTTCGCGACCCTGCTCGGCTTCGAGATCTCCGGGCTCGACGGCCCGGAGCCCTACTGGCAGGCTGTCGCGCTCGGCGATACCGTGCTGTTCCACGTCAGGGCGGACCGGCTGCTCGCCACCTTCCCGCCGCTCGGACCCGATGATTTCGGCACCCGCCCGGACGGTGTGCACACAAAGCGGTCCAGCCTCGACCAGATGACCGAGCGCCTCGAGCTCAGCAGCGGCGTGCTGTTCCCCGCCGACTTCCTCTTCGCCGCCACCGACGCGATGGCCCACTGGATCCTGCGGGCCATCCGGCGCGAGGAGCAGAAGGTGTGGCGCACCCTGGCCGGGTTCGCGCATCCCGATGTCTTCACGCGTTTCGTCTCCGATCAGCGCAAGGAGATCGACATCGCCAAACGGCTCAAGAACGACGACGTGACGCTCATGCGCCTGCGCATAGCTGCCGACCAGCCCTCCTTCCTTTTGGCATGCCGCTGATGAACACCACCTTCCCCGCCGCCGGTGACTACTACAAAGCGGTGCAATCGCCCGCCAGGACGTTCACCGTGGAGAAACTGCAGAAAGCCGAGTTCGTCTACGACACGCTTGGACCCAGCCTGGCGCGGGGCACGAGCGCCGTGGTGTTCCAGGCTAAGGTCGACGACAAACAGCAGGCCCTGCGCTGCTACATCAGGAACGACGCGTCGAGCAGGGACCGGTACAGCGCGCTCGGCTCCTACCTGTCCGGCCACAACCTGGCCCCGTATGTCGAGGGCGCCACCTGGCTGGACGCGGCGATCCGGGTGAACGGCAACACCTGGCCGGTGCTGACCATGACCTGGATCGACGGCCGGACGCTGAACGAGTACGTGGACTTCCTCGTCAACGAATCCAACACCGACGCCCTCTCCATGCTGGCCGTGAAGTGGCGCGATTTGATCTCGCTCATGCAGCGCACCGAATTCGCCCACTGCGACCTGCAGCACGGCAACGTCATGGTCGACCAGAGCGGCGGGTTCCGGCTGGTCGATTACGACGGGGTATGGATCCCGCAGCTGGCAGGAAAGCCCGCGCCGACGGAGTCCGGCCATCCCAACTACCAGCACCCAGGGCAGCAGAATGGCTGGGGCCGCTGGTTCGATACGTTCTCCGCGCTTGTCATCTACCTGTCGCTCGTCGCGCTCAGTAAGAATACGGAGCTCTGGCCGGAGCTTTACAACTCAAAGAACCTGCTGTTCTCCCGCGGCGATTTTGTCGCCCCGTTCAATACCCAGGTCTGGCAGCTGCTGACCGCGATGGGCGACAAGGAGGTCAGCACCCTGGTCCAGCAGTTGCAGCGGTGCTGTGCCCCGGGCTGGGTGTCGCTGCAGAGCCTGGAGATGACGCTCGACGCCACGCCGAAGGTTGAACCCGTGCGCGCGACGCCGCAACTCGAGGCCCGCTGGTGGGAAGCGAAGCCGGGCGCCCCGGTCCAGGCCCCGCCGCCGTGGACCATACCCTCCCAGACCCCCGCGCCCATGCCGACGGCAGCCCAGCAGGCCGCCGCGGCAGGTGCGGCACTGCCCAAGCCGCCCCCGCTGTCCGCTCCGCTCGGCGAGACCGGCCTGACCAAGCCCAGGCCGATAATCATCAAGGCCGCCACCCCCGCGCAGGACAGCTGGTGGGCGGCTAAGGGACAGGTGCCCACGCCACCGGTGCCGCCCGCGCCGACGCCGACGCCGCCCGCTCCCGCGGCGCCCGCCACGCCCGCGCAGCGGCAACAGAAGCAGATCGCGGGCAGCATCGCGATCGCCGTCGGCATCGTGTTCGTCCTCACCGGCGCCATCAACCACCATGCGGCGGGCGGCGTCGTGCTGCTGATCATCGGCCTGGTCGGCGCCGCCTGGGGCGCCTGGCGGCTGGTCAGCCTGGACCCGAAGAACACCAACCCCCCGGGTCCCCCCGGTCCCGGCGCCAGGCCGTACTAATCAGCCGCCGGTCACCACCCAGTGGTCGGGATACAGCCACCAGCTCAGCATCTGGTTGCCGTTCACGCCGCTCATGTAGACCATGATGTGCTGCTGTTCCTCGGTCCAGGTCAGCGTGTTATAGCCCTTGTACAGGTACTCGGCGAGCCGGCCGTTGATAACCGGATTGGTGTTGTTATAACCGGTCTCACAGGTCGCGCTGAACTTGGTGAAACTGCCGCAAGTCCCCTCGTCGCTTGAGATGCTCAGCGGAGTGAGGAAATTATTGGTATAGGACGCATCAAGCGTCGTGCTGTTCGCGAAGAGGTAGTAATACAAATAGGCGCCCGCCGTCTGCGCATTGTAGATCGCGTCGGTGCAGGCGATTTCCTCGGTCGCCTGGTCGGTGGGCGTGATTGCCTTGCAATTGCTCGTCCGCACGTTGCCGGGCATCAGGGCCCACAGCGCCTCATCGGAGGTCATCGTCGGAGCCGCGTCAGGAGACGCGTCGGGAGAAGCGTCAGGAGTCGGCGACGGGGTCGGCATGGTGAAGCTGGGGGTGGGGTGCGGTTTCGGGGTCGGTGTGGGCGTCACGACGGCGGCCACCTTGGCGAACGGGACCAGGTGCGCCGCGGCGGCGACGCCGAAGTAGACGGCTATCACCGCGACCGCCGCGACGACGCCGAGCAGGCTGCGGTTGGACCACGGCCCGCCGGGCGGCCGGCCCGCGGGCAAGGTCCCCCCGGTTGGCGGATACAGCGGCGGCGGCGTCTGCTGGTAGGGCTGATTCTGCTGGTAGGCAGGCACCCCGGGGGGAGGGGTCGGCGGGTAGACCGAGGAGGAGGCCTGGGTCTGCGGGTAGAGCTGGGACGAGGGGCTCTGCGGGGTCCCTGGCGGATTAGGCCCGGGGAAAGCAGCCGGGCCGCCGAAGCCGCCGGCGGCGGGCGACCCGGGTACCGGGTAGCCGAGGGCCCGGGCGAACTCCCGCACCACCCACGTGCACGCGCCCAGGTCAAGCTGGTGCTGCCTGGCCACGGTGGCGGCGACATCCTGAATGGCGCCCTCCAGGCCGAGGCGGCCGACCTGCTGCTGGAGCAGCGCAGGCACGTTGGACCGGGCCGCGCTGCCGATGAGGATGGTCTCCCCGGGCATGCCCTGCAGCCGAGCCCGGCAGATGCCGTCCATGGTCACCGGATCCGACAGCACCCCGGGCCCCCGCTCGGCCACTGCCGTCTCCAGGACCCGGCGCGCCTCGCCCGCCGGGTCAATGACGTACCCGTTCCCCTCAGTCACAAAGGACCTCCCCCTGGGGCGTTTATGCCGAAGATCATCCCTTAGGGCCAAAATTGTAACGTCGCAAGACAGCTACCGCGAGGGCAGAACCGCAGCGAGCGGGTAACGACTGACGCAAACAGAGTGCGCCGGTGCCACCACTGTCCGTTCGGCCCAAAGGAACGAGGCCAGCCGCCGCGGCGGATCAGGATCCGTACGGCGATGGCCCTGGTCTTAGCGGCGCCCCGACAGCCTACCCCGCCGATCCCCCGACTTTTGTCCTGCGGGCCCAGCCAAAGTGGCTAAATCAGGCCCTACCATTTGGGTGTGACGGCGGACCTGGTGACGCACACCACCGAGCCGCGCGGCGGTCCGAGACGGCGCCGCTTCGTCGCGCTGACCGCCCTGGTTCTCGGGGTCGCCGGATTCGCCGCGGCGACGACCGGCGTGGCGGTCCAGTTGCTGCCCAGGCAGTTCACCGCCGGGCAGCAGCGCCAGATCATGGCCTGGGAGGAATCCGGGCGGTGGCGCACGATGACCGCCGGGCAGGTCTTTCCCGCCTCGGTCGGCTACCAGCTGTCCGCCTCCGTGCTCGAGGACGCGACGCCGCTGAGCCTGCAGGCGCTGCGGGTCGGCATCGCGCCGCAGGCGAACTGCTCGGCGGGCGTGACAAGCACGGCCGCGGCCGCGGTGCTGCGCGGCAGCGGGTGCGAGGCCGTGCTGCGCGCCACCTATGTGGACGCCACGAAGACCTACGTGATGACCATCGGCGTCGCGGTGCTGCCGAACGCCGCCGCCGCGGTCGCGGCCGACACCGGCCTTTCCCGGCCCAAGCTCGCCGCCGCGCACGACGGCGGCGCGGGTGAGCTGGCCGCCGGCGTGCTCGGCGTCAGGTTCCGCGGCCTGGCCGGGCTTTACGACTTCAGCCGCCAGATCTCGGCCAGCTTCACCGCGGGTCCCTACATCGTCATGTACGCCGCCGGGTACGCCGACAGCCGCCCCCGCATCCAGGTCTCCGACGACGGCTACGCCTTCGCCGAGATGACCAGCATGGCCCACGGCGTCGCGCTGTCGGTCGCGGCCGCCCTCGGGGCGCAGCCGGCCCGCCCGCACTGCCCGGGGGCGCCCGGATGCTGAGCCACGGATTGGGCCACGGATTGGGCCGCGGATGGTCGCGCGGGCTGGCGGCGGGTTTCTGCGCCCTGGCGGTGACCGCGCTGGTGCCGACCGTGGCCGCCGCGGACACGATCAGGGACAGCCAGCAGTGGGTGCTGAACATGCTGGACGTCCAGCAGGCGTGGGCGGTGACAGAGGGCGGCGGTGTGACCGTCGCGGTCATCGACAGCGGCGTCAACCCCGACGTCAGCGACCTGCTCGGATCGGTCACCACCGGACCCGACTACACCGGCGTGCACACCTCGCCTGCCGACTCGAACTGGGGCGTGCACGGCACCTGGATGGCGTCGCTGATCGCCGGCCACGGCGACGGCCCGGGCAGTGACGACGGGATCACCGGCATCGCGCCGCGCGCCCGGATCCTGTCCATCCGGGTGATACCGGACCGCGATGACCCGCACTACGGTCAGTACGAACGCGAGCAGGAGACGCTGATCCAGCAGTCGCTTGCGGACGGGATCGACTACGCGGTGTCGCACGGCGCCAAGGTGATCAGCATGTCGATCGGCTACAGCGCGCCAAGCGGCACGGTAAGGGAGGCGCTGCTCAAGGCCTACCAGGCCGGCGTGGTGGTGGTCGCCTCCGCGGGCAACTCGGGCCAGCAGACGGGCTCGGGCGGCAACGGCCAGGCGCCGGAGTCCTACCCGGCCGACTACCCCGGCGTGATAAGCGTGGGCGCGGTCAAGGCCGACGGCGCGGTGGCCGACTTCTCCAGCGACAACTACTCCGTCAAGATCGCGGCGCCCGGCGTGAACGTGCCCGCCCAGGGCAGGGCAGGAGGTTACTGGCTGGTCAGCGGGACCAGCCCGGCCTGCGCGCTGGTGGCAGGGGTCGCCGCCCTGATCAAGTCCCGGTATCCGCGCCTCGCGCCCTACCTGGTGGCCAGGGCGATGACCTCGACGACCACGGACCGCCCGGCCGATCGTTACGACAGCCAGGTGGGGTTCGGCGTCGTAGACGCCGCCGCCGCGCTGACCGAGGCCGGGCGGCTGTGGCACGACCGCGACAAGCCGGGCAGTACCGGCGTCGCGACCGCGGTCAGGTTCGGCGGCGGGCCCGGTGCGATCCCGCCCGCCCCGGTGTCACCGCGGGGCAGCGGCCAGCTTGTCCTCTACGCGCTGCTCGCGCTCGTCTCGCTGGGCCTGATCGGCGCCGGGTCAGCCCGGCTGCGGGCGCGCCCCCGGCTTCACCAGACCTACGGCGACGCCGATGACCTCACCGGTTGACGACTTCGCCAGCAGCGTGCTCGACGTGGTGGACTCGATCCCGCCCGGGCGGGTGATGTCCTACGGCGACATCGCCCAGTACCTGGCGGTCGGCCGCGGCCCGAGGCAGGTCGGCCGGGTGATGGCCGTCTACGGCGGCGCGGTGCCCTGGTGGCGGGTCATTCACGCGGACGGCACCCCCGCGCCCTGCCACGACCATGCGGCGCTCGAGCACTATCTGGCCGAGGGAACCCCGCTGCGTTCGGCCCGCCCGCCGGTCATCGTGGACATGCGCCGCGCCCGCTGGCAGCCTTCCCCCTGATTGTCGGTGCCGGGGTTTACCGTGGTTCGCATGGCCGAGACCCACGCACCCGCGTACCGCCTCGTCCGCAGGCCCCTGCCGTCGGCTGCGGTGCCGCGCCTGGACGAGGCGCAGCAGCGGGTGGTGGATCACCCGGGCGGCCCGCTGCTTGTGCTCGCCGGGCCCGGCACAGGCAAGACGGCCACGATCGTGGCCGCGGTGGCGGACCGGATCGAGCGGCGCGGCGTGGACCCCGAGCGCATCCTGGTCCTGACCTTCAGCCGCAAGGCCGCGGCCGAGCTGCGCGAGCGGATCACCGCCAGGCTGCGCCGCACCACCCGCGAGCCGCTGGCGATGACCTTTCACAGCTACGCCTACGCGCTGGTGCGCAGGGAGTTCACCCTCGCCGGTGACGAGCCGCCCAGGCTGCTGTCCGCGCCTGAGCAGCTGCTCGAGGTGCGCCGGATGCTGCGCGGCGAGGCGCAGGACGGCGGGGCCGGCTGGCCGGACCGGCTGCGTCCCGCCCTGGCCACGAGGGGGTTCGCCGAGGAGGTGCGCGACCTGCTGCTGCGCGCCGCCGAGCGCGGCCTTGACGGGTGGCGGCTGCGCCAGCTCGGCCAGCGGCGCGGCCGCGACGACTGGGTGGCGGCCAGCGGGTTCTTCGACAGGTACGCGGCCCGCTTCGACCTGGCCCCGGTCCCTGCCTACGACTACGCGGAGATCGTCAGGATCGCCGCCGCCCTGCTCGGCCGCGAGGAGATCAGGCGGCGCGAGCGCGGCGCCTACGACGTGGTGCTCGTCGATGAGTACCAGGACAGCGACCCGGCGCAGGAGTCGCTGCTGCTCGCGCTGGCCGGCGGCGGCCGCGAGCTGATCGCGGTCGGCGACCCGGACCAGTCGATCTACGCGTTCCGCGGCGCCGACGTGCGCGCGCTCACCCAGTTCCCCGAGCGGTTCCGCACCCCGGACGGCCAGCCCGCGCCCGTGGTGGCGCTGCACACCTGCCGCCGCAGTGGCCCCCGGCTTCTCGAGGCGTCCCGCCGCCTCGCCAGACGCCTGCCCGCGGCCCCCGGCTCGCAGTCTCACCGCCTCCTCGTCCCGGTGCCCGACGCCGCGCCCGGCGAGGTCCGCATCCTGATCGCGGACAGCTCCACCCAGGAGGCGGCCCTGGTCGCGGACACCCTGCGCCGTGCCCACCTGGCCGGCGGCGTCGCCTGGTCGTCGATGGCGGTCCTGGTGCGTTCGGCGACCCGGCAGGTGCCGCTGCTGCGCCGGGCGCTGACCGCGGCCGGTGTCCCGGTCACGGTGGCCGGCGACGAGCTGCCGCTGCCTGACGAGCCGGGCACCCGGCCGCTGCTCATGCTGCTGCGCTGCGCCCTGCGGCCGTCCGAGCTCGACGAGCAGACCGCCGCCGAGCTGCTCTGCGGTTCCCTTGGTGGCACAGACGCTCTGGGCCTGCGTCGCCTCCGCCGCAGCCTACAGCTCCTGTCCGAAGCCTCCAACGCCACAACAAGCAGCCCGCTCGCCGCCGCCCTCCTCGACCCCCGCGACCTGGTCACCGTCCCCGACAGCGTTGCCGCCCCGGCCCGCCGCGTCGCCACCCTGCTCGCCGCGGCCACGGCCGCGATCAAGGCGGGCGGCAACGCGGAGGACGTGCTGTGGGCGATCTGGGACGCCTCTGGCCTGGCGGACCAGTGGCAGCGGATCAGCGCGGCAGGCGGCCCGGCGGGCGCGGCCGCGGACCGGGACCTGGACGCCGTGCTCGCCCTGTTCGACCGGGCCGCGCACTTCACCGACACGATGCCGCCGGGCGCGCCCGGCCTGTTCGCGGACAGCCTGGCCGGGCAGGAGATCGCCGGGGACACCCTGGCCGAGCGGGCCGTCCGTGAGGACTGCGTGCGCATCCTCACCGCGCACCGGTCCAAGGGCCTGGAATGGGACGTGGTGATCGTCGCGGGCGTCCAGGAGGACACCTGGCCCGACCTGCGGCTGCGCGGCTCCCTGCTGGGCGCCGGTGAGCTCGCGGAGACCACGGGGCCCGGCGAGCAGGCCGCGGACGTGGACGCCGCGATGCTGTCCGCCAAGCTGCTCGCCGAGGAACGCCGCCTGTTCTACGTCGCGGTCACCCGGGCCAGGCGGCTGCTCGTCGTCACCGCGGCCGGCGGCGAGGACACCGAGGAGCGCCCCTCCCGGTTCCTCAGTGAACTAGCGGGCGACGACATCCCGATCCAGCGCGTCGCCGACACCAGCCACCGCTGGCTGTCCCTGCCCGCGCTGGTCGCCGACCTGCGCCGGGCCGCCGCCGACACCGGCAGGCCGCCGGCCGTGCGGCAGGCCGCCGCGGCCCAGCTGGCCAGGCTGGCCACCGTCGGGGTCCGCGCGGCGCACCCGAGGGAGTGGTACGCGCTGACCGAGCTGTCCGACGCGGGCCCGATCGTGGCCGGCGGCCAGGCCGTCCGGCTCTCCCCGTCCCAGGTCGAGTCGTTCACCAGGTGCGGGCTGCGCTGGCTGCTCGAGGCGGCGGTCGGCGCGGGCCGCTCGGACGTGCTGCGCCACCTCGGCACGGTCATCCACGCCGCCGCGGTGCTGGCCGCCGAGGGCGCGACCGAACAGGCCGTGGCGGACCGCATCGACGAGATCTGGCACCACCTGGACTTCGGCAGCGCCTGGTACAACGCCAAGCAGCGTGCGCTTGCCGAGCGGATGGTGCGCAGGTTCCTTGACTGGCACGCCGCCAACCCGCGCAAGCTCGTCGCGGTCGAGCAGCAGCTCAAGGTCCGCGTCGGCCAGGTGGAGATCACCGGCCGGGTGGACCGGCTGGAATCCGACGACGAGGGCCGGGGGGTCGTCATCGACCTGAAGACCGGCGGCACCGCGCCCCGCGAGGACGAGCTCGACCGGCACCCGCAGCTCGGCGTCTACCAGCTGGCCGTGCTGCTGGGCGCGTTCGAGCAGTTCGGCCTCACCGAGCCGGGCGGCGCCGAGCTGGTCCAGGTCGGCAAGGCGGCCGGGGTAACCGCGCGGGCCAAGGTGCAGCCGCAGCGCCCGCTGGCCGCCGACCCCGAGCCCGGCTGGGCCCGGGACCTGGTGGACACGGTCGCGGCCGGCATGGCGGGCCCTGTCTTCCATGCCAGGGTCAACCCCGGCTGCCGCACCTGCCCCGTGGTCTCCTGCTGCCCCGTGCACCCCGATGGTGAACAGGTGGGAGGCTAGCCCTCCGCGGGCAGCGCGGCCAGCGCGCCGAGCCCGGCCAGCGCGTCGCGCGCCTCGCGCTCGATCGGCGGCGGCAGCTCGTCCAGGCCAAGCACGTGCCGAAGCGCCCGCGCGTACGCCACGTCGCGGGCCTGGTCCTCCGGCACGGCGACATCGGGCACGACGCCCGTCCCCTGCCAGTTCGTGCCTGTGACCGGGTTGACCGAACGCGCGAACGGCACCGCGATGTGCACCGCGGGACTGATCGGGAACGGCCGGGTCGGGTGCGCGCCGCCGCCGGTCGTTTCCCCGATCACGGTCGCCCGGCCGAGCGCCTGCAGCGTGTAGCAGAAGTCCTCGCCGCCGGAGAACGTGTGGCTGCCGCTCAGCACGTACACCGGCTTGTCGGTGTAGCGGGTCCCCGGCACGTACGGCAGCGCCCAGAACTGCCTGGTCTCACCGGTATCGGCATGGAAGATGTCGTTGAGGTGGGTCGGCCGCTCGTCGAACAGGTAGCTGCACCAGAAGACCACGCCGTCGACCGCGCCGCCGCCGTTGTGCCGCAGGTCGATGATCAGCGCGTAGGTCCCCGCGACAAGCTCCATCGCCGCGCTGATGGCCGGGCCCGCGTTGGCCGGCATGGCGACCCGGCGCACGTCCAGGTAGCCCACGTTGCCGTCCAGCCGCTCGACCCGCCGGATGCCGAAGTTGTCCAGCCGCCCCCGGTTCCGCATTTTCAGCCGCCGCGCCTCCGGCTCCGTGGGTTCCTCCGGCTTGTCGCGCCCTGGCTGCGGCCCGCCGCCGAGCCGCAGCGCCAGGTGCTTGTCGTCGCAGGCCTCCCGCAGCTGCCTGGTGACCAGCTCGGTCAGCGTGATCTCGTCCAGGTCGTCGTACTCCCCGGCCGCCAGCCTGCCCTCGATCGCGGTGGCCGCCTGCCCGGCTAGCTCGGGAAACACGTAGTTGGCCCGCAGCAGCTCGAGCGCCCTTGTGACGATCTCCCGCCCCGACATCTGCTCGGCCGCCAGCGACCCGTCGTCGACCATCGTGATGCGCGGCGCGTCAGCGCCGCCACCCTCAACCGTGAACTCGAGCAGCTTTGCCGAAGGCAGCCGCAGCGACAACTCCCGCCGCAGCGCCTCCATCCCCGTCCGATGGGCCTGCTCCCACCCAGTCAGCGCCGCCTCGTAGTCCTCACCCTCGCCCGGCGCCGGTATGAACACCCGCACCATCAGTTCCCCCGGCGAGATCGCCGGGTCTTCCCCGTGCTGCAGCACCACCGCCCGCAGCGCCGCCCCGTCCGGAAAACGTTCCCTGACCTCGTGGTTGATGGCCCGCTGGACCCGATCGACATCCGCTCGTTCCACGGCGCCTCCCATTCCGCGACACCGTCTCAACGTTGCCCGCCCCGTCCCGGTTCCATGAAAATCAAAAGATCCAATTTGGCCGAACGGGCCGTGGTATCCCCCCCGCGAACTCTCGCCGCCCCCCTGGCCAGCGCGGTAACCCCCGGCTGCCGCAACGCACCGCGAAATGTCAGTGGCGTCTGCTGGAATGTCATCGTGAGCACGGTCAGATCTGGAATGTCATCGTGAGCACGGTCAGGTACAGCCCGGTGCAGCTGGCCCGGCTGCTCCGGGTACCCGAGCCGACGTCGGAGCAGGCGGCGGTGATCGCCGCGCCGCTAGGTCCGCTCGCGGTCATCGCGGGCGCCGGCTCGGGCAAGAGCGAGACGATGGCGGCCCGCCTGGTCTGGCTTGTCGCCAACGGCCTGGTCCGGCCGGACCGGGTGCTCGGGCTCACCTTCACAAGGAAGGCCGCCGCCGAGTTCGCCGACCGGGTCCGGTCCAGGCTGGCCCGGCTGCGCCGGGCCGATCTCGACGGCCCCAACAGCGTGGCGGAGACCGAGGACCCGTTCGGCGGCGACCCGGTGATCGGCACCTACCACGCCTACGCCGGCCGCCTGGTCGCCGACAACGCGCTGCGCGAGGGCCTCGAGCCGTCCCTGCGGCTCATCACCCCCGCGCTGTCCTGGCAGCTGGCGGCGGGGATCGTGGCCGCCTACGACGGCCCGATGGACGCGATCACCTGGACCCCGCAGACGGTGACCGCGGCGGTGCTCGAGCTGGCGGGCGACCTCACCGAGCACCTGCGCGATGCCGCCGAGGTGACCGCGCTCGGCTGGTGGCTCAACGCTGAGGTCGACGCGCTGCCGGGCCGAATACCACAGGCCGTTCGGAAGATAATCGACACCCAGCGTGCGCGGGAGCAACTACTGCCGATGGTGCAGCGGTACGCGGCGGCCAAGACGGCCCGCGAGGTGCTCGACTACTCCGACCAGGTGGCCCTCGCGGCGCGGATCGCGACCAGGCACCCGGAGGTCGGCGCGGGCGAGCGCGCCCGCTACCAGGTGGTCCTGCTTGATGAGTACCAGGACACCAGCCACGCCCAGCTGGTGCTGCTG
>Ga0209693_10000304_pt1 | contig 19590 bp, 17 predicted proteins | sample HubBroMetageWRM3_FD_188345 | JGI IMG/M metagenome (GOLD analysis project Ga0209693, IMG submission 188345) | Warmed soil microbial communities from the Hubbard Brook experimental Forest, New Hampshire - Hubbard Brook CCASE Soil Metagenome WRM 3... | ecosystem: Environmental > Terrestrial > Soil... | reverse complement strand
GGGCGCGATCGCGATCATGCTGCTGCTGGTCTACCGCTCGATCGTCACCACCTTGATTCAGCTGTTCATGACGTTTGTCGCGCTCGCCTGTGCACGCGGAATCGTTGCGGTGCTGGGCTACAACAACGCGTTCGGGCTCACCACGTTCGCCGCGAACATCCTGACGATGCTGGCGATCGCCGCCGGAACGGACTACGGGATCTTCCTCATCGGCCGGTATCAGGAAGCGCGCCTGGCCGGCGAAGACCGGGAGACCGCCTACTACACGACATTTCGTGGAGTCGCCCCCGTTGTGCTGGGTTCGGGCCTGACGATCGCCGGTGCGACGTACTGCCTGAGCTTCGCGCGGCTGCCCTGGTTCAACACCATGGGCCCACCGGTGGCCATCGGAATGATCGTGGTGGTGGCAGCCGGCCTGACATTGGGCCCGGCCGTGGTTTTCCTGGGCAGCAGGATCGGGCTGTTCGAGAAGAAGAGCCAGTCCCGCGGCCGACTGTGGCGGAGGGTAGGCACCGCGGTCGTGCGTTGGCCCGCACCGATTTTCGCGGTGAGCGCGGCGGTCGTTCTGGTCGGCATGGTCGCATTGCCCGGGTTCAAGCCGAGTTACAACGACCGCCATTACCTGCCCGAGTCGGCGCCGTCCAACCTCGGGTATGCCGCGGCCGATCGGCATTTCTCCGAGGCCCGGATGAATCCGGACATCCTGATGATCGAGGCCGACCACGACATGCGCAATACGGCCGACATGCTGGTGTTGGACAAGGTCGCCAAAAACGAGATCCGCACCGTCGGTATCGCCATGATCCAGGACATCACCAGACCCTTGGGGATTCCTATTCAGCACAGCTCGATCCCCTTTCAGAACAGCATCCAAAGCCAGACGACCATGCAGAACATGGGCTTTCTGAAAGACAGAATGAACGACATTCTGAAGATGGCCGACGAGTTGGGGATCACAATAGATTACTTGGAACGGCTGTTTACGATCACGAATCAGCTGGCCGACACGACTCATGACACGGCCCGCCTCACAAGAGAAATAGTGGACGTCACCAACGAATTGCGCGACCACATCGCGGATTTCGACGACTTTTACCGCCCGATCCGCAGTTACTTCTACTGGGAGAAACACTGCTTCGATGTTCCCGTCTGCTGGTCCTTCCGGTCGCTGTTCGACGCATTGGACGGAATCGATCAACTTGATGAAAAGCTGCAGGGCGTGTCAAAAGACATCGGGATTGTGGACGTGCTCACGCACGAAATAGCCGCGATCTTGCCGCCGCAGATCCAATCGCTGAAAACCACTCGCGCAATTACGCTGACCTTACACAGCACCTTTCAGGCGATGATCAATCAAATCGAGGCGATGAGCAACACGTCGATCGTCATGGGCCAAAGCTTCGACGCCTCGCAGAACGACGACTTCTTCTACCTGCCGCCCGAGGCGTTCGGCAACCCGGAATTCCTTCGCGGCGTGAAGATGTTCTTCTCCCCCGACGGAAAGTCGGTGCGGTTCTTCATCACTCACCAGGGTGATCCAATGACACCCGAGGGCATCGCCCGGGTGTCGGCCGAGCGAACCGCCGCCCAGGAAGGACTCAAGCAGTCGTCGCTGTCCGACGCCAGGGTCTATCTCGGCGGAACCGCAGCCACCTTCCGCGACATGGCCGACGGCGAGAAGTACGACCTGATGATCGCGGTGGTCTCGGCGTTGACGCTGATCTTCATGATCATGTTGCTGCTGACCCGAAGCGTCGTGGCGGCCCTGGTCATCGTCGGGACCGCGAGCAGCTCGATCGCGGCGTCCTTCGGACTGTCGGTATTGATCTGGCAGGACCTGTTCGGTATACACATCCACTGGATCGTGATGGCGCTTTCGGTCATCATCCTGTTGGCCGTCGGCTCCGACTACAACCTGCTGCTGGTCTCCCGGTTCAGAGAAGAGATTCACGCCGGACTCAAGACCGGATACATCCGGTCGATGGCCGGGACCGGCGCGGTGGTGACATCGGCGGGTCTGGTGTTCGCCTTCACCATGGCAGCGATGCTGGGCAGCGAGCTGACTGTGTTGGGCCAATTCGGCTCCACAGTCTGCATCGGCCTGCTGCTCGACACCCTGGTGGTGCGCACGCTGCTCATGCCCTCGCTCGCAACCTTGCTGGGCCGTTGGTTCTGGTGGCCCAAGGTTGTCCATCCGCGCGGTGATTACGCCAAACCAAAGCTACGGCCGGCAGCCGCCGAGGAAGACAACACCGCGCCGCTAGCGGTGCAGAGATCGTGAGCTAGTCGGGCGCATCCACCTCGACACATACCGCGAGCGCGCCGGCGCCGACGTGCAAGGCAAGCACCGGGCCCAGGTCCGTGACGACCGTCGGCTTAGCCGCAGGCAAGCGCTCGGCCAACGCGGCGACCAGGTCGGCCGCTCCGTCGGGGTTGGCGACGTGATGCACCGCGATCGCGGCTGAATGCTCTCCGACGACTTCGCATACCCGGTCGATCATTGTCGCGACCGCTTTGCTGGCGGTCCGAACCCGTTGCGCCAGAACGAGTTTGCCGTCATCGATGCGTAGCAGCGGCTTGAGGGACAACTTGGTGCCCAGCCAGGCGCCGGCGCCTCCGATGCGCCCGCTGCGCCGCAGGTTGTCCAACTGGAGTACGACGATGAACCCGTGATTGCGGTCCACCGCCGCAGCGGCAGATTCCACGACAGTGTCCAGGCCGGCACCGCCGGCGGCTGCCCGGGCGGCGGCCAGCGCGACGAAACCCGTATTCATCGCGGCCGACTTCGAGTCGATCACCCGAACTGCTGGCCCGATTTCGGCCGCAATGGTCTCGGCGGCGCCGAAGGTTCCCGACAGCGCCGCCGAAAGGTGCACCGCCACTACCCCATCGCCTCCGCTGTCGGCCAGCGCGTGCCGGTATACCTCGCCGAGTTCCGCCGGCGTGGCGGCGGCGGTGGTGGCCTGACCGTAGTCGTGGATGTCGTCGGGAACATCATCCACGCCGTCACGCAGGTCGCTGCCGTCGAGCAGGATGTGCAAGGGCACCTGACGTATTCCCCACTGCAAGCGCAGGTCATCGGGAATGCGCGCCGACGAGTCAGTCACTACCACGACAGCCATATGAATTCAGCCGCGCGGCTTCTCGGTTTGATTGCGCGGCGTCTCGGTCCGGTCGCGCTGCTCTCCCCCGCAAGCGGGAGGTGCCCCCACCTCATCGCGCTGCGCGCCCCCCTCGCCGCTGCGCGGCTGGGGGTGCCCCCACTGCATCGTCGCCGCGCTGTCCACGCCGGCTTCGGCCAGCGCCTTGAGCATCAACTCCGCGACCGCCTGGTGGGCCTCGAAGTTCCAATGGATACCGTCGGGGTTGCCGCGACCACCCATAACATGTTCGGCGACTGCGGATTTCAGGTCAACCAGTGGGATGTCGTGCTGCTGAGCCCATTGGGTGATCGCCGCGACCGTGCCGGACCGGCCGTGATGGGCCTTCCCGTAGGTCTCGGCGATGTGCACCGACGGCAGCGACGCCACGATCGGGATACCGGGCCGATTGAAATCGATTGCGCCACGCGTCTGTTCAAGGTATTCAGCGGACAGGTGCGGTGGCAGCGCGGCTCTGGCCACCGGAGAAAGCCGCGGCTGCACCCAACCATAGCCGTCGCGAACCCAGCGCCGCAGCCACGGCGGCCGTACGTAACGGATGAGTTCACGCAGCGCCGTCGGCAGCGGCGACGGCAGCGAATCCATTCCGCCCGTCGCGAAGATCACCGCCCCGGCGCGGGGCAAAGCCGCCCAGGCCCGCGGGTCCTGAGTCGACGCCCACCAGATATCGCGACATGTCCAGCCGATGCGGCCGATCAGCTCCAGATCCCAATTTAGCTGCGAGGCAACAATGTTGGGCCAGATGCGCGGGTCGTCTGCGGGCAGGCCGCCGGTCGGTCCGTAGTAGGCCAGTGAATCGGCGAAGATCAGCAGCGCCTGCCGCCGCCGTGGCTCAGAGGACATCGCCGGCGACCTGTGCCGAAGCGTTCCACACGTCAAGGCGCCAGCGAATGTCATCGACGTTGTCGGCGTCGGTCTGCGCGTCGGCGGAGTGTCCGGCCAGCTGCGTCCAGCTGGCATTGCCCATGCCGCCCAGCACGGGCCAGTTGGCAACCGGCAGCCGCAGCAGCGCCGCGGTCAGCGCCGCGATCAGCCCACCGTGGGCGACCAGCACCACCGGCCGCGCCGGCTCCTCATCGGCACCCCATTCGGGTTCACCGGCGACCAGCTCGGCGATCAACGGCATGCTGCGCGCGGCCACGTCGACCCTGCTCTCGCCGCCGTGTGGCGCCCAGGTGGCGTCCTCGCGCCAGGCCAGCCGGGCGCCCGGCGCGACGGCGTCGATCTCGGCGTGCGTCATGCCCTGCCAGTCGCCGAGGTGGGTCTCGCGTAACCGGTTGTCGACCTGCACCCGCAAGCCCGTGCGCTCCCCCAGCGCGACCGCGGTGTCGTAGGCGCGTCGCAGATCCGACGACACGATCAGCAGCGGCTGGCGTTTGGCGAGCGCCTCGGCTACGGCGACCGCCTGGGCGCGGCCCAGCTCACTCAGCTCGGTGTCCAGCTGGCCCTGCATTCGGCTGCCGAGATTGAAGTCGGTTTGCCCGTGCCGCAGCATCACCAGCCGACGCGTCTTCATGACCGGCTCGCAGAGTCCGCTGACAGGTCCACCGCCAGCACCGGGCAGTCACCCCAGAGCCGGTCCAGCGCATAGAAATTGCGTTCGTCTTGGTGCTGGATGTGCACGACGATGTCGACGTAGTCCAGCAATGTCCAGCGGCCTTCACGGGCGCCCTCGCGGCGCGCGGGCTTGTAGCCAGCCCGGCGCATCTTCTCCTCGACTTCGTCGACAATGGCGTTGACCTGCCGTTCGTTGGACGCCGAGGCGATCACGAAGCAGTCGGTGATGACCAGCTGACCGGAAACGTCGATGACGACGACATCCTCGGCAAGCTTCGAGGCCGCCGCGCGCGCGGCGACCGCGGCCATCTCGATCGCCTCCGCGGTGGCCGTCACGTGTCGTCCCGGGGCTTGCGGTAGAGCTCGCGTTTGGAGATGTACTGCACGACGCCGTCGGGCATCAGATACCAGAGCGGGCGTCCTTCTGCGGCACGCCGACGGCAGTCGGTGGACGAAATTGCCAGCGCGGGGATTTCGACCAATGTCAACGCGTCTTCAGGCAACCCGTCGAGGACGCCGGTGAGATGTTCGCGGCCCAGTTCGTAGCCCGGCCGGCTGACCCCGACGAAGCGCGCCATCGCGAACAGTTCCTCCAAGTCCTGCCAAGACAGGATGGAGGCGAGCGCATCAGCGCCGGTGATGAAGTACAGGTCGGAGTCGGGGTTGAGTGTGTGCAACTCGCGCAGTGTGTCCTTGGTATAGGTGGGCCCGCCGCGGTCGATGTCGACCCGGCTGACAGAGAAGCGGGGGTTGGCCGCAGTGGCGATCACGGTCATCAGGTAGCGGTCTTCGCCGGCACTGACCAGGCGGCTTTTCTGCCAGGGCTGATTGGTCGGTACAAACGCGACTTCGTCCAGGTCGAAGAGGTCGGCTACCTCGCTGGCCGCGACCAGGTGGCCGTTGTGGATGGGATCGAACGTCCCACCCATCACTCCCAGCCGCCGCTTTTGCATGGTTTGCCAGCTTACTTGAGCACTTCGAAGAACCCGATTTACGCGAGCGTCACTCCAGCGTGACAGTGGTGGCCCGGCGCCACTCCAGCGTGTCCCCCGCAAGCGGGCGGTACCCCAGCTCGGCGTACCGCTCAGACCGGCAGCAGTTGGTCGATCACCGCCGCCAGCTGCTTGGCGGAGCGGCATTCATGCATGGTGATCACCTCTTGATAGCGGGGTACCGCCGAGTCGCCGCTGCCCCACAGGTGCTTGGGCTCTGGGTTGAGCCAGTGCGCGTGCCGGCTGGCGGTCACCATGTGACCCAATACGTCGGTGGCCGGGTCGCGGTAGTTGGTGCGGCCGTCGCCGAGCACCAGTAACGAGCTGCGCGGTGACAGCACGTTCGGGTGCGCCTGAACGAACGAGACGAACGCGTTGCCGTAATCACTGTGGCCGTCGCGGGTGTAGACACCGGCTTCCCGGGTGATCCGCTGGATCGCCACCGCCAAGTCGGCATCCGGGCCGAACAGGTGGGTCACCTCGTCGGCAGTGTCGATGAAGGCAAATACCCGAACGCGGGAAAACTGTTGGCGCAGTGCGTGCACCAACAGCAGGGTGAAGTGGCTGAAGCCGGCGACCGACCCCGACACGTCGCACAACACCACCAGTTCGGGGCGCGCCGGGCGCGGTTTGCGCAGCACGAGGTCGATCGGCACGCCGCCGGTTGACATCGACTTGCGCAACGTCTTGCGCAGATCGATCGCCCCCGCACGGGCACGGCGCCGGCGAGCGGCCAACCGGGTGGCCAAGGTGCGCGCGAGCGGCTGCACCACCCTGCGCATCGCGCGCAGCTGCTCGCCCGAAGCGCGGAGGAATTCGACGTTCTCGGCCAGCTGCGGGATGCCGTACATCTGGACGTGGTCACGGCCGAGTTGCTCGGCGGTGCGTCGCTTGGTCTCGGCGTCGACCATTTTTCTCAGCTGCGTGATCCGCTGCGCGGCAAGTGCTTTGGCGATCTGCTCCTGGGTCGGCGTGGGTTCGTCGCCGTAGGGAGCCAGCAGGCCGGCCAGCAGCTTGCCTTCTAACTCGTCCAGCGCCATCGCCTTGAGCGCCTGATACGACGAGTACGACGGGCCGCGGCTGGAGTTGTATTTGCCGTAGGCGTCGACGATTTGCGCGATCATCGCCACCAGCCGCTCATCCATGTCGGCCAGGTCGGCATTGGCGGTGAGCAGATCCAGCAGCATCTGTCGCATCGCCTCGACATCGTCGGGCGGCAACTGGATCTCGGGATCGGCCCCGGCCTCCTCCGTCACGACCGCGCGTGCCCCCAGCGCGGCGGGCCACCACAGGTCGAACATCGCGTCGTAGGTCTCACGGTGCTCAGGCCTGCGTAGCACCGCACAAGCGAGGCCCTCGCGCAGCACCTCCCGGTCACCGAGACCAAGGACCGCCATCACCTTGCCGGCATCCACCGTCTCCGACGGACCAACCGAAATACCCTGCCCGCGAAGCGCTTCGACGAATCCCACCAGGTGACCCGGTAGGCCGTGCGGGGCAAGCGGATGGCTGGGACGAACGCGGCGGACGGCCATCAATCCCCCTAGTTCAGCCGGAGTTCGCCGGTGGCGCGCTGGTGATCGGATTGATGTTTGAGCACCACGCCCAGCGTGGCGGCGATGGTCGCGTCATCGATGGTGTCCATGCCCAGCGCCAGCACCGTGCGTCCCCAGTCGATGGTCTCGGCCACCGACGGCAGCTTCTTGAGCTGCATTCCGCGTAGCACTCCGATGATGCGCACCAACTCGTCGGCGATGTGTGCGGGCAGTTCGGGGACGCGGGACAGCAGGATGCGGCGTTCCAGCTCGGGGCTGGGGAAGTCGATGTGCAGAAAGAGGCAACGGCGTTTGAGCGCCTCGGACAGCTCGCGGGTGGCGTTGGAGGTCAGCAACACGAACGGCGCCCGCTGGGCGGTGATGGTGCCCAGCTCGGGGACCGTCACCGCGAAGTCGGACAGCACTTCCAGCAGCAGACCCTCGATTTCGATGTCGGCCTTGTCGGTTTCGTCGACCAGCAACACCGTGGGCTCGGTGCGCCGGATCGCGGTCAGCAGCGGCCGGGACAGCAGAAACTCCTCGGTGAACACGTCGGTCTTGGTCTGGTCCCAGTCCCCGGAGCCGGATTGGATGCGCAGAATCTGCTTGGCGTGGTTCCACTCGTAGAGCGCACGAGCCTCGTCGACGCCTTCGTAGCACTGCAGGCGAACCAGACCGGATCCGGTGGCCTGCGCGACAGCGCGGGCCAGTTCGGTCTTGCCGACCCCGGCCGGTCCTTCCACCAGCAGCGGCTTGCCGAGCCGATCGGCGAGGAAAACGGCGGTCGCGGTCGCGGTATCGGGCAAGTAGCCGGTTTCGGCCAGCCGTCGGCCGACGTCTTCAATGTCGGCGAACAGCGGAGCCGGCCGCGCGGGCACACTCACTTTTGTTTTCTCCTCAGCATTCAGGCCGGGCGAGTCTGGCCGTCTCCCCAGACGATCCACTTGGTCGAGGTCAACTCCGGCAGTCCCATCGGGCCGCGGGCGTGCAGCTTCTGAGTGGAGATGCCGATCTCGGCGCCGAACCCGAACTGCTCACCGTCGGTGAAGCTCGTCGATGCGTTGACCATTACCGCGGCCGCATCGACTCCCTCGGTGAACCGTTGGGCGGCAGCCATATTGGTGGTAACGATGGCCTCAGTGTGTCCGGTGCCGTATTCGTTGATGTGCGCGATCGCCGCGTCGACACCATCGACAACGGCGACCGCGATCTCCATCGCCAGGTATTCGCGGCGCAAGTGGGCCTCATCGGGGTCGAGATGCACCGTCACACCGGCGTCTTGCAGCGCACCGATCAGCCGCGGCAAGGCCCGGCTGGCGATCGCGGTGTCGATAAGTAACGTCTCGGCGGCGTTGCAGACGCTGGGCCGACGGGTCTTGGAGTTCAGCAGAATCCGCTCTGCCATCTCGAGGTCGGCGGCATCGTGCACGTAGACGTGGCAGTTGCCGACACCCGTCTCGATGGTCGGCACTTGGGCGTCACGGACGACGGCGTCGATCAGGCCGGCTCCCCCGCGCGGGATCACCACGTCGACCAGGCCTCGGGCCTGGATCAAGTGGGTGACAGTAGAGCGGTCGGCGGCCGAGAGCAGCTGGACGGCGTCGGCGGGCAGGTCCTCCCCCTGCAATGCAGTGCGTAACACGGAAACCAGCGCCTCGTTGGACTTCGCCGCGGACGCACTACCGCGCAGCAGCGCAGCATTGCCGGACTTGAGCGCCAAACCGAACGCGTCGACGGTGACGTTGGGCCGGCCCTCGTAGACCATCCCGATCACGCCGAGCGGAACCCGCTGCTGGCGCAGCGCCAACCCGTTGGGCAGGGTATAGCCGCGCAGCACCTCTCCGACCGGATCGGGCAGTCCCGCGACCTGCCGCAGGCCGGCGGCGATTCCCTCGACGCGCTTCGGGTCCAATGCCAACCGGTCGATCATGGCGGTCGGTGTCTCCGCCGACCGCGCCGCGTTCAGATCTTCGGCGTTAGCCGCCAAAATACGGTCGGTGTTGGCCACGAGCGCTTCCGCGGCGACACATAGCGCCTGGTCCTTGGCGACCGTCGGCAATGAGGCCAGCACGCGGGCGGCGACCCGCGCCCGGCGCGCGGCGTGGTGCACCTGTTGGCGCAAGTCGGGAGCCGACGGAGCATGCACACTCATTAACCCAGGGTATCGAGCTTCCTACGGCCCGGTTGACACGGCCCGGTCGACCGGGCCGTGCCACCCAACGGAACGCGCCAGATGGCGGCTGAAATCTCGCTGAGCATCGCAACTCCGGCGTTATCGGCCACCAAGTTCGGCTGAGTTTTGTTCCAGTAGCCGTTGAGTAGGACCGCTATACCCAGCGGCTCCTGGGTGGCGCTAGCCATAGTCATACCGACCCAACACGAACAGCCACCCAACGATGTCAGGCCATTCTTCCAGATAATCTGCGGCGAAGTAGTGGCCGCCTACCGGCATGGCCAACCCCACGTCATCTCGGCCGGCGAAACTTACGACCCTGAGCTGCGAAGGCGCTCGGGGGATCTGGCCACGGCCGATTCCTTTCGCCGGTCCTCGATGATGCGGCCCAACTCCTGAAGCAGTAACGGTGACCGCATCACGAGATCTTCGATGTGCTCGCGATCGATCTCCAGGGCAGTGACCTCTTCCAGCGCATACGCCGAAGACAGGCTTGGTTGACGGGTCAATGTGGTCAGCCCGAGGAATGAACCTGGTTCCAGCACGCTGAGCGACAGGACGGAACCGTCTTCGGCGGTAGTGGTGAGCCGGACGCAGCCGGTGGTCAGAAATGTCATCGCGGTGGGCACTTCCCCGGCGAATTGCACGACTTCGTCGGTGCCGTATCGAACGATTCTCGCGTGCGCGGTCAGGGACTGTTGATCGGTGAGACTTAACCGCAATGCCGGTGCCACGACAGTTCGCATCGCCATCTGTACCCGGGCCGAGGTGGAGAAGTCGTCGTCGGCGCCATCCAAGTGCAGACCCTCACGCCGCGCCGCGTACCAGATCCACCGCAGGAACGTCGTCCGCGCCGCGTCGTCCTCGGCGGGCGAGTTCAACCCGATGGTGACGCGGTACTCGCCGCTACCGGCCGCCACCGCGGTCGGTGTGCTGTCGTCCTTGCATTGCGGCAGCGTGCCGGCGACCCGTGACAGCAGACGCCGCACCCGGTCGGGCGGATCGGCCACCGAGAATGTTGTCGTTATCGCCAACTGGTGCACGCCGGGCGGACGGCTGAGATTCGTGAACGAGGTGGCGGCGAGTACCGAATTCGGCGTGATCTGCAATCCGCGATCGGTTTGGATGTGAACGGCGCGCCAGTTCGCTTCCACGATGCGTCCCCGCGCCGACGGGGTGTCGAGCCAGTCGCCAATGCGGAAGGGCTGCTCGAACAACATGAACAGGCCCGACACGATTTGGCCGACTGAGTTCTGCAACATCAGGCCGATGACCACCGACGTAACGCCGAGCGCGGTGAACAGGCCACCGACACGCACTCCCCAGACGTAGGAGAAGATCAGCGCCAGCCCAACGGCGATCAGCAAAAGCCGCGTCACGTCGCGAAATATCGTCGGAACCCGCTCGCGCCACGAGCCTGGCGGGGCCCCTTCAAACATCGTGGCGTTCAGCCCGGACAACACCAGCAGCAGCACTAAGAAGCCGAACACCGTCGCGAGCATCCGCACCGAGGTGACCTGCGCCGGCACCTGCGCCACCTCGATCAACAGCACCAATAGCGCTGACAGCGGTACCAGATAGTTGCGCAGCAGGTTGACTGGTCGGGCCAGAGCGCTCTGCCTGCGGGCGAGCGCATGGTGCAGTTCGGTGAGAACGATCAGCGTGACGGGCAATCCGACAGTTAGCCCGACGGCCCAGTAAAACCAGCCTTCGTCAAGGATTTTCACTTGCGCTCCGCCAATCGCCAGATCGGTTGCTCCGAGCCACCAACCGTGATGCTGCCTGCGGGCGTGAACTGCCGAATGTCACGCATCACCTCGTATACCTCCGAGGTGACGTAGACCCCCGACTCCGTTGCACCGGTATGCATCTGGTGGGCCAGATTTACCGCGGCGCCCCACATGTCGTAAATGACGCTGGCCCCACCGACAAGTCCACTGATGACGTGACCAGTGTTGACGCCGGCCCGGATGCTGAGGTGGTGGCCCGTCCGGCTGTTGAATCGCTCGATGATCCGTTGCATCTCCACGGCGAAGTCGATGGTTCGGGGGACGCTGTCCAATCGCGGAACATTCAACCCGCAGCTGGCTAGGTAGCCATTGTGTACGGTCCGAACCGGTTCAACGCCAAGGGTTTCCGCCGCCGAATCGAGTTCCCGCATCAGCTCGTCGACAATCCCTACCATTTCGTCACCGGAAAGCTCGTTGGAGATCTCGTCGAGGCCGACGATGTCGGCGAAGATGACAGCGACGTCCTGGTGCTCTTGCGAAATGGTCTGTTCGCCTTCGCGGTAGCGCCGCACGACCGGCTCGGGCATCAACGACAGCAGCAGACGATCGTTTTCCTTGCGCTGTTCGGTGAGCAGATCTTCTTTAATCTCCAAATTCCGGCTCATCTCGTTGAAAGCAACAGTCAGATCGCCGATCTCGTCACGCGACGTCACCGGTATCATGACGTCGTAATTCCCTGCGCTGATCTCCTGCGCGCCGGCTTGGAGCCGTCGGAGCGGCCCCACGAATAGCTCCGCAACGAGCATCGCGGCCACGCAGATGATGAAAACCAATGCCGCGGTGGTCAATACCAGTGTCCGGGTGAATGACCCGATCCGGTCGTAGGCCTCGGCGCTGTCCCTGGTCGCCAAGATCGACCAGCGCAGATCCGAATTCGGCACGTTCAACGGGGCGTAAGCGGTGAGTTCCTTGTCTCCCAGGTAGCCGGTATCGACAACCGTCCCGCTCTGCCCCCGCTGGGCGGCATGAAGAGCTGCAGTCGTCACGGGCTGGACCAGCGTCGTGCCGTGCCACCTGATCGCTTTGTCGACGATGTCGGGCGGTGTCCCTGCCGCCACGGCCTCGCGCTGGTATTTCTTGGGGTCCTCGAGGAACAACCGCGAATCCGAACGCATGAGATTGTCCGGACCGGCCAGATACGTCTCCGCGGTCTCCCCCATGCCGGCGGCTTTCCAGTGCTTGTCGGCAATCATGATCCGGTTGACTTTCGAGATCGGCAACGGCAACGCCAGCACCCCCGCCGTCTTGCCCGCCGAAATGATCGGCGACACCAGCCATGCGATGGGCACCCCGAGTGCGGGCTGGAACGGCTGGAAGTCGGTGATCCACACAAAGTCCACCGAGTCGGCGGCCATCGCCTTTTCGTAGGCGCCGCGCAGGTTGGACTCGCGATACGGACCGGTCAGGATGTTGGTGCCCAGCACCGGGCCTTTGTTCACGCTGTAGACCAGGTTGCCCCGAGTGTCGAGCAGCATGGCGTCCCGGTATTCGAAGAGGGTCGCGATCTCGCGAAAGTAATTGTTGAAACGGGCATTCGCGGCCGACCATGCGCTGCCGTCGCCGGCGTCGTCGGGCGAGGCCGAAGCGCCGTACGACGGCACGGTGTAGTGGAGTTGAAGATACTGCTGCGCATTGTTGTTGGGCAGCACCGCATCCATACTCAACTTGTCGCCGGTTGCCTGCTGGATCGGTTTGATCAGCTTGTCCTTATAGAAGTTCACCAGCGACTGCTGTTGGCCCGGGTCGATCGGCGCGTTGGCCAGTTGGTCGAAGCCGTCGGTGAACGCCTGAACCGCCTCGATGGCGGTCGATCCGCTGCTGTAGACAATCAGCGAGTCGGTCAGGTCCGCGAACAACATCTCGATTGCCCGCTTCTGTCCCTCACGCAGCTGGACCATTCGTTCAGCAGCGGCGGGCAAGAGGGCGCGACGACCGGAGAAGTACTCGACGACACAGATCACCGCCAACGACGCAAGAGTGGAAACCAGCAGCATCACCAGGATCTTGGACTGGATGCTGAACCGGGCCAACGCCCGCCGGTCCCGCCTACCCTTGCCGGCCGGAATCGTCTGGTCCTGCGGTACCGGATCAGTTGAGCGCCGCGGCGTCAATCGGCTTCCTTTCGCTGACGGGTGAGGAAAAGCCCAGATCACGCAGCAGCGTAGCGCTAATGGCCTACTGACATCGGATTTGCCGAAAACCGTTATCAACACACCGTTGTGAAACCGGGTGCGACTCCATACCGTCGGCGTAATGACACGCGTATGCGTGGTGGGCAGCGTGAACATGGACATGGGTTTCGATGTCGACACACTGCCGCACCCGGGCGAGACGGTGCTGGCGGCGTCGTTTCGATCGACATCCGGCGGTAAAGGCGCCAATCAGGCCGTCGCGGCAGCACGCGCCGGAGCGCAGGTGCAGTTCGTCGGCGCCGTGGGTGACGACCCGGCGGCCACGGCCCTGCGCGCGCACCTGACCGCGAACGACGTGGGCACCGACGGACTCATTACTGTGCCCGGCCCCAGCGGCAGCGCGGTCGTCGTGGTCGACTCCACCGGCGAGAACCTCATCGTCGTCGCGCCGGGCGCCAATGGCCGCCTGGCGCTGGACTCCGCCTTGCTGCGCGGGCTCGTCGCCGACTGCGATGTGCTGTTGCTGCAGTTGGAGATTCCGGTCTCGACGGCGACGGCGGCTGCCCGCGAGGCCCATTCGGCCGGAGCGACCGTCATCGTCAACGCCTCACCGCCCGGCGGCGACCCAGGCGAGCTGGCCGACCTGGCCAAGGTGACGGATGTGGTGGTGGTCAACGAAACCGAAGCCGCGCACTGGGTTTGGCCGGTCCCGCATCGGGTGATCACCCGCGGCGCCCGCGGCGTCACCTACGCCGGCGACGGTGAGGAGTTCCCCGTCGCGGCGCCGAACGTGGAGGTCGTCGACACGTCCGGCGCCGGCGACGTGTTCGCCGGCGTGCTGGCCGCGGGCTGGGCCAACGGCCACGACCACGCGTTGCGTCGCGCCTGTGCCGCCGGCGCGCTGGCGACACTGGTGCCCGGCGCCGGCGACTGCGCACCCTATGCAGAGGCGATCGACGACGCGACTCTGCCGGACTGATGGAATAGCAGGACCGGATGAATCGCGCCGCAAAGGAGAGACGCAATGCCGCCAAACCCTGGAGACCCCGGAGACAATGGCGGCCCACGCCCGCCCGAAGGTGACTGGCTGGGAACGCCCTACCTGACCTTTCGGCGCGACGGGCCGTTCGCGATCGTGACGCTGGACCGCCCGCAAGCCCGCAACGCCATGACACCGGCAATGTACTTCGGCATCCGCTACGCGGTCTCGCGGGTCAACGCCGAGGCGGATCTGGCGGGGCTGCTCATCACCGGCACCGGAGACGTGTTCGCGTCGGGCGGCGACCTGGGCGGCGGCGGCACCGACAACTGGATGCAGTGGGGATCGGCGCTGTCCATGGATGTGACCCCGTTCGACACGCTGCGTAAGTCGGCCAAGCCGGTGGTTTCCGCAGTCAACGGCCTCTGTCAGGGTGGCGGGCTGCAGATCGCCATGTGCAGCGACGTCGCGCTGGTCAGCGAGCGGGCCACCTTCCGGGTTCCCGAGCTTTACCGAGGTATCGCCGACACCTACTACAGCCAGATGCTGGCGCGCATCGTGGGCCCGATCCGCACCCGCGATCTGATGCTGACCGGGCGGACGCTAACGGCGTCGGAAGCCGTCGAGTGGGGAATGGTCGCGCGGATGGTGCCGCACGACGAACTGGTGGCTGCCGCCAAGGAGGTGCTGGCGCAATGTTGCCGTACCGCTCCGGGGGCGCGACGGGTTGTCAAGTCCAGCCTGGATAACTACCTCGGCCTCTACGACCGCATCGGGATGGAAGCCAGCATCGAGAGCGCCGAGGCCGTAGAGGGCTTCGTCGCGTTCCGGGAGCGCCGGTCCCCGAACTGGGTGCATCCCGACTTGCGCGTCGACGGACGGCTGTGACGATGTCACCCATTTCCGCGGCGGTGGTCGCTTTGTTGCTGCTCGCGGTGTTCGGTCTGCTCGGATTCGTCTGGCGCGCTTGGCTTCAACGTCGGCGAACCGGATCGACCGGGTTTCGCGGTATCAGCGCAAGCATTGGTTCAGCGGAATGGGTTGCCGGGCTGGGCTTCGTCATATCGTTGATCGTCGCGGTGGTCGGCCCGGTGCTGCAGCTGTCGGGGGTCATCACTCCCTTGCCCGTTCTACACGCCGACTGGATTCAGATCGCGGGAATCGTGTTGGCGCTGCTCGGGATCGTGTTAACTGTTTGGGCGCAGCTCGACATGGGGGACTCCTGGCGCGTCGGTGTGGACGAGAGCGAATCAACCGCGCTGGTGCACACCGGCATCTTCGGATGGGTGCGTAACCCCATCTACACTGCGATGCTCACTTTCGACGTCGGAATCGCGCTGCTGACACCGAATTTCGTGACGATCGCCGGGTTGATCCTCGCGGTCGCAGCGCTTGAGCTGCAGGTGCGCCGAGTCGAGGAACCGCATCTGCTGGGCAAACACAGTGACGCCTACCGCGGCTATACGGCCAGTGTCGGCCGGTTCATCCCCGGCGTCGGGCTGCTGCGTTAGCTTGAGCCGCGCCGCACGTCGTGAGCAATCGCCAGGCCGTCACCGGTTTGGAGTTCGGCGGCGGTCTGGCTCATCAGCACGCGACTCCGGTTGGGCGAGAGCAGGATCGAGACGTAGTGATGCGGCGAACCGGCCACGAACGCAAGACGGTTGACGCGAAGCAGCGCCGAACCGATCGCGGTGTTGAGCAGACGCGCGTTACGCGGACCCGCGATCTCCGCGGTGATCTCATGCTGCATCCGATCGACGACGACACCGGCGGTGGCGAGCAATTCGTAGAGGGGTGTGCGCCGCAGCGCGGAGGTGGTCAACGTATCAGCGAGATCGGTTGGCAGCCAGGCTTCGGTGACCATCAACGGCTCGTGCGTTCTGCGCTCGCGTCGCACTCGCAGAATGTGCAGCATCTCGCCGGTCACCCCAAGCGCGTCGCCGATCGAGGCCGGGGGCACTCGTGTGTCATGCTCCACCACATCGATCGACGTCTGGAATTGCGCCTGCCGAAGACTGTCCATGTAGGAGCCGACCGGCGGCACCTCATCGGATCGACTACGTTGACGGACGAATGATCCGACGCCTTGCCGGCGTTCGATGTAGCCCTGCTCGGCCAGGTCGGTCAGTGCCCGTCGCACCGTGATGCGGGATACCCCGAACTGATCGCAGAGTGCCTGCTCGGTGGGCAGCGCATCGCCGGGGGCCAGCGCGCCGCGGGCGATCTCGTCGTGCAACACCAGGAAGAGCTGACGATGCAACGGCACTCCGGCGCCGGCGGTCACCGGCCCGGCCACACCGCTGGTCTCCTGCATGAGGACCAATGCTTTCACACTCCCTTGCCGCATCGATCAGTATTTGTTATAACTGTATAACAAGCATACAACACGGATGGAGGGCCGACAATGACCGCGGTACAGCCGACCGCCGCCACCGATCCGGACGGACCGACCGGCAAGCTAGCCACCTGGGTCGCGGACCTAACGCTCGACGACGTACCGCAGAACGTCGTCGAGCGCGCCAAACACCTGCTGCTCGACGGCATTGGTTGCGCCCTCATCGGATCGCAACTGCCCTGGTCGCGGGTCGCCACCGGCGCTGTCCTGGATCTGGAGAACAAGGGCGACGTCGTGGTGATCGGCACCGGACAGTCCACCAACGGACCGGCCGCGGCGGTGCTGAACGGCACCTTCATCCAAGGGTTCGAGCTCGACGACTTCCACCCCATCGCCCCGGTGCACAGCTGCTCGCTGGTGATTCCCGCGCTGCTGTCGACGGCGACCGCGCAGTCGGGAGCCACAACCGGCGCGGACTTTCTGCTCGGGGCAATCACCGGCTTCGAGGTCGGACCACGCGTCGGCTACGCGCTGCACGGCACGCAGATGCTCGACCGCGGCTGGCACTCGGGACCGGTCTTTGGCACTCATTCCGCGGCAATGGCATCCGGCAAGCTGCGCAAGCTGTCGCCGGCACAGCTGGAGGATGCTCTGGGCCTGGCGGGCACCCAGTCGGCGGGGTTGATGGCCGCGCAGTACGAGGCTATGAGCAAGCGCATGCATCACGGGTTCGCCGCCCGCAACGGCTTCTACGCCGCCGGGCTGGCGGCGGCGAACTACACCGGCATCAAACGAGTCTTTGAGCGCGAATACGGTGGCTTCCTCAGCGTTTTCGGCGAGGGACACAATCCCGACGCGTCGCTGCTGACCGAACAACTAGGCGAACGCTGGGAGACCGGCATCATCATGGTCAAGTCCTACGCGGTCATGGGCGGCCTGCACGGAGCCGTCGACGCGGCTCGGCAATTGCGGCAATCGGTTGCGCCCGAGGATATCTCGAAGATCGACATCACGGTCGGCGAGACCGTGTACAAGCACGGCTGGTGGAAGCCCGAGCGCCCGCTGACCGCGATCGGCGCGCAGATGAACATCGGCTATGCGACCGCCGCGACACTGCTCGACGGTAATGCGCTGCCCGAGCAGTTCACCGCTGCGCGCCTGGACGCCGACGACATCTGGTCGCTGATCGACGTCACGGACGTGCACCTGGACGAGTCGCTGGCTGACGCTCCCCTCACCGAACGGTTCCGCACCGACCTCGCGGTGACCACCCGGGACGGCGACGTGCATCAGGTCCGGGTCGTCGCACCCCATGGCGCGCCGTGGGACCCGGTCACCAACGACGAGCTGGTGACCAAGTTCCACGCCCTCGCCGACCGCGTCACCAGCCGCCAGCGCGCCGACGCCATCGAACGGGCAGTGGTCGGTCTCGAGGATCTCGACGACGTCGCCGGCCTCATCGATCTACTGGCCCCGCCGGTCGCGGGCGCACTGGACTGAGAGGACGACAGATGGCCACCACACCGGCCCGTCAGAAATTGCGCGACATGCTCGATGGCGGCGAACTTATTGTCGCTCCAGGCGTTTTCGATGGGGTGACAGCCCATCTGGCCCGGCGCACCGGTCAGGCGGCGGCATATATGACCGGCGCCGGCGTGGCGGCGTCCGGGTTCGGCCTGCCGGATATCGGACTGGTCACCGCCACCGAAATGGCCGAGCGCGCACGGATGCTGGTCGGCGTGCTCGGCGACGTTCCGCTGATTGCCGACGCTGACACCGGCTACGGCGCGCCGATGAACGTCGTGCGCACCGTCCGCCTCTACGAGCAGGCAGGCGTCGCCGCAATCCAATTGGAGGACCAGGCATTCCCGAAACGCTGCGGGCATCTGTCCGACAAGCACGTGATCGACGCCGCCGAGTTCGAACAAACGTTGGCCGCCGCGCTCGACACCCGCAGTGACGACCACCTGCTCGTCGTCGCGCGAACTGACGCGCGGGCCCCGCTCGGATTGGAGGCCGCGATCGAGCGGGCGAATCGGTACGCCCGGGCCGGGGCGGACGTCATCTTCGTCGAGGCCCCGCAGAGCATCGAGGAGATCGAACGCATCGCACGCGATGTCGAGGCTCCGTTGCTGATCAATCTGGTGCTCGGCGGTATGACACCGCTGGAGTCGGCGACGCGATTGCAGGAGCTGGGTTACGCCATCGCCATTCATCCCAGCAATCCGCTCGCGCGCGCGGTTCTCGGCATGCTGGAGGGCCTGTGTGAGCTCAATGGTGGCAATGTCGCCGACTATCTGCCCACCCGGCCCGCCGACTTCTTCAACCTGGTCGGGATGGCGGAGTGGCTTGCCCTCGACGCCAAATACGCACGCCTGGAGGACCACCCATGAGCATGACCATCATCGAGAAGATCTTCGCCCGAAAGGCCGGCCTGGACGGCGTGTCCGCGGGCGAGACCGTCGTCGTCGACGTCGACATGACGGTGCTGATCGACCTGCAGTTCGCGACGATGTGGATCGAGCCGCTTCGCATCCACGACCCGGACAAGCTGGCGATCGTGATGGACCACGCCGTACCCGCGCCGACCATCAAAGACGCGGCCGGGGGGTCGCATGCCCGAAAGTTCGCCGCCGAGTTCGGCATTGAGCGCTTCTATGACGTCGGCAGACACGGTATTTGCCACCAGGTCATCGCCGAGAACGGACTGGCCCGTCCCGGAGAAATACTGGCCTGCACCGACTCTCACACCTGCGCGGCCGGCGCCTACAACACCGCCGCCCGCGGCCTGGGCCCCGCCGAGGTGTACTCGATCATGTGCACCGGCAGCACCTGGTTTCAGGTCGCGCCGACGATCCGCTACCAGCTCGAAGGCGTCAAACCCGACACGGTGAGCGGCAAGGACATCTTCTTGCACATCGCCAACGAATACGGCG
>Ga0209693_10000302_pt1 | contig 19611 bp, 20 predicted proteins | sample HubBroMetageWRM3_FD_188345 | JGI IMG/M metagenome (GOLD analysis project Ga0209693, IMG submission 188345) | Warmed soil microbial communities from the Hubbard Brook experimental Forest, New Hampshire - Hubbard Brook CCASE Soil Metagenome WRM 3... | ecosystem: Environmental > Terrestrial > Soil... | reverse complement strand
CTTCGTCCGCGCCGCCATCCCGTCGGTCATCGCCTGCATACGCAACGGTGAAACCGTCTCGATTGCCGCGAGATCGAGCTCGCCGTCCATCATCTTGGTGAAGAAATCCACCCCAACCGCGCGCACCAGTGGTTCGGCGAACGGGTCGTCGATCAAACCGCGAGGATCGTTCGACGCCATTGCCCGCCCGGCCGCGACCATGGTCGCGGTCATGCCCACGCTGGACGCCAGATCCCAGTTGTCGTCGTGAGCGCGTGGCACGAGACGACCCTAGCCAAGCGCTAGCTGAGCTCTACTTCAGGGTGGCAGCCACGTAGCTCATGTCGCGGAAGGCGGCGGTCAACTCGTTGTCGGGAAACTCGAACCCGTTGTGCGCATACATTTCCCTGGCAGACCTGGCGGTCACCTGCCAGCCGTGGCTGGTCAAGTACTCGATGACGGTGCTGCGCTCACCTTGGTAGATCAGGTCGGATATGTTGACGTCGAGTCCGAGCCGCCGCCAGCGCTCGGCGAAGCGTTGTGCGCGTTCATCGGACAAGCCGGTGAGGTCGGGGAAGTGTTCGGTGGCGACTCGGCTGCCCGGCGGGCTGAGGGCAGCGATGCTGTCGAACAATCGATCCTGAGCGTCCGGAGGCAGGTAAACCAGCAGGCCCTCGGCGATCCACGCCGTCGGTTGGCCGACGTCAAAGCCGTGCTGCCGCAGCGCGGTCGGCCAGTCGTTGCGCAGATCGATGGCGACTGGCCGCCGATCGGCGGTCGGGGCAGCGCCCAAGTCGGACAGCGTGCGCGTCTTGAAGTCGATGACCTGCGGCTGGTCGATCTCGTAGACCACCATGCCCTCCGGCCAGCCCAGCCGGTAGGCCCTGGTGTCCAGGCCGGAGGCCAGGATCACCGCCTGGCGGATACCGGCGTCGGTGGCCCCGGAAGGCCCCGTGAAGAAGTCATCGAAAAACCTGGTGCGCACGGCAATCTGTTCGTTCAGCGCCGCACGGCTCAGCAGCGGATCATCCTCGACCGTGAGCTCTCCGTCGATCACCCGGATGAACGGATCCAGGCCCACCGCCCGCACCAGCGGATCAGCCAGCGGGTCGTTGAGTAATGCGTCTGGTCCCTGCGAGGCCAGCGCGCGAGAGACGGCGACCATGGTCGCCGTGGCCCCCACGCTGGATCCCGGGCCCCAGCTGTCGCCGTCAGTGCGTCCCGAGGTCATTCAGATAGCTCCTGCTTCGTGTTCCTGTAGAAGGGTGCCGCTGACGTAGAGTAGGTCGCCCATGCGCATCTCGTCGTCTTCAAGCGGCGGAAGTCCGTTGGCCTCGAACAGGTCCCGGATGCTGATGTCGTTCAGCCGCCAACCATGGTTGCTCAGGTAGGGAGCCGCTTCGTTGCGGTCGCCGAAGTAGACGAGTCCGGCCATGTCGAGATCGAAACCGTGCGCACGCCAGCGCTCGGAGATGCTCTGCATGCGTTCCCTCAGCTTGTCCTCGTCACCGGGCTCAGGGTTGGGCGCGCTTTCGGTGGCCAACCGGCTGCCCGGCGCGCTGAGCTCGGTGATGGTGTCCAGCAGGCGGTCCTGCGCTTCTGGCGGCAGGTAGCCGAGCAGGCCCTCGGCGCTCCACGCGGTCGGTTGGGCCGGGTCGAACCCGGCGGTACGCAGCGCGGTGGGCCAATCGTCGCGCAAATCGACCGCCACCACCCGACGGTCGGCGGTGGGCGTGGCGCCCAGCTCGCCCAACGTGCGGGATTTGAAGTCGATGACCTGCGGCTGGTCCACCTCGTAGACCACCGTCTGGGCGGGCCACGGGAGCCGGTAGGCGCGGGCATCCAGTCCTGAAGCCAGGATCACGGCCTGCTTGATGCCGGCCTTCGTCGCGTCCAGGAAGAACTCGTCGAAGAACTTGGTGCGGACCGCCATGTTGTCGGCCATGCGGGACATGGCCCCGGCGGATCCTGTGGCGCCGTCCTGGACGTCGTTCAAGTCGCTCGGGTTCAATTCGCCGCTCGCCAGCCGGGCGAGCAGGTCAACGCCGACCGCCCGGACCAACGGCTCGGCGAACGGGTCGTTGATGAGCGGACGGTCGGCGCGGGTCGCCACGGCGCGGGCCGCCGCGACCATCGTGGCAGTCGCCCCCACGCTGGATGCCAAATCCCAGGTGTCTCCTTCGTACCTCGAGCTGGCGGAAGTCATATCTTGCCCCTATCAGATGTATTTAGTTTGTCTTAGAGATTACTTAGCCAGTATAACAAGATTCCGGACTGTACGCCGCCGCGCGCATGCGGCAGCCTTGACCCACGACAGCACGCTGATCGGCGTGCCCGAGTCGATTCCCGACGAGCGGCGCGGCGCCTCGCACCGTTCATCGTCGGCCTAGCTACATCGGATTGGCGCGCAGATAGCTGTAGACGCCGGCGAAATTCCGGTTCACATCGTCGGGGATGGGTACCGGTCCGCCGAGCGCACGCGCGCCCCAAACGATTTGGGCGGTGCGTTCAACCAGCGCGGTGATGTGCAGCGCCTTGTCTGGGCGGGGCCCGACGGCGACCAGGCCATGGTTGGCGATCAGGGCGGCGCCGCGGCCTTCCAGCGCCTTGACCGCGTTGGCCCCGACGTCGGGCGTGCCGGACGCGGCGTAGTCGGTGCATCGCACGTCGCCGCCACAGTAGACCGCGAACTCATCGATGCAGGCCGGAATCGGCTCGTGCGCGATGGCGAACATGGTCGCCCACACCGGATGACTGTGGATGACACTGCCGATGTCGTCGAACGCCTGGTAGCACGCCAGGTGCAGTTTCAACTCCGACGATGGGTGCCGACCGTCCTTGGCTTGCAGCACAGCGCCTTCGGGATCGACCTGCACGAGATCCTCGAGCACCATGTCCGCGTAATCGACTGACGACGGCGTGATGACGATACTGCCGTCGGCGCGCCGCGCCGAGATGTTGCCGGCCGTTCCCTCGACCAGGCCGCGGCGCAGCATGTCTTTGGCGGCTGCCAGCACCGCGGACTCCGGGTTCTCAACGAACTTCATGAGGCAAGTACCTCCGGGTTGACGATATGGGCCGGCGCTTTGCCGCTCAGCAGCGCTTCCAGGTCGTCGGCCACCATTTGCGCCTGCCGGGCCTCAGTGTTCCACGTCGCCCCGCCGATGTGCGGGGTCAGTACCACATTGGGCATGCCCGTCAGCGGGTGCCCGGTGGGCAGCCATTCGCCGGCGAAGTGGTCCAGGCCGGCGCCGGCCACCTTGCCGGCACGTAGCGCGTCGACGAGTGCGTCGGTGTCGTGCAGCTGGGCCCGCGCGGTGTTGAGGAAGACCACGCCGTCGCGCATGGCCGCGAACTGCTCGGCACCGATCATCCCGACGGTGTCGTCAGTGACGGGTGCGTGCAGGGAGACCACGTCGGCTTCACCGAGTAGCTCGTCGAGGCTGTGGCGGGCGTCGTCGCTGTACGGGTCGTAGGCGATGACCCGCATGCCCAGCCCGGACAGCCGCCACTGCAAAGCACGGCCGACAGCGCCGAGGCCCACCAGCCCGGCCGTGAGCCCCGCGATCTCCCAACCACGGAACCGCTGATAGGGAATGCTGCCATCGCGAAACATGTTGCCGCTGCGCACATCGGAGTCCGCGGTCACCAGATGACGGGTGACGGCCAGCAGCAGGGCCACCGCCATCTCGGCGACCGCGTCGGCGTTGCGGGCCGGGGTGTTCAGCACCGGGATGCCCGCTGCCGTGGCCGCGGGGATGTCGACGTTGTTGGGATCGCCGCGGGTGGACGCGACCACGCGCAAACCGAGTTCGAACACCGGGCCTCGCACCGAGTCGCTTTCCACCACAACAACGTCGGCTTCTTCGGAGCTGATCCGGTCGGCCAGCTGCTCAGCGCTGTAGATCCGCAGCGGGGTCTGATCGATCCACGGGTCGTACACCACGTCGGCCAGCTGCCGGAGCTTGGCGAACCCCGGTCCCCGCAGCGGGGCTGTCACCAAGGCACGCGGTCTGGAGGTCACGAATGCCAATGCTGGCGTACGGTGACGCCCGTGTCACGTAAAGACGTCACAATCGGCATCGACATCGGCACGACCGCGGTCAAAGCGGTGACCGCCGACGAAGACGGCCAGGTGACGGCTCGGGTGCGGATTCCGCATCAACTGAGGGTGCCGGCCCCGGATCAGCTGGAGCACGACGCCGACGAGGCGTGGCGGCGCGGCCCGCTGGCGGCCCTGGACCAACTGGCCAGGCCTGACGCACGCGCGGTGGCCGTTTCGGCGATGGTGCCATCGCTGACCGCCGTCGATTCCGCGGGCAGGCCCATCACACCGGGCTTGCTGTACGGCGACGTCAGGGGACAGGTTCCCGGCGCCTTGCAGGAACGGGAGGAACGCGCGCAACCGGTGCAACCGCTGCCGCCGGTGGGCGAGGCTGCCGAGTTTCTGCGCTGGACCGCTACCCAAGCGCCCGAAGCGGCCGGCTACTGGCCGGCACCTGCGGTTGCCAACCACGCGCTGGCAGGCGAGGCTGTGATCGACTTCGCCACTGCCTTCACGGCCTATCCCTTGTTTGATGGCACCGGCTGGAATCCGGCGGCATGCGCCGAGTGCGGCGCGACCATCGAGCACATGCCGCGGGTGGAGATGTTCGGAGCGGCTGCCGGCCAGGTGCGGGGGACCGGGGCGACATTGGCAATCGGCGCGATCGACGCCTTGTGCGAACAGCTGGTGGCCGGCGCTGACCGCGACGGCGACGTGCTGGTGTTGTGTGGCACCACCCTGATCGTGTGGATCACCATCCCCGAGGCGCGGCAGGTGCCCGGTCTGTGGACCATTCCGCACACCGCCGCCGGGAAGAGCCAGATCGGCGGAGCCAGCAACGCCGGCGGCTTGTTTCTCGGCTGGGCGGATCGCATTATCGGACCGGGTGACCCGAGCGCGGTCGATCCGCGCCGGGTGCCGGTGTGGTCACCGTATCTACGTGGCGAACGCACGCCGTTTCACGACCCGGATCGTCGGGGCGTGCTCGACGCGCTGGATCTCACCCACGATGCCGCGTCGTTGCGGCGAGCCGCGTACGAGGCGTCCGGCTTTGTCGTTCGCCAGCTCATCGAACTGAGTGGAGCGCCGGTGGGGCGCATTGTGGCTTCAGGTGGCGGTACCCGGGTGCAGCCCTGGATGCAGGCCCTCGCCGACGCCACCGGCCGACCGGTGGAGGTATCGGGGGTGGCCGAGGGAGCGGCACTGGGCGCCGCTTTCCTGGGGCGCTTGGCGGCCGGTCTGGAATCGACGATTGCCGACGCCGCGCGCTGGGCCTCGACCGAGTCCGTCGTCGAACCCCAACCCGCGTGGGCGGCCGCGGTTGCGGACCGCTACGGGCGGTTCCTGGAGCTTGGCTACCGGCCGTCACGGCCCATTTAATGCAACCCGGCAAGACGCTCTCGCGCCATATCTCTTTCTCGTTCTAGGCTTAGGCCATGACCGACCACGACCAAAAAGCTGTCCGTCGAGAGATTGCCGACGCCCTGTTGAAAGCGCTGGAGCGGCGGCACGAGGTAGCCGACGTGGTGGTGGAGTCCGAGAACAAGGCCGCCGCTGTCGAGGCGATCGTCACCTTGCTTGACACGTCCCGCCAAGCTGCCGAAGCCGTGTTGAGCATGTCGTTCTACCGGCTCACCGTCGACTCGCGTAAGCAGATCCTTGCCGAACTGGAGGACCTGAACAAGCAGTTGAGCTTCACCGTCGGCGAGCGTCCGGCAAGCTCGGGCGACAGCCTGGTGCTGCGGCCGTTCTCAGCCGACGAGGACCGGGATATCTTCGCTACGCGCACCATGGATATGGGTGGTGCTGCCGGTGACGGATCCGGCGGACCAGCAGGCAGCCTCGACGACGAAATCCGCGCGGCGCTGGCACGTCTGGACGACGAAGAGGCCGCGTGGTTCGTGGCCGTCGATTCAGGCGAGAAGGTCGGAATGGTGTTCGGCGAGCTCGCCCAGGGCGAGGTGAACGTGCGGATCTGGATTCACCCCGATCACCGAAAGAAGGGGTACGGCACCGCCGCGCTACGCAAATCGCGGTCGGAGATGGCGTGGTGTTTTCCCGCGGTGCCGATGGTTGTCCGGACGCCGGCCGCCGAGCCCGCCTAGCCTCGCGCCTACTGCAGAATGGCGGTAACAGCGACGCTGTTCTGCAGCGCGTGCAAACTCTCACCTGCCGGAATTTGCAGCCCGGCTGCGGCGAACATGTCAGCGCGGGTGGTCGTCGAAACCTGCCAGCCGTGGCCGCTCAAATACTCCGCCGCCGGTGTTCGCTCGCCCCGGTAGACCAGAGTGGACACGTCGACATCGAAGCCGTATTGGCCCCAGCGGCCGGCCATCGCCTTGGCGCGTTTCTCGAGTAACGCAGGCGCGCCGTCGAGATGGTATTCGGTGGCAAGCCGGCTGCCCGGAGCGCTGAGCGTGGTGATCGCATCGAACAAACGGTCCTGAGCCTCCGGCGGCAGGTACATCAGCAGGCCTTCAGCGCTCCAGGCGGTGGGCCTTGTCTCGTCGAAACCTGTCTGCCGCAGTGCGTTTAGCCAATCGTCGCGCAGATCGATGGCAACGGTCCGGCGCTCCGCGGTGGGGTGGGCACCTAATTTCGACAACGTCGTGGACTTGAATTCGACGACTGCGGGTTGATCGACTTCGTAAACGACGGTGCCTGCCGGCCAGGACAGCCGGTACGGGCGCGAGTCCAGGCCGGCGGCCAGAATGACGGCCTGCCGAACGCCCGAGTCCGTCGCGTCGGTGAAGAAGCCATCGAAGAACCGGGTACGCACGGCCATCATGTTGACCATCCGCTGCATGTTGAACTCCACGTCAGGGTCGGCATCGGCATCGATACCGCCGCTTTCGTCGGTGATCTCACCGTCGAGCACGCCGATGAAGAAATCCATACCCACCGCACGCACCAGCGGATCGGCGAATGGATCGTCAATCAGAGCGTCGGGTTGCTTGCTGGCCAGCGCCCGGGCGGTCGCGACCCACGTCGCCGTCGCCCCGACGCTCGAGGCCAAGTCCCAGGTGTCTTGATCTGTGCGCGTCATGCCGAGGCCCCCTTTGCCAGCGTCGCGGATACGTACTTGATATCGCCGAAGGCGACAATGGACGGTTCGTCAGGAAACTCGAAACCGTTTTCGCCGTAGAGCTCCGGTGTGCTGCGCACTGTCGATTGCCAGCCGCGATCCGCCAGGTAGGCCACGACATCATTGCGCTCGCCTGCGTAGATCAAATCGGCCCAGTTGAGGTTCAATCCCAGCCGCCGCCAGCGCTCGCTGAGCTCCCGACCGCGCTTTTCGACGCGGTCGCGGATGTCGGGAACGTAGCCGGTACCCAGCCTGCTGCCGGCCGCACTCAGCGCGGTGATGTTGTCGAACAGCCGATCCTGGGCGTCCGGCGGCAAATACGCCAGCAGTCCTTCTGCGCTCCAGGCTGTTGGTTGCGTCGGGTCAAATCCGCTGTCGCGCAGTGCGGCCGGCCAGTCGTCACGCAGGTCGACCCCCACCGCCCTGCGGTCGGCTTTCGGGGCTGCCCCCAAACCCGCGAGGGTGCGGGTCTTGAACTCGATCACCTGGGGCTGGTCGACTTCGAAGAGCACGGTTCCGTCCGGCCACGGCAGCCGGTAGGCGCGGGTGTCGAGGCCGGAGGCCAGGATGACGGCTTGGCGCACACCGGCTTCGGCGGCGTCCAGGAAGAAGGAGTCGAAGAAGCGGGTGCGGACCGCCATTCCTTCGCTGAGTCGCTGCGGGGTGAATGCGGGGTCGTCTTCGGCGAGCTCGATCTTGCCGTTCATCATCTGGATGAAGGCGTCGACGCCGACGGCATTCACCAGTGGCTCGGCGAAGGGATCGTCGATCAAGGGGTTCGGGCCCCTGGACGCCAGCGCCCGCCGGGCGGCCACCGCGGTGGCGGTGGCCCCCACGCTGGACGCCAGATCCCAACTGTCGCCGTCGAATCGCTTGGTGTCGATATTTCCAGCGCTATCTGTCATGTGGGCACTCCTATTTGAGAGTCGCGGTAACGGCAGTGATATTGCGGAATTGCGCCATCGCTTCATCGTCGTGGAACTCGAGGCCGTAATCGCCGAAAAGATCCCGCCGCATTCGGGCGGCCACGTGCCAACCCCGGTCGGTCAGATAGTCAGCGACATTGGCGCGCTCCCCGTCATAGAAGAGACCCGAAAGGTTGACGTCGCAACCGAATTTGGCCCACCTGTCGTTGAACTCCTGCGCGCGTTGCGTCATCGTGGCTTCAGAGTCGGGGTGGTATTCGGTGGCCAGCCTGCTGCCGGGCGCGCTCAGCTCGGTGATGTTGTCGAACAGCCGGTCCTGGGCCTCTGGTGGCAGGTACATCAGCAAACCTTCGGCGCTCCAGGAGGTTGGTTGAGTCACGTCGAATCCAGTGCTGCGCAACGCGCCGGGCCAATCTTCCCTGAGATCAATGCTGACGGTTCGCCTGTCCGCGGCCGGGGCGGCGCCCAGGTTCGACATAGTGGTGGTTTTGAAGTCCACAACCTGAGGCTGATCGACTTCATAGACCACACTCCCGGGAGGCCATGCCAGCCGGTAAGCGCGCGCATCGAGGCCGGCGGCCAGAATCACCGATTGGCGGATACCGTCGCGGGCTGCGTTGAGGAAAAAATCGTCGAAGAAGCGGGTGCGCACCGCAATCGAATCGGTCTCGAGCGCCATGTCTTTGCCGCTGCCGTCGTAGACCTCGGCTGGTTCGATATCGCCGTCGACCAGGCGGCGGAAGAAATCAAGCCCGACCGCTCGTACCAATGGCGCCGCGAAGGGGTCGTCGATAATGGCGTTGCTCTGCCCGCTGGCCACTGCCCGGGCCGCCGCGACCATGGTGGCGGTGGCGCCGACGCTCGAGGCCAGGTCCCAGCTGTCTTGATCAGTGCGTGTCATCGTGCTCCTATCTCAGTTCGGCCGAAACGTAGATAACCTCGCCGAACGGGGCGTCGTCGTCGTCGATCGGCGGCAACCCGTGTTCGGCCAGCAAGTCGGTGGCGCTCGCGCCGGCGGTCTGCCAGCCATGGTCGCTCAGGTAGGTCGCGGCATCGGTGCGGTCGTCGAAATACACCAGGCCCGCCATATCGAGCTCGAAGCCGTGTTGGGTCCACCGCTCGGACTGGCGCTGCATGCGTCGCCGCAGCTCCTCTTGATTGAGCTCGTTGATGTCGAGTAGGCCCTCCGTGGCGAGCCGGCTACCCGGCGCGCTCTGGGCGGTGATCTGGTCGAGCAACCGGTCTTGGGCCTCGGCGGGCAGATAACCCAGCAGCCCCTCGGCGATCCACGCGGTCCGCCGAGCCGAGTCGAAGCCGGCTTGCTTCAGTGCCGCCGGCCAGTCCTCGCGCAGGTCGATGGCCACCGCGCGCCGGTCCGCTGTCGGCCGGGCACCGAGGGCGGCCAGCGTCGTGGTCTTGAAATCGATGACCTGCGGCTGGTCGACCTCGAAAACCGCGGTGCCGGGTGGCCACTCCAGCCGGTAGGCGCGGGAATCCAGGCCGGATGCCAAGATGACGGCCTGCCGAATACCGGCCCGGGTGGCGTCCAGGAAGAATTCATCGAAGTACCTGGTGCGGATGGCCATCGCGTCGGCGAACCGCCGCATACCCCTGGCCGCGTCTTCGTCGAGCTCACTGGGATCCAGCTCGCCGCCGGCCATGCGGGCGAAGTAGTCGACCCCGACGGCGCGGACCAGCGGTGCCGCGAATTGATCGTCGATCAGCGGGTCGGGAGTTCTGCTGGCCACCGCCCGCGCAGCCGCGACCATGGTGGCCGTCAAACCCACGCTGGACGCCAGGTCCCAGGTGTCGCCGTCAAAGCGTGCGCTGCCCTCCGGCGTCACGCTGCCCACCTGCGTCATACAGTGCTCCTTGTTAACCCTTCGACACCTAATTCTAGCTTTCAATACTTAGCAAATGTAATGAACTAACCGAACTCTACGCCCCGCGGCTGTTGGCTTCCTGCGGGTTCACTGCTTGTTCCCGGATGCGGCATGTTCAGGCCCATTCCAGGCGCCTGGATGGCGGCCGTTAAGGACCTGTCCAGACCAGCTGTTATTCTCGTACACGGTTTGACACGACGCCGTTTGTCCTGCCTGCGGGTCTTGGGCGCGTGACACAGGATGACCCCGGGAATGGTGCGGGCCGGCCAGACCAGCCCGGTTGGATGCCGCGACAAGAGTTCGGCTGCGCAGGAGGAAGAGTGCTTTCGGCTTTCATCTCATCGATGCGGACAGTCGACCTGAGACGGAAGATCCTCTTCACGCTGGGCATTGTCATCCTCTACCGCCTCGGCGCCGCCCTGCCGTCCCCCGGTGTCAACTACCCCCACGTGCAGCAGTGCATCAAAGAGGCCAGCAGCGGCGAAGCCGGACAGATCTACTCGCTGATCAACTTGTTCTCCGGTGGCGCGCTACTCAAGCTGACGGTTTTCGCGGTGGGGGTGATGCCCTACATCACCGCCAGCATCATCGTGCAGCTTCTCACCGTCGTCATCCCGCGGTTCGAGGAACTGCGCAAAGAAGGCCAGTCCGGCCAGGCCAAGATGACGCAGTACACCCGCTACCTGGCAATCGCGCTGGCCGTTCTGCAAGCCACCAGCATCGTGGCGCTGGCGGCCAACGGCGGCCTGCTACAGGGTTGCTCGCTGGACATCATCGCCGACCAGAGCATCTTCACCCAAGTCGTCATCGTGCTGGTGATGACCGCCGGTGCGGCGCTGGTGATGTGGATGGGGGAGCTGATCACCGAACGCGGTATCGGCAACGGCATGTCGCTGCTGATCTTCGTCGGCATCGCCGCGCGCATTCCTTCTGAAGGGAAAACCATCCTGGACTCCCGCGGCGGGGTCATCTTCGCCGCCGTCTGTGCGGCCGCGCTGGCCATCATTGTCGGCGTAGTGTTCGTCGAGCAGGGCCAGCGTCGGATCCCAGTGCAATACGCCAAGCGGATGGTGGGCCGGCGCATGTACGGCGGCACGTCGACCTACCTGCCGCTGAAGGTCAACCAGGCCGGCGTTATCCCGGTCATCTTCGCTTCGTCGCTGATCTACATTCCGCATCTGATCACCCAGCTGATTCGCAGCGGCAGCGGCGGCCCGGGTAACAGCTGGTGGGACAAGTTCGTCGGAAGTTACCTGTCCGACCCAAGCGACCCGGTTTACATCAGCATCTACTTCGGGCTCATCATCTTCTTCACGTACTTCTATGTGTCGATCACGTTCAATCCTGACGAGCGTGCCGACGAGATGAAGAAGTTCGGCGGCTTCATTCCCGGCATTCGGCCGGGAAAGCCGACCGCCGATTATCTGCGTTATGTGCTGAGCAGAATTACCCTTCCGGGCGCGATCTACCTGGGCGCAATCTCTGTACTGCCTAATCTCTTCCTCCAGATCGGCAACGGTGGAGCAGTCCAAAACTTGCCGTTCGGCGGTACAGCGGTTCTGATCATGATTGGCGTCGGTTTGGATACGGTCAAACAGATCGAGAGTCAGCTCATGCAGCGCAACTATGAAGGGTTCCTCAAGTGAGATTGGTTTTTCTGGGACCGCCTGGGGCGGGCAAGGGCACTCAGGCAGAGAAGATCGCCGAGAAGCTGGGGATCCCGCAGATCTCGACCGGCGAGCTGTTCCGGCGCAATATCGACAACGGCACCAAGCTGGGTCTGGAGGCCAAGCGTTACCTGGACGCCGGTGACTTGGTGCCCTCGGAATTGACCAACCAGCTCGTCGACGACCGGCTGAACGATCCGGATGCCGCCGACGGCTTCATCCTGGACGGCTACCCGCGCGCGCTCAAGCAGGCCGAAGCGTTGCACGAAATGCTCCGACGCCGGGGCACCGACATCGATGCGGTAGTGGAGTTTCGGGTGCCGGAGGACGAGTTGTTCGAGCGGCTCAAGGCGCGTGGCCGCGCCGACGACACCGACGACGTGATTCGCAATCGGATGAAGGTCTACCGCGACGAGACCGCCCCACTGCTGGAGTACTACAGCGACGAATTGAAGACAGTAGACGCGCTCGGCACTGTCGATGAAGTCTTCGCCCGTGCGCTGAAGGCTCTGGGTAAGTAATATGAGCGCGCTGGCGCGGCTGCGGAGTCGCAGGGTTGTTCCGCAGCGCACCGCCGGCGAGCTTGACGCGATGGCCGCGGCCGGCGCTGTCGTCGCCGCCGCGCTGCAAGCGGTCCAGGCGGCGGCGGTCCCCGGCGCGTCGACCTTGAGCCTTGACGAAATCGCCGAATCGGTGATCCGCGAAGCCGGCGCGACACCGTCCTTCCTGGGCTATCACGGCTACCCGGCGTCGATCTGCGCATCGATCAACGACAGGGTTGTGCACGGTATCCCCTCCGCCGCCGAAATACTCGCACCTGCAGACCTGTTGTCCATCGACTGCGGCGCGGTTTTGGAGGGCTGGCACGGTGATGCGGCGGTCACCTTCGGCATCGGCGCGCTGGACCCAGCCGACGAAGTGCTCTCCGCGGCGACCAAGGAGTCGCTGGAAGCCGGAATCGCGGCGATGATCAGCGGCAATCGGTTGACGGACGTAGCGCATGCGATCGAGCAAGGCACGCGTGCGGCCGAGGCCCGCTACGGACGCCGGTTCGGGATCGTGGAGGGCTACGGGGGTCACGGCATCGGCCGACACATGCACATGGATCCGTTCCTACCCAACGAGGGCTCGCCGGGGCGAGGCCCGCTGCTGGCCCCGGGGTCGGTGTTGGCCATCGAACCCATGCTGACTCTGGGATCCGGCAAGACGCTGGTGCTCGACGACGAATGGACCGTCACCACCACCGACGGGTCACATGCGGCGCACTGGGAACACACCGTCGCAGTGACTGAGAACGGGCCCCGCATCCTGACGGCTGCTTGACCCATCGGACTGGTTCGGGCTCGCCTAGACCCAGCGGAGAAGTCCTGGTAACGATTGCCGTGGCGCCGTTGAACTAAACACGTACTCGACTCGTGTCTATTGGCGGAGGTGATCGAGTGGCTCGTGTTGCCAGCTCCGCGGCTGCCGAAGCCGCACTGATGAAGGCGCTCTACGACGAGCATGCCGCTGTCTTGTGGCGCTACGCGCTCCGGCTGACGGGTGACGCCAGCCAGGCCGAGGACGTCGTCCAGGAAACGTTGTTGCGAGCATGGCAACATCCGGAAGTCATCGGCGACACCGAGCGGTCGGCGCGCGCGTGGCTGTTCACCGTGGCTCGGAACATGATCATCGACGACCGGCGCAGCGCGCGCTACCGCAATGTGGTCGGCTCGACCGACGTAGAAGGCGCGCCTGAGCAGTCCACGCCGGACGAGGTGAACGCAGCGCTGGACCGGCTGCTGATCGCCGACGCGATGGCGCAACTATCCGCCGAGCATCGGGCCGTAATCGAGCGGTCTTACTACCGAGGATGGACTACCGCACAGATTGCTGCAGACCTTGACATTGCAGAAGGAACCGTTAAGTCGCGACTACACTATGCTGTACGGGCTTTGCGGCTCACTCTGCAGGAACTTGGAGTTACCCGATGACAGCACAGCGCCTTATTTTTCGGGCCAACCGAACTGACCATCGGCTCCGAATACTTGAGAGTGACAGGAGATGGATGAGATGAGGACGCCGCAACGAGGTGTCGGCCCGCCCGGTGATAACGAGGTGTTTGGTCTGACTATGGAAGACGATCACCGCTACGCGATGTGGGATGCCGCATACGTGTTAGGGTCGCTGTCTGCCGCTGACCGCCGCGAATTCGAAATACATATGGCCAATTGCCCGGATTGCCGGCAGGCCGTTGCCGAGCTCAGCGGCGTGCCCGCCTTGCTTTCGCAGCTTGATCGTGAAGATGTTGCCGCGATGGAGGAGTCCGGCCCCCCGCCGGCGGCCACGCCGGAGATGTCACCGGAATTGTTGCCGACGTTGCTGGCGACGGTGCGCTTTCGCCGCCGCCGTACTCGCTTGACGACCTGGGTGGCCTCAGCCGCCGCGGCCGTGGTGTTGGGGATCGGTGTGTTGGTTGGTGTTCAAACGCATTCCTCGACAGCTCCGCAGCAGCTGAACGCGTCCGCGCAGCCGATGGCACAGGTCGGGACGCACCTGCTGGACTCCACGGTGTCGCTCACCAGTCAGCACTGGGGCACGTTCATCAACCTGAAGTGTGTCTGCCTGGCTCCGCTGAATGCGCACCATGACACGCTGGCGATGGTCGTGGTGGGTCGCGACGGCAGCCAAACCCGGCTGGCCACCTGGGTGGCCGAACCCGGCCACACTGCGACGCCCGCGGGCAGCATCTCGACGCCGGTTGATCAGATCGCCGCCGTGCAGATCGTTTCCGCTGACGGTGGCGAGGTGCTGCTGCAGCGTTCGCTCTAAAATCCGCCGCCGGTGAACTAAAGGCTTACCTAACTCGTGGAATAGGCATCGTCCCTATCAGATTTAGGTGAGCACATGCCTAGTACACAAACTAGGAAGCACCGGGTGGTCGACCACATCGTCGAACGCCTTGCGGCAGTTGGAGTCGATCACATCTTCGGAGTGGACGGCGCCAACATCGAGGATCTCTACGATGCGGCGTACTTCCAGCCTGAAATTACCGCGGTGCTGGCCAAGCACGAGTTCTCCGCCGCCACAATGGCCGACGGGTACAGTCGCAGCGGGGCCGGGCTGGGTGTGGTGGCGGCGACTTCGGGTGGTGGCGCGCTGAATCTTATTGCCGGCCTGGGGGAGTCGTTGACGAGTCGCGTTCCGGTGTTGGCTTTGGTCGGCCAGACTGCCACAACGATGGACGGTCGGGGCAGCTTTCAGGACACCAGCGGCCGCAACGGAGCGCTGGACGCCGAGGTAGTATTTTCAGCGGTGTCTGTGTCGTGTGAGCGGGTGCTCACCCCAGGCGACATCGTTGCAGCGCTGTCTCGGGCCATCGCCGCTGCGCGTACCGGTGGCCCAGCCGTGTTGTTGCTGCCCAAGGATATTCAGCAGGGATACGTTGAGGTAAGTCCCCACTGGGGCGGCCCAAATGGGCAGGAACTGCGACGCATCGGCAACCCGCAGCCGATCGTCGGGATACTGCGCAATGCGCATGGGCCCGTCACCATCATCGTCGGCGAGCAGGTGGCTCGCGACAACGCCCGGGCCGAGCTCGAACAGCTGCGGGCCGCGTTGGGCGCTCGGGTAGCCACCGTGCCCGACGCCAAGGATGTCGCCGGCACACCGGGTTTCGGGTCGTCGTTTGCGCTTGGGGTAAGCGGTGTGATGGGCCATCCAGGTGTGGCCGAAGCAGCGGCCGCCAGCGCCGTGTGCTTGGTGGTCGGCACCAGACTGTCGGTCACCGCGCGTGCGGGCCTTGATGATGTGCTGTCAACGGTGCAGACGGTCTCAATCGGGTCGGCGCCGCCCTATCTTCCCTGCACTCATGTGCACACCGACGACCTGCGTGGTTCGCTGCGGATGCTGACCGAGGCGCTGTCCGGGCTCCGGCCGCCCACCAGTGTGCGGGTGCCCGACCAGGTCCGGCACACGGAACTGACGCCCCCACCCTGCTCCGGAACCGGGGTGCGGTACCGGGACGCCATGGCGGTGCTGGACGGTACCCTGCCCGACGGCACGGACATCGTGGTCGACGCCGGCAACACCGGTGCGGCGGCGATTCACTACCTGCCGGTGCGGCGGGACGGAAAATTTGCGGTGGCACTCGGTATGGGCGGCATGGGCTACAGCTTCGGTGCCGGTATCGGGATGGCGTTTGGACGCGCCAACAGCGGGCGCCCCGGCGGACGCACCGTGGTAATTGCCGGGGATGGAGCGTTTTTCATGCACGGCATGGAGGTACACACCGCCGTGCACTACGGGCTTCCCGTGACCTTCGTCTTGCTCAACAATAACGCCCACGCGATGTGCGTGACCCGCGAGCAGCTTTTCTATGACGACCTCTACAGCTACAACCGATTCCGCCCCAGCCGACTGGGTGCGGGTCTGGCAGCTATGTTTCCGGGGTTGACATCCGTCGACGTCGCTGACCGCAATGGGTTTGCCGCGGCTATGCGCGCTGCACTGGATGTCGACGGCCCAGCCGTGATCAGTGTTGAATGCGCGGCCGATGAGATCCCGCCGTTCGCACCGTTTCTTACCCGATCGGCGACACCCGATGCTATAGACGAGATTTCAAATAAGGAGAAGCGAGACGATGTCGCTGCCAGCGCTTGAGGATGTCGTGGCCCATGCCGGCACCGATCAACCCATCGACGGGGTGACCCGCATCGAAACCAGCCCCCGCGAGAAGGCCACCCCGATCATCATGGACATGATGCGATCGGTGTACCCGCACGATCAGGTCTTCGGGCAATACTGCACCGTCAACGATTACATCGACTGTCCGCCCGACGAGTTGTACGAGTACATGTCCGACACCCGCAGCCTCGAGGAGTGGACCTATAGTCTGCGCGGTTTCACGCCAACCGACGAACCAGGTCTGTGGGAGGCCTACGACCGGCTTGGTTCGGAGACCAAGATCTACGCCCGCACTATCGCCAACGAGCAGGCCCGGACCGTCGACTACCACTGCGCGTGGGATCAGGGCAAGCACCTGTGGATGATTTATCTGATGCGCGTCATCGACGCACGAGTAGTGCTCGACAAGCCCGGTTCGGTTGTGCTGTGGACCAATTGCCACCACCCGTTCTATGAGCGCAACCCGTATCCAGAAGCCGCACCGCCCGAGCGCCCGGTTTGGGTCGGCGACTTCTGGGACATGTTCGGCCCGGGCCACCTGCTGGAAATGAAGAACCTCAAGGCAATCGCCGAGTATCGCCATCTGAACGGCCTGCCGGTGACCCCTGAGTGGATGAGATGAAAAGAGATGAGAACACCGTGAGCCAAACCACCGTCAGTCTGACTGACGTTTCCACGTACTTGCCCGGCGAGCCGATCCCGGCGGAGTACTATGCGCAATTCGCCGAGTCCGACGACCTGCGTGACAACGTCATGTTTCGCGCGCCGGCGTTCCGCCATCACGTCGCGCCCGACGAGACTGCGATCGACATGGTCGAGCGCGCCGCGCAAGGGTTGATCGAACGGCATGGCCACGACGTCATCGAAGGCGCCGACGTGTTGATCACCCACACCCAGGCACCCGACCTGCCGTTCTACGGCGCCGGCGGGGGCATCGCTCACCGGCTGGGCATGCGGCCGTCCTGGGTGCTCGACCTGCACAACGGCGGGTGCGCCGCTTTCGTATTGGCGCTCAACGTGGCTCGTCAGCTGTTGGCGTCAGGTTCAGGGCATACCGCGCTGATCGCCGTTGCGCAAAATGCCGCAGGCCAAGTCTTCGATCAGCCGGGAGTCCGCCGCAAGGCACAGGCTGCGGTTCCCGGCGACGGCGCCGCGGTTGGCCTTGTCACGCTGTCCGACCAGTCACCCGTTCTCGACATCGAGTGCCGCACCTACGGCGAATACGCCGGTGAAATGACGCTCGACCCGGACCCGCCCCGGAAGTGGTGGCAGCCCGGGACCGGCGAGCTCTGCATCGGCTTCACCGAAAGCAGGGTCACCAAGGTGCTGGCCCGAGGCAACCGGCAGGTACCCGAAGTGGCACTGGCGGTGTGTGATCGGATCGGCTTGCATTCCAAAGACATCGATCTGTTGGTGACCAACCAGCCCAACCGGGCGTTTCTGCGTAACTGGCGCGACGCGCTTGAGTTGCCCGAGGAACGCCATCGGGACACCTTTGACGAGTGCGGCAACCTATTCGGCGCCGGCATCCCGATCAACTTGGACCACGCAATATCCGACGGCCAGGTCAAGGCCGGCGACCTGGTCATGATGGCAGCCTTCGCGCACGCCGGCGACTTCGCCGGGGCGGCGGCGGTGCGCTGGGGCGGGCGGCCCTGATGCAACCCTTCCCAAGTCCGGTCACCGCTCAGATCGGTGACGCTCTCCCCGACGCGATCGATCCGTTTGCGTTGTCGCTCAACGAGAATCCATTTCCTCCGCTCCCAGCGGTGCGGTCTGCGCTGATTCGCTCGATCGATGCGGCCAACCGTTATCCGGAGTTTCTGCCCGAGCAGCTGCGCAGCTTGATCGCCGGCCATATCGGCATGCCTGCCGAACAGGTGGTGCCGGGCGCCGGCGCGACGGGTGTGCTGCTGCAGGCGTTGCAGGCGCTGGCCGTTCCGGGTGACGCGATTGTCATGTCAGTGCCGACTTTCGACGGGTATCCGATCCTCGCGCAGATGACGCGGCTGACATCGGTCACTGTCCCGCTCGACGAGCGCGGCCATAACGACCTCGATGGATTGGCCGACGCCGCCGCGAACGCCCGCGTGGTGGTGATCTGCCGGCCGCACAACCCGACCGGCACCCTGGAGCCGACGGCCGAGGTTTTGAGATTCCTGCGCCGGGTGCCGCGTGACACCATCGTGCTGCTTGACGAGGCGTACATCGAATTCGCCGCCCCTGAGCACCAGATCGATGCTTCGGCGTTGGTTGAATGTTTTCCCAACGTGGTGATTGTGCGGACCTTCTCCAAGGCGTACGGGCTGGCCGGACTGCGGATCGGCTACGCGCTGGCGTCCCCGGAGCTGGCCTCTGTGCTGTGGTCCCAGCAGCTGCCGTTCGGCATCGCGTCGACCAGTTTGCCTGCGGTTGCGGCTTCCTACGATGCTGAAGACCAACTCCTGCACAGGATCCGGCTGATCACAGCCGAACGTCGCTATCTTCGGATGCGGCTGAGCGCGATGGGGATATACGTCACCGACGCACACGCGAACTTCGTGTACCTGCCCTCAAGGGGTGGGCGGGGTCGGCAGTGGCGCGAGATATTCGCCGACAGCGGGCTGCACGTGCGGTGCTACCCGGATGGCGGCGCGCGGATGACCGTGGGCAGCCGCGCCTCCACCCTGGCGGTGCTGTCTGCGTTGGGAAAATCCGCGGCGGTGACCGCTGGCTGAATCCGATGCCCGGCTTCCCCCGCGGGGAGGGGGGGTGGGGGAAGCCGGGTGTCGGATCTGCGGTAAGAAAGGGCGTGGCTGCCTCAACACCGGAGGGATCGGACGCGGGCCGTGCCAAACGCGACCCGATTGCTGCAGCGCGGGCCAACTGGGAGCGCGCCGGGTGGGGCGACGTGTCGCAGGGCATGGTCGCGGTGACATCGGTGATGCGCGCACATCAGATCCTGCTGGCCCGCGTCGAGACTGCGCTGCGTCCCTACGACCTGAGTTTCTCCCGCTACGAGTTGCTGCGACTGCTGGCGTTCAGCCGGACCGGAGCGCTGCCGATCACCAAAGCATCCGACCGGCTGCAGGTTCACATCACCAGTGTGACCCACGCGATCCGGCGCCTGGAGGCAGACGGGCTGGTTCAGCGGGTGCCGCACCCGACCGACGGGCGGACGACGCTCGTGCAGATCACCGATCTTGGCCGCTCCACGGTCGAGGACGCCACCGCCACGCTTAATGAGCAGGTGTTCGCCGACGTCGGGATAGACGCCGGAGAGTCCCAGGCGCTGGTGTCGTCCATCGAAACGTTGCGGCGCAATGCGGGCGACTTCTGAGTCGCGCGGCGGAGCCGGGCGCGGCGGGTCGCCACCATTGTG
>Ga0209693_10000301_pt1 | contig 19640 bp, 17 predicted proteins | sample HubBroMetageWRM3_FD_188345 | JGI IMG/M metagenome (GOLD analysis project Ga0209693, IMG submission 188345) | Warmed soil microbial communities from the Hubbard Brook experimental Forest, New Hampshire - Hubbard Brook CCASE Soil Metagenome WRM 3... | ecosystem: Environmental > Terrestrial > Soil... | reverse complement strand
CGATGCTGTAGGCCGGAGCGACCGATGCCGTAGCGATGACGGTCGTGGAGAAAAGCCCGAGCGCTCCGGATTTCAGGCCCTTCTCGACGGGCTGCTCCAACGTCGCAGTGGTCCGTTCGGCGGTAGTCATGGCTTCTCCCCCCGCAGCCAGGTACCGGGCCGGACGCGCCCCCGCCGGCCTGATTCGATCCCAGTCAGCAGGAATGAAGTCCGGGTGCGGTCGCGATGGGAGTGAAGTGGAGACGCACCAGACCGCCAGCACCACCGTGCTTCACACGGTTCCCACAGTTGCTTCACGCGCCGCGCACTCGGGCGGGGTGTCATGGAACCTGGCCGATTCAGGCGAACTTCAACGCAGGCGAGGGGAGGCGGACGTGACCGCGGTCGACCTGCTGGTGTTCGGTCCATGGCTGATCTTCGGGGCCGGTATGGCAGTGATCGGCTACTTGCTGCTGCGACGGCACGGCACAACTCGCCATCGTCGCCGTCACAACCGATAACCGGCCGGCCGAGGCCGGTCAGGGCGTCGGCTCAGACCGGCGGAGCGTCACACCGCGGGCAGTACCGGGTCTCGGGGATGACGGCAAGCAGCCCTGGCGGGATCGCCGACCCGCAGTGCTCGCAGCGGCCGAAATCGCCAGCGGCGAGCCGGCCCAGAGCCTCTTCGACGTCGGCCAGCTTCCTGCGGGCCGCGACCGCACGGCTCAGCAGCGTTTGCACCTGCTGCTTGCCCGTTCCGTCACCGCTGCCGCCCGGGGTGTCCGCGGCGCCGTGATAGGCCAGGGACAGTTCGGTCAGCTCCTTCAGCCGTGCCTGCCATCGGGCCTCGAGCAGCGCCCGCCACCGCGGGCCGTCGGCTCGGGCGGGCCGTACCGGCGCCGTTGCCACCATGCTTCTGCCTTCTTGTGAGGGCATCGCTCTTCCTGTGTCTGGACAGGTGATGTCCGGTAAGTGCATCCAGAGATCATGCCGGCCCAGTGAAGCTGTGATGGTGAGGGTGTGGAGGCTGCCGTTCTGCTGGCCTCCCGCCAGCCAAGGACCGCCATTTCCATCCGGCGAACACAGCTATCTCACCGCGCCTCCAATATGCCTGGCTTTCATGGGGCATACAGGGGAGGACGAGATGCCAACCACACTGAACCCGACCTGCCCGCTATGCGGGCTCCGCTTCACCTTTGGACCGCTCCTCGAGCTGCACCTCCGCGACGATCACCGCCACCGGCACGGCCGCGCGGAACCGGACCACGACGACCTCGGCGACGCCCGGCAGACGCAGCCGCGAGACCGCGCAGCAGGTAAGCGGTAATGGCACCGACCGTGCTGCTGGTCGAGGACGAGCGGAAACTGCGCGAGCTGGTCCGCTCCTACCTGGAGCGGGCCGGGTTGACCGTGCTGTCGACCGGTTCGGGCGCAGAGGCCATCACCCTGGCCGCCTCGTCCGCGCCCGACCTGGTGGTCCTCGACCTGGGCCTGCCGGACGTGCCGGGCGAGACCGTCGCGGGCGAGGTCCGGAGCGCCGGTCAGGTGCCGATCGTGATGCTGACGGCGAGGGCCGCCGAGGAGGACCGGATCTCCGGGCTCGAGCTCGGTGCCGATGACTACGTGACCAAGCCGTTCAGCCCGCGGGAACTGGTGCTGCGTGTCCAGGCCATCCTGCGCCGCGGCGTGCCGACGGCCGGGCCGGGCCCGGCCAGCTATGGCGGCGGAATCCTGGTCATCGACGAGCCGCGCCGCGAGGTGACGGTCCGCGATGCGCTTGTCGAGCTCACGCCGACCGAGTGGGGCATCCTGCTGGCGCTGACGACGGTTCCTGGCCGGGTGTACTCGCGCTATGAGCTGATCAACCGGGTGCGGGGCTACGAGTTCGAGGGCTACGAACGCACCGTCGACTCGCACGTCAAGAACCTGCGTCGCAAGGTTGAGCGGGGCCAGGGCAGTCCGGTGATCGTCCAGACCGTGATGGGCGGCGGATACCGGCTGGGCCTCGCCCGCGATGACTGATGGCGGCGCGCAGGTCGCCGCGCGCGGTGGTGCCCTTGGCCTGCGGCTGGCGCTGGCGTTCATCTCCGTCGCCTTTGCCGCGATCGCACTCCTCGCCGGGCTGACCGCGGCGTTCGCGGCTGCAGACGTCTCGGCCCTGGCCACCCGGCAGCACGCGGAGCTGACCAGCGCGATCGCGGTAGCCGCCGGCGCGGCATGGGACCGGAACCAGAGCTGGGCAGCTGCCAACCTGTCGCCAGTGCTTGACCTGGCCGCAAGGGTCGGCGCGGATATCCAGATCCGGGACCGGTCGGGCCACGTGGTCGCGTCGTCGCCCGGCTTCGGCGGGCGGGCGGAGAGCCAGCCAGCTGGCGCACCGATCGTGGTCCACGGCGAGCGGGCCGGGGCGGCCGTCGTCCGGTTCACCGGCGCCGGTCTGGGCAGTGCCGACCGGGCCCTGGAAGTCGCGCTGCTGCGGGCCATCGCGGGCGCGGCCGGGCTGGCGGCGCTGGCGGCCATGCTGACCGGGCTCGCCGTGGCCAGGCGGATCACCCGCCCGGTCGAGAAGATCATCGCGGTGACCCGGTCGATGGGCCGTGGGCAGCGCGCCGCCCGGGTCGGCCGGGTAGCCGGCCCTGGAGAGCTGCGCGAACTGGGCGCCGCGTTCGACCAGATGGCCGACACCATGGACAGGCAGGAGCAGCTGCGCCGCGATCTGGTCGCCGACGTAGCGCATGAGCTGCGCACGCCGGTCGCGGTACTGCAGGCCGGGCACGAGGCACTGCTGGACGGGCTCGCCGAGCCCACCCCGGACCAGCTGGCCTCGCTGCGCGATGAGGTGCTGCGATTGGCGCGCATGGTCGCCGACCTGCAGGACCTGGCCGCGGCCGACGCCGCCGGCCTGCACCTGTCGCGGCTCCCCTGTGACATCGCGGCGCTGGCCGCCACGGCGGCGGACAGCCTGGCCGGCCGGTTCGAGGCCGCGGGCATCACCATGACCCGGGAACTCTCGCCGGCCGAGATCTACGTCGATCCGCGGCGACTGCACCAGGTCATCACCAACCTGCTGACAAACGCACTGAAGTTCACCCCCATCGGCGGCCGTGTCACGATCACGACCGGGACTGACGGCACCCGGGCGGTGCTGACCGTTACCGACACCGGGCCCGGGATCCCCGCCGACGAACTGCCCCGCATCTTCGACCGGTTCTGGCGCGGCCGCCAGGCCGCGCAAACCTCAGGCAGCGGCATCGGGCTGGCCGTCGCCGCCGAACTCACCCTGGCGCATGGCGGGCGGCTGTCCGCCGCCAGCCCGCCAGGGCAGGGGACCCGGATGACGCTCACCCTGCCCACGCCCGACTTCCGCCGTTATGGCGGCGCAGATGATGTCGCGTCCGGAACGCTCAGGGAGTCACACCGGAAAGGTTCAGTCCTATGACCCCGGCCAGCACCAGGCCGATCGACACGAGCTTGACGCAGGCTGGCTCAGGTCACCACAGGTCGCCGCTCGTGAGCACGTAGAGGAACGGAACCAGCGGGATGAGGCCGAAGATCGCCCAGGCCACCTTCACGCCGGTGCGCATCTCGGGCCGCGTGGCCAGGTCGATCCACATGAGCACGACCGCGATCGGGTGCAGGAAACAGACGAGCAGCTCGAGTAGCTTCTTCATCCGACCAGACCTACCCGTTATGAGCGGTAATTACCCGGCCTACGCCCGGAACGGGGCCGAGGGCAGGACCAGCCTGAGCGGCTGCTCGCCGAGCCTGGAATATCCGGACAGCTCTCCGGCGTAGCTGGTGCCGAAGGAGCCCCAGCCCGCGGAGCCCACGCTGGTCCCGGCCGGGGCCGTGGCCGGCACCAGCGTTCCCGGCGGCCCGGTGATCGTGACCGTGTTGCCCTGGACGTACGCGGTGACGGTTCCGGCCCGCCGCGCCCGGGTCCAGTCCTGCTGGTTGCGCAGGGCCACCCCGTCCCCGGACATCGGCAGGTTGAGGATCGGCGCGCTGGCGCCGTAGACCGCGCGGTAAGCGTTCAGCACGCCGTCCATGACCGCGTATGCAATCCGCTGCCCGGCCAGGTTGGACTGGTGCATGAAGAATGGGCGCGGGTCATTGTTCAGCAGCGCGGCGAGCACGATCTGGACCTGTCCCGGCACGATGAACGACGTCCACCCGGTCGTCGGGTTCAGCGGCTTGAGGCACTTCGTGGTCTTGCTGCCCTCGCAGAGCCCGCTGCCCCCGTCGGCCTTCGAGGTGTTGTACCAGTTGAACTCGTTGACCTCGTCGGCCACGGTGTCGACGTCGTAGCCGACGTCGATCGGGTGCCTGGGCACCCCGAGCGCCGCGCCCACGTTGCGCATGTTCGGCTCGCGCGAGGCGTCGAGGGCCACCCACTGAATCCCGTCCGGGCCCATCGCCGCGTCCATGTAGGGGTTGTCCACTGGCTGCTGCGGCAGGATCTTCAGCCCGGAGTACTCGCCGCTGGCCAGGACTCCCTGCTCGGCCGGGATCCCGTTCTTCCGCGCCCAGGCAAAGTTCTCCTCGATCTGGCTGTTGATCAGGCCGGTCTCCGCGGCCCACACGATGCGGCCACCCGAGCGCACGCAGCTCCATGGCGTCGTGCTGAAGTCCTGCTTACAGCCGAAGTACGCGTGCGTGTAGGTGTGGTTGACCCAGTAGAAATTCTTCGCCACCGGCCGCGTGGCCACGAGCAGCGCGTCGACGCCGTGCTCGGCGAACCTGGCCGAGGCGCCCCCGTTGTACAGGAACTCGATCTTGAAGTGGTACTGCTTTTCCCACTTCACGGCGTAGGCCACGTCCGCCGGGGTCATCCGGATGATCGGGGTCATCGGCGTGCCGCGCGGGCAGACGGCGGCTCCCGGCGTGCAGTGGCCGATCGGGCTCCACTGGGCGTCTCCGAGGAACATGTCGTCGTATGCGATGTCCAGGTAGTTGCGCCAGTAGCCGAGGTTCACGCCGCGGGTGACCCAGCCCACGATGCCGTGCGCCAGGTAGCGGAACTGCAGGTTGTAGCCGCCGTACCCGAAGCTGAGCCCGAGCTGCTGGCGGCCGTCGTGGTCGTACTGCCACACGAGCGTGCCGCTGCCCGACGAGTGCGGGACGGCCGCGGTGAGCAGCGGCGTGGCCCCGCCGCCGGCGACGGGCTGGGCGAGGTAGCCGAACGGCGCCTGACCGGCCGCTCCCCCGCTGAACGGGAACGATCCCTTGAGATAACCGAACCCGGCGCGTGCCCCGGCCGCGGTCACGCTCACGGCACCGCTGAGCGTGCCGCTGTAATTGGGAGCGTTCATGCCGATGTCGGGCTTTGGCGGCGCGTACGCGTCCACCTGGCGCACGCCGAACTTTGTCTCGTACCAGGCCAGCGCGGCCTCCTCGGACCCGGACAGGCCCGCGGGGGTGGCACCCGGCAGCACGATCCCCTCGAAATTGCCGCCCGGCGTGCCGCCGGGAACCTTGCGGGAGAGGAACGCCCGGGTGATCCGCTGCCGGGACGCACTGTGGGTGTTGACCAGCGTGTACGGCATGCCCTCGGTACCCAGCTGCTGGCGGATGGCCTCGACCGCTGGCGTGCCGTCGGTCACCACGAGCACGTTGAGGTTCACGCCACCGTGCGGCGCGGCTGGCGACGGCGACGCGGCAACGGTCGACGTCGCCATCGGGCTCGGCGCCGGGGTGCTGGCCGGTTTCGGCGTCCCCTGATCGCAGGCGGCAACCAGCACCGCCACTGCGGTGAGCCCGGCGGCGCATCTGGCAATAGCCGACCACGGTCTCGTCCTCACCCTGACCCCCGAGTGTGATTCCCCATATCGCGGGGTGGCCAGTTCGCCACGGCCAAAGATCACGTGCGCGCCATCGTACCCGTTTAGTGCAGGTCAACTGCCATATAGGCGATCGGGCGGCACCGGGTCAGGTGCGCGGATAGTACGCTGCCGTCCGGTCCAGTGGCCGATGCTGGCCCTGCGGTTGTTGGGTAGAGACCCAGAGGAGGCGCAGCCGGTGAACGCAGACGACAGCGCCAGGATGCGGGACCTCCTGGCGAGCAACCGCACGATGCTTGCCTGGATCCGGACCTCGCTCTCGTTTGCCGGGCTCGGCTTCGTGGTGGCCAAGTTCGGCCGGACCGCGGGCATGATTCACTTTGCCCTGGCCCTGGGGATCTTCCTGGCCCTCGTCGGGCTGCTGTTTACGGTGATTGGTTACGCTCAGCACCACGCGACCTTGATCGTGGAGAACCCTCCCCCCGGCGCGCCCGCACCGTTGCGGTGGCCCGCGGTCACGGCTGCCGCCTGCTGCGCCGTGACCTGCGTGCTCGTCGTCGCGTACCTCGCCGTCAGCGCCTGAGCCCGCGCCAAACCGACTCCCAAAGGAGGGCAAACGATGACCAATGACAACGAGCCCGGCGTCGTCACCAAGGCCAGCCCGCGATCCGTCGCCGACACCGTGGCGCGCCTGGAGGAACTGCTCTCCGCGAAGAACGTGAAGCTGTTCTCCGTCATCGACCAGCGCGCGGCGGCCCGCGAAGCCGGGCTCAATCTCCGGGACACGATGCTGGTGATCTTCGGCAACCCGGCCGCGGGCACCCCGGTCATGGACGCCGCGCCGCTGTCCGCGCTCGACCTGCCGCTCAAGGTGCTGATCTGGGACGACGCGGGAGACACGAAGGTGTCCTACTACGCGCCGGCCACGCTGGCGGCCCGGCACCACCTCAGCGCCGACCTGGCGGCGAGGCTGGCCGCCATCGATCCGATCACGGACGCGCTGGTCGCTCCGTAGCGGCCGTCCCGGCCACGACCTCGTCGGTGGCCAGACTCGGCGGCGCGTCCAGCCCGCAGTGCAGGTTGTGCGGCTCGGCCGGCCCCCCGACGCCGCGTGGGTTCCGGATGGTGAGCGCCGCGAGCCCGCCGGCCAGGATGCACAGGCCCGCCGAAATGAACACGGCGGTGCGGAAGCCCGCCGAGAACTGGTCCGCATGGAGGTAGGCGGCGCCGCCCAGCCCCGCCGCGGCCGGGAGCACCGCCACGGCGATCAGGCCAGCCGCCCTGGCCACGTCGTTGTTGACGGCCGAAGCCATTCCCGCGTTCTCGGCCGGGGCCGCGGCCAGCACCGTGGCGGTGAGCGGCGCCACGTTGATGGCCAGGCCGAAGCCGAAGACCAGCACCGCGGGAAACACCTCGGTGAGATAGTTCGCTGATGGGCCGATCCGGGCGAACAGCACCAGGCCGATGCCGATGACCACGGGGCCGACGCTCATCTGCAGCCGGGGCCCGATCCGCGCGGCGAGCGCGCCGGAGCGCGCCGACAGCAGCAGCATGAGGAACGTCACCGGGAGCAGCGAGATGCCGGCCTGTATCGCGGTGTAGCCGGATACCTGCTCCAGCTGGATGGGCAGCAGGAACAGCGCTCCGCCCAGCGCGCCGTAGACCACGAACGTCACCACGTTCGCGGCGCTGAACTCGGCCGAGGCGAACATGCTCAGCGGCAGCAGCGGCTTGCTGACGCGGCTCTCCCTCACCAGGAACCCGGCGAGCAGCGCCACGCCGGCGGCGAGCGCGATCAGGGTGAGCGGCTTGCCCCAGCCGGAGGCTGGGCCCTCGATGAGCCCGTAGGTCAGCCCGATCAGGCCGAACGTGACCAGCGCCGCGCCACTGACGTCGAGTCTTCCGGAGGCATCCGGGCCACGGGACTCGGGAACGTGCCGCAGCCCGACCACGAGCACCAGGGCCGCGACCGGCAGGTTGATGATGAAGATCAGCCGCCAGGACACCGCGGCGATCAGCCAGCCGCCGAGGAACGGTCCGATCGCGGTACCCACCCCGGCGAACCCGGTCCACGCCCCAATGGCCTTGCTGCGGTCTTCCGGGCGGAACGACGCCTCAATGATCGCCAGGCTGCCCGGGGTCAGCAGCGCGGCGCCGATGCCCTGCACCGCCCGCGCCACGATCAGCATCGGCGCGTTCAGGGCGACCCCGCAGATGGCCGACGCCACCGCGAACCAGACCACGCCGATCAGGAAGAGCTTCTTGCGCCCGTACTTGTCACCAAGCCCCCCTGCGTACAGCAGCAGGCCTGCCAGCGTGAGCGTGTAGGCGGTCACCACCCACTGCAGCGACGCCAGGCTGGCGTGAAAGTCGCGGCCGATGGCGGGCAGCGCGATTCCGACCACGGTCGCGTCGATCGAGGCCATGGAGGAACCGAGGATGGTCGCGAGCAGCACCCAGCGGCCGGCGCTGCTCTTGTAGCTGAGCCCGGCCGCACTGCTGGACGTCACCGCCATACGCTCCAATATCCTCCCGCTAGCAGACAGATGCCCGGAGGGCCATGGCTAACCAGCATGTCGCGTCCGGTGACGGCCGCACACCAGCCCCCACTTCCGCCTGGGCGCCGTTTCGCCAGCGCTGGTTCGCGGCGATGTGGAGCGCCCAGTTTGTCAGCAACATCGGCAGCTGGATGCAGACCGTCGGCGCGCAGTGGCTGATGCTGTCGCTGACCGGGTCGGCCACGTACGTGGCGCTGGTCCAGACAGCGTCCGGCGTGCCAGTGGTGCTGTTCGCCGTGCTCGCCGGGGTGGCCGGCGACCTGGTCGACCGCAGGCGCCTGCTGCTGGTGACCCAGGCCCTGATGCTGCTGGCGGCCGCGGCGCTCGGCGCGCTGGCCCTGGCCGGCCTGGTCACGCCGTGGGTGCTGCTCGCACTCGTCTTCGCCGTGGGCACCGGCTCGGCGCTGACCGCGCCCACCTGGCAGGTGCTGCAGCCGGAGCTGGTGCCGCCCGACGAGCGCCAGCAGGCGATCTCGCTGGGGTCGGTGAACCAGAACCTGGCCAGGGCGGTGGGCCCGGCGATCGGCGGAATCGTGCTGGCCGCGACCAGCGCCGGAACCGACTTCCTGATCAACGCCGCTTCGTTCCTCGTGGTCATCGCCGTGATCGCGAGGTGGCGGAGCACCCGGCCGGTCCAGACGATGCCGCGCGAGCACGTCGGCGAGGCGATCCGCGCAGGCGGGAGGTTCGTGGCCGCCAGCCCGGCGCTGCGGGTGATCCTGGTGCGCGCCTTCCTCTTCATCTTCTTCGCCGCCTCGGTCTGGGCGCTGCTGCCGCTGGTGGCTGAGCGGCAGCTGCACCTCGGCTCGGGCGGTTACGGCCTGCTGCTCGGCTCCGTCGGGGTCGGCGCGGTGGCTGGGGCCGCGGTCCTGCCCCGGCTGCGCGCCCGGCTGACGGCGGGAGGGGTGCTGACCGCAGGGTCGCTCGGCCTCGCGGTGGTGGCGCTGATCCTCGCCTATGTGCACGTCACCGCCGTTGTCTCGGTCGCCCTTGTGGTCGGCGGGCTGGCCTGGATCCTGGCCCTGTCCACGCTGAGCTCGTTGTACCAGCTGACCCTGCCCGGCTGGGTCAAGGCCCGCGGCATGGCGTTCTACCTGGTCGTGTTCCAGGGTGGCAACGCGGTGGGCAGTGCCGTGCTCGGGGTTTCCGCCGAACACCTCGGGCTGTCACCTACGCTGCTGATTTCCGCGCTGGCGCTGGCGCTCGGCCCGCTCGCCGGGCTGCGGTACAAGTTCCAGGCGATCCCGCCCAAGGACCTGCTTCCGGGCGCAGACTGGCCGGCTCCGCACCTCGCCAACGGCGATGAGCCCAGCGGGCCGGTGCTGGTCACGGTGGAGTACCACCCGCGAGACGGCCTCGGGGGTCAGATGCTCGCCGAGCTCCGCGACGCGAGGTTCAGCAGGCGCCGGACCGGGGGCAGCTCGTGGCGGGTCTGGCAGGACGCGGCCGACCCCGGCCGGATCCAGGAGCGGTTCGTCGTTGCGTCCTGGGAGGAGCACCTCCGGCAGGCCGAGCGCGTCACCAAACGCGACCAGCAGCGGCTCGACAGCATCCGCGCGATGAGCAAGCCGGACCAGCCGCCGAAGGTTACCCACTGGGTGACGCCGCCGGCGGGCTAGGCCCCCAACAAGGCCTGGACCAGGCCGCCGTCGATAGGCCGCGTGAGCTCAGCCGTCACGTGAGGTCACCCCGGCGGCGCGGCTGCGATCGCCTCCTCGATCGCCGCCTGCACCTCGGCCGGGCGTTCCAGGTGCGCCATGTGGCCGGCGCCGTCGAGCAGGTGCACGGCCGCGCCGGGCACGGCCTCGGCCTGCCCGGACGGGATGATCCGGTCCTCGGTTCCCCAGACCACGGTGACCGGCACCGCGCCGCCGATCGCCGCGACCGCCGCGGCCGCGTCGATGCCCTGCGTCTCGCCATCCGGTGATAGCAGCGTGCCGAGCAGTGTGTGCAGCGCCTCGTCGACGCCGTCGAGCCGCTTGTAGGCCAGCAGGTCGTCGACCACCTGCCGGGTGACCAGGCTCTCGTCCGCGAACAGCTGGACAACGACCGGCTTGAGCTCGCGGCGGGTCTGCGCGTCGGCGAAGCCGCGCAGGTATCCCGCGTTGATGTCCCGCCCGAACCCGGCCGGGGCGATCAGCGTCAGCGACCGGATGCGCGCCGGGTTTCTGGCCGCGGCCGACAGCGCGACGGCCCCGCCCAGCGAGTGCCCGGCCAGGTGCGCGCGGTCGGCGCCGATCGCGTCGAGCACGCCGATGACGGCGTCGGCCAGCAGGCCGACCGAGCCGTCGCCGACGTCCTTGGACGAGGTGCCGTGCCCGGGCAGGTCCAGCGCGTACACCCGGTACTTTGCGGCCAGCGGCGCCTGCAGGAACAGCCACGAGTTGCGGTCGCCGCCGTAGCCGTGGACGAACAGCACCACGTCGCCGTCCTGGCCCGCCCCGACGTAGCGGACCTGCCTGCCGCCGACCTCGGCGGTCTCGACCACCGGCTCGCCGCCGGCCTCGTCGGGCACGCCGGCGTCGATGACCGCGCGGGCCTCCTGCACGGCCGCGTCCAGGTCGGCGTCGCTCACGCCAGCGGGAGCGATCAGCGCGATCGTCCCGCTGACCGGCACGTCCTCGCCCACCTCCGCGATGATCCGCCGGACGGTCCCGGCGTCGGCCGCCTCCAGCGTCCCGGCAATCTTGTCGGTCTCGATGTCAGCCAGATCGTCGCCGACGCCAACATCGTCGCCCTCGGCCACCGCCCAGTCGGTGATTTTGCCGAGCTGCATCGACAGGCCCCACTTCGGCATCGTCACCGCGACGATCCGGTCATCGGTCACCGGGTCCACCCGGTCACGGTCTTGACCGCGTTCACGACCCGCTGCGCGTCCGGGATGTAACAGTCCTCGAGGGCGCTGGAGAACGGCACCGGCGTGTGCGGCGCGTTCACCATCTCGATCGGGGCCTGCAGCGCGCCGAACGCCTTCTGCGCGATCAGCGCCGAGATGTCGGTGGCGATCGAGCACCGCGGGTGCGCCTCGTCGACCACGACCACCCGCCCGGTGCCCTCCACGCTCTCCAGCACGGTGTCCTCGTCCAGCGGGCTGGTCGTGCGCAGGTCGACGACCTCGCATTCGACGCCGCTGGCGGCGAGCTGCGCGGCCGCGTCGAGCGAGGTGTGCACCATCCGGCCGAGCGTCACGATCGTGACGTCGCCGCCCTCGCGGACCACGTTCGCCTCGCCGAACGGAACCGTGTAGCTCTCCTCGGGCACCGGTCCGGCCGTGTCGTACAGCGCCTTGTGCTCGAAGAATATGACCGGGTCGTTGTCCCTGATCGCCTGGATCAGCATGCCCTTGGCGTCGTACGGCGTGGCCGGGAGCACCACCTTGAGCCCCGGGATGTGGGTGAACAGCGGGTACAGGCACTGTGAATGCTGCGCGGCGGCCCGCAGCCCGGCACCGTACATGGTCCGGATCACGACCGGCGTGACCGCCTTGCCGCCGAACATGTACCGGAACTTCGCGGCCTGGTTGTAGATCTGGTCGAAGCAGACGCCCATGAAGTCGACGAACATCAGCTCGGCCACCGGGCGCATCCCGGCCGTTGCCGCGCCGATCGCGGCGCCGATGAACGCCGACTCGGAGATCGGGGTGTCCAGCACCCGGCCGGGGAACTTGTGGTACAGCCCCTTGGTCACGCCGAGCACGCCGCCCCAGGCGTCGTGCTCGCCGGGCGCTCCCTCGCCGCCCGCGTTGTCCTCGCCCATCACGATGACGCTCTCGTCCCGCTCCATCTCCTGGGTCAGCGCCTCGTTCAGTGCCTCGCGGTAAGTGATGTTGCGTGCCATGGCCAGCCTCCCAGGTCAGTAGCGGACGTACACGTCGGTGAGCAGGTCTGCCTCGGTCGGCAGCGGCGCGGCCTTGGCGTCGTCCACCGCCTTGTCGATCTCCGCGCCGATCTCGGCGTCGAGCGCGTCGAGGTCGGCCCTGCTGAGCTCGGCGGTCTCGGTCACGCGGGCGGCGAAGCGTTCAAGGCAGTCGAGCTCTGCGCGGGCATGCGCGACCTCATCCGCGCGGTAGGTCTGCTGGTCTCCCTCGAAATGGCCGAAGTAGCGGGTGAACTTCATCTCGATGAGCGTCGGGCCGCCGCCCTGCCGGGCCCGGGCGATCGCCTCGCGGGCCGCCTCGTAGGTGGCGAAGAAATCGAAGCCGTCGACGATCACGCCGGGCATGCCGAACCCGGCCGCGCGGTCGGCGATGTTGTCGCTGGCCACCGACCAGGCGCTGGCCGTGCTCTCGGCGTACCCGTTGTTCTCGGCGATGAAGACCGCGGGCAGGTTCCAGACGCAGGCCAGGTTCATCGACTCGAGCGTGGTGCCCTGGTTGCTGCCGCCGTCGCCGAAGAACGCGACGCTGACTCCGCCGGTGCCCTTGATCTTGGCCGCAAGCGCGGTCCCGCAGATCAGCGGCGGGCCGCCGCCGACGATGCCGTTGGCGCCGAGCATGCCCTTGGACAGGTCGGCGATGTGCATCGAGCCGCCCTTGCCGTGGCAGCTTCCGGTCCTGCGGCCGTAGATCTCGGCCATCATCTCGCCGACGTCGACGCCCTTGGCGATGCAGTGCCCATGACCGCGGTGGGTGCTGGCGATCGTGTCGCGATCGTCGAGGTTGAGGCACACCCCGGCCGCGGAGGCTTCCTCGCCGGCGTACAGGTGCACGAACCCCGGGATCTCGCCGGTGGCGAACTCCCGGTGCACCCGTTCCTCGAACTCACGGATCGTCCGCATGGTCCGGTACGCATCCAGCAGTTGCTCCCGGGTCAGCGTCTTCCGCTCCAGCGTGTCGGTCATGTGTCTTCCTCCTAGACGGTTGGCGCCGGTACGTCGGGGACGAGCAGGCCAAGGCGGGCGCTGGCGGCCAGGACCGCCGGCACGTCCACGCACCGCGGGCCGTCGGTGCGCAGCCGTACTGTGGGCTGATCGCCCGGCCCGAAGGTGAGCTCGCGCTCACCGTCGACGGCGATGACCCCGGCCCTGGCTTCGATCGGATAGGCGGTTCCGGGGAACATCTGCTCGATCCGCGTCACCCCGACCAGCGCGACCAGACCGGGCGCGATGGGCGCCAGCACGCGCCGCGGCGCGCCGGCCGCGATCCCGGCGAGAACCCCCCGCGGCTCGCGCCGGTCCACGGGCGCAAGCTGCCCCAGGATGCTGGAGAGACCGATCGCGTCGGGTTCGGCGAACGCGCAGAAGACCTGTGTCAGCGTGGCCGGGTCCCAGACCGCCCGCGCCCCGACGTGGCGCTCGGTGGACACCGCGACGTCGACGAGCGCGGTCTCGGCCCGGCCGCCGGCCCGCGCCTCGAGCAGCTTGGCCCGCGTGGTCACGCCGTCGTCGGGCACCGCGCCGGTGGCGACCAGGCCCGCGGCCAGGCCCGCGATCGTCGCTTCCCTGACCTCGGGGAACACGTTGTTGGTCCCGGTCGACAGCGGCAGCATCGCCGCGTCACCGATCGCGGTTGCGGCGACCCTGGCGGTGCCGTCGCCGCCCAGGCAGACCACCACCCGCGCGCCAGCGTCCACCATGCGCCGGACGGCGTCGACGGTGTCCTGGGCGGTCTGGCGGATCGGCTGGCCGTCGAGGAATTCCACCTCCGGCAGCGCCGCGCCCTGGCTGCGGCGCTGCCCGATGGCGCGCAGCACCGCCGCCGAGATTCCGCCGAGGTCGGTGGACAGCAGCACGCGATCCACGCCGACAGCCTGGAACGCGGTGAGCATCCGCTGGATCATGCTGGCCTTCTCGGCCGTGGGAAACACCGACGCCTGCGTGACGAGCCGACGGATGTCGCGGCCGGACAGCGGGTTCGCCACCACGCCGACGACCGCATCACCCACCGTGCCGCACCTCCTAGGGCATTACTCTGCGCGTTCTTGCCCGAAAGGGGAATACCTCCGGCCTGCCGGAGCGGGCGATCTGACGCTCGGCCCGGCGAGGCGGGCGTTAGTAATGGGCCAGCCGGGGAAGGTGGTGGGCGGACGCGACCGCCTGCCCCCGGAGGTAACGCCGTGGAGATCAAGATGGTGCTGGACCTGCCCCGCGACGCGGCGAGCGTGCCGGTCAGCCGTCAGGTCCTCGACGGTTGCCTGGAGAGACTCGGCGTGGCGCCGGATACCCGGACCGACATCGCCCTCGCCCTCACCGAGGCCTGCGCCAACGTCATCCTGCACGCCGCGCAGACGGACGAGTACGAGGTGATGGCGCGGGTCACGGACGGACGGTGCGTCATCGAGGTCGTGAACAACGGCGGCGGGTTCGCGGTGCCCGCCGCACGCGCGCCGCTGGCCGACGCAGGGGTGGCCCTCACCGCCGAGCATGGCCGCGGCCTGAAGATCATGGACGCGGTGGTGGACAACCTGCGGCTGACCGGCGGCCGTGACGGGACGACCGTTCATTTCGAGAAGGACCTTGACTGGGTCCCCGGGGCGACGGGCGAGCTGCTATAAGCGGGCGAGCGGTAACGCCGCAGCACTTCCGCGGGCCGGACCGGAACGTCTACGAGCTCGTGGCCAGCGACACGTAGCAAGCCGAAAACCTCAGGCCCGGCGATAAATGCGGTGATATCAATGGGCCATGTCCGGCCAGGCGAACCGCGTCGTGAGCAGTCCGCGGCTGCTCGATCTGCTGACCCTGGAGCGGGTCGAGGTCAACCTCTTCCTGACCCCCGTCCTGCACGAGGGTCCCTCCGGCCTGTACGGCGGGCAAGTCGCTGCGCAGGCACTGCGCGCCGCCGCCGCGACCGTGGCTCCCGAGCGGCACCCGCACTCGCTGCACGGATACTTCCTGAGCCGCGGCGACGCGTCCCGCCCGGTGCTGCTGACCGTGGACCAGGACCGGGACGGCCGCTCCTACTCCAACCGCCGGGTGATCGCGGTGCAGGAGGGCAAGGTCATCTTCAACATGGCCGCCTCGTTCCACGTCACCGAGCCGGGCCTCGACTACCAGGCGCACACGGCGCCTGAGGTCACGCAGCCGGACGAGCTGCCCGACAGCGGCATCCGCGGCTTGCTGGTCGGCGTGGACATCCGGATCCCCGAGCAGGCGCAGCCAGAGCAGCGGCGGCCGTCGCGGGTGTGGATGCGGGCCAGCGACGAACTCGGCGACGACACCCTGCACGCCTGCGCCCTGACATACATCTCCGACATGTTCACCGGGCTGCCCGACACGCCGGGCTTCGACCGGATCGGCCCGCCGACCAGCATCGACCACGCCGTCTGGTTCCGCCGGCGGGTCGCGCTCGACGACTGGGTGCTGATGGACCTCCAGCCGGAGTGGATCGCGGGCGGCCGCGGCATGTACACCGGACGGATCTTCAGCCGGGACGGGACGCTGGCCGCAAGCATCGCGCAGGAGTCGGTGTGGCGGACGGCGGCGACAGCCGACTAGCCCCGCCCCCGCCCGCCGCCGGCCGGATCTGCTCAAATAACTTCCGAACACGTAGGGTTTAGTCATGCCGATCGCGATCTCCGATGACCACCGGGCGCTGGCCCAGACCGTCTCCGAGTTCCTCGGCGCGCGCGGCGCCCGCGCCGCCGCCAGGAACCTCCTCGAGGCCAAGACCGACGGCCTGCCCGACTTCTGGGGCGAGCTGGGCAAACTCGGCTGGCTCGGGCTGCACCTGCCCGAGGAGTACGGCGGATCCGGCTTCGGCCTGCCCGAGCTGGTGATCGTCGTCGAGCAGTTCGGCCGCGCCGTGGCTCCCGGGCCGTTCGTGCCGACGGTGATCGCGAGCGCGGTGATCGCGGCGGCCGGCCCGCCGGACCTGCAAGCCCGGCTGCTGCCGGGCCTGGCCAGCGGCTCGACGATCGGGGCCGTAGCGCTCCGCGGTGACGTGGCCGACGGGACCGGCAACGCCGGGATCGCGGCGAGCGGTCACCTCGCGGACGTGCTGCTCGTGGCTCAGGGCGACGACGTGCTGGTGGTCGAGACCGCGGGCGGCGGAATCAAGACCGAGGTCCCGGCCAACCTCGACCCGGCCAGGCGGATCGCGCGGGTGACCCTCACCGGCGCACCGGCCACGGTGCTGCCCGGGGCCCGCAAGGTGCTCACGGACCTGTCGCGGCTGCTGTTCGCTGCCGAGGCGGCCGGCGTCGCCCGCGAGGTCACCGAGCAGGCGGCGGAGTACGCCAAGGTCCGGGAGCAGTTCGGCCGGCCGATCGCCACGTTCCAGGCGGTGAAGCACCACTGCGCGAACATGCTGGTGGCTGCCGAAGTCGCCACGGCCGCGGTGTGGGACGCGGCCCGCGCCGCCGAGGGCGAGCAGCTCAGCTACACGGCGGCGATCGCCGCGACCCTGGCCGTTCCCGGCGCTGTGCAGAATGCCCAGCTCAACATCCAGGTGCACGGCGGTATCGGTTTCACCTGGGAACACGACGCCCACCTCTACCTGCGGCGGGCCGCGGCGATCCAGGCTCTCATCGACGCCGAGGTCGCCGCGATCGACGTGACCAGCCTGGTCCGCAGCGGGGTCAGCCGGGCCGCAGCGATCGACCTGCCGCCCGAGGCCGAGGAGATCCGCGCCTCGATCCGGCTAGAGGTGCAGCGCCTGCGCGACCTCAGCGGCGACGCGCGGAAGCAGGCGCTGATCAAGTCCGGGCTGCTGATGCCGCACTGGCCAAAGCCGTGGGGCCGGGACGCCGGCGCCGTGGAGCAACTGGTCATCGAGCAGGAATTCGCCGCCGCCGGGCTGAAGCGCCCGTCCCTCGGGATCACCGGCTGGGTGATCCTCACCCTGATCCAGTACGGCACGCCCGAGCAGGTCGCCCGCTGGGTTCCGGCCGCGCTGAATCAGGAGGTGATCTGGTGCCAGCTGTTCAGCGAGCCGGGCGCCGGATCCGACGCGGCGGGCATCAGGACGAGGGCGACCAGAGTGGACGGGGAGGCGGGCGCGGGCTGGCTGATCAACGGCCAGAAGGTCTGGACCAGCGGCGCGCAGCACGCCAGCTACGGCTTCGCCACTGTGCGCACGAACCCGGACGCGCCCAAGCACGACGGCATCACGATGGTGGTCATCGACATGCACGCCAAGGGCGTCACGGTCCGGCCGCTGCGGATGCCGACCGGCGGCTCGGAGTTCAACGAGGTCTTCTTCGACGACGTGTTCGTCCCGGACGAGGACGTGGTTGGGCCGGTCGACGGCGGCTGGACGGTCGCCAGGGCCACCCTCGGCAACGAGAGCGTGTCGATCGGCGGCGGGGGCGGCAGCATGTTCACGCTGCCGCCAAACGCGGTGATCGGGCCGCTGGACGCGCACCCGGAGCGGCTGGCCGGCGGCGCCGGGCGAGTCGGCCGGTTCCTCGCCAGCACCCAGACCATGACCGCGCTGAACCTGCGCGCCGCCTACCGCGCGGTGGCCGGCGGCGGGCCGGGCCCCGAGGGCAACATCACGAAGCTGCTGCTGTCGGAGAACGGGCACGAGGCCGCGGCCATGCTGGCCGAGCTGGCCGGCCCGGACCTCGCGTTCCTGGACGGCCCGGCCAGCATGGCGGGCACGCTGGTGCTGCTGAACCGGTCGATGTCGATCGCCGGGGGCACGTCAGAGATCAAGCGCAATCAGATCGCCGAGCGCATCCTCGGCCTTCCCCGGGATCCGCTGATCCGGTAGACGGGCCGTTACGCGACGCCACCGGCCTGGTCAAGCGTGCTGCCGCACCGTCAGCCAGCCGCGCGCAGGTCCGCGACGATCTGTCCGGTGACCGCGGGATCCAGGGCATACGGCGTGTACAGCGACATCCGGTTCATCACGTCGCCGTAGCGGCGCAGCAGCTCGGCGGCGACCGCGCCGGGCTCGGCGACCACGGCGAACGTGTTCAGCACGTCGTCGTCGATGATCGTGCCCATTTCCTGCCACCGGCCCTGCAGCGACATCTCGTGCAGCCGGTCGCCGAGCTCGGACCAGCCGTGCAGTTCGAGCACGGCCCGGTAGGCGGGCGTAGAGCCGTAGAAGGCGATCTGCTCGCGGACGCCGCGCCCGGCCGCCTCGAGTTCCTCCTCGGTGCGCCCGGTGACCACGAACGGCGAGCCGACCACCTCGAGTCGCCCGAGGCGGCCGTGCCGGTCCAGCGCGGGCATCGTGACCTCGCGCAGGTACCGCTCGGTGGTGAAGCCGTGGCACAGGAACCCGTCGGCCACCTCACCGGCCACCGCCGTCATCGCCTCGCCCACCCCGGCGAGCAGCACCTTGGGCGCTCCGTGCGGGTTGGGTCCGGGGCTGAAGAACGGCGTCATGAGCGTGTGCTTGTAGAACTCGCCGCGGAACTCCAGCTTGGTGCCGTCGTTCCAGCAGCTCCAGATCGCCTGCAGCGCCAGGATGAACTCGCGCATCCGCTTGGCCGGTTGCGACCAGGGCATGGAGAAGCGTCGCGTTATATGCGGCCGAATTTGCGAGCCGAGACCCAGCAAAAGCCGCCCTCCGGACAGCAGCTGGACATCGTTGGCCTGGACCGCAAGGGACATCGGGTTGCGCGCGAACGCCACCACGATCGCGGTGCCGAGCTCGATCGTGTCGGTGGCCACCGCCGCCAGGCCGAGCGCGACGAACGGATCGTGCGTGATCTCGCTGGTCCACGCGCCCGCGTAGCCGTCCCGCTCCGCTTCCGCAGCTGCCTCGCGTGCATCGATCGCCCCACCGAGCCCGGTATCGACCCTCATGCCCGCCCCCCGATCGCCGTCCCAGCCTCCAGCCTCATGCCTGCCCTCCGATCGCCGTCCCAGCCTCCACCCTCATGCCTGCCCTCCCCCGATCTGGGCCCGGTTCCGCGCCATCACGTCGAGCCTGCGCTTCTCCAGGCCAGCCCAGTCGGGAACGTGCCGGCGCGCGATCTCCCGCTCGGCCGCCAGGCCCGGCGCGACCGCGGCCTGCGCGACGTACATCTCCTTCAGCCCCCGCACCGTGTCCGGCGGTACCTCGGCGATCGCCCTGGCGCAGTCCATGACCCGCGCCATGAGCCGCTCGTGCGGCACCACCTCGGTCACCAGCCCGATCCGCTCCGCGGTGGCCGCGTCGATCACCTGGCCGGTCATCGACATCCGCCGCGCCTGGGCGCCACCGACGACCAGCGGAAGCCGCGCGGTCATGCCGCCCCGCGGCAGGATCCCGACCCTGGCGTGCGTGTCCGCAAAGATGGCCCGGTCTGACGCGATCAGAAAGTCGCAGCCGAGCGCGAGCTCCAGCCCGCCAGTGAACGTCGCGCCGTTGACCGCGCCGATGACCGGCTTGGCCATCGAGCCGACCTGGGCGATGCAGTCGGCCGTGCCCGCCCGTTGGAAGTACGCGTCC
>Ga0209693_10000300_pt1 | contig 19652 bp, 15 predicted proteins | sample HubBroMetageWRM3_FD_188345 | JGI IMG/M metagenome (GOLD analysis project Ga0209693, IMG submission 188345) | Warmed soil microbial communities from the Hubbard Brook experimental Forest, New Hampshire - Hubbard Brook CCASE Soil Metagenome WRM 3... | ecosystem: Environmental > Terrestrial > Soil... | reverse complement strand
CGGCGCGGCACCGTCCATCGACACCGCCATGCACGGGCTGCTCGACCCGCCGCACGTGGACCACCTGCACCCGGACTCGGGGATCGCGCTCGCGACCGCCGCCGACGGCGAGCGGCTGACCAGGGAATGCTTCGGCGGGCGCGTGGCGTGGGTGCCGTGGAAGCGGCCAGGGTTCCAGCTCGGCCTCGACATCGCCGCCGTTGCCCGCGACAACCCGGACCTGATCGGCGTGGTGCTCGGCGGTCATGGGATCACCGCATGGGGCAACTCGAGCGACCAGTGTGAAGCCAACTCCGTGGAGATCATCGCCACGGCCCGCCGGTATCTCGACGAGAACGGGCGGAGCGACCCGTTCGGGCCCGATATCCAGGGGTACCTGCCGCTGCCCGAGGCGCAGCGCCGGGCCCGCGCATCGGCCCTGGCCCCGGTGATCCGCGGGCTTGCCTCGGCCGACCGGCGGCAGCTCGGGCACTTCACCGACTCCCCGGCCGTGCTCGACTTCCTGGCCCGCCGCGAGCATCCCAGGCTGGCCGCGCTCGGCACCTCGTGCCCGGATCACTTCCTGCGGACCAAGGTACGGCCGATGCTGCTCGACCTGCCCGCGGCGGTGCCGCTGGATGAGGCGATCGCCCGCCTTGGCGAGCTGCACGCCGCGTACCGGGAGGACTACCGGGCGTACTACGAGCGGCACGCGACGGCGGATTCGCCGCCGATGCGCGGCGCCGACCCGGCGATCGTGCTGGTGCCCGGCGTCGGGATGTTCAGCTTCGGCGCGGACAAGCAGACCGCGCGGGTGGCCGGCGAGTTCTACCTCAACGCGATCAACGTGATGCGCGGCGCCGAGTCGGTGTCGCAATACGAGCCGATCAGCGAGGCCGAGAAGTTCCGGATCGAGTACTGGGCGCTCGAGGAGGCCAAGCTGGCCCGTCGGCCGAAGCCCAGGCCGCTGGCCACCCGGGTCGCGCTGGTCACCGGCGGCGGGTCGGGGATCGGCCGGGCCACCGCGCAGCGGCTCGCCGCCGACGGCGCGTGCGTGGTGGTCGCCGACCGGGACGAGGCCGCCGCCAGGAAGGTCGCGGAGGAGATCGGCTCGGCCGACGTCGCTGTGGAGGTCGTGGCCGACGTGACCGACGAGGAGGCCGTTGCGGCCGCGTTCGCCGCGGCGGTGCTGGCCTTCGGCGGGGTCGATCTCGTGGTCAACAACGCCGGGCTGTCGATCTCCCGGCCGCTGCTGGAGACCACCGCCGCGGACTGGGACCTGCAGCATGACGTCATGGCGAAGGGGTCGTTCCTGGTGTCCCGCGAGGCCGCGCGGGTGCTGCGGGACCAGAACATGGGCGGCGACATCGTCTACATCTGCAGCAAGAACTCGGTGGTGGCCGGCCCGGACAACGTGGCCTACGGAGCCGCCAAGGCGGACCAGGCGCACCAGGTTCGGCTGCTCGCCGCCGAGCTCGGCCAGTTCGGGATCCGGGTCAACGGCATCAACCCCGACGGCGTGGTCCAGGGCTCCGGCATCTTCGCCGGGGGCTGGGGAGCCAAGCGGGCCGCCGTCTACGGCGTGCCCGAGGAGGAGCTCGGCGCGTTCTACGCGCGGCGCACGCTGCTGAAACGCGAGGTGCTGCCGGAGCACGTCGCGGCCGCCGTGGCCGCGCTGGCCTCCGGCGATCTATCGCTGACCACGGGGCTGCACATCCCGGTTGACGGCGGGGTGGCGGCCGCTTTCCTGCGGTGACCGGGCCGGCCGGGGCCGGCGGGGGCTCCGCGATCGCCGGGGGCGCCGGTGCCGCTACGGTGGCCGCCGTCGACCTCGGCGCGTCTGGCGGGCGGGTGGTAGCCGGCCGTGTCGGCCCCGGCGTCCTGGAGTTGCGCGAAGCGCACCGGTTCCCGAACCTTCCAGTCAGGATCGGCGGAACGCTGCACTGGGACATCCTTGGCCTGTACCGGGAGATCGTCGACGGGCTCAGGGCCGCGGCCGACGGGTGCGAGCTGGCCAGCGCGGGGATCGACTCGTGGGGCGTGGACTACGGGCTGATCGACTCCAGCGGCGCGCTGCTCGGCAATCCGGTGCACTACCGCGACCGCCGCACCGAGGGCGCGGTCGAGCGGGTGCTGGCCAGGATCCCGGCGCGAGAGCTGTACGCGGTCACCGGAATTCAGCAGCTTCCGTTCAACACGGTCTGCCAGCTCGTAGCCGCGGAGGGGACGCCGCAGCTCCGGGCCGCCGCGACGCTGCTGCTGATCCCGGACCTGCTCGGCTACTGGCTGACCGGCTCGGCCGGGGCCGAGATCACCAACGCGTCCACGACGCAGCTGCTCGACGCGCGGGAGCGGACGTGGTCCCGGCCGCTGATCGACCGGGCAGGCATCCCACCGGGGATCTTCCCGGCGCTGCGCCGGCCGGGCGAGGTCGTCGGCGAACTGCTGCCGGACGTCGCCGCCGGTGCGGGCCTGCCGCCGGGCCTGCCGGTGCTGGCCGTCGGCTCGCACGACACCGCGTCGGCCGTGGCCGGCGTCCCCGCGCAGGGCGAGAACTTCGCCTACATCTCCTGCGGCACCTGGTCACTGGTCGGGATGGAGCTGGACCGGCCGGTGCTGACCGAGGCTAGCCGGGCCGCGAACTTCAGCAACGAGACCGGCGTCGACGGCACGGTCCGGTACCTGCGCAACGTGGCCGGCCTGTGGCTGCTGCAGGAGTCGCTGCGGACGTGGGCCGCCGACGGCGCAGCCGACCTGGACGATCTGCTGGCCGCTGCCGCGCGGCTGCCGGCCCTGCGCTGGGTGATCGACGCCGACGATCCCGCGCTGGTCGCTCCCGGCGACATGCCTGCCCGGATCGCCGCGGCCTGCGTAACCCTCGGGCAGGACCCGCCCGCCAGCCGTGCGGAGACCGTGCGGTGCATCCTGGACAGCCTGGCGCTCGCGCACCGGCGGGCCCTGCGCGACGTTCAGGAGCTGTCAGGGCGGCACGCCGACACCGTGCACCTGGTCGGCGGCGGCGCCAGGAACGAGCTGCTGTGCCAGCTCACCGCCGACGCCTGCGGGCTGCCCGTGGTGGCCGGGCCGGTCGAGGCGTCGGCGGTCGGCAACATCCTGGTTCAGGCGCGCGCGCTGGGGGTTGCTCCGGGAGACCTGGCCGGGCTCCGCGGCCTGGTCCGGGCCAGCAGCCGGCTGCGGCGCTTCCAGCCAGAGGGCTCACCGGATCGCTGGCTGGCGGCCGCGCGCAGACTCGGCTAGCTCTGCCGCCCAGCGATATCCAGTTGGCAGCATCACCGAAAAAGTGATATCACTATGATATCGCCAAACTGGCGCTGGGAACGCAGGAGGCCATCCCATGCAGGCACCAACGGAGAATCCCACGCACGCACCAACCGGGAGTGTCGCTCCCTCGCGACCAATGATCGTCACCACCACCGAGAACATCCCGGACGGCGAAGTAGTGCAGACCCTCGGCCAGGTCTTCGGCCTCACGGTGCGGTCCCGTGGCATTGGCGGCAACATCGCCGCCCTTCTCAAGAGTCTTGCCGGAGGCGAGATCCGCTCCTACGTCAAGCTCAACGAGGATTCCCGGCGGCAGGCGATCGACCGCATGGTGCAGAACGCCGCGGTCATGGGCGCCAACGCCGTGACCATGATGCGCTTCGACTCCAGCGAGATGGGCGCGGGCATGACCGAGATCGTGGCCTACGGCACGGCCCGGGTGCTCAAGTGGGCTCCCCCTGCGGACGAGCAGAGCTGAGGGGGCTGCCATGAGCATCACCGATTGGGTCATCATCGCGGTCGTGGTCGTGGGGGCCGTCATCGCGCTCTTCGGCTGGGACCGGTACCGAGACAACCGGAAGGGCGCCGCCGACGGCAGCGCATCCCAGCCGACCAACGAGGTGTTCACCGATCCCGAGACGGGGCGGCGGACGCGGGTCTGGTACGACTCCAGCACCGGGCGGCGCGAATACCGGGCCGAGGAAAACCACGACCGATGATCATCTGCTGGGTTGCCTGCTGACCATGCCAGGTTGCGGCCGACGGTGACGGGGGCCGGCCGCAGCCTCGGTCAGCCTGGGGGCTGAAGCCAATACACCGCGCCCGAAGCAACATCGGCCCCCTGGTGCGTCTCGCAGAACGCACAGAGCGCGCGGACGGCCAGCCCAACGAACGAGTCGGAGTGCCGGGGAAACGATCGGTTCGACGTGATGACCAGGGCTGGCACCGGGTCTCCCGTTGCAGTTTGGTTGCGGAGAATCCGGAGGAAATCCGCGGCGTTCTCGGTGACTACGGCACGTCCGGCCGACAGCGCCAGGTTGCAGACTGCCGAGTCGTCCAAGGCCCGGGCTTCGGGATGCTCCTGGACCGAGACCGCGTCGTGGCCGGCTTTTCTGAGCTGCTCGGCGATGGCCGGGGGGTACATCTCGTCGATCAGGAGCCTCACCTCAGCAGCTGCTCGCGTCCTGCCGCGAGAGCCTCGGCCTCGGCCTGCGCCTCCAGGTTTAGATGGATCCGTTCGTCGATCTCGGCCGGATAGGACGCGTAATAGGCGACGGCCGCCTCCACCTGGGCCGTCGGCAGCCCGAACCACTCGGCCGCATGGGTGACCTTCTCGTCTCCCGTAGCCTCCGAGCGCTCCAGGAAGGAGATCAACTCCCACACGTCGGGGCCCGGGGTCAGCCGGGCCCGCCGACCCGCTGGCCCGTCGACGAAGCGGACCAGCGGATGGCTCCGCTGGCGCAGACCCTCGTCAATCAGGATCTCCGCAAGCGAAGCTGGCAGCTCACCAGTACGTGCCGCTTCCCGGTGTAGCCGCTCCCGCACCTCGACCGAGACCCGCACCGACATAACGTCCCTTGCCATGATGGAAGCATACGGCGTAACACGATGTAATACGAGGATAATTTGGCGGCGGCTGAGTCGCCCCTCGTAAGCTGCTTAGCTGCTGTCGCGCTTCGTTTCGCCAGACCACCATGTAGGTCATGGCAGGCTGCGAGCCCTCACTGCTTCCCACATGGCGCTAACGGAATCGGGCGGGAGATCCGCTCGAGACTGTGCGTCGAGCCCCGCGGCCATGGCGTCGTGAGCCTCGTCATCCGCACCCATCATCGCCTCGATAACGTCCTGAGGTATCAAGAGGCCTGGTCGGGAACGCATCGACTCGGCCTCGGCGATATCGCGAGCCTCGGTCATGCCTAGAGAATACGAGCGCCCGACGACAGTCACCCGGCAACGGAGCCGGTTCACCGAGCTGTTGCCGTCACGACTTCGTCAGGTACCAGTACTCGGGCATGAGCGTCTGCAGCGGGTTGAAGACCACGCCGTGGAGGTTCTTGCTCACCGCCATCACCTGGGCACTGTCCGGCATCCAGATGGAAGGAAGCTGCTCGGCCGCGTACGTGGCGAAGGTGTGATAGATGGCCAGGCTGCTGCTGGTGTTGGTCTCCGCGATCAGCTTGTTCATCTCCGCGTTGCTGTAGCTGCCCTTGTTCGCCCCGGCGCCGGTACCGAATATCTCTTCACCAGTCGGCTCGTAGTCGGGCCCGTAGACCCATCCGCCGACCATGGACGCCTCCCAGGTGCACGACGCCCCCGGGGAGCAGGGCGTCGCGGTCCCGATGACCGTGTTGAAGGTCTCGCCGTCCATGTTGATGATCACGCCGGCCTTGGACGCGTCCGACTTGTATACGTCGGCCTCCTGCGGGAGCCCAAAAACGTCAGACGCGTAGTCGAGGGTGAACTTCAGCTGCGCCCCCTTGGCGATGCCTGACCCGCACTTGGCCGGGTCGGTGCAGGTCATGACGCCATTGACCTTCGCCCATCCGTGACTGGTCAGCAGGCTCGTCGCCTTGGCGATGCTGAACGGATACGGCCCCTGCCCGTCCTCAGCCGAGGGAACCCACTGGTTCGACGGCTCGGTCGGCGCCGGGCCGGTGGTCGGGTAGCCGTAGCCGCGGTAGATCGCCTTGTCCATGCCTGCCTGGTCCACCAGGTACGCAAGGGCCTGCCGGACGTAGAGCTGGCTGAACACCGCGCCGAATGGCGAGTGGAAGTTGACCCGGTAGAAGTAGAAGCTGAACGTGTAGCTGAGCTGCAGCGCGTAGTTCGGCAGCGGGCTGGCTGGCTTGCCGCTGGCCGGCTTGACCGGCAGGTCGCTGTCCGGCACCAGGCCGATGTCGAGCTCCCCGGTCTGCATCGCCGTGTACAGCGCCGAGGGGCTCGTGTACGTCAGGAAGTTGACTTGCGCGAGGTGCGGCTTCGGGCTGCCCGAGTACTTCGGGTTCGGCACGAGCGAATCGGTGCCGTTCGGGTTGAAGGCCTTCAGCCGCCACGCCCCGTCGACCACGCTCCAGATCGGGCTGGACACGTACGTCGCGGCCTGCTGCGCCTGCGCGGTCAGGAAGTTGTACACGGCCTTGCACTTCGCCCAGCCGTCGGCGGCGCTGTCGGCCACGCACCCGCCGCTGCCCGGCGATGCCCCGAGGGACGTCACGTCCCAGGCGGCGGGCATCGGCGTGATCTGCGACAGCTCGTTGTACGTGTACCACAGGCTGGAGTACCCCTGATTCAGGTGCAGCGTGACCTGGTTCGCGCCGGTCGCCGCCATCGACGTGATGTCCTGCGGGATGTCGCCGGGGACGTACCCGTAGTAGTTGTCGGGCTCGGCCTCCATCATGTGCAGCCAGAAGATGACGTCCTGGGCGTCGACGGTCTCGCCGTCGGACCACTTCCAGCCCTTCATGTTGATCACCACGGTCTTGCCGCCGTCGCTGTAGACCGGAGCCTTGGCGACCGACAGGCCGTAGTCCGCAGTGGGCTGGTCGTTCTGCCCGCCGAACCAGTACAGCGGCCGGTACAGCGGCTGCTGCAGGTCGTCGAGGTTGGCCACCGACGAGTACGCGGGGCTGTCGTACGGGAAGATCCAGTTCGGCTGGTCTCCCGAGACGAAGCCGTACGACGCGGTCCCGCCCTTGACTGCGTTGCTGCTCGAGTGCGTGCTGCTAGTCGACGAGCAGCCAGCCCCGGCCACGGCGAGCGCGATGGCCGCCGCCACCCAGGCAAAGCGCACATGTCGCATTTGCCGTTCCTTTCACCACATACAGGCTAAAGCAGCGACTCTGTCGGCACCGGACTGCCAGGCAAAGTCAATTTTTACGATCTTTTTTATAGGTTAGCCGGGTTTGCCGCGGGCCTTGACGGGGGCCCTTGCTGCTGATTATCGTTACGTAACGACACGTAATTTAATTGCTCTGGAGGTGGTCCCGATGAGCACGACGAATCAGCAGGCCAAGCCGCGGCGCGACGCCTTTGCTCTGGCCATCCGGTCCCATGCGCGGGCGGCGCTGGTGCTGGCCGCCGCCGTGGTGTTCCAGCTCGCTTTCATCGCATCCTTCACTGGGGCGATGAGCCGGCCGACGCTGCAGGATGCGACCGTCGGGCTGGCCGCCGCGCCAACGGCGACCCGGCCGGCCGCCGCGGTACCGCAAGTCGCCGGCGTCAGCTACCGCGTGCTCCCGAGCCCTGCTGCTGCAACGGCCGAGGTGCGCGACGGCGCCCTGCCCGCCGCGCTGCTCGTCGGCGCCAGGAAGGACACGCTCGTGGTGGCCGGCGCTGCCGGGCTCACGCTGGTCACGGCCATCGGCGAGGCGGTGAGCGCCCAGGAGGCGCGGGCCGGCGTGCCGGTGGCAATCGCGGATGTTCGTCCGCTGCCGCCGGGCGATCCCAGGGGCCTCGGCAGCTTCCTGCTCGTGATCGGCTGGATCATCGGCGGGTATCTCGGCATGACGCTGCTGAGCCGGGTCCGCGGGGCCGCGGGCGCCTCGGTGCGCGGAACCGCGGTGACGCTGGGCATGGCAGCGCTCTACGCGGTCGCGTCGGCCGCTCTCGGGGTGGTGCTGGTCGATCCGCTGATGGGCGTTCTCACCGGACACCCGTGGACGCTGCTCGCGGCCGGCTCCCTGATCGTGTTCGCGGCAACGATTGTCACCGCCGCGCTGACCTCGCTCGTCGGGCTGCCCGGTATCGTCATCGCCATCGTGATGTTCGTTCTCCTCGGCAACCCGACCTCGGGCGGATCGGTGCCAGTCCAGATGCTGTCCAGCGGCTACCGGTTCCTGGCCGGCGTGCTGCCGACTAACGCCGGAATGGGCCTGGTCCGCGGTTTCGCCTACTTCGACGGGAACCAGATCGCCCGGCCGCTGCTGGTGCTGTCCATCTACGCGGGTGTCTCGCTGGTGGTCTGCCTCGGTCTCGCGCTGCGGCGCGCCAGGGCCGCAGCATCGGCCACCGCAACCGCTCCCACCACTGCGGCAGGCCCGGCCACCACCGCCCCCGCGACCACAAGCGGGCCTGCCTCCGCAACCGGCCCTGCCTCCGCAACCGGCCCTGCCTCCGCAACCGGCCCTGCCTCCGCAACCGGCCCTGCCTCGGGGCGGCCGGGCCAGCAGGTCGCCGTGCCGACCAGAGTCGGCTCATGACCTCGGCAAACACCGTCTCCTCCGGGTCGGGCGCGCCAAGGCGCGGCCGGCCCAGGGACGCCCAGGCCGAGCAGGCGATCCTGCAGGCCACGGTCGAACTCCTATCCGAGGTCGGCTTCAACCAGCTGAGCATCGAAGCGGTCGCCGCGCGGGCCGGGGTGGGCAAGCCGACGATCTACCGCCGGTGGCCGTCCAAGCCGGAGCTCGTCCTCGACGCCGTGGAGCGGCTCGCGCCCCCGTTTCCGACGGCCGACACGGGCGATCCGCTCACCGACCTCAGGCAGATCGTCCCGGAACTGATAGTGGGTCTGACCAGCTCGCCGGTCGCGCGGGCCACCATCGCGCTGGCCGGCGACGCCGAGATGACCCGCCGCCTTGGCGAGCAGTACCTGTGGCCAAGGCGCGCAGGCATCGCCGCCATCCTGCACCGCGGGATCGCGGCGGGGGATCTGCGCGCAGACATCGACGTCGAGATGGCCATCGACCTGATGCTGGGCGCGTCGGTTTACCGCTGGCTGGTCACGGCGCAGCCGGTTGATGCGGACACCGCCCGGCGCGTCGTCGACGCCGTCTGGCAGTCGATGCGGGCGCCCGGCTAGGACGAGGCACCGCGCGGCGCCGGCGGGTCAGGCCTTGACCGGCGTGCCGAAGCCAACTCCGGTGGATGCCATCGATTCGGCCGGGTGGTGCAGGAACGCGGCAGTGTTGGCGAACCGGGCACGGTACGTGCTGGCACTGAGCCCATAGTGAGCCTTGAACCGCCGGGCGAAGTAGTTCTGGTCGGGCCAGCCGACATCCCTGGCTATGCACGTGATCGGCCGGTCCGAGTGCAGCAGGAGCGCGGCAGCGGTCTCGGCGCGCAGCCGACCGAGGTATGCCATGGGCGGCAGACCGGTAGCCGACTTGAACAGCCGGATGAGGTAACCGGGCGCGACGTGTAGCTGCTCGGCCAGCTCGGTGAGAGTCCACCGGTACGCGATGCTGGCCTCGAGCAGGCGCATGGCCTGCCCGACGGCAGGGTGCGCCGGGCCGGCTGGCTCAAGGCGATGCGCCTGGGCAACCGAGCGGGCGAGGTGGCTGAGCAGCAGCGAGAGCCGGCCGACGATATCGCCCCGGTGCGTCCCGGTTGGCTGGCGACCGAGCCCGTCAAGGGCCGAAAGATGCTGCAGGCACTCGTCCAGGGTTCCCGGGTCCAGGCTGATGCTCAGCAGGCCGCGGCGCTGCACCGAGTACGGACCGGTCCACAGCAGGTAGCCGAGCAGCGGATCCTCGCGGGTCCAGGCCAGCTCGTGGCGCAGCAGCTCGCTGCTGAAACAGCAGTTATACAGTTCCAGGTTCCGGCATTGGTCGTATCCGTGCCACACCCCAGGACGCAGCAAGACCACATCTCCGCGACGCAGTTGCCGACGTCCGGTAAGCGAGTTGTGGATGCCTTCCCCACCGACCGCAAACGCAATCTCAACAAAGCTGTGCGTGTGCAGTGCGTTCGCATCCGGGTGAACGTGGTAGCCGGCGTACGCGAGCGCACCATCGGTGAAGTGGAACAGATCCCGGCTGGTATCCATCGGCATGAGATCCGGGGTTGTATCCATCGGCTGGTACGTCACCAGCCGATATTATCGCGCAGGTCCTGCCAAAGTTAACTTCGTGCTACCAACGGTTCATACCGGGCTAGCCCTGGCCTGGCCATTTGGCGAATGATCACAGCCAGGTTGGCGAACTTTATCCACTCGAAACGCTGGTCGCGATGCTCACGACATTCCGGGCCCGCAACGGGCCGACATCCAGCCGGAACAGGCGAGTGGTGACGTTGGCACGGCTGCGCCATCGTTATCGCTATCGCCCGGTCCTGGCCATGCTGCTGCTGCCGGGCATGCTTCTCATTGGCATTTTCAGTTACTACCCAGCAGTACGCAGCTTGATCGGCGGCTTTTATCAGTGGAACGGCTTCTCAGCGCCGATCTACGTAGGGTTCTCGCAGTTCCGGGAATACTTTCTGTCCCCGAACTTCGGGACCGAGATGAAGAACATCGCGATCCTCGCCGGCGGCAGTGTTCTCATCACCCTGGTCTCGCAGTTCACCGCCGCCGAGATCGTGACTCACATGCCCAAGCGCGCGGCCGCGATCACCAAGTATGTCCTGGTGCTGCCGATCGTGCTCCCGCCGCTGATTCTGATCGATGTCTGGGATTACCTGCTGCAACCGCAGTACGGACTCATCGACCGGTTCCTGGGCGCCGCAGGCCTGCCCCAGCCGACCTGGCTGAGCGACCCGCATCTCGCGCTCGTCGGAATCCTGCTGATCGGGTTCCCCTGGATCTCCAACCTCGGTTTCCTGATCTTCCTCGGCGGGCTGCAGAACCTGCCGAGGGAAATCATGGATGCCAGCCGAATCGACGGTGTCAGCACCCTGCGCCGCGTGTTCGCCGTCGACATTCCGCTACTGCTGCCCCAGTTCCGAATCGTCGTCATTCTGTCCGGGATCTACGCCGTGCAGAACTTCGTGCCGATCCTGCTCCTGACCAATGGCGGGCCGGGCACCGCGACCCTGGTGCCCGGCCTGGACATGTACCAGTCCGCGTTCCAGAACGACCAGTACGGCTACGGCATGGCGATCGGGACCTTGCTCTTCATCGCGATGCTCATCTTCACGCTCGTCGTCATGCGGGCCCTCCGGCCGAGGACCGCGTGACGGCGCATGGCACTCAACTCCCCTGACACCAATTAGGAGGTGGGACCTGTGCGCAGGAACCCCATCACAGCGCCGCTATCAGCCGCCATTGCTCTGCTGCTCGCCGGGGCACTGGCAGCCGCATGCTCGTCGAGCGGCTCCAGCGGCAGCGGGATCACGATCAAAGCGGTCCTGCCGCCCAGCACCGGCCCGATCAGCGCATCGGACAATGCAGGGCTGAAGAAGCTGACCGACGAGTACGAGGCCGCCCACAAGAACGTCACCGTGCAGTGGCTGCCGAACAACACCACGAGCATCACGCAGGCGAACGCGGCCGTGGAGAGCCAGGCCTCGGGGGGCAGCGCGCCGGACCTGGTCTGGGAGCAGTACGGCCCGGTGACATCGGGCGCGCTGCCGAACGGCTTGCTGCAGAACATCAAGCCGTACCTGGAGAAGCCCAACCCCTACGTTGCCGGCAACACGAGTTGGCTCTCGCTGTTCTCCAGCTCGACGATCCCGTACATGACCTCGCCCAACGGCGACATCGACATCATCCTGGGCTCGAACGTGGAGACCGGGATGTTCTACAGCAAGACCGCGTTCACCAAGGCAGGTATCACATCGACGCCCCGGTCCTGGGCGGACCTGATCACCGACCTAGGGAAGCTGAAGGCAGCGGGGGTATCGCCGATCATGATCGCCGACGGCGGTCCCTGCAACGCGTCGTGGTTCGAGCGGCTGGCGACCTCATCGCTGCTCGCCAGCCAGGTGCCCGCGTTCGATGTCAACCATGCCCAGGTGACCAACGGCCTGGATGACGCCATCGGCATCAAGAAGGGCATCATTGGCATGAGCAACCCCAGGTACGCCGAGGTGTGGAAGCTGTTCGGCCAGCTGGCGAAGTACTCGGCTACCGGGGAGACCACGTACGACGCCTGTTCACCCCCGACCCAGACCACCCCGCCGCTGAGCACCGAGTCCCTGCTGACCCAGGGCAAGGTCGGCATCCTCTGGGGCGGGAGCTGGTACATCCCGAACCTGAACTCGGCCGGCTTCGCGAACAAGTATGGCGTGTTTCCCGAGCCGCCGATCACGACCGCGTCGACGCCGCTGGCAACCGGCACGTCCACGGTCGGCGTCATCGGCGGCCCGAACGGCAACGGCCAGTGGGGCGTGGCCTCCCAGCACGCCGACAGCACGATGACACCGGCCAAGACCGCTACCGTGATGAACTTCCTGGCCTGGCTGTTCACCCCACAGCACCTCGGCTACTGGATCAACATCAACCAGCAGGGCGCCGACATCCCGACGGAGCCGACCGCGCCGGCCCTGAACCTTCCCGGCCTCAAGACGCTCGTGCCCACGGGGAAGGTGCCGACGGTCGTCGACGTGGTCCTCGACGACGTCCTGTCGACCGCGGCGACCAACTCGGGTCTGCGGCTCATCCAGGACTACGTCAACGGGTCGATGTCCTACTCGTCATTCGCGGCCCAGTGGCAGGCGCTGCTGAGCAGCTCCGCGCAGGCCTGGGCGACGCAGAACCACGTCAACCTGAGCAAGTACTGACCGGCCCGATGGCTGACGCGAAAAACGGGAGCCGCGCGTGACCGCCGTTTCCCAGACCAGATCCGGCCCCGCCCGCGGCCCGGCACCCGCCGGGTCGCGGGCGGGGCGGGCCTCCCGGCGGTTCCGTGGCTATCGCCTGATCGCCGTGGTGGCCGGGGCGCTGATCGTGGTCATGACCTACTTTCCGATCATCTTCGTGGTCTCCAACTCGCTGAAGACCGGGGAGAACATCTTCACCAGCGGCGTGTTCTCCCTGTTCACGCAGTTCGACTACGAGAACTACGCGCGGGCCTGGTCTGGCGTCTCCGGGCCGCTGCTGAACACCGTGATCGTCGCCGCCGGGTCGATCCTCGTCGGCGTCACCGCCGCGGCGCTGGGCTCCTACGCGTTCTCCCAGCTCAGATTCCGCGGCAAGAGCGTGCTGTTCACGGCGTACGTGGGACTCCTGTTCATCCCGTGGACCCTGACCCTCATCCCGCTGTTCCTGACGATTCAGAAGCTGCATATGTTCAACACCTGGTGGGCACTGGTGCTGCCGTACGCGGCCACCGCGCAGCCGCTGCTGGTGCTGATCTTCCGGGGTTTCTTCGACCAGATCCCGCCCGAGCTGCTGGAGAGCGCGCGCGTGGACGGCTGCTCGGAGATCGGGGTGCTGCTGAAGATCGTCACCCCGCTGACCAGGCCGATCCTGCTGACCGGCGCGATCCTCGTGACGATCAACGTCTGGGGCGACTACCTCTGGCCCAGCATCGTGATCCAGACGCCGCAGCACACCACGATCTCGGCGGGCGTCGAGGAATTCGTCAGCAGCTTCGGCCTGAACGTCAGCAGCGGGGGCGCGGTGTTCGCCGCCTACGTGATCGCCACCCTGCCGATGTTCGTCCTCATGGGTTTCACCATGCGTTATTTCGTTGCCGGACTCACCGAAGGGGCGCTGAAGCTGTGACCACGCCACCGTTGACGCCCAGCGGGCTGCGCTGCGGCTACCAGGTGAACCCGCTCGGCGTAGCTCCCGGCCGAGTCCGGCTGACCTGGCTGCTCGAGGGCACTGGCAGCGATCGTGGCCAGAGCGCGTACCAGGTGCTGGTGGCGCCGGACGAGGAACGGCTGGCGGCCGGCACGGAATTGTCCTGGGACAGTGGCAGGGTGGACTCGCGCGGGTCGGCCGATATCCCCTACGCGGGTACCCCGCTGGCCCCGGGGGCCAGGTATGTCTGGAAGGTCAGGGTGTGGGACGAGCATCAGGCTCCGTCCGCCTGGAGCGACCCGGCCTGGTTGGAGGTCGAGCTCGACCCGGACGGCGGCTGGCGGGCGTCATGGATCGGCATGGGCCGGGTGCGGTCGAGCTTCAGGCCGCCGTCCGGCCCTGGCCGCGCCGACCAGGTGGCCAGGGCGATGATCCCGGTGCCGCACCTGCGCCGCAAGTTCATGGTGCACAAGCCGGTTGCCTCAGCCCGGCTGTACGTCACCGCGCTCGGGCTGTACGAGGCCCGCCTGAACGGCACCCGGATCGGCGACGCGGTGCTCACGCCCGGCTGGACCGACTACAGCAAGCGCATCCCTTACCAGACCTACGACGTGGCCGACCTGCTGCGCCAAGGCGAGAACGTTCTCGGCGCGCTCCTTGGCGACGGCTGGTACTGCGGGTTCATCGGCTTCGACGCGAAGCGGCCGGCGGCGATCTACGGCACCGCACCCGAGTTCCTGGCCCAGCTCGTGATCGGCTTTGCCGACGGGAGCGACCAGTGGGTCGTCACCGATGGCCGGTGGCAGACGAGCCATGGCGCGATCCGCCACGCCGACCTGCTCATGGGTGAATACCAGGACCTCGCCTTGGAGCCGCACGGCTGGGACGCCCCCGGCTTCGACGCCACCGGCTGGGCCACGGTCAGGTGCCGGGAACGCGACGCCACCCCACTGGTCGCCGACCCCGGCCCGCCGATCCGGGTGGTACAGCACATCGCGGCGCGGAGCATCAGCCGCGACAGCGCCGGGCGGCACATCGCCGACTTTGGCCAGAACCTGGTCGGCTGGGTGCGGACCAGCGTCACCGGGCCGGACGGCGGCTCGGTGCGGATACGGCACGGCGAGGCGCTGGCGGCCGACGGCAGCCTCTACACCGACAACCTCCGCACCGCTCGCCAGACAGATGAGTTCCTGACAACCCCCTCTGGCGGCCCGCACGTCCTCGAGCCGCGCTTCACGCTGCACGGCTTCAGGTATGCGGAGATCTGCGGCTACCCCGGGGACCCGGGCACGGCGGACATCACAGCCGCCGTGGTGCACTCCGACATCCCGGCCACCGGTTCCTTCGAGTGCTCGCAGGAGTGGCTCAACCGGCTGTGGCGCAACATCGACTGGGGGCAGCGCGGGAACTTCATCAGCGTGCCGACCGACTGCCCGCAGCGCGACGAGCGGATCGGCTGGCTCGGCGACGCCCAGATCTTCGCGCGGACCGCGTGCTACAACAGGGACGTCGCCGCGTTCTTTGGCAAGTGGCTCGATGACGTGGCCGACGCGCAGCTGCCCTCCGGGGCGTTCAGCGACGTCGCCCCCACGCTGAGCCTCGACTGGGCCGGCGCACCCGCCTGGGGGGATGCCGGGGTGATCGTCCCGTGGACGCTCTACCGGATGTACGCGGACCGGGGCAGTCTGCAGCGGCACTTCGCGCAGATGACCGCCTGGATGGACTTCCTGGACCGCGGCAACCCTGACTACCTGCGCGGCCGCGACCTGGGAAACAGCTATAACGACTGGCTCGCCCCTGGCGAGGACCTGACCCCGCCCGAACTGCTCGCGACGGCCTATTGGGCCTACGACGCCGCGCTGATGGCGGACATCGCCGAGGTGATCGGCCGACCCGACGAAGCGGCCGGGTACCGGGCGCTCTGGTCCAAGATCCGGTCCGCCTTCGGCGAAGCGTTCGTGGCGGTCGACGGCCGGGTCGCGTCAGGCACCCAGACCGCCTATGCGCTCGCCCTGCACATGGAGCTGCTGCCGGAAGAACTGCGCGAGCTAGCGGCCGGCCACCTCGTCACGGCGATCGAAGCCGCGGACTGGCACCTGACCACTGGCTTCGTCGGGGTCGGCTACCTGCTGCCGGTGCTCTGCGCGAACGGGCACACCGGCACCGCCTACCGGCTGCTCGAGCAGGACGGCCTGCCGTCCTGGCGGTACATGGTCGATCACGGCGCCACCACGGTGTGGGAACGCTGGGATGGCTGGACGGCCGAGCGGGGTTTCCAGTCTGCCTGGATGAACTCGCTCAACCACTACTCGCTCGGCTCGGTCGGCGAGTGGCTGTACCGGTTCGTGCTCGGCATCGAGCTCGCGCCCGGCGCGGCCGGGTTCGACCGGCTCGTCCTCCGGCCGCACCCGGGCGGTGGCCTCAGCCACGCTGGCGGCTCGTACCGCTCGGTCCGCGGGACGATCTCCAGCCGCTGGCAGCGCACCGACGGGAGGTTCGCGCTGCAGGTGGACCTGCCGCCGAACGTCACGGCCAGCATTCGGGTGCCGAGCAGCGACGCCAGTGAGGTCCGCGACGCCAGCGGCACCGCGCCAGCGGCCATCGCCGATTTCCCCGGCGCGGCCGGCCTCAAGGAAGCGGTGTTCGAGGTCGGATCCGGGACCCACAGCTTCTCCGGCCCGGCGGCCACGCAATGATCAGCTGTGAAAGCGATCACGCTATTTGACACGTTCCAACGCCACCAATGAAACTGGCTCTCGGGCCAGGAGGGACTCGGTGAACGCGCCGATCAGCATCAGGGAAGTGGCCGCGCACGCGGGGGTGTCCGTGGGCACGGTCTCCAACGTGCTGAACCGGCCGGACATCGTCGCCCAGCCGACCAGGGACCGGGTGAACGCGGCTATCAAGGCGCTGGGTTTCGTCAGGAACGAATCGGCTCGCCAGCTGCGGGCCGGCCGCAGCCGCACCATCGGCCTGGTCGTCCTCGACGTGGCGAACCCGTTCTTCACCGACGTCGCCCGGGGGGTCGAGGACGAGGCCAGCATGTCCGGCCTGTCGGTGATCCTCTGCAACAGCGACGAGCAGCTGCCCAAGGAGACCAGGTACCTCGAGCTGCTCGAGGAGCACCGGGTCCAGGGCATCCTGATCACCCCGGTGGCCGGAGCGGGCGAGCGCCTGGCCAAGCTGCAGCGGCGCGGCACACCGGTGATCCTGGTGGACAGCCGTTCGCCGTCGGGCAGCCAGTGCTCGGTGGCGGTCGACGACGTTCTCGGCGGCGACTTCGCCGTGTCCCATCTGCTCGAGGAGGGCCACGAGCGCATCGCGTACGTGGGCGGCCCGCTCGGCCTGCGCCAGGTCGCCGACCGCCTGGACGGCGCGGCCCGGGCGCTGGAACGCGCCGGGGGCACCGTGGACGACCTCCTCATGATCGATACGCCCGCCCTCAACGTGTCCGCGGGCCAGCGGGCCGGGGCGACGATCGCCGAGATGCCCTCCGCGCAGCGCCCTACCGCGGCCTTCTGCGCGAACGACCTGGTCGCACTCGGGCTGCTGCAGGAGATGACGAGGCGGCAGATCCGGGTGCCCGACGACGTGGCGATCGTGGGATACGACGACATCGAGTTCGCCGCCGCCGCCGCGGTGCCGCTGTCCTCGGTCCGCCAGCCCCGCCACCAGATCGGGCGCACCGCAGCGCAGCTGCTGCTCGAGGAGGCACTCGGCGCCGGCGGCCACCAGCACCGCGAGGTCGTCTTCCAGCCGGAGCTCGAGGTGCGCCGGTCCAGCCAGACCCGCCGTCGTACACGGCAGGTGGGGGCGTCGTCGCGTTCCGGAAACTCTGCGTGAGCGGCCGGCCGATGCGGATTGCCTTGTTCGTGACCTGCCTGGCGGACACGCTGTTCCCGAGCGTCGGCAAGGCCACCACGGTGCTGCTCGAGCGCCTCGGCCACCAGGTCGAGTTCCCCGAGGCGCAGACGTGCTGCGGCCAGATGCACGTGAACACCGGCTACCAGCGCGAGGCATTGCCGCTGATCCGCCGGTACGTGGACACGTTCGAGGGCTGCGACGTCATCGTCGCGCCGTCCGGGTCGTGCGTCGGCTCGATCCGGCACCAGCACGCGATGGTCGCCCGGCGCCTCGGCGACGACAAGCTCGCCGACCGCGCCGAAGCGGTGGCCGCCCGGACGTTCGAGCTGTCGCAGCTGCTCGTCGACGTGCTCGGCGTCGAGGACGTGGGCGCGTTCTACCCGCACCGGGTCACCTACCACCCGACCTGCCACTCGCTGCGGCTGCTGCGCGTCGGCGACCGCCCGCTGCGGCTGCTGCGGCAGGTAGAGGGCCTGCAGCTGGCCGAGCTGCCTGACGCGGACGTCTGCTGCGGGTTCGGCGGCACGTTCTCGGTCAAGAACGCCGACACCTCGACCGCGATGCTCGCCGACAAGATGCGCAACGTGCTCGGCACCAGGGCCGAGGTGTGCACGGCGGGCGACAGCTCCTGCCTGATGCACATCGGCGGCGGGCTGTCCCGGCTGCGCACCGGCGTGCGGACCGTGCACCTCGCCGAGATCCTGGCCTCGACCAGGGACGGAGGCCCGCCAGCGTGACCACGTACCTGGGCATGCCGGGAGCGGCGCCGACCGCGCCGCGCGGCGTGGGCCACCTGCGCGGCAGCGAGCCGTTCCCGGTTGCCGCCCGCCGCGCACTTGCCGACAGCCAGCTGCGGCGCAACCTGGGCAACGCCACCGCGACGATCCGCGCCAAGCGCGCCGCGGCCGTCGCCGAGCTGCCGGACTGGGAGCAGCTGCGCGAGGCAGGGCGGGCGATCAAGGCCGAGACCATGCGGCAGCTGGACACGCACCTGCTGCGGCTGGAGGCCGAGGTCCAGGCGCGCGGCGGGACCGTGCACTGGGCCAGGGACGCGACCGAGGCGAACCAGATCGTCACCGGGCTGATCCGGGCCACCGGCGCGGAGTCGGCCGTCAAGGTCAAGTCCATGGTCACCGACGAGATCGGGCTCAACGACGCGCTCGCCGCCGCGGGCATCACCGCGTACGAAACCGACCTGGCCGAGCTCATCGTGCAGCTCGGCCACGACCGCCCGTCGCACTTCCTGGTGCCCGCGATCCACCGCAACCGGGCGGAGATCCGGGAGATCTTCCTGCGCGAGATGGCCGACGTCGACCCGGCGCTGACCGACAACCCGCCGGCGCTGGCCGAGGCGGCCCGGCTGCACCTGCGGAAGATCTTCCTGTCCGCCAGGGTCGGCATCAGCGGCGTCAACTTCGCGATCGCCGAGACCGGCACGCTGTCCGTGGTGGAGTCCGAGGGCAACGGCCGGATGTGCCTGACCCTGCCGCAGACCCTGATCACGGTCATGGGCATCGAGAAGGTGATCCCGTCCTGGCGGGACCTCGGCGTGTTCCTGCAGCTGCTGCCCAGGTCGTCGACGGCCGAGCGGATGAACCCGTACACGTCCATGTGGACCGGGGTGACCCCGGGCGACGGCCCGCAGGAGTTCCACCTCGTGCTGGTGGACAACGGGCGGACGGCCGCGCTCGCCGACCAGACCGGCAGGCAGGCCCTGCACTGCATCCGGTGCTCGGCGTGCCTGAACGTCTGCCCGGTCTACGAGCGCACCGGCGGCCACGCGTACGGCTCGGTCTACCCGGGCCCGATCGGCGCGGTGCTGTCGCCGCTGCTCACCGGCGTGGAGGACAACGCCTCGCTGCCGTACGCATCGTCGCTGTGCGGCGCGTGCTACGACGCCTGCCCGGTCAAGATCGACATCCCATCCCTGCTCGTCTACCTGCGCGCCAGGCACGTCGAGGAACACCGCGAAGACCACCGGGTGCCGAGCCCCGAGGCGGTGACGATGGCCGCAGCGTCGTGGGTGATGGCCGACCCGCGGCGCTACGCCGCGGCGCAGCGAGCCGGGAGGTCCGGGCGCGCGCTGAGCCGCGGCGGCCGGATCCGGGCGCTGCCGCCGCCGCTG
>Ga0209693_10000298_pt1 | contig 19697 bp, 17 predicted proteins | sample HubBroMetageWRM3_FD_188345 | JGI IMG/M metagenome (GOLD analysis project Ga0209693, IMG submission 188345) | Warmed soil microbial communities from the Hubbard Brook experimental Forest, New Hampshire - Hubbard Brook CCASE Soil Metagenome WRM 3... | ecosystem: Environmental > Terrestrial > Soil... | reverse complement strand
CAACCGCACGCGCATCCTCACCGTGGCCGTCGAGGCGTTCGCGCGCGAGGGGCTGGGCGTGTCAATTCAGGAGATCGCGCGGCGGGCTGGCGTGAGCACCGGGACCGTCAGCCGCCACTTCCCGGCCAAGGACGACCTCTACGCCGCGATCGTCCTCGACCGGGCCGAGTCGCTGGTCGCGACCGCGAGGATGCTCGCCGAGACCCAGCCGCCCGGTGCGGCCTTCTACAGCTTCATCGAGGTGATGGCGGTAGAAGGGGCCCGGAACCGCGCGATCGGCGACGCGCTCGCCGGGGCGGGGTTTGACATCCAGGCCGCCGCGGGCCGCGCCGACCAGGATCTGATGGGGATGTGGAACTCGCTGCTGGCCAGCGCGCAGGCGGCTGGTGAGGTACGCGCCGACATCACCGTGGACGACGTCAAGACGCTGGTGATGGGGTGCTGCAAGGCCGGCAAAGATCCCGACGCCAACCAGGCCGCCGCGCGGCGGCTGGCATCGGTCGTCGCAGCCGGCCTCCGGCCGACGTCCTAAAGACACCCCGCGAAGTAGCGGTTTGCCTTTGTCCGGTGGGCGCCGGACGAAGGTGAACCGCTGGCGGCTGCTGTTGGTGGCGGCTGCTGTTGGTGGCGGCTGGCTAGGGCGTGCGGTTGGCGTCGATCTGGTCGAAGTCGCCGACGCCGTTGTCGCTTCCGCCGCCGCCCGACCACTGCCACATCAGCGCGTACTTGCTGCTGCTGGAGACGCCGCCGAAGAATCGCGCGCACGTTGACGACGCGCTGCCAGTGAGGCACCAGTTGTGTGGCGGGTGGGCCAGGCTGCTGGTGAAGGACTCATAGGTCCACTCGTAGGTGGTGGGGATCGACGCGGCGGACCCGGTGCCGAAGATCGAGGACCAGATGCTCGGGGCCGAGTACACGCCGACCTTGTCCGAGGAGTGTCCCGTCACGTAGTTCGCGAACCCGTTGAAGTCCGCGCGGTCGAGGCTCGCCGCGACGAAGCCGGACTTCACCACGCTGCTGCACGGTGACGTGTACACCGAGTTCCAGCCGTTGTCCGGGGCAGGCGTGTAGTCGGACGGTCCCCCGGGCAGCTCGATGTCCATGAAGATCACCGGGTAGGTCACGTGCTGCTTGGCCGCGTCAGCCAGGGCCCGTCCAGCCTGCTCGGCGCCCCAGGCCGAGGCCTCGCTGGTGGTGCCGTTGTAGTGCGGGTCTACTCCCGGGCCGCCCATGAAGTAGTAAACGCCAGTGCCGATGCCCTGGTGGTCAGCGTGGTTGGCGTTGGCCTGCGCGCTGTTGGTCGCGGACCAGACGACGATCTTGTGGCAGTTGGTGAGGTTCGCCCAGTTGCCGGTCATCCCGATGTAGCCGCCGTAGGCGCCGCCGGTCACCGGCTCCGAATACGGCGCGGACCCGGTGATCGTGACCTGGCGGCTGTCACTCCCGTAAAAGAAGCCGGCCGGCCGGTCACCCAGGGGAACATCGACGGCGCGGGCGGCGGCGCCATCGCTGACCGCGGCGGCGCTGCCAGTGGCGGCCGTGGCCGGAGTTAGGCCGAGCCCGGCCAGGGCTGCAGCCAGCGCGACCGTGCCACAAGCCGCGAGACGGCCGGCGCTGCCTCCCACCGCGTACCAGCGGCGAGCCTGCCGGCCCGCGTGCGGCGGCCCGTCCGAAGCCCGACGTCCCATGCATCCCCCTTTGTCTGCCGACGATCCAGGCGTTCCGGCGCTGCAGCGCCCGCCTGCATCCATGTTTCCGCCGTTTTCAGGCGTTTCAAAGCCCAGAGGCACACCAAACCTAGCCGACCAGCGGGACCGGTGCTCGGGGAAGATAGGGGCGGCCAGGGAGGCATCGCTCGTGCTAGCCTGCCAGGCTGTCCCAGCAACGGAAGGCCCGCCGATGGAAGCTCCCCGTCGGGATAATGCGATCGATCATGTCGTCGCGATCATGTTCGAGAACCGCTCGTTCGACAACCTGCTCGGCCGCCTTTACCAGCCGGGCGAGGTGGCCTCGTTCGACGGGGTAGCCGGGCGCGAGTTCAGCAACCCGATCCCGGACTGGGCCGCCGACGGTTCCGGCCGGACGGTCGTGCCGTACGGGGTGGCGCCCGGCATGAACACGCCGAGCCCGGACCCCGGCGAGGAGTATCAGCACGTCAACACCCAGCTGTTCGGGCTGATCGACCCGGCGGGTAACCGCGGGAAGGCGCCGGCGCAGATGGCGGCCCCGTACAACGCGCCAGCCAATCCCGGCCGCCCGCCGACCATGGACGGTTTCGTCACCGACTACATCAGCACGTTCATGGCCGAAATGGGCAGGCAGCCCGGTTTCGACGAGTACGCCCAGATCATGACCGGCTACACGCCGGCTCAGCTGCCGGTCAGCTCGGCGCTGGCCCGCGGCTTCGCCACGTTCGATCACTGGTTCTGCGAGGTGCCGTCGCAGACGTTCGCGAACCGGTCGTTCTTCCACGCCGCGACCTCGACCGGCTACGTCGTCAACGTGGACCCGGCCGACTCGTTCCCGGTGCACAACACCGCCGAGACGATCTTCGAGCGCCTCGATGCGCAGGGCCTGAGCTGGCGCGTTTACTGCGACCCGCCCAGCCACATCTCGCTGACCGGCATCATCCATGCGACCCGGCTGCTGGACCGGTTCCGGACGAACTTCTTCACCACGGACCAGTTCCTCGAGGACGCCGCGACCGGCCAGCTCCCGGCCTACTCGTTCCTCGAGCCCAACCTGCTCTACGGCCACAACGACATGCACCCGGCCTTCGACGCCCTGTACCCGGGTGTCGATCTCGACCCGCCGTCGTCCCTGCTTGGTGGGGAGGCCCTGCTGGCCAAGGTCTACGACGCGATCCGTTCTTCCGCCACGCCGGGTGGCTCCAACGCTTACAACACGCTGCTGATGGTCAACTTCGACGAGCACGGCGGGACCTACGACCACGTCCCGCCGCCGTCCGCCCCGCCTCCGGTGCCGTCCGTCCCGGTAGGTCAGATGGGCTTCGGATTCGACCGGTCGGGGGTCCGTGTGCCCGCGATCGCCATCTCGGCATGGATTCCGGAACGGGTCGTCGTCACCTCGGAGTACCGGAACACGTCGGTTTTGCGGACCCTTCGCGAGCGCTGGCGGCTCGGCGATCCGCTGACCGCCCGCGATGCCGTCGCGCCGGACATCGCCCCGGTGCTGTCCCTGGAAACCCCGCGGCCGCCGGAAGACTGGCCCGATGCCGTCCCGCTGCCGGTGCCACCGTTCGATCCGCAGGCCATACAACCGGACGTCCCGTTGCGGGCGCTGTCCAAGGCGGCGCTGTTCGCGGTGCTGGAACTCGGGAAGGGCCTTGGCATGCGCGTGCCCGAGGTGAACAAGGATGAGGACGTCCTGCGCGGCGACGGGCTGGCCATAATCACCGAGTGCTTCGCGGACCTGTTCCCGCACTTGCACGGATAGTAGCCACCTCGTAGCGTGCCGCCGGCCCTTGGATATGCTCTGTGTGATCATCCGGGGGGCTAGGGGATGTCCGAGGGACTCAACCCAATTGAGGCCGGCAAAAAGCTGCATGAGCACACTGGAAAGCAGCATGAGCATGACGGCGAGCGGCACGAGAACGGGGAACAAGGCGACGGGCACGGCGGGGACGGCGGGGACGGCGGCCGGCATTCCCGCATCGTCCAGGTCGTCGAGGTCGTGCTGCTCTCGATCGTTACGCTGACGGCCGCATGGGCTGGCTACTCGGCGGCCAGGTGGAGCACGGACTCACGGGTCGAGATCGCCGAATCGTCCACCCTGCGCAACCTCGCCACCCGGGCCGACCTCGAGGCGAACACACTCCGGAACTTCGACGCCTCGACGTTCAACGCGTGGTTCATCGCGTTCACGCTGAACAGCCCGCAGAAGGAGGCGATCGCCGTGCGGCGGTTCCGGCCCGCGTTCCGGGTCGCCTTCAACGCGTGGATTGCGACCGACCCGCTGCACAACCCGCACGCGCCACCGGGGCCGACCTACATGCCGCAGTACAAGCTGCCGGCCCAGGCACAGGCCAACAAGCTCGACAACGAGGCCGCCGCCAAGTTCAACGCCGGCAACCAGGCGGGAACGACCAGCGACAACTTCGTCCAGATCACGGTGTTCCTGGCCGCGGTGCTGTTCCTGGTCGGCATCGGCAGCTCGTTCAAGCTCTACGGCGTGCGGTACGCCCTGATCTCCTTCGGCGCCGCGCTGCTGATCATCTCCCTGGTGCTGATCGCCCAGCAGCCCGGCCTGCCGAGCTGACCAGAGGTCAGCGGCTGGTGCTGGTCGGCGCGAGCTCGGCTCCGGCGTAGTCGCAGGTGCCCTTGGACTGGAACTGGCGGGCGGCGCGGGTGACCTCGGCGCCGAGCGCGCGCAGCTGATCGCCGATCGCATCGTCGACCAGGCGCCCGTCCGCGTCGAACGTCTGCCACGACTGCGGCACCGGCATGACCAGAGGGACGCTCCAGCCGCGGAGCGAGCGCGCGATGAAGTCCATAGCGTTGACCGTCTGCAGGCCCTGCACCCCGCCGGCCGTGGAGACCAGCCCGATCGGCTTGTTGGACAGGTACGGCGGAGTTCGGTCGCCGAGCAGGATCAGCCAGTCCAGCGCGTTCTTGAACGCGCCGCTCACCGACCCCTGGTAGGTCGGGCTGCTCCAGATCATCGCGTCGCTCGCGTAGATGGTCTCGGCGAACTCGTCCGCGCCCGGCGGCGGCCCGTGCTCGGCGGTATACAGCGGCAGGCCCAGATCGCGGATCGCCAGGAGTTCCACCTCGGCCCCGCTCGCGGCCGCGCCGTCGAGAGCGACCTGCAGCGCCATGCGGCTGGTGGACTCGGCCCGGAGCGAACCGCCCAGGCCCACAACTCGTACCGGCCGTGCCATGGATCTCCCTTCGCCGTGCTCGGTAGAGCAGCCTATGCGCACAGGGGAGCCGCCATCGGCGATCGCGGGCGAGGGCTGATTCTGATAGTGGATAGCTAGCCCACTACGCGCGGAGGCCCGATGACGAACGCTGGCGACCAAGCGGCGCGGGGGCAGCGGGCACACGGCGCGGCCCTGGCCATGACCGTGATCTGCGCCGCCCAGTTCGTGCTCCAGCTGGATTTCAGCATCGTCAACGTGGCGCTGCCCACGATCCAGCGCGAGCTGCACATGGCCGCCGCGCAGCTGCAGTGGATCGTCACCGGGTACGCGCTGACGTTCGGCTCGCTGCTGCTGGCCGGCGGCCGGCTGGCCGACCTGCTCGGGCGGCGCCGGCTGCTGGCCGCCGGGCTGGTCTGGTTCGCGGTCGCTTCCCTCGTCGCCGGGCTGTCTGAGTGGCCGGTGATGCTGATCGTCGCGCGGCTGGTGCAGGGCGCCGCGGGAGCGATGGTGTCGCCGGCCGCGCTGTCGCTGCTCACCACCACCAACCCGGACGGGCCGGCCCGGGCCCGGGCACTGTCGATCTGGCAGGCGACCACGGCCGCGGGCGCGACCACCGGGATCGTGGCCGGCGGCGTGCTCACGCAGTACCTCGGCTGGCGGGCCGTGTTCCTGGTCAACCCGCCGATAATCGCGATCATGCTGGCGCTGTTCGGGCGGCTGCCGGCCAGCCGGCCGGCCGGCGGCAGCCGTGTGGACGTCGCGGGCGCGGCGCTGGTGACCGCGGCGATCGCGGCGCTGATCTTCGGGCTGAGCAACGGGCAGCAGAATGGGTTCGGCGCGCCGCTGACCATCGGCGCGCTGGTGGCCGCGGCGGTGCTGGCAGCCGCCTTCGTCTGGACCGAGCAGACCGTGTCCTCGCCCATGCTGCCGCTGCAGATCCTGGCGGCGCCGACTCGCCGGGCGGCCGTGGCCGCGATGCTGATGATCGGCGCGGTGCTGGCCGGCTACGTGTACTTCGTCTCGCTCTTCCTGCAGAAGGTCCAGGGGCTGAGCCCGGTCGAGACGGGGCTTGCGCTCGTGCCCGCGACCGTCACCGTGGTGATCACCTCCACCCTGCTGACCCGCCGCCTGCTCGCCCGGCTGGCCATCAAGAACGTGCTGCTCGTCGGGCTCGGCTGCATGGCGGCCGGGCAGCTCTGGTTCTCCCAGCTCTCGCCGGGCTCCAGTTACTGGGCCGGAGTGCTGCCCGGGCTGCTGTTCACCGCGCTGGGCATCGGCTTCGCGCTGCCCACGGCGTCGATCGCGATCACCAGCGGTGTGCAGGGCCGGGACCAGGGACTGGCCGGGGCCCTGTTCACCACGAGCCAGCAAGCCGGTGCCGCGGTCGGGCTCGCGATCCTGGCCACGGCGGCCGCCGCCCGCACCGCGCACGCCGTCGGCACCAGCGTCGCCGGCGCGCTGACCGACGGGTACCGGCTCTCGTTCCTCATCGCCACCGGCATCGCGCTGCTCGCCGCCGTGCTGGTCGCGATTCAGCTCCGGTCCCGCGACTGCCAGGACGAACTGGACCGCCAAAAGACAGACCAAGCAGGCCACGCGCCGGTCCCGCCCGCCGAGACCCAGCTCCGCAAGTGCTAATCCTCGGGCGTCCATCGAGCGAGGGAAAGATCACCGGGGCGGAGTATCTTCGCCGGGTCGAAGCGCCAGCCGGGAGCGACCGCGGCGAAGGGGTCCCGTCCGTCGGCCAGCAGCCGAACGTTTCCGCATTCACGCGTGCATCGAAGCCCGCCCGGCCCGGTTGCGCTGGTTCGCTGGTCTGTCCGGCGGGCGGACACCGTGCGGGCCTGGTCCGGGGAAGGTCGCTTCGACTAGCAGGCCACCTGCTGGCTGCGGGCGGGCGGTGATGCTGGCGCCGTGGGCGTCCGCGATGGCCCGGACGATGGACAGGCCGAGCCCGAGGCCTTCGCCGCTGCTGGCGCGGTCAGGGGCTAGCCGCTGGAAGGGGCGGAAGAGCCGGTCCACTGCGTTAGCGGGGATGGCGGGCCCGGTATTGGCGACCGACACGACAGCACGGGAACCGCGTGTGCCGGTGGTGACGTGGACCCGGCCGCCGGGCAGGTTGTAGCGCAGCGCGTTGTCGATGAGGTTCGCAGCGAGGCGCTCGGCCAGGCTGGGGCTGCCGGAGGTTGGCGCCGGGGCGAGTGCCGCATGCAGGGTGATGTCCCTGCGGGCGGCTTCGGGCTGGCGCGCCGCGATGACCTGGCTGGTCACGGCGGCGAGGTCGAATGGCTCTCGCTTGTCCAGGCCTGCATGCCCGCGCGCCAGCGTGAGCAGCGCGTCGATGAGCTGTTCCTGTTCGGCGCCGGCGGCGATGACCCGTTGATGGGCGGCGCTGAGCGACTCGATCGTGGCTCCGGGGTCGCTGAGGGCGACCTGGCTGATCACCCGCTGCCGGGCTAGCGGGGTGCGCAGCTCGTGCGAGGCGTTGGCGATGAACTGGCGATGGGCGTTGAAGGATGCCTCCAGCCGGGCCAGCAGTCCGTCGAAGGTGTCACCGAGTTCCCGGAACTCGTCGTCGGGGCCGCTGAGCGCGAGCCGCTCTCCCAGGCTGGCGGCAGAGATCTGACGGGCGGCCACGGTGATGGCACGCAGCGGCCGCAGCACGCGGTCGGCGACGATCCAGCCGAGCGCGACCGCGAGAACCGTCATCACGGCCAGCGCTACCTCGGACCGGGTCAGCAGCTCGTGCAGCACGGTGGCATGGTCCCGCAGCGCCAGGGCCAGGGCCTGCCGCGCGCCGATGGCGCGGCACCGGAAATGCGGCCCCTGGCAGAAGGCATTACCAGCGGTATTGCCGACGAAGGCCTGGACGACCAGCACATAGGTGACCGCTAGCAGCGCGGTGCCGAAGGCCAGGAACAGCCCCCCGTACCACAGGGTCAGCCGCAGCCGCACGGTGTGCCGGGGCAGCCTGCCGCGCCATGCCATCGCAGCGAGCCGGCGAGGGGTCATGATGGCCCTCCGATCTGGTACCCGGACCTGGGAACCGTGCTGATGAGCGGCGGATCGCCGAGCTTGGCCCGAAGGCGGCTAACCGTGATCTTCACGGCCGCGGTGAACGGGTCGGCGTGCTGGTCCCACACCCGCTCCAGCAGCTCTTCGGCCGACACTGCCCGGCCCTGAGCGGCGAGCAGCACCTCCAGCACGCCGAACTCCTTGGGGGCCAGATCGAGCTGCTGGCCTGCCCGCCAGGCCAATCTCCGCCCGGTGTCCACCGCCAGGTCGCCGCAGCGCATGACCGGCGCGATGGCGGGCTGGGCGCGGCGGAACAGCGCGCCGATCCGGGCGACGAGCACGGGGAAGTCGAACGGCTTGGGCAAGTAGTCATCGGCGCCCAGGCTCAGACCCTCCACCATGTCCTCGGTCGCGGCCGCCGCGGTGAGCATCAGCACCCGGCTGCGGCACCCGGCTGCGGCGAGCCTGCCGCAGACCTCGTCACCGTGCATGCCCGGCAGGTCCCGGTCCAGCACGATGACGTCGTAGTCGCTGGCCAGCGCCTGCTCCAGCCCGGCCGGGCCGTCCAGCGCGAAGTCGACGGCCATCCGCGCATGGCGCAGGCCGATGGCCACCGTCTCGGCCATCTCCTGGTCGTCCTCGATCACCAGAACCCGCACCGTCTCCTCTTCCGTCGCGCGCCACATCCACGATGCCCCGCCAGGGGTTTCGGCACGGTATCGATTCCGGGCGGGCAACTGTATCCCGGACCGGATCGGCCCCACCGCCCGCCACAGCCGGGATCTGGGCGCCCTCCGCCGCCGATACCCTCCCGAAACCCTCCCTGCTTTAGAACTGGCGACATGGCCATCCACCGAACCCCAAGGTCTCCCGGCAGGGCAGCCCGCCGCAATGCCGTCCCGGCGGCAGTTGGCGACGCAGAGCGCTCGGCTGGCCTGGCTCGCCTGGAGGTGCTGCTGGCAGTCGCCGGGTTCGCCGTGCTGTGCACGGTGGCCCTGAGCGTCGCACCGCAGCTCAACGCCGACGGCTATGCGTACCGCGCCTCGATCATCGCCATCACCGACGGCCACTTTGGCACCCTGTCCGGCGCGCAGGCCCAGGCCCTGGCCGCGCAGCTGGACCGGTGTCTTCCGTCAGCCAGGACCTGCCAGTTCGGCTTCGGCCCGAACATCGAGTTCTGGGTGCAGCTGTCCAGCGGGCGGTGGATCAGTGAGAAGGACCCGGGCTACCCGTTCCTGGCCGCGCCGTTCCAGTGGCTCGGGATCATCCGGCTCGCGCCGCTGTTCTACGGGGCACTGGGTTGCCTCGGGCTGTTCTTTGGCGGCCGGCGCTGGCTCGGCCGTTTCGGCGGCACGGCGGCGGTCGCCCTGTTCTGCTCGTCCGGGGCGGCACTGCTGTCTGCCTGGCAGGATTACTGGCCCACCTTCACCGACGCGTCGCTGATCGCGGCGGGCACCGGTGCCTTGCTGTGGGTGGTGCTTGCCGACGGTGCCGCGGCGTGGCGGCGGACCTGGGTCGGGTTGCTGGGATTCCTGGCCATCGAGGCCGCGGTGTTCGTCCGGTACACCGATATCGTCGTGCTGGGCTGCGCCGTCGTGGCTGTGCTTGTCGTGCGGTGGCGGCGGGCCGCGAGCGTGCCGCGCGGAGCGCTTCGGTGGTGGCTCTGCTCCGTCGCGCTCTTCGCCGCGGGCGTGGCGGTGTTCGACTATCTGATCTACGGCGGCCCGCTCAGATCCGGATACCGGCCGGGCGAGGTCACCTTCAGCCTCAGCGCGATCCTTCCCAACCTGCGATACGTGCCCGGGTACCTGATCCAGGCCATGCCCATGCTGGTGCTCGGGCTGGCGTCGCTGGCGTGGATCGCCAGGCAGCGGGTGCGGACCAAGCAGGCCGATGGCGAGCAGACCGCCATCGCCCGGCGCGACTTCGCCGTGGGCACAGCCCTGGCCGCGTCCTGGCTCAGCGTGTGGGCGCTGTACGCCGCGTACAGCTGGACAGCCCGTCCTGGCATCGGCACGTGGCCGACCGCCCGGTTCTACCTTCCCGCGATTGGCGCCATCGCGCTGCTCGGCGCGTGGCTGGTCGTCCGGGCGCCAAGCCTGGTTCGCCCGTCCCGCCGGGTGCCGCTGGCCGCCTACGTAGTACCGGCCGGCGTCGTGGTGATGCTGTTCGGCTTCGGCGCCTGGTCCTTCCAGGACATGCTGAATCCGGGAAACCAGGCACCGCCGCCGCATCGCTGCAACATCGGGGAACCGCATTGCCATGCAACGGCGCCGCCGGGCGGGCCAGGAGGATCCCGTGCACCGGGCTGACGAATCGTCGGCAGCGCCCGGCCCGTTCCGGGCCGCCGGGGAAGCCAAGCTGGCCAGCCGCCGCGGCTTCCTCGGCGCGGCCGCCGCGGCGCTGAGCCTGGCGGTGACCGGATGCGCGCCACCGTCGCCTCGCCAGCCGCGCCGGATGCGGCTGACGCTGCGGCGGCCGAGCGGCCCGTACCGGGTCGGCACCGTGTCGCTGCACCTGGTGGACCACTCTCGGCGGGACCCGTGGCTTGCTGGCAACCGGCGCCGTGAGCTGATGGTCAGCATCTGGTATCCGGCGCAGGACGACAACCGCTACCCCCGGGCGCCCTGGATGCCGGCGAAGGCGGGCGCGCTGTTCCTCACTCAGCTGATCCCGTCGCCGCTGACCGGGCCGTCGGCAGCTCCGCCCGCGCCGCGGATCGCACTCGACGGCGTCCAGCTGCCGGTCACCCGCGCCCGGCTAGGGACACCGGCCGACCTGTCCGGGAAGCGATATCCGATCGTGCTGTACTCGCCCGGATACCAAGACGACCGCGCCCTGGGCACGGGGCTCGTGTCCGACCTCGCGAGCCGTGGTTACGTCGTCGTCACGACCGACTACACCTATGAAGCGGCCGAAGTGCAGTTCCCCGGCGGGCGAGTCGAAGTCGCCCGCCAGACGAATATCCCCGGAGCGGTCAAGGTCCGCATCGCTGACACCCGGTTCGTGCTCGACCAGCTCGCGGTGCTGAACTCCGGCATCAGCCCTGACGCCGGGCACCGCCCACTGCCCGTCGGCCTAGCCGGGGCCCTGGACCTGGCCAGGACCGGGATGTTCGGCCACTCACTCGGCGGCGCCACCGCAGCTGAGGCGATGGCCGCCGACCGCAAGATCCTCGCCGGCATCGACCTTGACGGCACCATCATCGTCAGCGGCCTGCCCACACCCGGCGACCAGGCATCGTTCACGCTGGTCAAGCACCTCGCCGGCGCGGTCGCGAGGAGAATAGGCGACAGGCCATTCATGATCATGACCCACGCCGGCCACGGCCCACGCGACGATGTCACGCTCGAAGCACTCTGGGCCAACCTCACGGGCTGGCGGCGGCTCCTCACCCTGGCCAATTCGGGCCATTACAGCTACACCGACGACGAGGAGTTCCTCACCCAGCTCGTGCGGGCCGGAATCGTTCCCTCCAGCCGGGCCAGTCAGGTCATCACCCCGGTGATCGGGACGATTGACCCCGACCGCGCTGTCGCCGCCGAGCGCGCCTACGTCGGCGCGTTCTTCGACGTGCACCTTCGGCACCGGGCCAGCAACCTGCTGGACCGGCCGTCCCTGCAGTATCCCGACATCCAGTTCATCGCCACCTGACCGCCAGGCTCGATGATCATTTAGGAGGTTCAGAGAAGAGGGCAATGGTGGGAAAGTACGGCCGGTACCGGGCGACGTCGCGAGTCAGAAGCTGGTAACCAGCTACGGCCGCGTGTGCCCCGATGTAAAAGTCCGGCATGGGCGACCTTTTGTCACCACCGCTCCGCCGGTATTGCAGGAACGCTTTCCCGGCCGCGAAGCCAGCGGTGTAGGGCAGCGGCTCGCGCTCGTAGTCGCTGGCCGGGAGCAAGTCATCCAGTTCCTCGATGGTGTCGTAGCCGACCGAGATCTCGGCGTAGATGAGCGGGTTGATGACCACGCGCCCCGAGTCCATGGCCGCCGCGATCTGCCCAGCTGACCAGTCGGCCCACCGCTCATCGCCGGTGATGACGTCGAGCAGTACGCACGAGTCCACCAGCGTGGTCGCCTTGATCGCCCCGCGGTCAGTCGCCACGAAGCAGCGCCATGATCTGGTCGGTGCTCAGGCCGGCCACGTCGCGGCTGGAAGCGGTGTTACGCAGCCGACGCGCCAGGCGCTGCCCCCTGGTTTCGGCTCCTTCCGCGCGCACAATCTGCAGTGTGCCGTTGAAGTCGATGACTTCGACCTCGTCGCCAACACGCAGGCTGTACTTGTGCCGCAGGTGCGCCGGGATGGTCACCTGGCCCTTACTGTTCAGCACCACAACGCTCCCCCGTCCCGGTATCCCGTATTACGCCTACCACGTAATACTAATTCAGCCGGTCGACCGAGACCCACGAGGGCGACGGTCGGCTTGCTGGCTACCGGTCCTCGGCGGTGATCCACTTCTCGGTGTGGGCGGGCTCGGCGGAGGCCAGGACGCTGAGCGCTTCCTCGGGGGAGTGGACTCGGCCGATCAGGTCACGGTTGGCCTGCTTGAGCAGGCCGACGGCGACCATCCGGTCCAGCTGGGTGACCAGTGGTTCCCAGAACCCGTTGACGTCCAACAGGGCGATGGGCTTGGTGTGCAGGCCGAGCTGTGACCAGGTGGCGACCTCGGCGAGTTCCTCGAGCGTGCCGAGCCCGCCGGGCAGGGTGATGAACGCGTCGGACAGGTCGTACATGAGCTGCTTGCGCTCGTGCATCGAGCCGACCTCGCGCAGTTCGGACAGGCCGGTGTGGCCGATCTCGCGGGAGAACAGGGTGACCGGGATGACCCCGGTCACCCGGCCGCCGCCGGCCAGCGCGGCATCGGCGAGCTCGCCCATCAGGCCCACGCTGCCGCCGCCGTAGACGAGGCCGATGCCCCGCTGCGCCAGCAGGGTGCCGAGAGCACGGGCAGCTTCTGCATAGCGCGCGTCCGGGGGAGTTGAGGATCCGCAGAACACGCACACCGTCCGAAGATCGACCACGAACAGAACCTATCCGGCCGCGTTACCGGGGACACGATCCAGGGTTATGCCGAAGTGGTCGCGGTAGGCGGCCAGCAGGGCGTCATCGCTGGGCAGTTGGTCTTCGGCGCGGGATTCGCTGCTGGTCCGGATCAGCGTTCGGCCGCTGATCGAGATCCGGCCGCCGTCTTCGGTGAGCCGCGAGCAGACGGTCTCCTGGGTGAAGGTGGACAGCGGCGACGTCTGCTGCCACCAGCAGGTGGCAACGAAGTCGGGCAGGGACCGTCCCCGCAGCTCGATCCGGTACTGCGGCTCGCCGTCCTTGAGCACCTCGATGTCGCCGTCCGCGGTGTCGGCCAGCAGGAACCGGCCTCCCGGATCCTGCTGCTCGGTCCTGCTGTCCAGCATCAGCGGACCGACGCTGTGCCGGCCGAAGCCCACATCCGCCAGCCACGGGCCGCTGCCGTCGGGAAGGCGCACGAACAGCGCCAAGTGGTCATATGGCGGCCCGAGCCCCTTTGCGCCGTACACGCGCGCGGCGGCCCGCGTCACCTGGGCGCCCAGCGTCTCCAGCAACAGCGCGAACGTCCCGTTGAGTTCGTAGCAGAACCCGCCCCTCCGGTTGCGGACGATCTTGGCTATCAGGTCGTCTTCGTCCAGCGAGATCGGCTCGCCCAGGTGGATGCTCAGGTTCTCGAACGGCACGGCGATCTGGTGAGCCCGGTGCAGCACACGAAGCGTCGCTGCGTCGGCGGCCAGCGGCGCTGGGAGACCGATCCGCTGCAGATAGGCCTCGGCCGTGCTCTCGTCCATCATGCGCCTCCTGTCCCTGGGGGTGGCTGGATCGGGGTGTTCTGGCCCGCGGCTACCCACCAGGTGCCGCCGCGGCGCACCAGCACGTAGAGCACCATCTCGGAGAACGGGCCGGTCAGGTCCGCGCTGGGCTCGACGGGCTGGCCGTCGGGGCCGATCGCCGCACGGCGGATCTGGGCCAGGGCGACATCCGGCGTGGGCGCGAGGACCTTGACCAGCTCGAAGCGCGACGCCGGGCCGCCGCGGCCCTGCTGCTTCAGGCGCAGGTGGATCGCGTGCAGCGGCTCGTAGCCGTGAACGATGGCGCCGAACGGGCTGCCCCACAGGAGGTCGGCGGCGAAGTGGCGGTTCGTGATGTCGGCGTCGCGGGCGTCCCAGCCGGCCTGCAGCTCCTCGACGAGGCGGGCGGCGGCGTCCGCGGCTTGGATGGCGGCCTGACCGCCCACGTCGAGCTCTGGACGGTCAGGTTCGGTTCCCGGTGAGCCATCCCCGTCGGCGACGTTGGCGGTTTGCATGCCGGGGTGCTCGGGGTCGATGTTCCAGCTCACCAGGCGGCGCGGGTGGATGCGGATGAGATGCGACCCGTCGGCTGCGACCTGCTCGGCTTCACCCCGGATCTCCAGCATGCGCATGTTCGCTGCGCCCTCGCCGATCGCGTCGTCGACCACGAACGAGACCGCCGGGTTGACCCCGATGTTGCGGTACTTGGCCGAGCGCTCCAGGTCGAAGCCGATGATGTCGATCGCGGAAAGATTGGCGTTGTAGCGGAATCCGACCGGCTTGTTCTGCGGGCTGCCACCCGGGGTTACCGTGGCCAGGCGGCCGCGGCTCTGCCCGTTCAGGTAAGTCACGTAGATCTCGTCGAGTGGCATGAGAGCCTCCTGAACCGTGCGGACAGCACCACCCTAGGGGTGGTGGCCGCATGCTTGTTTTGGCACGGCTTTCATAGCTAAATCCTGGTATGGGACCGGTGTTGCTCGGCATGCGCGCGGAACTGCGCCTGCGCTGGCGGGCAGTGGTGGGGCTGGCGCTGCTGCTTGGCCTGGTCGCGGGGGTGGCGCTGACCGCCGCGGATGGCGCCCGGCGCACCGAAACCGCGTATCCGCGGCTGTTGCGCTGGGCCGACGCAGCCCAGATCGAGGTCATGCCGTACTCCGGCGAACCTGCCCCGGCGTATTTCGCCGCCCTGGCCCGGCTGCCGGAGGTGGCGTCGATCTCCACGGCGGTCCTGTACAACGTGGTGCTCCCGGCGCGCCACGGCCCGCCGCAGACGTTAGTGCAGACGCTGGCCAGCCCAGATCGGGCGCTCGGTGCCACCGCCGACCGGGTCAAGATCTTGCAGGGCCGGATGTTCGGGCCCGCGTCGGTCGGCGAGGCCGTCATCGACCCGCAGCTGGCCAGGCTGGAGGGCCTGCGGCCGGGCGATACGCTGCGCCTGCTCGGGGAGCGGGAGAATCCCAAGACCCAATCGCCCGATGTGCGGCTGGCCGTGCCGCTGGACTTCAAGGTGTCGGCCATCGCGGTCTTCGACAACCAGATCGTCCCGGACACCACCGCTGATGGCGAGCCGATGGCGTTGCTGAGCCCGTCGTTCGCTGCCACGCGGCTCGCCCCGTCGATCACGTACGGACCCCAGGCCGGAGTGCGCCTCAAGCCGGGCGCGAGCCTGGCCGCGTTCCTCCGCGCCGCTGCCCTGCTGGCGAAAAAGTACCCGAAAACCGTCGGGACCATCGACGTCGACAACCTGTCCGACCAGGTCGCCGCCACGCAGCGGGCGGTCAGGCCAGAGGCTGTCGCGCTGGCCGCGTTCGCAGCGCTGGTCGCGCTCATCGCGCTGGCTATGGTCGGCCAGTTGCTCGCCCGGCAGCTGACCGTCGACGCTGCGGAATACCCGATCTGGCGGGCCCTCGGCATGACCCGCGGCAGGCTCGTCGGGCTTTCGGTAATGCGGCTGGCCGCCGTGACCGTCGCCGGAGGCGTGCTCGCGGTCGCCGTGGCCATCGCGGCCTCCCCGCTGATGCCGATCGGGCCGGCCCGCCTGGCCGAGCCGGATCCGGGGATCGAGGTGAACCTGGCGATCCTGGGCGTCGGGTTCGCGGCCACGGTCTTGCTGCCGCTGGCGTTGCTGCTGCCCGGCGTCTGGCGGGCGGCGGCGCGGGCTCCGGGTCCGCTGGGCGTCGCGGAGCCGGCGGCACCGCCGCGGCCGTCGCGACTGGGGTCGGCCCTCGGCCTGGCCGGGTCGGTGCCCGGGGCTGCGGGAGTGCGGATGGCGTTCGAGCCTGGCCGGGGACGGACCGCGGTGCCCGTGCGCAGCGCGCTGGTGGGCACCACCGTGGCGATAACGGCCGTGGTTGCCGCGCTGGTCTTCGGCACCAGCATGATCGGCCTGGTCAGCACGCCGCACAGATACGGGCAGAACTGGGATCAGGAACTGAACCTTGGATTCAGCGGCGTCTCGGCCGCGTTCGGCGCAAAGCTCATGTCCGCCGTGCCAGGGGTCACCGGTTACGCGGCCGGCGACAAGGGACAGATCTCCGTCGACGGGAAGACCGTGCCAGCGACCGGCATCAGCCCGCAGCGCGGTTCCGGCTTCATCACCATGCTTGCGGGACGGCGGCCGTCCGGCACCGATCAGATCGTCCTCGGCGCCCAGACGCTGCGCGCCGCCCACACCCAGGTGGGGCAGACAGTGCGGGTTTCCGTCTACAACGTAAAAGGGGTGCCGGGACCGGAGCGCACGATGCGCGTCGTGGGGGAGGCCGTCTTCCCCTCGTTCGGCCTCCAAGGCCTGGCGGCCACGGATCTGGGCAGCGGGGCGCTGGTATCAGCCTCGCTGCTTTCGGAGCCCACACCGGTCACCGGCTGTTCCGCCGTGCAGACGTGCTACAGCTTCTTCCTGCTTCGCTACCGGCCTGGCACCAATCTGAACGCGGCCGCGGCCCGGCTGACCGCGGCGGTCACCGCGGCGGGCTGCCCGCTGCTGGTCTGCTCGGTTGGCGGCGACCAGCGGCCGGGCGACATCCAGGACTACTCCGGGGTCCGGGACACCCCGCTGGTACTCGGCGCGGTGCTCGCCCTGCTCGCTGTCGGCACGCTCGCGCACGTGCTGCTGACCGGGGTACGCCGGCGTCGCCGCGATCTCGCCGTGCTCAAGACCCTCGGCCTGACCCGAGGGCAGTTGCTGCGGGTGGTGTCCTGGCAGGCCAGCGCGCTGGCCGCGGCGGCTCTGGTGGTCGGGCTGCCGCTCGGCATCCTGGTCGGCCGCTGGTCCTGGAACCTGTTCGCGGGGGCCGCCGGGGTCGCGTCGGACGCCGAGGTCCCGGTGCTGCTGGTGCTCGTCGCGATCCCCGCCGTCCTCGTGCTGGCGAATCTCATCGCGGCTGGTCCTGGATGGGCGGCGGCCCGGCTCCGGCCAGCGCTGGTCTTGCGCAGCGAGTAGGCCGAACTGGGGGCGGTGCGCGGGAGGGCAGGGTTTCCCCCGCCCGTTCGCCCTCCCGCGCACCGCGCAGGAAAGGGCAGCGGCCCGCAAAGCGGGCCGCGAGCCCTTGGGCCATGGGCTACCGGAAGGACTTCCGCAGCGCGGTGACCGGAATATGGGGCCAGCGCAGGAGTACGCCTGACCGGTGCGGCGGATCCGCGAGCGTCTTCATCGACCCCGTTGGCGGATGGCCCGCCCCAGACAGAACTTCCCCGTAATTCGCCCCGTGCTGAACTGCTATCAATTTACATCAAATCATCGCTGATGAGCCAGTTATTACGCAAAAGCGCCAGCTGTGTGTACTACCCGGCCATAGCGATCTGTCTCAGCCGCTACACCGGGTTGACACGGGCGGGCGACGGCAGCGGCTCTGGACTGGCATCATCCAATCTTGTCCAGCGTCCGGGGTGCCCGGCAGCGCTCCTGGCCGTTGGCGGAGAATTGGGTTTTCCGCTGCAGAGGGGTGGTGCGCATGCAGCCAGGGCCAGGGCCGCAGCAACGGCCGCTGAAACGCCATGACAGCCACTTGGCGGAGCAGATGGTGGAGCGGGCGGCCGAGCTGGCCAGGGACTCCCATGCACGGACCCGGCATGCCGCGGTGCTCGTGCAGGACGGCAGCATGCTCGCCTGGGGGACCAACGGGGTCCCGTTTCCCGGCGAAGATCACTGCTACTGCAAGGTGGGCGAGCTCGGCCACCACGACCAGTGCCGGACCCACGCGGAGCAGCGGGCGATCTCGCTGGCGCGTGACGGCGACGGCTGGCGGAAGCTGCCGGGGTCGAAACTGATCTACGTGCGGCTCGCGCCCGACGACTCGGTGCGGCTGGACGAGCCGCACTACTGCCCGCGGTGCAGCAGGCTGGCGATGTCACTCGGCGTGGGCGAGTGGATCTTCGCGTTGACGGACGGGCTGGTCGGGTACTCCGCCACCGACTACGACGAGATGGCGCAGCTCCGCTGGTAACAGGCGAAGGGAGCACATTATGGCGATCGCGACGATCAACCCGGCTACCGGCGAGACCGTGAAGAGCTATGACGAGCTGAGCGAGGAGGACGTCGAGCGCTGCCTGGCCGCTGCCGCCGCGGCGCACGCCGGTTACCGCCTGACCAGCTTTGCGGAGCGCGCCGGGTGGATGCGCGGGGCCGCCGACATCCTCGACGCCGAGCAGGACCAGATCGCGGCGATGATGACCACCGAGATGGGCAAGACGCTGGCCGCTGCCAAGCAGGAGGTCGCCAAGTGCGCCGCCACCTGCCGCTACTACGCCGAGCACGCCTCGGGTTTTCTTGCCGACGAGCCAGCCGACGCCGAGGCCGTCGGGGCCAGCCGGGCATACGTCACGTTCCAGTCACTCGGCCCGGTGCTGGCGATCATGCCGTGGAACTTCCCGCTATGGCAGGCGATGCGGTTCGCCGTGCCGGGCCTGATGGCCGGGAACGTCGGCCTGCTCAAGCACGCGTCGAACGTGCCGCAGACCGCGCTATTCATGCAGGACCTGTTCGCGCGGGCGGGCTTCCCGGCCGGGACGTTCCAGACCCTGCTCGTCGGCTCCGCCCGGGTCGAGGCGATCCTGCGCGACAAGCGGGTGATGGCGGCCACGCTCACCGGGTCGGGGCCGGCCGGGCAGTCGGTGGCCGCGATCGCCGGCAGCGAGATCAAGAAGGTCGTGCTGGAACTGGGCGGCAGCGACCCGTTCATCGTGATGCCCTCGGCCGGCCTTCAGGCCGCTGCGGAGGTCGCCGCGTTCGCGCGGCTCATCAACAACGGCCAGTCGTGCATCGCGGCCAAGCGCTTCATCGTCCACGACGAGGTCTACGACGAGTTCGAGCGGCTGTTCGTCGAGCAGATGGCGGGCAAGGTGGTCGGGGATCCGATGGCCGACGGCACCGACGTCGGCCCGCTGGCCTCCGAGCAGCAGCTCGACGACATCGAGAAGCTCGTCGCCGACGCGGTCGCCAAGGGCGCGAAGGCGCTGTGCGGTGGCGCCGCACAGGACGGCCCGGGCTTCTACTACCCGCCGACGGTCCTGGCGGGCATCACCCCGGACATGCGCGTGCACGGCGAGGAGGTGTTCGGCCCGGTGGCCACGCTGTACCGGGTGCCGGACATCGACGCGGCGATCGAGCTCGCCAACGGCACCGAGTTCGGGCTCGGCGCGAACGCGTGGACCAACGACGAAACGGAACAGGCCAGGTTCACCAGGGACCTCGTCGCCGGGATGGTGTTCATCAACGGCAACGTGACCTCCTACCCGCAGCTGCCGTTCGGCGGCGTGAAGACCTCCGGTTTCGGCCGGGAGCTGTTCGTCCAGGGCATCCGCGAGTTCTGCAACACCAAGTCCGTCTGGGTCGGCGCGCCGCGCGGCTGACACCGCCGCGTGGCATGGCTTGAGCCGGCGGAAGGCCGCCAGGGGAGGCAGGATGCTGGGTACCCGGCCGCTGGGCTCGTCGGGCCTGGACGTCTCGGTGATGTCGCTCGGCTCGTGGCGCACGTTCTAGCGGCTG
>Ga0209693_10000297_pt1 | contig 19711 bp, 22 predicted proteins | sample HubBroMetageWRM3_FD_188345 | JGI IMG/M metagenome (GOLD analysis project Ga0209693, IMG submission 188345) | Warmed soil microbial communities from the Hubbard Brook experimental Forest, New Hampshire - Hubbard Brook CCASE Soil Metagenome WRM 3... | ecosystem: Environmental > Terrestrial > Soil... | reverse complement strand
TTGCTCGAGCCGCGACGACTGCTCGACGCCTACGAAAGCACGGCTCCGGAACCGCTGACTCGCGACGAGCACCGATGGCTCCCCGGGGCTCTAGCCCTTGTACCCCTGCACTGGGCTGCCACCGCAGGGCTCGTGGGCGGCGGCATCCGCGAGGCCGAAGGCGCGATGACCGCCGCCGAGGCCTGGTGGTCGCGCCGGGCTGAACTCTGGTCGTAGTCCGCCGGCCGCGCTAGGGGGACTGGAGTTCTGAGGCTACAGAACCGCACGGTATCGCTCCGAGTTGAACTGCCCCAGATCGCCGGGTCTGCCCCATTCGCGCCGAGGCAAACGATGCCTGGCACGGCACTAACGATCTTTAAAGGCGGAGGTTACGCGCTCTGGCGCGTCGCCTGACCGAAACAGCGGTGCCTGGTGGCACCGCTGCCGAGGACCGGGGCTGGCCAGGGGCGGGCCGGCTCCGGTCCTGGGATACTCATCCGGTGCTCGATGACAGTGTGCTCGGCGACTGGTGCCGGCAGTTTCTGGGCAGCCGCCCCGCCCGCGTGCTTTTCCGCACCGGGCATCTGTCCCAGGTCATCGCCGCCGAACTGGGTGACGGCCGGCAGGTCGTCATCAAGGCCCGGCCGCCCGGCCTCCGCATCGCCGGCTGCGTTGCGGTCCAGGCACACCTCGCCCGCGCAGGGTTCCCGTGTCCCGACCCGCTTACCGGCCCTGAGCAGGCCGGCGGGTTGACCGTGACGGCCGAGACCCTGATCCCCGGCGGCAGCCAGCTGCCGCCAGAACACGGCGCCGCGCCGTTCGCGGCACTGCTCGCCTGCCTTATCGCAACCGCGCCCGACCCCGCCGCCGTTCCCGGGCTGTCCCCGTCACCGCCGTGGACCGGGTGGGACCATCCCGGGACACGGCTGTGGCCCGACCGCGACGACCACGGCCGCGACCTCAACCGCATTCCCGGACCCGCGTGGGTCGACGCCGCCGCCCGCCGCGTCCGGGAGCGGCTGGCCGCATCCGGGGCCCTGCCGCGCGTCGGGCACGGTGACTGGGAATCCCAGAACATTCGCTGGAGGGGCACCCGGCCGCTGGCCGTCCACGACTGGGACAGCGTCATCGCCCAGCCCGAGCCGGCGATCGTCGGCCTGGCCGCCGCCGTCTGGCCCGCAGCCGGCGCACCCGGCCAGGCCGCCACCGTCGCCCAGAGTGCCGACTTCATCGCCAGTTATCAAACCGCCGCCGGCCGGCCGTGGACCGGACAGGAAACCCGCGACGCCTGGGCCGCCGGCCTGTGGGTCCGCCTGTTCAACGCCAAGAAAGACGCCGCCGGCGGCGGCGGACCCCAACTCGGCCGCCTCGCCGCTGAAATAGACCAGCGCATGTCCCTCGCAGCCCTCAGTCCTTCCAGCTAACGGCCGGCCCCTATGACTCTGACCTGCCGCCCTACCAGCAGATCGCGGCAATCCTGCGCAAGCAGATCTTGTCCGGGCAGATCCCCCCACGGCGCCCGATCCCCAGCGTCACCACGCTCCAGCAGACCCACGGCGTCGCCCGCAACACCGTCCGCAAAGCCGTCGACCTGCTCGCCGACGAAGGCCTGGTCGTGAAGCGCCCCGGCTGGGGCACATTCGTCGTCCCCGAAGACCAGCTGCCGAAGTGACCACTCCCCACCAGCCGTAACAGAGTGGCTATATCAAGCGGGTGATCGCGGTGGTGGCGATCGCGATGAGGAACACGACGACCGGGGAGCGGCCAAACCGCAGCGCGATGGCGCCGGCCCCGACCCCGGCCAGCGTGTGCCAGTCGGCGGTGTAGCGGCCGTTGCCGTCGAACAGGTCGGTGACGATGAGGGCGGCGAGCATCGCGACCGGCAGCAGGCCTGCGATCCGCTGGACGCGGGGCTGGCTGAGCACCGACTCGGGCAGCGAGACGCCGGCGAGCTTCAGCCCGTAGCAGCCGAGCGAGGCGCTGAGGATCGCGGCCCAGACGGCTGTCATCGCTCTCCCGGTTCCTGGCGCCGCCGGGCGGGCCGGAGCCCGGCGAGGATCGCGACCGCAGCGGCGGCGATGATCGGGAGCCCAGCCGGCACGAGCGGAACCAGCACGAACGCCACCACGGCCGCCCCGAGCGCGACCGCGGGGCCCCGCTCCTGCGAGAGCTGCGGCCACAGCAGGGCTAGGAAGATCGCCGGGGCTGCGGCGTCGAGCCCGAGCGCCGACGTGCTGATCCCGCTGCCGATCAGTGCTCCGGCGAGAGTGCCCAGCGTCCACAGCACGTAAAGGGTGCCCCCGGTGGCCCAGAAGGCGTACCGGCCCGCGCGCGCGTCCGGCTGGGCAACGGCCATCGCGGTGCTCTCGTCGACGACGACGTGAGCCGTCCAGATCCGGCTCACGCCCCGCGGCCGGACGATGCGGGTGACTGGTACGCCGTAGAACGCGTTGCGGAGCCCCAGCAGAAGCGCCGCCGACACGCCAGCGAGCAGCGATCCCCCGGCGGCGAGGACTCCCACAAGGGCGAACTGTGACGCCCCCGTGCACATGACCGCGCTGAGCACGACCGCCTGCGTCACGCTGAGTCCGCTCCGGACCGCCACGGCGCCGAACGTGACGCCGAACGCGCCGGCGTACAGGCCGATCCCGGCCGCCGCGCGAGTGATCGCTGCCCGCCCGGCAACGGGCTCGGGCGCGATCTCCGGGGCCCGGGAACGCGGACGGAGTGCCATGAATGTGCTCACGAGCAAGACGCTACGCAAATGAGCGGGCAACCCGATGGTGAAGATGGCGCGGTTGGGCACCAAAGGCGCAATATTATGGCCCATGGACTCGATCGACCGCCGGATCATTGCTGAGCTGCAGCGCGATGGGCGCTTGTCGAACGTCGACCTCGCCGAGCGGGTCGGCCTCACGCCGGCGCCGTGCCTGCGGCGCGTCAAGCGGCTAGAAGGCGACGGCATCATCCTCGGCTACACCGCACGCATCAACCCCCAGGCGATCGGCCGCGGATTCGAGGTGCTCGTCAACGTCGACCTCGCCCGCAAGGACCGGGCCACGTTCGAGGCCTTCGAGGCCGCCATCGCCGCGCTCGAGGAAGTCGTCGAGGTACGCCGGATGTTCGGGCTGCCCGACTACGTGCTGCGGGTCGCGACAGCCAGCCTGGAGAGCTACGAGACGTTCGTCTCCACGCAGCTTGGCGACGTGCCCGGACTCGACAAGCTCGACTCCCACCTGACCATGAAGCTGGTCAAGTCGCCTGAGCCACCAGGGCCAGCAAGTCCCGGGACCGGGCCAACAGGCCATCGGCGCTGAATGACGGAGGTTAGCCTGATGTTCCCCGTCCCGACCGTGCGCCGGAGTGATGCCTCGCCATGCCCGCTGCCAACGCCCCCCTGCTCGACCTGCTCGGCCGGTACCGCCCGCACGGCGAGGCCGAGACCGCCGACGTGCAGCGGGTCCGCACGCTCGCCGCGGCCGCGGCGGACCCGTGGCTGCGCTCGGAGCCGCTGCACGTCACCGGGTCCGCGGTGATCGTGCACCCGGCCACCCGGCGGGTGCTGCTGCGCTGGCACAAGCGCCAGCAGGCTTGGCTGCAGGTCGGCGGGCACGGCGATCCCGGTGAGAGCGACCCACTCGAGGTCGCGCTGCGCGAGGGCGCCGAGGAAACCGGGCTGACCGACCTGCAGCCGTGGCCGGGCGCGGAGCTCAGGCACGTCGCGGTCGTGAACGTCCCCGCGTCGGCCAGCGAGCCCGCGCACCAGCACGCCGACCTGCGGTTCGTTCTGGCCACCGACGACCCGGACGCGGCCAGGCCCGAGAGCCCGGGCGCGCCGCTGCGCTGGCTGTCACCGGACGAGGCGCGCGAACTCACGTCCGAGCCCAACTTCAGGGAGACGCTGTCCCGGGTGGAGCGCCTGCTCGCCGGGTGAAGTCTGCTCGCCGGGTGACGCCTGCCCGCCGGACGGCGGAGCTACCGGCTTGCGGGTACGTCACGTGACCGCGCCCTGGACCTCGCCCGACGCCGCCAGCGCACCCGCTCCCCCGCCGGCCACCCGGGTCGCGATCAGGTACCCGGCGCCGGCCACAACAAAGCCGACGATCCAGGAGATGTCGGCGCCACCGAGCACCTTGACCATCGGCCCGACGTACAGGGTCTGGTCGAGGAACGGCACCTGCGCGCCGAGCGCGACCAGGTACGGAAGGATCGCGACCCACCGCCAGCCGCCGTAGACCCCGTGCGGCGTGAAGAACGACCGCACGTCGTACTGGCCCTTCTTGACGATGTAGAAGTCGATCAGGTTGATCACGCTCCACGGGACGAAGAAGAACAACAGCACGTTGATGAAGTTCTCGAACGAGGTGAGGAACGTCTTGTAGCCGGTCTCAGCCAGCACGGTTGCGATGACGAACACCAGGAGCAGCCCGGCAACCCGGGCTATCCGCGAGGCCACCACCTTCTGGAACGTGCTGCGCACGCTCTCGATCGCGAGCATGCCGGTGTACGCGTTCAGCGCGTCGCTGCCGAGCAGGCTCAGCGCGAGGATCGGCAGGATCCACTTGCCCGCGATCGTGCCGATCGATGCCACGCTCGACGCGGCAGGCGAGATCGCGGTGATGTAGATGCCCAGGCCCGCGTACAAGATCGTGGCCACGGAGTTGCCGCTGAACACCGACCAGAACACCTTCGGCGCGCTGACGTCCTTGGGCAGGTACCGCGAGTAGTCGGAGACGTACACGGCCCAGCTCAGCATGTTCATGAAGAACAGCCCCACGGCGGCGATGAAGATCGGGAAGCTGGACAGGTGCGTGCCGCCCATCCCCTTGGCCAGCGAGTCGCCGCTGGTGGCGGTCAGGATCACGGCGGCGACCAGGGCGCCGGCGAACAGCACGGTCAGCACCGGCTGGATCCGGTGGATCCAGTGGTAGCCGAATATCGCGAGCAGCACGGCCGGGATCGTCACGATGATGATCCACCACGGGATCGACACCGACGTCACCAGGCCCTGCATCGACTGCGCCTGGACCACCTGCTGCGCCGCCAGGTAGCCGACGTCGAGCAGGATCGAGGCCAGGAAGATGAACACCGCGCCGTAGAAGCCGAACTGGCCACGGCTCTGGATCATCTGCGGCACGCCGAGGCGAGGACCCTGGACGGCGTGCAGCGCGGTGAAGGCCATGCCGAGCAGCGTGCCGACGGCCAGGGCGATTAATGCCCAGAAGACGTTCAGCCCGAACAGGATCGCGAACCCGCCGAGCACGAAGTTGAAGACGTTGGCATTGGTCGCGAACCACAGCGTGAACTGCTGGTGGACGCTGCCGCGCCGCTCGTTCCCGGGGATGATGTCGATGGAGTGGGCTTCGATCTCGGCGGCGATTCCCTCTGGAGCCTGCGGGCCCGCCCGGTCAAGCTGTGCCATGGCGTTTTTCCCATTCGATCGCTCTAGTGGCGGACGTGGCCCCCGTCGACGTTGACGGTGGAGCCGGTGACCCAGCCGGCCTCCTCGGATGCGAGGAAGGCCACGGCGGGCGCGATGTCGTCCGGGACGGCGCGCCGCTTCAGCGCCTGCAGGGTCCCGACGAAGTCGAAGGCCTCGGCGTGCGGGCTGGACATGACGCCCTCCGACGCGGTGAGGCCCGGGCTGACGGCGTTGACCGTGATGCCGTAGGCACCGAGTTCCGTGGCCAGCGCCCGGGTGAAGCCGACCACGCCGCCTTTTGCAGAGACGTAGGCGGCCATGTTCGGGGTCCCGGCGAAGAACGTGTTCGAGGCGATGTTGACGATGCGGCCGTAGCCGCGCTTGCGCATCTCGTCCGATGACGCGCGGCACATGAGGAAGACGCCGTCGAGGTTGACCCGCATGATGCGGCGCCACTCGGCGAAGTCCACGTCGTCCCACGCGGTGAACGGGACGATCGCGGCGTTGTTCACGAGGATGTCGATCTGGCCGGTGCGCGCGACGACGTCGGTGTGCAGCGCGGCAACCGAGTCTGGATCGCCCACGTCGGCGGTGATCGCGAAGCTCGGCGCGCCGAGCTTGGCGGCCATGACCGTGGCGCCCTCGGCGTTGATGTCCGCGACGGCGACCGTGGCGCCGTCGGCCGCGAGCCGCGCCGCGATCGCGGCCCCGATCCCCTGGGCCGCCCCGGTGACGATCGCGGTCCGTCCGGCAAAACTGGTCATGCTCACTCCCGGAGGTGTTGGCTGGGTAACTCCTCGGCGTCGAGCGCCGCGATCGCTGCCTCGACCGCGGCGCCTATGTCGGCTCTGACGCCGAAGCCGCGCAGCGCCCGGCCGAGCGCGGTCAGCGCGATCACCGGGCTGAGCGGGTAGGCGCCGGGGCCCATGTGGCCGATCGTGATCACCTTCCCGGCCAGCTCGCCCGCGGCGGCGGACAGCATCACGCCGGACTCCGCCCGGGCCCGCGCCCTGAGCTCACCCTCGTCCAGGGGGGCTGGCACCTTGACCGCGGTGACCGTGTCCGAGCAGATGGACCGGTCCGCTGCCCACAGGTCGAGGCCGAGCGCCCCGGCTCCGGCCCGGACTCCCCGCGCGGCGGCCCGGTGCCGGCGCTGCACCGCGGCCGGGCCTTCGGCCAGGTACTGCTCCATGCACGCGTGCAGCGCGTTGACGTCGGACACCGACGGCGTGAACGGGAACGGCCGGCCGGGCTCGTGGGCGTTCTTCCAGTCCAGGATCGACAGCATCGACGCGCGCGGCGCCGCCGGGTTTGCCTCCATGTGCCCCCAGGCCGCGCCGCTGACGTACAGCAGCGACAGCCCGGGCGGCCCGCCCAGGCACTTCTGCGGGCCGACCACGACGAGGTCGGCGCCCCACGCCGCAAAGTCGCACGGGACACCGCCGAACGAGGACACCGCGTCCACGATCAGCAGCGCGCCGTGCGCGGCGACCACCGGGCCGATCGCGTCGAGATCGTTCATCGTCCCCGACGGCGTCTCGCAGTGCACGACAGCCACAACGGTGACGTCGGGCCGCTCGGCGAGCGCCGCGGCAACCGCCTCGGCGGGCACGGCGCTGTCGTAGGGAACCTCGACTTCGATGACCTCCTTCGCATAGCGCCGGGCCCACCAGCCGTAGCCCTTGCCGAACACGCCGGAGACCAGGTTCAGCACGACGTCGTCGCGGCCGATCAGCGACGCGGCGGCGGCCTCCAGGCCGAGCACCGCCTCGCCGTGCAGGATCACTGGCGGCAGCCGGGCCCCGAACGCCGTCTGCATCAGCTCGACCGTGTCGGCATACAGCTCACGGAACGCCGGGTCGTAGTGATGGAGCACCGGCTGCCCGAGCGCCGCCAGGGTGGCCGGCGTGGCCCCGGCAGGCCCCGCGGCCAGGGTGAAGACCGGCTCGAACGGGGCCGGACCAAAGGCCGGGGACGTCAACTCAGTGCCTTGCGCACGGCCACCAGCCGGGCGGCCCGCTCCTGGCGCAGGCTCTGCGCCTGATCCGGGGTGTAGCTGAACAGGCCGGAGCCGGTCTTCATGCCGAGCTCACCGCGCTGCACCCGCGAGGTGACCGTCTCGCTCACGTCGCGGCGGGCGTTCAGGTCCTGATTCAGGTAGCTGCCGACCGCGTTGTAGATGTCCAGGCCCGCCACGTCGAGCAGCTGCAGCGGCGGGATGACCGCGAGCTTGAACCCGATCCCCCACTTCACGCACGTGTCGAGTTCCTCGGCGGAGATCACGCCGTCGTCGACGAGCGCCAGGCACTCGCGCATGATCGCGTAGAGCACCCGGTTCTCGACGAAGCCGGGGACGTCACGCTGCACCCGCACCGGGACCAGGCCGAGGTCGCTGATCGTGGCGCGAAGCCGCTCCACCACGTCCGGCGAGGTCCGCGCGCCCGCGATCACCTCGATCACCGGGATCACGTGCGGCGGGTTGGACCAGTGCATGCCGACCACCCGGCTCGGGTCGGCCACGGACTCGGCCAGCTTCGTGATCGGGATGCCCGAGGTGTTGCTGGCCAGAATCGCCGACGCCGGGGCCAGCCGGTCCAGGTCGGCGAACACCTTCGCCTTGATCTCGGCGTTTTCCGGCACCGCCTCGATCACGAGATCGCTGTCCACGACCGCGGAACCAAGATCGTCGTGAACCGTGACGGTGCCGCGCTCGGCGCCCTCCGGGCCGCCGATCCGGTCGAGCACCGTGAGCGCAGTCTCCACCTCGCCAGGCACCCGGTCCCGGGCCGCCTGCACGGTGTCGAAGCAGCTGACGTCGAGGCCGCCCCTGGCCAGCGTCGCAGCCATGCCGGGACCCATGGTCCCGGTGCCGATGATCGCTACCCGCTTCATGTGCTGCCCTCCGCTCGGTCGAGCTTGCGGTTGTAGTACTGCCGGGAGTTGCCGGTGCCGGAAGCGGGGATCGCGCTCAGCTGTAGAACGCGGGCGCCTTCAGCCAGCCGCGGTAGGAGTCGGCGTCGTGCGAGTAGAACAGCTCGGCGTCGTGCTCTTCGGCGAGCGCGGCCAGCCGCCGCATGGACGCGACGCTTGCCGTTGGGTCAAGGTGGAACCCCGCGATGATCGTCTTCTCGATGCTCTGCCTGGTGTAGACGGCGTCGCCGGTGAACAGCATCGGCCGCCGCCCGGCCAGCTCGACCATGATGCTGACGTGCCCGGCCGTGTGCCCGGGTGTCTCGAACACGTGCAGGCCGCTGGCGATCTCGGTGTCGCCAGTCAGCAGCTCGTATCTGGGGCCGATCTCGTCGAAGCTCAGGTCCGAGTAGCCGAGGCGCTCGAACGGCTGATGGTTGTGGCTGGCCTCGAGTTCCTTCTCGTGTGTGAGGACCGTGGCGCCGCGGCAGAACTTGTTACCGCCGACATGGTCGAAGTGATAGTGCGAGTTGAGCACGTGGGTCACCTCGCCCGGGCTGCGTCCGGCGAGCTTGAGCTGGCCGGGGATGCTCTGCTCCGGGGTCTGCAGCGGCTGCTCGAACGGCAGCACCTTGTTCACGTGCTCGAGGTCGTAGCCGGTGTCGAACAGGAACAGTCCGTCCGGGTGCTCGATGAGGACGCTGTAGCAGGGGAACCGGACCGGGCCGCCCGGGCCGGCGTTCCAGTAGAGGTGGTATCCGTCGATGACGAGCGTTCCCCCGTCGAGGAGATAGACGCGCACGTTGCTGGCCATGGCTTACCTGCTCTCCCGGACAGATGCTGAACCGACTGGCTTGACCTCCTTCTGCTAACAAGCCGGCCACGCCATCCGCGGCCCGTCAAGCGCCGGTTGGTGCCGGTTTGCTCAGCCGGCCGGCGTGGCGAGCAGCCCGTCGGTGTGCCCGGCCCGGTCGGTGTAGTAGCCGACCAGGTCACCGGCGTCGTTGACCCCGCTGATCGCCGTGCTCACCGCGCCACCCGGGCCGTCCACGGTGGCGAAGCCGCGCGCGCTCGTCCAGGTGAATCCGTGCATGCCCGGGCCGAGCTGGTAGTAGCCCACGACCTCGCCGGCGTCGTTGATGCCGGCCGCCCTCGTCACCGTGGCACGCGGAAACTGGAGCACGGACAGCTCACCGCCCGGGGCGAGCACAAAGCCCTCGGTCCGCCCGGCCCGGCTGAAGAACCCGGCCACGCTGCCCGCGTTGTTGATCGCGGCGGCGACCACGCTGCTCGCGCCGGGAACCGTGATGGCGCGGAAGCGCTTCGTCGCGATGTCGTAGGTATACGCATGGTCGAGGCCCGTGGCGTCGGCGTAGAAGCCGACGGCCACGTTGTGATCGTTGACGCCGAGCAGTTCGTTGATCGGCCAGCTAGCGTTGTCCGCGACCGAGTGGTACTGGCCATTCTCGAGATACCAGCCAGTGATGTGGCGTCCGCGCGCGGACCAGAACCCCACCTGCACGCCGGTATTGTTCAGGCCGGTGATCTGGGTCTGCGCCGAACCCGGGAACATGATCCGCTGGTATTTGGCCCGGCCGTACGGGGGCCGCAGGATGTAGCCGGTGTTCGGGTGGCCAGCCGTGCCGGAGCCGAAGTAGCCGCCGATGTGGCCGTGGTTGTTGATGCTGAGCAGCTCGTTGAACGTCGCGTCGCCGGGGTCGTTGAGCGTGCCGAAGGAGTAGTCGGCCGCGGCCGGGGCCGCCGTGGAGCGCGGCCGGGGGCTGGATGCTTCCGGGCTGGCCGCCGCCGGGCTAGACCGGGCCGGGCCGGCCGCTGCTGTCCGCGGTGCCCGGAATCCGAGCGCCAGGGCCGCGGCGAGCACTCCTAAAGCGACCAGGGCGATCGCAGCCAGGCAGATGCGCATCGGCGCGGTCATTGCCCCCCCTCACCCCATAACAGAACTGCACTTAAACAGACATTTAGGATTCTACCGATGTCCCGGCGCCGGTGGGGCTGCTCCGGACACCAAGGGGCGGCGTTCGGCCGTAACGGGGGGCTCGTGGCACCCTGGCGGGGTGACCGCAACGCAGCAGAGCCCCGCGGAGGGCCGGCCGACGGCGCGGGTCCGCGGCGAGACCGTGCGCAGGCTCGAGCGGTCGATGGGCCAGCTGTCCACCGCGGCCATGGCGTCGATGGACGCCAGGCTGCCCTGGTTCCGCGCGATGTCAGCGGAGAACCGGTCCTGGCTCGGCCTGGTCGCCCAGGCCGCGCTGGCCACGTTCATGGACTGGATCAAGCACCCGGAGCGCGGCCGCCCGGCCGTGGCCGGCCAGGTGTTCGGGACCGCGCCGCGGGAGCTCGCCCGGGCGGTCAGCCTGCAGCAGACCGTCGAGATGGCCCGCGTGATCATCGATGTGGTCGAGGCGCAGGTGGATGAGCTGGCCGCGCCGGGCGGCGAGGCCGAGCTGCGCGAGGCCGTGCTGCGGTACACGCGGGAGATCGCGTTCGGCGCCGCGCAGGTCTACGCCCGCACCGCCGAGGCCCGGGGTGCCTGGGACGCCCGGCTGGAGGCGCTCGTGGTGGACTCGCTGGTCCGCGGCGAGGTGGACGAGGCCCTGCAGTCCTGGGCGTCCGCGCTGAACTGGTCGGCCGGCCCGGTGGCGGTCGTCGCGGGCATCGCCGACGGCAGCGAGCCGGAGAACCTCATCGACGAGCTGCACGGCATCGCCCGCCGGGCCCGGCTCGACCTGCTGGCCGGGGTGCACGGGCACCGGCTGGTCGTGGTGCTCGGCGGAACGGACGAGCCGGTGAAGGCGGCGGCGCAGTTCTCCGGCCGGTTCGGCGCCGGCCCGGTCGTGGTCGGCCCGGCAGTGGGCGACCTGCAGTCGGCCACGCTGTCTGCGAGCGCCGCGCTGGCCGGCCTGCGCGCCGCGGCCGCGTGGCCCGAGGCGCCGCGGCCGGTCGAGGCGGCCGACCTGCTGCCCGAGCGCGCCCTGGACGGCGACGACGAGGCGCGTGCCGAGCTGCTGGATGAGGTGTACCAGCCGCTGCTGAGCGGCGGCTCCGCGCTGCTCGACACCGTCATGACCTACCTGGAGCAGGGCAACTCGCTGGAGGCCACGGCCCGGATGCTGTTCGTGCACCCGAACACCGTGCGCTACCGGCTGCGCCGGGTGAGCGAGCTCACCGGCCTGGCCCCGGGCCACGGGCGGGACGGCTTCACGCTCTGGGTCGCGGTGGTCCTTGGCCGCCTGGCTCGCGGCCGGCTGGCACACAAGGGAACATGACTTGTATGGTTTCTCCAAGGTTTTGCGGATGAACTTCGTACCCTTCGACATTCATATGGTGAACTTCTACAGTGCAGGGTAGAGGGATGCTTCTCCTCGCGGCCCCCGGGCAGGGCGCACAGGCACCGGGATTCCTGGGAGAGTGGCTGGAGCTGCCCGGGTTCGCCGACCGGCTCGGCGCCCTGTCCGAGCTCGCCGGATGCGACCTGATCAGGGGCGGGACCACAGCCGACGCCGAGGAGATCAGGGACACCGCGATCGCCCAGCCGCTGCTGGTCGCCGCCGCGGTCACCGCGGCGGCCGAGTTGCTCGGCGGCGCCGACCAGGCAGATGAGCTTGCCGACGCGGCGCTGGCCGCCGGTGTCGGGGCCACCGCCGGGCACAGCGTGGGTGAGCTGGCCGCCGGGGCGATCGCCGGGACGCTGTCGGCCGAGGACGCGGTCCGCCTGGTGCGGGTGCGCGGCCAGGCAATGGCCCAGGCCGCCGCCGCCGAGCCGACCGGGATGACCGCGGTGCTGGGCGGCGATGAGCAGGAGGTGCTCGCCGCGCTCGAGGCGCACGGGCTCACCCCGGCGAACGTGAACGGCGCGGGCCAGATCGTCGCCGCCGGCACCCTCGAGCAGCTCGCGGCGTTCGCCGCCGACCCGCCGCCGCGTGCCAGGCTTCGTCCGCTCTCCGTGGCCGGCGCGTTCCACACCAGCCACATGGCCCCGGCCGTCGGCGCGCTGCGCGCCGCGGCCGACGGCATGGCCGTGCGCAGCCCGAGGCTCGCGCTGCTGTCGAACCGGGACGGCGCCGTGGTGCGCAGCGGCGGCGACTGGATGGAGCGGATCGTCACTCAGGTGAGCGCGCCGGTCCGGTGGGACAGGTGCATGCAGGCCATGGCGGACCTCGGCGTCACCGCGCTGATCGAGCTCCCCCCGGCTGGCACCCTGACCGGCCTGGCCCGCCGAGCGCTGCCCGGCGTGAAGACCGTGGCCCTGAAGACCCCGGGCGACCTGGAGCAGGCGCGGGCGATGCTGGCCGCCGGGCACGACGTCGGGCAGGACAGCCACGCGCCGGACTGGCGGCTGATCGTCGCGCCGCTCGCCGGGACGTTCCGGGCCGGGCCGAACGGCTCGCCGGCCGGGCCCGGGACCACGGTCAGCTCCGGCAGCGACCTCGGCCGCGTCGAGATGCGCGGCAGCAACCACACGATCTCCCCGCCGTTCCCGGCCACGATCATCGAGTGGCTGGTCGAGGACGGCGACCCGGTCAGCGCCGGACAGCCGCTGGTCCGACTGCAGCCAGAAGGCACCGAGTAAGGAGAACGCAGACTCCGATGCGACAGACCGAAGGCACAGCAGGCGCCCGAATCCTGGCATTTGGCGGTTACCAGCCGGCCCGGGTCGTGACCAACGACGAGATCGCCACCATGGTGGATACCAATGACGAATGGATCCGCAGCAGGGTCGGCATCGCCAGCCGCCGGATCGCGGGCCCAGACGAGACCGTCGCCGACATGGCGGTCAACGCGGGCGGCAAGGCTCTGGCCGCCAGCGGCCTGTCCCCCGAGGACATCGACCTGGTGATCGTCGCCACCTGCACGCCGGAGGCGCAGATCCCGAATACCGCGGCGACGGTGGGCCGCAGGCTCGGCATCAACGCGCCCGGCGCCTACGACATGAACGCCGCGTGCGCCGGGTTCTGCTACGCGCTGGCCAACGCCAGCGACGCGGTGCGCACCGGGACCGCCCGCAACGTGCTGGTGATCGGCGCCGAGAAGCTGTCCCAGTGGATCGACTGGACCGACCGGTCCACCTGCATCATCTTTGCCGACGGCGCCGGCGCCGTGGTGGTCAGCCCGGTGACCGACCCCGACGAGGCGGGGATCGGGCCCGTGGTGTGGGGCAGCGCGGGCGACATGGCCGACAAGATCTATATCCCGGACCGCAACGGGTTCATCATCCAGGAAGGCCAGGCGGTGTTCCGCTGGGCCACGACCGCCCTGCACCCGGTGGCCAAGAAGGCGTGCGAGCGGGCTGGCGTCGACCCGACGGAGCTGGCGGCGTTCGTACCGCACCAGGCCAACCTGCGGATCGTCGAGGCGATCGCGCGCAAGCTGGGCGCGCCGCAGGCGCTGGTGGCCGACGACATCGTGACCGCGGGCAACACGTCGTCGGCTTCGATCCCGCTGGCCCTGGCCAGGATGCTCGAGCGCGGCGAGATCCCGTCCGGCGCCCCCGTTCTCCTGCTCGGCTTCGGCGCCGGCATCTGCTACGCCGGCCAGGTGATCAAGGTACCCTGACCGGGCCCCGGGCATTCTGGGGCCAAATCCCGTTTCAGCACCCAAACACAAAGGAGAATCCGCGACCCATGGCCATGAGCGACCAGGAAATCCAGACAGGCCTCGCCGAGATCGTCGACGAGGTGGCGGGCGTCCCAGCCGACCAGGTCACCCCCGACAAAACGTTCGTCGACGACCTGGACATCGACTCCCTGTCGATGGTCGAGATCGCGGTGGCGGCCCAGGACAAGTTCGGCGTCGAGATCCCCGACGACCAGCTGAAGGACCTCAAGACCGTTCAGGACGTGATCGATTACGTCAAGCGGAGCTCAGCATCGGCCTGACTTGGCGAACGGCCGCAGCGATGCGGTGCTGGGGAGGCCAGCGGGGCCCGGAGGCCAGAAAGGAACACCGTGACTGACCGGACGAACGTCGTCGTCACCGGGCTCGGCGCGATCACCCCGGTGGGCGCCGACGTCCCGTCCACCTGGGAATCGCTGCTGGCCGGGCGCAGCGGCGTGACCAGCCTGACCGAAGACTTGTACCAGGATCTGCCCGCACGGATCGCGGCCTGGGCGGCGGCCGACCCGGCCACGCTGATCGACCGGGTGCAGGCGCGCCGCCTGGACCGGTGCGAGCAGTTTGCGCTGGTCGCGGCCCGTGAGGCATGGGCCGACGCCGGCTCGCCCGAGGTGCCGCCGGAGCGGCTCGGCGTGGTCGTGTCCAGCGGCATCGGCGGCGTCGCGTCCACCCTGAAGGCGTACGACACGCTCAAGGAGAAGGGCTGGTCGCGGCTGTCGCCGTTCACGGTCCCGATGCTGATGCCGAACGGCTCGGCCGGGTGGCTCAGCATCGAGCTCGGCGCCAGGGCGGGCGTGCACACCACGGTGAGCGCGTGCGCGTCCGGTGCCGAGGCAATCGGCTACGCGATGGAGATGATCAGGTCGGGCCGGGCCGACGTGGTCGTCGCCGGCGGCACCGAGGCCGCGATCATGGAGCTGAACATCGCGGCGTTCGCGGCCATGCGCGCGCTGTCCACCCGCAACGACGAGCCGCAGCGGGCGTCGCGGCCCTTCGACCGGGGCAGGGACGGGTTCGTGCTCGGCGAGGGCGCCGGAATGGTGGTGCTCGAGTCGGCTGAGCACGCGGCCCGCCGCGGCGCCACCGTGTACGCGATCGCGGCTGGCGTCGGCTACTCGTCCGACGCCCACCACATCGCGCAGCCCGACCCGGATGCCACCGGGGTGGTGCGCGCCATCGAGCATGCGCTCGCCGACGCGCACGTGAATGCCGAGCAGGTGGCGCACGTGAACGCGCACGCCACCTCCACGCCAGCCGGCGACATCGTCGAGTGCCAGGCGATCGCCACCGCGCTCGGCCCGGCGGCCGGCGGGGTGGTGATCTCCGCCACCAAATCGATGACCGGTCACCTGCTCGGCGGCGCCGGTGCCGTCGAATCGGTGGCCGCGATCCTCGCTCTCCGCGAGCGGGTGGCTCCGCCCACCATCAATCTGGACGATCCCGACGACAACGCGGGAATGCAGATCGCGACCGAGCCGACAAAGCTGCAGCAGCGAAGCGACGCCCCGATGGCCGTGCTGAACAACTCGTTCGGCTTCGGCGGCCACAATGTCGCCCTCGCCTTCACGGCCGCCTGAGCCCGTGCTTGACGCCCCGCAGCAGGCACCGGCGCAGGACACGCCCGCTCATGCGCCGGACACGCCCGCTCATGCGCCGGACGCGCCCGCTCATGCGCCGGACGCGCCTGCTCAGGCGCTGGCGCGCCCGCCCGGGCGCCTGAGCAGGGACCCGCAAGCCCGCCTGGAGGCCCTGTTCGACCCCGGGTCACTGTCCCTGATGGTCCCGGCCGACGACAGCGGCGTGCTCACCGGCACCGGGACCATCGACGGCGTGCCGACCGTGGCCTTCGCCAGCGACCCGCGGGTACAGGGCGGGGCCACTGGCAGCGCGGGCTGCGCGGCGATCGTCGCCGCCTACTACTACGCGATCGGTGCCGGGGCACCGATCATCGGTCTCTGGCACTCGGGCGGCGCCCGGCTGCGCGAAGGCGTCGAGAGCCTGCACGCCGTCGGCACGGTCTTCGCAGCCATGACGCTCGCGTCTGGCAAGATCCCGCAGATCTCGGTGGTGCTCGGCGCCGCCGCCGGCGGCGCCGCTTACGGGCCGGCCCTCACCGACCTGGTGATCCTCTCCGGCCAGGGCCGCATCTTCGTGACCGGGCCCGATGTCGTGCGCAGCGTGACCGGCGAGGACGTGGACTTCGAGCGGCTCGGCGGCCCAGAAACGCACAGCCGCCGCTCCGGTGTCGTGCACCTGGTGACCGAGACCGACGAGGAGGCGATCGGCCAGGCGCGCCGGCTCGCGTTGCTGCTCGGCCGGCAGGAGCCCGCAACGGCCGGGCAGCCGGTCACGTCCGAGAGCGACCTCGGTGCGCTGCTGCCCGAATCCCCGCGCCGCGCCTATGACGTGCGCCCGCTGGTCGCCGGGCTGCTCGATGAGCCCGGCATCGAGCTGCACCCGCGCTGGGCCCCGAACATCGTCACCACCCTGGGCAGGCTCGCGGGCCGGACCGTGGGCGTGATCGCCAATAACCCGCTGCGGCTCGGCGGGTGCCTGGACACGCTGTCCGCGGAGAAAGCCGCCCGGTTCGTCCGGATGTGCGATGCGCTCGGGGTGCCGCTCGTGGTGGTCGTCGACACGCCCGGGTACCTGCCCGGCGTGGGCCAGGAATGGGACGGGGTGGTGCGGCGCGGGGCCAAGCTGCTGCACGCGTTCGCCGAGGCCATCGTGCCCCGGGTGACGCTGATGACCAGGAAGGCCTACGGCGGCGCCTACATCGCGATGAACTCCCGCGCGCTCGGCGCCACCCGGGTGTTCGCGTGGCCGACCAGCGAGGTGGCGGTGATGGGCGCGGTCGCCGCGGTCCGGATCCTGCACCGGCGCGAGCTCGCCGCCGCGCCCGCCGACCAGCGCCACGAGCTCGAGGCCGAGCTCGCCGCTCAGCACGAGCGCGAGGCGGGAGGGCTGCCGCGGGCGATCGCGCTCGGCGTTGTCGATGAGATCATCGAGCCCGCCAAGACCCGGCAGTCGATCGCGCGGGCGATCGCCGAGGTCCCGGCCAGGCGGGGCGTTCACGGTAACATCCCTCTCTGAGATCACATCAGAGACGGAGAGTTACGGTGCCAGAGGACTTCAACAGCAAGATCATTGCCGAGTTCCGCGAGAACGGAGGCAAGGTTGGCGGCCCGTTCGACGGCGCCCCGCTGCTGCTGCTGCACACGACCGGAGCCAAGAGCGGCCAGGAGCGGGTGAACCCGATGATGTACCAGACCATCGGGGACGGCTTCGCGGTGTTCGCGTCGAAGGGCGGCGCGCCGACGAACCCGGACTGGTACCGCAACCTGGTCGCGAACCCGCACGTGACGGCCGAGATCGGCACCGATACCGTCGAGCTCACCGCGCGGGTGGCCGACGACGCGACCCGGGCGCCGATCTGGGAGGCCTGGAAGAAGGCCAACCCCGGCTTCGCGGACTATGAGGCGAAGACCAGCAGGCAGATCCCGGTCGTGCTGCTGGATCGGGTCAGGTAGCCGGCGGGTAGACAGGGGTGCCCGCGCGCTCGCCGATGTGCGCGGGCACGCTGGTGTCGGCCGGCAGCGCGGGATCGGGCACCGGCTTGGCCCACACGGCCGTGATCGGCAGTTCGCCGGCCCACAGGCCCAGCCCGGCGTCCGGGCTGTCGCCGTCGTCCGGGGGGCCGGTGCGGATCTTGACCGACGCCTCGTCGAGCGGCAGCGCGAGCAGCCGGGTCGCGGCAAGTTCCTTGCGGCTCGGCTGGCGCGCGTAATCCCACTGCCCGGGCGCCAGGTGCTCGGACAGGCAGCGCAGGCCATACAGCTTCTCATCGGGATCCGTGACGGCGCGCGGCGTGGCGTAGATCATGGCGCTGCGGTAGTTGATCGCGTGCTCGAACACCGAGCGCGCCAGCACGAGGCCGTCCACGACGGTCACGGTGACGCATACGGCCGGCTCGGCGTGGTCGGCCAGGCTCTGGCTGGCGACGGAGCCGTGCAGGTACAGGTGCTGCTCGTCAAATCCGTAGCCGGTCGGCACCACCATCGGCACGCCGTCGGTGAGCAGGCCGAGATGCGCGACCAGGCCGGCGCCGAGCACGGCGAACAGGTCGGCCCGGTCGGCCCTCCCCTGCTCGCGCAGCCGCCGGTGCCTGGTCCGCTCGGTCGCCGAAAGGGGCGGGTCTTCGGTCATAGTGCAAAGACTATGATCACGTCGCCGGAATGCGGCCAGGCGGCAGCCCGGTTGTAGCCGTTGCTGCTAACCGACAGGAGTTGACGTGACCACCTCGCTCATCAAGCCGCTGTACACCGCCCGGGCCACCGCAACCGGAGGCAGGGCCGGGCACGCCGTCTCCGATGACGGCGTCCTTGACCTCGACCTGAAGCCACCGACGGAGATGGGCGGGCCGGGCGGTGCCACCAATCCCGAGCAGCTGTTCGCCGCTGGCTACGCCGCCTGCTTCCAGAGCGCGCTGGCCGTGGTCGGCCGCCGCCAGCACGTGGACACCAGCGGCTCCACCGTGGAGGCAGACGTCACGATCGGCACAATTCCCGGCGGCGGCTACGGGCTCGCTGTCGCGCTCCGGGTTTCCATCCCCGGCACGGATGCCGACACCACCCGCGCGCTGGCCGAGGCAGCCCACCAGGTGTGCCCGTACTCGAACGCCACCCGGGGCAACATCGACGTGACCGTCAGCGCGGCGTGACCCCGGCCGCGCCGAGCTTCGCCGCAACCCGGGCGTAGGCGTCGAGGACCAGGTCCCAGAACGCATCGGCGTCGATCGCCACGGCCACCCGGGCGTTGCACGCGCCGTCCGGCGCGTTGAAGTCGGTGACGGTCATGCCCGACGTCCACCGGCCGGCCGTCTCCACCTCCACCCGCGCGGGCAGGCAGGTCAGCAGCTCCGGTGCGGCCACGCTGGCCACGGCGCACACGTCGTGCACGGCCGACCCGTCGGCCGGCTCGGACCCCGGCCCGCGGCTGACGTTGCGGTACCCGGCCAGGCTGGGCAGCAGCAGCTCGTCCGCGAGCCTGCCGAGCCCGCGCATCCGGTCCCGGACCGCGGCGGTGGCCCGGGCCTGCAGGGTCACGTCGAGGCCGACCATGGTCACGGTCCACCCCGCGCCGAACACGATCGCGGCGGCCTCGGGATCCGCGGCGATGTTGAACTCGGCGGCTGGCGTCACGTTCCCGCGCCCGGCGGAACCGCCCATGATCACGAGGTTTCTGACCTGGGAGACAAGCTCCGGGTAGCGCCGCAGCGCGAGCGCGACGTTGGTCAGCGGGCCGATCGCGATCAAGGTGATCTGGCCGGGATCGGCGGCCGTCGCGCCGGCCAGGAAGTCAACCGCGTGCCCGTCGGCCGGACCGGACGCCGCCGCCGGGATGCTGGCCGCGCCGAGCCCGGAGTCTCCGTGCACATCCCGCGCGTGCAGCGGCGGCCGTAGCAGCGGGCCGGGGCAGCCCGCCACCACCGGGACGTCCGTCAGACCGGTGAAGTCGCGCACCCGCAGCGCGTTCGCTGTGGTCTTGTCCAGCCCGACGTTTCCGGCCACGGTCGTGATCCCGCGGAGGTCGAGATCCGGGTGGCCGGCCGCGAACGCCAGCGCGAGGGCGTCGTCGATGCCTGGATCGCAGTCGATGATGATCTTCTGCACCGTCACGCTGCGCTCCCGTCCGGCCGGCGGCCGCCTGCCGCCACGCTAACGTGCGGCACCGCATTGGTCGCCGCCCGGTCCCGGGGTCGGGCCC
>Ga0209693_10000296_pt1 | contig 19775 bp, 17 predicted proteins | sample HubBroMetageWRM3_FD_188345 | JGI IMG/M metagenome (GOLD analysis project Ga0209693, IMG submission 188345) | Warmed soil microbial communities from the Hubbard Brook experimental Forest, New Hampshire - Hubbard Brook CCASE Soil Metagenome WRM 3... | ecosystem: Environmental > Terrestrial > Soil... | reverse complement strand
GGCGGCCTGCCGATGCCGAACCTGACCCGGTAGTAGTCCGGCGTGCCGAGCGCCCTGGTGATCGACCGCAGGCCGTTGTGGCCGTTGTCGCCGCCGCCGAGCTTCATCCGCAGCACGCCGAACGGGATATCGAGCTCATCGTGGATCACCACCAGCCGTTCGGCCGGAAGCTTGTAAAAGCCGAGCAGGGCGGAAACCGGCCCGCCGGACAGGTTCATGTACGAGCGCGGCCAGGCCAGCGTGACGGGCATCCCGGCGAGCACGCCCTCGGCGATGTCGTTGCCGGACCTGTGCGCCTTGAACCGGGCACCCGGGCCGAGCGCCCGCTCGGCGAGCAGCGCGGTCACCATGTGGCCGACGTTGTGCCTGTTGCCTGCGTACTCCGGCCCCGGATTGCCCAGGCCCGCGATGATCCAGCGTTCCCCGGTCAGCCGGCCTGCTCCCCTTCGCTGGGCGCCCCGGCCACCGCCTCAGGCACCTCGGGCACCGCCTCGGCGGCCTCTGGCTCCGGCTCTGCGGTCGGCTGCGCGGCCACGTGCAGAACCAGGATCTCGGGGTCGACCTGCAGGGTCACGTCGGTTGGCAGCTTGAGGTCGCGGGCGTGCACCGCCGCGCCTATCTGCATGCCTTCCACGTCGACGTCGATGCCCTGGGGAATGTTCGTCGCATCCACTTCCAGCGGGATCTGCACCAGCTGCTGCTCGAGCAGCCCGCCGGGGAAGATCTCGCCGGTGACCCGGATCGGCACCTCGACCGTGACCTTCTCGCCGCGCCGGACCAGGATCAGGTCGACGTGCTCGATGAATCCCCGGACCGGATCCCGCTGCACCGCCTTGGGCAGCGCGATCGCGCTGCCGCCCTTGAGGCCCTCGAGGCGCAGCAGCACGTTTGGCGTCTTCAGCGCACGCATCAGGTCACGCTCGGGCAGGCTCAGGTGGCGGGTTTCCGTGCCGTGGCCGTACAGGACGGCGGGAACCTGGCCCGCGCGACGGCTGCGGCGGGCGGCGCCCTTGCCGAAATCGGTACGGGCCTCGGTGGCGATGTGGACCTCGGGCACGGTGCTTTCTCCTCAACCTTAACGTGCGATGCGCGTTCGAAGTGTAGCCGAGAAAGCCGGTGCGCGCGGACGCCTCACTCCGCGTCCGCGCGCGCCTGCTGCTGCCTGGTCAGCCCTGCGGCATGTTCTGGGGCACGGCCTCGGACGGCATCCCCTCAGACGGCATCCCCTCGGACGGCATCCCCTCGGACGGCATGCCGTTGGTCCAGACGCGGAGGGTGAACGTGTGCGCTCCCTGCGGCATGTTGGCCGGCCTCGCCGCGGCCGCGGCCGCGGTGCCGCTGGCCAGCGCGGCCAGCCCCAGGATCCCGGCGGCGGCGACGAGCTTGGTACGGCTGTTGGTACGCATGGTGATATCCCCTTCTACGTTTGCATGAATTGCACAGCGATTGAGCGTGCGCGGGATTAACGGATTAGCTTGCTTTGACCATGTGATCGGCGGCGCGGTGGGCATCGGCCCCCATGCTCATCACGAACCAGACGAGGCTTGACAGTTCCCGTGCGAAGCAGGCCGGGAAATCGGCGGCCGGGCCGGCGGTCTCGCCGACGCGGCCAGGCAGCCATTCCCGTGGTGCCGCGGACAGGTCGCTCGGCGGCAATTCGGTCGGGCGGCGTTCAAGGACCGTTTCCACGCAGTTTCACCTCTTCCGGGCGGCACGCTTGCGGCGAAGCGTCGGGCCTTAAGAGCCTTCCGGTCTGGCCGACAGGCTTCTATGGCTAATGTGCGATAACCCGGGTCGAGCGTGACCTGCATCCGGAAGATTAACCGCGGAAAATTCGATCGGCGCCGATTTGGTGCGCAGCGAAATTATTGAGGCGGATGACGGATTTGTCCCGCGCCAGGCGCCCCGGGCGCCGGGCCGTTTACCCGCACAATGACGAGCGGGTGCGGACGCGGGACAATCCCGCAGCCGCACCCGCTAGCCGACGGCCGTATCACTCGGCCGGCATAGTCTCGGGGTCGTCCTCGGCCGGCATGGTCCCGGGCTCGTCGTCGTCGTCTTCGTCGTCTTCCTCGTCGTCGTCGTCCTCGTCGTCGTCGTAATCGTCGTCGTCGTCCTCGTCGTCGTCCTCGGGCTCAGCCTCGCTCGCGTCGATCTCGTCGATGTCGGCCAGTTCCTCGGCGACGGCAACGTTCCCCATGGTGATCCTCTCGTTTCCCTGGCCCGGGCCAGGAGGGTGATTGCGGGTGAGACGCGCAGCATCGTATCCGGCGCCGTGCCGCGAATTCTCCCGATGCCGCAAACGATCTACGCGAAGTCGGCGCGGCCCGCCCGCGCCCTGTCCGGCCCCTCGCCCCGGCCGCCAGCATCAGGACAAAGGTGCAGGTCAGTCACGTGTGTCCGGAAGCGACTCGAGTTCGGACCTGACCTGTTCGGCTGCGGCGTCGTCGGCGAGCTCGGCAAAGATGGCCAGCGCGGCCGAGAAGGACTCACGTGCCTGCGTCAGCTGCCCGGCGCTGCGCTGGGCGCGGCCGAGGAACTTCAGCGCCAGGGCCAGATTGGGACGGTCGCCTGAGGCACGGTGGATGTCCAGCGCACGCTCCAGGCAGCCCAGCGCCTCAAGCCTGCGCTCCAGGTCAAGGTATACGCGTCCGAGGTTCAGCAGCACGTGACCCTCGCCGTGCGAGGAATTGATGCCCGCGAAGATCGGCAGCGCTTCCTGCAGGCATTCGACGGACTCTTCCAGCCGTCCCAGCTCGAGGTAGATCTCGCCCAGGTTGTTGAGGGTGGCCGCGAGGACCGCGGGCTGGCCGGCCGCCCGCTGCACTTCCAGGGACTGGAGCAGGTACGGCAGCGCCGCTTCGGCCCCGTTCACCAGGTAGTGGACCTCGGCCAGGTTGTGCGCTGCCTGGGCTTCACCGTTTCGGTCTGCGATCTCCCGGCGGATGTCAAGCGATCGCTGCAGATGGTCCACGCCTTCGGGCAGCTGCCTCCGCCCGAGGGCCTCGCCGAGGTTGTTGAGCACCCACGCCTCACCCCAGCTGTTACGGGCCTCACGGGCGCTGCCGAGCGCGATGCGGTGCGTCGCGACGAGGTCCGCCCAGTTGCCGCGGCGGTTGAACATGCTGAACAGGGACGCGGGCAACCGCCAGGCGGCCTCGTGCAAGCCGCGTTCTGAGGCCTGGCGCGTCGCGGCGACCACGTTGACGCGCTCCCGGTCATACCATCCGAGGGCATCCTCCACGCCGGCGAAACGCAGCGGCTGCGGCCCTTCTTCCGCCGCGTCCGGCGGAACCCGGTAGCGGTGCGGGGAGACGGCCTGCGCGGCGGCGTCGGCGGTGTGCACATACCAGTCGAGCAGGCGGCCGATCGCGGCGTCCCGGTCCGCCGCGGGCAGGTCCGCCATGGCCCGTTCGGTGGAATACACCCGAAGCAGGTCGTGGAACTTGTACCTGTCGGAACCGACCGATTCGAGCAGATGCGCGTCCACCAGGGTCTCAAGCGCGTCCTCGGCCAGGTAGTCGGCGACGCCGAACAGGGCGGCCGCCGCGGCCGATGAGATCGCCGGTCCCTTCCACACGCCGAGCAGGCAGAACGCGCGGGCCGCGCCGAGGCCGCCGGAATCGGCGCTGGCGGGCAGGCTGGTGAAGCTGACCTGGAAGCTGGCGCGGACCGCCAGGTCGCCGACCCTCAGCTCATCCAGCCGCCGGCGCTCGTCGCGGAGCCTGCCGGCCATCGCCCTTATGCTCCAGCCGCTGCGGGTGGCCAGCCGGGCCGCGCAGATCCTGATCGCCAGCGGCAGCCCGGCGCAGGCCTGCAGCAGTTCGGCGGTGGCCTCGGGTTCTGCCGCGGCGCGTTCCTCCCCGACCACCTTGGTGAACATCGCCAGTGCCTCGTGCTCATCGAGCACGTTCAGGTCGACCAGCTTGGTACTGGCCAGGTCCGGCATCCGGCTCCGGGTGGTAACCAGCACCGCGCACGACGCGCTGCCCGGCAGCAGCGGCCTGACCTGAGCGGCGTCGCGCGCGTTGTCGAGCACGACGAGCATCCGGCGCCTGGCCAGGATGGTCCGGTACCTGGCCGCACGCTCATCCTCGTCGAGTGGCACGTCCCCGCCGTCCATGCCGAGGTCGCGCAGGAACCTGGCCAGCACGTCCGCGGCCGACTGCGGGTTGGGGGTCGCGCCGAGCAGGTCCACGTACAGCTGGCCGTCGGGGAACCTGCGGCGGACACGGTGCGCCGCGTGCACCGCGAGGGATGTCTTGCCAAGCCCGCCGGAGCCGGCCACTACCGCGATCCGGACCGCGCCGGGGTCGGCGTTGGCGGCCGTGCCCGCCAGCATCTCGCCTAGCCGCTCGACCTGCTCCTCCCGGCCGGTGAAGTCGGCCACGTCGGCGGGCAGCTGCGCCGGGGTAGGTACCGAAGGGCGCCGGCCGGCCGCGCCCGCGGCGGCCCCGGGTCCTGGCGGCGCCTTCGCCCCTTCCTGGCCGCCGGATGAGGCCGGTTCCTGCGGCCGGGACCCCGCCACGATCGTGCCGCCCGAGATGCTGCCAGGGACGACCGTGCTGTCCTTGGCCAGCAGCTGGGCATGGAACTGGCGCAGCTCGGGACCGGGCTCGACGCCAAGCTCGTCGGCGATGGCGGCGCGCGCGTGACCGTAGACCTCCAGCGCTTCCGCATGCCGTCCCGCGCCGTCGAGGGCCCTCATCAGCAACAGCCACAGCGCCTCTCGCAGCGGGTTGTCGGCCAGCAGCCAGCGGAGCTCGGGGACGGCCTGGACGTGCCCGCCGCAGGCCAGCTCGGCGGTGATCCGGAGCTCGATGGCGTCCAGGCGCAGCGCGGCGAGCCTGTCCGCCTCGGCTTCGACCAGCGCGGTGGCGGGGACATCGGCCAGCGGCTTGCCGTGCCAGAGATCGAGCGCCTCGGTGAGTGCCCGCGCCGCGCCCTCCGCATCGCCGGCCGTGAACGTGCGCCGGCCGTCCCGCACCATGGCCTCGAACAGCTGGGCGTCGGTATCCGCCGGGGCGAGCCTGAGCTGGTAGCCGGGAGCCCGGGTGACCAGCAGGCCGCTGTCGGCATCACCGAGAAGCCGACGCAGCCGCAGCACGTAGATGCTGATCAGATTGGCCGCCGTGTCGGGCGGCGTGTCGCCCCACACCTCGCTGATCAGAAAGTCGGCGGGCACAACCTGCCCAGCATTGATCAGCAAGGCTGCCAGGACCGAACGCCATTTCGGCGCTCCGATTCCCTTCCAGCCTTCTCCGGCCCGGACCTCAAGGGGTCCGAGCAGCCGGAACTTCATCATTCCCAGGGATCACGCCTCCGGCAACGCAGGGCCGTCCGAAGATTTCACTTAATCACGACTTAATTAGGACGTAAACCGCCTCCATGAGTATGGCGGTATCGCCTCGGCAACGGAGCCCACGGGCGAAATGCTAGTCGCGCCGGACGGCAACGGGGGCGCCGTCCGACCCGGCGCCCTCTAAAAACGCCCGCTCGCCTAGCGGGGTGGGTGCGGCGGGAAGCGGTCCTGGCCCTTGGTGGGGGATGGAGGGGCCGGCCAGGCGGCCAGGACCGCCCGCAGCCGCTGGGGGCGGTCCTGGCCCGGGCTGGGAGGCCTGGGAGCGGCCATGTGGCCGGGACCGCCCGCAGCCGCCGGCCGACTTCCTGCGGGCGCCTCAGCTCTGGCCGTCGAAGAGGCTGGTCACGGAGCCGTCGCTGAACACCTCGTTGATCGCGCGGGCGAGCAGCGGCGCGATCGACAGCACGGTCAGCTTGTCGAACCGCTTCTCCCCCGGGACGGGCAACGTGTTGGTGATGATGATCTCGCTGATCCTCGAGTTCTTCAGGACGTCCACCGCCGCGCCGGATAGCACCCCGTGCGTGGCCGTGGCGATGACCCGGTCCGCGCCCTGCTCGAACAGGGCCTCCGCGGCCTTGGCGATCGTCGCCCCGGTGTCGATCATGTCGTCCACCAGGATGCAGGTGCGGCCCTCCACCTGGCCGACCACCTCGAACATCCTGACCTGGTTGGCCACGTCCGGGTCGCGCCGCTTGTGGATGATGGCCAGCGGGCAGCCGAGCCGGTCGGTCCACCGCTCGCAGACCCTGACCCGGCCCGCATCCGGCGCCACCACCGTGACCTGCCTGACGTCCAGCTTCTTCTCGATGTAGGTGGCCAGGATGGACAGCGCGAACAGATGGTCGACGGGTCCGTCGAAGAATCCCTGGATCTGGGCGGTGTGCAGGTCGACGGCCATCAGCCGGTCGGCACCCGCGGTGGCGAACAGGTCGGCCATCAGCCGCGCCGATATCGGCTCGCGGCCCCGGTTCTTCTTGTCCTGCCTTGCGTAGCCGAAGAACGGCGCGACGACCGTGATGCGCCTGGCCGAAGCCCTCTTGAGGGCATCGACCATGATCAGCTGCTCCATGATCCACTGGTTGATCGGCGAGGTGTGGCTCTGCAGCACGAACACGTCGCAGCCGCGGACCGAGTCAAGGTAGCGGACGAAGATCTCGCCGTTGGCGAAGTCGAAGAGCTTCGTCGGCGTGGCCTCGATGCCCAGGCAGGCGGCCACCTCCTCGGCCAGCTCGGGGAACGCCCGGCCGGAAACGAGGATCATCTTCTTGGAGTTCGGTGTCATCACTCCGCTCATGCGCCTCGCGCCGCCCTACCCTCGTCCGGTGCCCTACCCTCGTCCGGTGCCCTACCCTCGTCCGGTGCCCGACCCCCGTCTGGTCCCGGGACCTCGGGGCCGCCGGCCTGTTCCGGGGCCTCGGGGCCGCCGGCCTTCCTGGCGCGCGCGGCCGCCGCGGCGGCCGGCGAGTCGGGATGCCTCCGCTCGACCCAGCCCTCGGAGTTGTGCTGCTTGCCGCGGGCGATGCCAAGCGTCCCCGGGGGCACGTCCTGGGTTATCACCGACCCGGCCGCGGTGTAGGCGCCGTCCCCGAGCGTCACCGGCGCGACAAGAACCGTGTCGCTGCCGGTGAATACGTGGGCCCCCACCGTCGTGCGGTGCTTGGCGGTGCCGTCGTAGTTGGCGAAGATCGTGGCCGCGCCGATGTTGGCGCGCTCGCCGATGTCGGCGTCCCCGACGTAGGACAGGTGCGGCACCTTCGCTCCGGCTCCGACGGCGGAGTTCTTCAGCTCCACGTGGCAGCCGATGTGAGCTCCGACGCCGATCCGGGTACCGGGCCGCAGGTACGCGTAAGGCCCGACGTCGGCACCGGCCCCGATCTCGGCCGACACGCAGACCGCGTACCAGACCTTCGCGTCGGCCGCCACCGACGTGTCCCGCAGCGTGCAGTCAGGGCCGATCCGGGCACCGGGCCCGATCGCGGTGCTGCCCTCAAGATGGGTTCCGGGCAGGATCTCCGCGTCGACCGATAGCGTGACCCCGACGTCGATCCAGGTCGCGGCGGGGTCCACGATCGTTACCCCGGACCGCATCCAGTCATCGAGCAGCCGGCTGTTATAGCTGCGGCGGGCCTGCGCGAGCTGCACCCGGTCGTTCACGCCCTGGATCTCGGCCGGATCGACGGCCAGCACCGTGCCCGCCCGATGGCCGTCACCGCGCATGATCGCCACCACGTCGGTGAGGTATTCCTGGCCCTGCGCGTTGTCGCTGGCGACCCGCTTCACCGCGTCGGCGAGGAGGATCCCGTCGAAGGCGTAGCAGCCGGTGTTGATCTCGTCGATGGCCCGCTGCTCAGCGGTTGCGTCGGCTTCCTCCACGATCTCGGCCAGCGAGCCGTCGGCGTCCCTGACGATCCGCCCGTAGCCGTACGGGTCGGCGAGCCTGGCGGTGAGCACGGTTACCGCGTCGCCCGCGGCGGCGTGCTGCTGGACGAGAGCGTCCAGGGTCCGCCCCCGCAGCAGCGGCATGTCACCGTAGGTCACGACCACGATGCCCTGCTGGACGCCGAGCTCCTCGATGACCATGCGCACCGCGTTACCGGTGCCGGCCAGCCGTTCCTGCACCACCACGCACACGCCGGGTGCATGCCTTGCGGCCTCGGCGCCGACCTCGTCCCTGCCATGCCCGGCCACGACGACCAGGCGGTGCGGATCGAGTTCGCCGGCCGCCGCGAGCACGTGGCCGAGCATGCTGCGGCCGCACAGCGTGTGCAGCACCTTCGGGACTCGCGATTTCATCCGGGTGCCCTCGCCTGCGGCAAGGACGATGACGGCGACCGGGCGAGGTTTGCTCACGCGGCTGGTCTCCTCGGGTAGCGCACCGACATGCGGGTTTTCGGGACCTTCAAGGTCCGTCTTTGGGGTCCATCGCCCGTTGGGCCGGCGCTGTGGTCACTTCGGGTTCCGGGACGCGACGGGTATGTATTTACCCAGCCCTCATCCGCAGGATACCGTCCCGTTGCCAAGATCGGTTGGCAGGTTCGCGACCTTCGGACGGCCCGCACCCTGGCTTGCCTCCTAAGCCTAAGGCCAGCCAGCTCATGGCCGACCCTGACTTCCGCCGCTCGGCCATCTCACTGGGCCACCTCACGGTGCCTCCCCGCTGGGCCAGGTCACGGCGCCTTCTCGTTAGGCCGCGCTCCCGCGGCGGGCCGTGGCTCGGCCGCGGATCCCGCATCTCCGGTGCGCTGCACCGGGGCCGGGCGGGGAGAGACAAGCTCGGTCGGCTCGAAATCACCCTCCGCGCTCACCGCGGCCAGAACGGAGCCCAGCGGCTCAGCCGCAACGGCCCGCCGCCTGAGGCGGCCTGTCATCAGCGCGGCCACTGCGGCGATCGCGTTCACGGCGATCGCGAACGCGAAGGCCACCCCCAGGCCGTGGTGGAACGGGCTGGTGATCAGGTGCGGGAAGAACTGGCGTCCGATGACGTAGGCGGCGTGCCCGCCCGGCAGGTGTCCGAGGAGGGCCGGGCCGAGCAGTTGCTTCATCGGGTTGTAGCCGAGGAAGGCGGCGAACAGCACGCCGATGGGAGGCAGGTGGGAGAGCTGGTGTGCGGTTGCCGCCGGGATGCCCTGCGCGATCAGGCCGCCGGACATGGCTGACGGCAGCGAGCTGGACAATCCGGCCACCATCAGCGAGAAGAAGATCCCGATCGACAGCACGAAGGCGGTGTTCTGGAAGGTCGCGATCATGCCGCTGCCCACCCCGCGCTGGTTCGCGGGCAGGGAGTTCATCATCTCGGCCCGGTTCGGCGAGGCGAACAACCCGGAGCCGAGGCCGTTGAGGGCGATGATCAGCGCGAACACCCAGTAGGGGAAGTCGACGGGCAGGAAGAGCAGAAGGACGAAGCTCACCGCGGTCAGCAGCGCGCCGCCGGTGGTGAACCACTTGGCGCCGAACCGGTCGGAGAGCACCCCGGACAGCGGGGCCGTGGCGAGGAAGCCGATGGTCAGCGGGACCAGGTAGATGCCCGCCCACAGCGGGGTCTGGCTGAAGCTGTATCCGTGCAGCGGCAGCCAGATCCCCTGCAGCCAGATGATGAGCATGAACTGCATGCCGCCTCGGCCGAGCGACACAAGCAGGTTGGCGATGTTGCCCGCGGCGAACGCCCGGATGCGGAACAACGACAGCCGGAACAGCGGCTCGGCGACCTTGGTCTCCACGTAGGTGAAGACAACCAGCGCCGCGACCCCGCCGAAGATGGCGCCGAGCACCCACGGGTTGGTCCAGCCCATCGGGTGACCGCCGTACGGCAGCAGGCCGTAGGTGATGCCGACCAGGATCGCGATCAGGCCGGCGCCGAACAGGACGTTGCCCCACCAGTCCATCCGCGCCCGGCGCCTGGCGCCTTGGTCGCGCAGCATGAAATACGCCCACACGGTGCCGAACGCCCCGATGGGCGCCGAGACGAGGAAGACGTAGTGCCAGTTGATCGGGCCGAGCACGCCGCCGAGCAGCAGCCCGATGAACGAGCCGCCGATAGCCGCGATCGCGTTCATGCCAAGCGCGGTGCCGCGCTGGTTGGACGGGAAGGCGTCGGTGAGGATCGCGGCGGAGTTGGCGAACAGGAACGCGCCGCCGATGCCCTGCACGACCCGCCAGATGATCAGCCACAACGCCCCTTGGGTGCCGTGCTGCCAGGTGACGGTCAGAAAGATCGAGGCCACGCTGAAGATCGCGAACCCCATATTGTACATCCGCACCCGGCCGAACATGTCACCCAGCCGCCCGAACGACACCACCAGCACCGCGGACACGACCAGGAACCCCATGAACATCCACAGCAGGTAACTCGTGTTACCTGGGCTTAGCGGGTTGAGCCCGATGCCGCGGAAGATGTCGGGCAGCGCGATCAGCACGATGGACTGGTTGATGGTGACCATCAGCACGCCAAGCGTGGTGTTCGACAGCGCGATCCACTTGTAGTGCGGCCCTGGTTCGGCTTTCGCCTTCATGGCGCGATTCCCCATGGATAACTCCGGCAACAAGAAAGTTGCTTGATATCAACTAACTATAACCGATCAGCCGTAGCGTATTCCTACCCGCTGCATGCGGGGGCGCACCAAGACGGCGGTCCGCTCCCCCCGCGAACGGCGACGCACACGTCCCCGCCAGGGCGACACGCAGGTCCGCTCCGAGGTGGTTCCGGCCGATCTGCACCATATTGCTTCCAGATTGCTTCCTGGGAAGCTGCTCCCGGAGAAGGATTTGAACCTTCATTGACGGATCCAAAGTCCGCTGTCCTGCCGGGTTGGACGATCCGGGACGGTTCGAATCCTTACCTTACCGGCGCCTGCCCCCCGGATCGGCCTGAGTGGCGCGGAGACCCGATTCGCGCGCATGCGGGCATCGCAAATGGGTAGCCACCGCGGCAGACCAGGGAGGACCGGTAGCCGGCGATGCGTGACGAAAGAAACACCGAGCGTCTAGGTGTCTCGGATTATGATACACCGAGGCTGGTGCGGATCCGACATTCACGTGCTGATTCGCAGAAATTCACCTGGCCAGGCTTGCCTAACCTACGGTGTCGTAGGCTACGGTTACGTAAGCGTATAAACGCTCCTGTCCTCCTATTGTCCATCAAAGGAGCACTATGACCCTCTCTCCCGACACCGCCAAAGCGACCGACGCCACGACCGCCGCGACCACTGCGCGCCCGACCGCGCCCACGCTCGGCAGAGCCACCGGGGGAGCCAGCAGAAGCCAGCCGGGTCCGGCCCGCCCGGACTTCGACGACGAGCCTAACTCGATGTTCCAGCGTGTCCTCGTCGCCCTGTTCGTCGCCGTCCCGTTCGCCGCGCTGCTCGCGGCCATCCCGCTGCTGTGGGGCCGGGAACTGGGCTGGCACGATGTCATCATCGCGTTGGTCTTCTACTGGGGGTCCGGGCTCGGCGTGACGGTCGGCTACCACAGGTACTTCACCCACGGATCGTTCAAGGCGAAGACCGGTCTGCGGGTCGCGCTGGCGATCGCGGGCAGCCTGGCCATCGAGGGACCCGTCGTCACCTGGGTATCCGACCACCGCAGGCACCACAAGTACAGCGACAAGGAGGGCGACCCGCACTCGCCCTGGCGGTACGGCGAGGACTGGAAGGCGCTCACGAAGGGCCTGGTGTTCGCGCACATCGGCTGGCTGTTCGACCCCAACAAGACCTCGCAGGAGAAGTTCTCTCCCGACCTGCTCGCGGACCGCCGGATCCGGCGGGTCGACCGCTGGTTCCCCGGGCTCGTGGCGGCCTCGCTGCTGCTCCCGGCGCTCATCGGCGGGTTGTGGGGGATGTCCTTCCACGGCGCGATTACCGCCTTCTTCTGGGCCAGCCTGGTCCGCATCGCCCTGCTGCACCACGTCACCTGGTCGATCAACTCCATCTGCCACACCTTCGGCCGCGAGGAGTTCGAGGTCAGGGACAAGTCGCGGAACGTGGCCTGGCTGGCGATCGCGTCGTTCGGCGAATCCTGGCACAACCTGCATCACGCCGACCCCACCTGCGCGCGGCACGGAGCGCTCAAGGGCCAGCTCGACCCGAGCGCACGAGTGATCTGGGCGTTTGAGAAGCTGGGCTGGGCCTACGACGTGCGCTGGCCGGAGGAGACCAGGCTCAGCGCCAAGCGCCCCGCCACGGCCACGAGGAAACTCGGCTCGATGACGCGGCGCGCCGACCGCGTTCGTGGCGCTGTGCCCGCGGAGTCGCGATGATGAACCAGTGAGTGCCCAGCCGCAGAGCTCAGGCCGCAAGAGAATGACAGGCAAGGAACGGCGGCAGCAGCTACTCGAAATCGGCCGCAGGCTCTTCGCCGAGCGGGGCTTCGAGGGCACCTCGATCGAGGAGATCGCCGCACAGGCGGGCGTGTCCAAGCCGGTGGTGTACGAGCACTTCGGCGGCAAGGAAGGGCTCTACGCGGTGGTCGTCGACCGGGAGGTCGAGCGCCTGCTGACGATGGCGACCACCCTGCTGGGCGGCGACCACTCCAGGGAGAAGTTCGAGGCCGCCGCGGTGACCCTGCTGCGGTACATCGATGAGAACGCCGACGGCTTCCGCATCCTGGTCAGGGACTCCAACCCCGGTTCGAGCACGGGTACCTACGGCACGCTGCTCAGCGACATCGCCGGCCAGGTCGAGTACATCCTGGCCGACTTCCTCGCCTCCCGGGGCCACGATCCCAAGCTCGCGCCGCTGTACGCCCAGATGCTCGTGGGCATGGTCGCGTTCACCGGGCAGTGGTGGCTGGACGCCCGCAGGCCCAAGATCGAGGAGGTCGCCACCAACCTCATCGACCTAGCCTGGAACGGCCTCTCCCAGCTGGACGCCAACGCCAAGAAGACCACCCGGCGCTAATACCCCGCGGGATAACCCCCCGCGAGCGGGACCGGCGCCGGGGGCCAGCGTGACGGTGCCCGCGCCGCCGGGCGCGGACGGCAGGCCGAGTTCCGTCCAGGCGCGGAACCCGCCGATCACGTCCGTGGCGCGGTGCAGGCCGAGGTCCTGCAGCGCCGCCGCGGCCAGGCTGGAGGTGTAACCCTCCTGGCAGATCACGATGATCCGGTGGTCGTAGCCGGTCACCCAGGGCAGCCGGGCGTCGCAGCTGGGATCGAGGCGCCATTCCAGGTGGTTGCGCTCCACCACGGCCGAGCCGGGAACCTCGCCGTCGACGGCCCGCAGGGAGGCGGGCCTGATGTCGATGAGCATCCCGCCCTCGGACCATTCGCGGAAGGCTTCCGGTGGCGTCAGCCGCAGCAGCCGGGCGCGCGCGGCGGCGAGCATCTCCTCGATCGTGCGCGCGCCCAGCGGCCTGGCCGTCACCACGCGGCGGCGCCTTCGGTTTCCCTCAGCACGAGCCCGCCGGGCGTGAGGTCGTAGCGGGTCATCTGCGGCAGCGGCGGCGAGTAGGCGTGCATGCTCACCGCGACCGCCGAGGTGGCGGAGTTGCGTACGTCGTGAATGTAGCGGGGGCCGAACGCGCGTGACTCACCCGCCTCGACCCGCTTCCCGAGTACCTGCCCGGTGGTCACGCCGCCGACCACCCGGCGCTCCGTCAGCGATCCCCAGACGACCTCGAACGCGCCCGCCGACCCGCCATGATCGTGAAAGCCGGTGGCCTGGCCGGGCAGCCAGCTGATCACCCACACCTCATAGCTGTCGTCCAGATGGATCCGCTCGTACCAGCGGCCTTCGGGATTGAGCCTGACCCGCGTGAGCCATTCCGATGGGCTGGCTGCGAGCCGTCGCACCACGTCGGCCAGCTGTCGCGCGCCGAGTAGCCGACCAGCGGTCATGCTGGCTGGTGGTAGTGGCCGGGTCATCGCGCTCATTTCGCAGATCTCTCCTCACATGAACAGGGCTGGCCGCGGGTAGCCAGTGAAACCGGATAACTAAATGGACCAGCCGGACCGGGTGGACCAGTCTGGCCGGACGGTAGAGCGAACCAGGCCGATCAGGGCGAACCGGGCGTACACCAAGGCACGTAGCGCACCAGCGGAGACGCGCCGGCCATAACGCACTCGCGATGTCCGGTCGGCGGCTCGGCTTGGACGTCTTCCCGCCCGCTCTGACGGCAGGGCCCAAACGAGCTAGGCCCAAAAGAGGTAGGCACTGACGAGGTAGGCACGCCACGGCGCATGCCGTGATCCTGCCAGAGTTTTCCTATTAAATCAATTGGAAAACATGGATTAAGCGTGGCTCGGTGGGCGGCGGTAACACCCGGTGGGCGACGGCGAACACCCGGCGGAACGGGAAGACGGTACCGAACGAGCTCGGCGGATACGCCTCGCGGACCCGCTCGCCGTACTCGGCGAGGAAGTCAGCGGCCCGGTCCTCGTCGAGCGCCGCGAGCACCGGCCGCAGCCCGGTGCCCTTGTACCACTCGAGCACCGGATCCTCGCCGTGCAGGATGTGCACGTACGTCGTCTCCCAGGCGTCGACCTCGCAGCCAGCGCCGGACAGCAGCTCCGCGTAGTCGGCGGGGTCGGCCGTCTGCCGGTTGAGCTCCACGTCCCGCAGCAGCGGGCGCCACCTGGCCGATGCCACCATCTCGCGCAGGATTGCGTGCGATGGCTGATCGAAGTTGCCGGGGACGGCGAACGCCAGCCAGCCGTCGTCTGCCAGCCAGTCCGCCCAGCGGACCAGCAGCTCGCGATGGCCGGGCACCCACTGCAGCACCGCGTTGGAGACGATCACGTCGGGCAGGCTCTGCGGCTCCCAGTGCCGCACGTCGTCGGGCTCGAAGGACAGCCCGGGCGCGTGGCTGGTCATGGTCGTCCCCGGCGCCGGGGATGCCTGCGATCGGCGGGCATGCTCCGGCACCAGCCGCTGCGCGGCCTCGATCATCTGCGGCGAGCTGTCGATGCCGCACACCGCCGCGGACGGCCAGCGTTCGGCGAGCAGCGCCGTCAGGTTCCCGGGACCGCAGCCCATGTCGACCACGTATTCGGGCAGCTCGGATCCGACCCTGGCGAGCAGGTCGAAGAACGGCCTGGCGCGCTCGCCCCCAAAGCGCAGATAAAGGGTCGCGTCCCACATGGCGGCTAAGCCTTCTCTCCTTCGCGTCTCCCGGGAGACAGATACCACCGATCCCCTTCTACAGCCACCGAACTCTTGACGTCAAGAGATACCCTGTAGTAATGGGCCAGCGCGGCGGTACCGGCACCGAGGCGGACCCTCTCCCCGAACATCGTGAGGCGGACGCCGGCACCGGAGACCCCCAGGTGCCTACGCTACGTGACGAGGTGGATGACCTGGTCGCCGCCTGGCGAGCGCAGCGGCCTGATCTGGACGTCGAGCCGTTGCAGGTGCTCAGCCGGATCTCCCGGCTGGCCAGGCACCTGGACATCGCCAGGCGCGGCGCATTCGCCAGCCATGAGCTCGAGTCGTGGGAATTCGACGTGCTCTCCGCGTTGCGCAGGCAGGGTCCGCCGTTCCAGCTCACCCCCGGTGCGCTGCTGCGCGCGACGCTCGTTACCTCGGGCACGATGACCAACAGGATCGACCGGCTGGCCGCCGCGGGCCTGGTGCGGCGTGAGGCGGACCCGAGCGACAGGCGAGGCGTGCTCGTCACGCTGACCGGCCTGGGCAGGGAGCGGGTAGACGCGGCCCTGGCCGACCTGCTGCACAGCGAGCGGATGCTGCTTGCCGGGCTGGGTCGCCGGGAACGCCGGCAGCTGGCGGACCTGATGCGCACCCTGCTTGCCCCGTTCGACAACGGCGAGTGAGCCCGGCCTCAGGCCTCAGGCCTCAGGCGTCCAGCGCGGCCGCGACGGTCAGCCAGCGGTCCTCGAGGTCGGACTTCTCCGCCTGGACCACCCGGAGCTCGGCGCCGAGCGAGGTGAGCCTGGCGTAGTCGCTGGCGTTCGCGGCCAGTTCGGCGGTCAGCTCGTCCTCCCTGGCCGACAGCCGGTCAAGCTGGCGCTCGAGCCGCTGCAGTTCCTTTCGCGCGGTCCGCAGTGTTTTCTCCCGGGGGCCGACCCCCCGGGGACCCCCCGCTTGGGGGGACTGCCCGTCCCCCCAAACCCCCCTGGCCCCCACACGGGGGGACTGCGCGTCCCCCCGTTCCCCCCTGGCCCCCGCTTGGGGGGACCGTCCGTCCCCCCGTTCGCCCCGGATCCGGTCCAGGTATTCGTCTACGCCGCCGGGCAGGAAGGACAGCTCGCCGTCGCCGAGCAGCGCCACCACGTGCTCGGTCACCCGCTCGAGAAAGTACCTGTCGTGGCTGACCACGACCAGCGTGCCCGGCCAGCCGTCGAGCAGGTCCTCGAGCTCGGTGAGCGTCTCGATGTCCAGGTCGTTGGTCGGCTCGTCGAGCAGCAGCACGTTCGGCTCGGCCATCAGCAGCCTGAGCAGCTGTACCCGGCGCCGCTCGCCGCCGGACAGGTCACCGATCCTGGTCCGCTGCCGCACCGGCGGGAAGCCCAGCCGTTCGAGCAGCTGTCCCGCCGACAGCTCCCGGTCGCCGACCTGGATGCGCAGGCGTATCTCCTCGACGGCATCGCGGACCCGCAGGTCCGGATCCAGCTCGGTGAGCTCCTGTGAGAGGTGGGCGAGCCGCACCGTCTGGCCGCGCACGACCGTTCCCTCGGCGTGCAGCCCCCCGGTCAGGTCGCCGGCCAGCAGGCGGAGCAGCGAGGTCTTGCCGCTGCCGTTGACGCCCACGATCCCGACCCGGTCCCCAGGGCCGAGCCGCCAGGTCACGTGCTCGAGTAGCGGGGAGGTGCCCGCGGTCAGCGAGACGTCCTCCAGCTCGATGACCGTCTTGCCGAGCCTGGCGGTCGCCATCCGGGTCAGCTCCACGGTGTCCCGCGGCGGGGGCTCCGAGGCGATCAGCGCGGTCGCCGCCTCTACCCGGAACTTGGCCTTGGTGGACCTCGCCCTGGCGCCGCGATGCAGCCAGGCGAGCTCCTTGCGGGCCAGGTTGCGGCGGCGGCGTTCGGCGACTTCCTCGCTGCGCTCCCGTTCGGCCTGGGCGAGCACGTAGGCCGAGTAGCCGCCCTCGGCCGAATGCACCTCGCCGCGCTCCACCTCCCAGGTTCGCTCGCACACCGTGTCGAGCAGCCAGCGGTCGTGGCTCACCACGACGACCGCGCGGCCGCGGTCGCGCAGGTACCCGCCGAGCCAGTCGATCGCCTCGATGTCCAGGTGGTTCGTCGGCTCGTCGAGCAGCAGCACGTCACGCTCGGCAACCAGCAGGGCAGCGAGCGCCGTCCGGCGCCTTTCGCCGCCGGACAGCCGGCCGACCTGGGCGTCCAGGCTGACCCCGGGCAGCAGCGCGGCCATGACCGCGCGCGCCGTCGGATCGGCCTCCCACGGCGCTGGCCCGACCGATTCCGGGCCGACCGAGGCCGGAGCGCCGAACACGATCGCCCCGACCGTCCCGGTCAGCTGGTCGCCCTGCGGAAGGTAGCCGATCCGCAGGCCGGCCGCCATGGCCACCCGGCCGGTATCCGGCTCGATCCGCCCTGCGAGCAGCCCGAGCAGCGTGGATTTGCCGGCGCCGTTGCGGCCCACGACGCCTATCCGGTCCGTGGCCGACACCCCGAGCGAGACGCCGTCAAGCAGCTGCTGGTGCGCGTACGCCTTCGCGGCCTTCTCCAGGCTGATCAGGTTCGCGCCTGCGGTGCCCGGGCTCACCTCGCGGTCTTGGGGTCTTTGGGGGTCCTCAGGTCCGGGAGGATGACGGTACCCGGCACCGGTCCGGTTACCCTGGCCACCGAGCGGCACACGCCCGCGCCGGACAGGGACACCGCGAGGTCGAGCGCACGGTCCGCGTTCGACGCCAGGAATGCGCAGGTCGGCCCGGAGCCCGCCACCAGCGCGCCGAGCGCGCCGAGCTCGAGTCCCGCCGCCAGCGTCTTGCGCAGCGCGGGGAACAGCGCGACCGCGGCAGGCTGCAGGTCGTTGCTGACCGCGCGGCCCACCCTGGTTGGATCACCCGAGCGCAACGCGGTCATCAGCGCGGCGTCCAGGTTCGGCTCTGCTATCTCCCGGGGGCCGACCCCCCGGGGACCCCCCGCGCGGGGGGACTGCCCGTCCCCCCGCTCCCCCCTGGCCCCCTTGGCGGCGGCGCGCAGCCGGTCCAGCGCCGCGTAGACCTCGGGGGTGGACAGCTGGCCGTCGGCGAAGGCAAGCACCCAGTGGTACGGCGTGGCCGGAGCCAGCGCCGGCGTCAGCCGCTCGCCCCGGCCGCGGCCCACCGCCGTCCCGCCGAGCAGGGCGAAGGCCACGTCGCTGCCCACCTTGGCCGCGACCGTGACGAGTTGCCGCTGGGTCAGGCCGCTGCGCCAGAGCTCGTTGCAGGCCACCAGGGCGCCGGCCGCGTCGGCGCTGCCGCCGGCCAGCCCGGCGGCCACCGGAATCCGCTTGGCGATCGTGACGTGCACCCCCGCGGCGCGGACCGCGCCGCCCACCGCGGCGCGCAGCGCGGTCACCGCCCGCAGCGCCAGGTTGTCCTGGTCGGCGGGCACCCGGTCCGCGCCCTCGCCGGTGACCGTCACCCCGTCCTGCCCGGCGGACTCGGCCGTGACCTCGTCGAACAGCGAGACGGCATGGAACACGGTCACCAGGCCGTGATAGCCGTCGGCACGCCGCGGGCCCACCGCGAGCTGGAGGTTGAGTTTGGCGGGTACCCGCGCAGTAACACCAGGCACGATGGTCAAATCGTACGCTCTGCTGGCACGTGCACGTGCACCGCGGCCAGACGGGCGAACTGCGCGACGCCGAGCGATTCGCCGCGCGCACCGGGATCGATCCCGGCCGCGCGGAGCAGCCGTTCGGCCTGCGCCGCCGAACCGGCCCAGCCGGCCAGCGCCGCGCGCAGCGTCTTGCGCCGCTGGCCGAAGGCCGCGTCGACCACCGCGAACACCTGCTCCCGGCTCGCCGTGGTCGGCGGCGGATCGTGCCTGGTGAACGCGACCAGCCGGGAATCGACGTTCGGCACCGGCCAGAACACGCTGCGCGGCACCGTCCCCGCCAACCGCGCCGCCGCGTACCAGGCCAGCTTGACCGAGGGCACGCCGTACACCCGCGATCCGGGCGGCGCGCACATCCGTTCCGCCACCTCGGCCTGCACCATCACCAGCCCGCGCCGCAGCGAGCCGACCGCGGCCAGCAGGTGCAGCACCACAGGCACGGCCACGTTGTAGGGCAGGTTCGCGACAAGCACGGTGGGCCCCGCACCAGACGGCACGGCCAGCTCCGGCCCGCCGACGGCGAGCGCGTCCGCGGTGAGCACGCTCGGGCCGGCCAGTTCCGGCCCGCCGACGGCGAGCGCGTCCGCGGTGAGCACGGTCAGCCGGTCCGCCCGCGTCGGCGCCCTGGCGGCAACCGTCTCCGGCAGCGCGCCGGCCAGCACCGGGTCGATCTCGACCGCGACCACCCGGGCCGGATCGGCCTCGAGCAGGGCGAGGGTGAGCGAGCCGAGGCCGGGCCCCACCTCGAGCACCACGTCGTCCGGGCCAACCGCCGCCAGCGAGGCGATCTTCCGCACCGTCCCCGCCTCGATGACGAAGTTCTGGCCGCGCCGCTTAGACGGCCGCACCCCCAGCCGCCCGGCAAGCGCCCTGACATCTCCAGGCCCCAGCAGCCTCACGTCCACCACGTCAGCCACCCCCACGGCCGGGACGTTGTGGCTTGGACCCGGTTATAACCGACACGTTGTCACAACGTTCCGACGGAAACAGCGAGCGCACGGGCCGGAAAAACGGACATAGAGGCTGGGAAGGCGGAAAAACGGCACCGGAGAGCGCGGTGGCGGGAGCACGGGCGGAGGGAACGGCGGCCGGAACGGCGGGAGCACGGGCGGAGGGAACGGCGGCCGGAACGGCGGGAGCACGGGCGGAGGGAACGGCGGCCGGAACGGCGGGAGCACGGGC
>Ga0209693_10000294_pt1 | contig 19818 bp, 13 predicted proteins | sample HubBroMetageWRM3_FD_188345 | JGI IMG/M metagenome (GOLD analysis project Ga0209693, IMG submission 188345) | Warmed soil microbial communities from the Hubbard Brook experimental Forest, New Hampshire - Hubbard Brook CCASE Soil Metagenome WRM 3... | ecosystem: Environmental > Terrestrial > Soil... | reverse complement strand
GCCTGGGTCGTCTGGCTGTTCATCCACATCGGCTTCCTGACCGGCTTCCGCAACCGCCTCGGCGCGCTGGTGAGCTGGTGGCCCGCCTTTGTCCGTGACCTGCGCCGGGAACGGACGTACACCACCGAGGAGGTGGGACTGGTACACAGTGCCTACGACGTGCTGCCTCCCTCTATCGCTGGCACGGCACTCCCTAGTGGTACGACCGGTGCAGAGCTCCCCGGTACAGCCACTGAGCCGTCGGGCCGAACGGGATAAGTCCGGGCGAGATGAGCGACTTTGAGCTGAGCGCGGGCGAGTTCCGGGCCCTTTACGATCGCGTCAAACACATGTCCCTGCAGGGACCAGCTGACCGGCGGGGGGCGCTGAACAACATCTCATCTTCGCAGGTGGTGGCGGCGGCCAGTGGTGTCTGGCGTGGCCGCGCGGTGTCGCTGGGGGCGCCGATGGAGAGCGAGGTGGCGCTCGACAACCCCGATCCGGTCGTCCATCAGATGACTCACACCGGAATCAGTTCGGGTCCCGCTTCCGGGCTGTCATTCGCCATGGACCGGGTGACCCTGAACATCCACGGCAACGCCGATAGCCATATCGACGCCCTGTGCCACGTGATCTTCGACGGGATCCTCTACAACGGCCTGCGCCCAGGCGCCGTCACGGCGGCGGGGACAACTGAGCTCTCCATAGAGGTAGCCGGAAGCGGGATCGTCGGCCGCGGCGTGCTGCTCGACATTCCGCGGGTGCGGGGGGTGCCGTGGCTGGAGCCGGGTGATCACGTGACCGCCGATGACCTGATCGCAGCCGAGGCAGCGCAGGAGGTCCGCATCGAGCAGGGCGATCTGCTCTTCGTCCGGGTCGGTCACCGCAGCCGACGCCGAGCGCTCGGGCCGTGGGATGCCGCGAATGCGCGCGCCGGGTTGCATCCGGCGGCCGTGGAACTCCTCGCGGAACGGCGGATCGCGGCCCTTGGCAGCGATGGCAACAACGACACGGCGCCGAGTGCGGCCGAGGATGTCGACTTCCCGGTGCACGTGCTCGCCCTCAATGCGATGGGCCTGCACCTCATGGACTGGTTGCAATTCGACGACCTCGTCGCGGTGTGCGAGGAGCTGAACCGCTGGTCGTTCCTCTGCGTCGTCGCGCCTCTCCGGCTCCGCGCCGCAACCGGCTCGCCGGTCAACCCGATCGCCATTTTCTAAACCGGCAGGCCGGCTACCTGGCCTGGGAAGGAGCACGACATGGACGGACAGTACGACGTGATCATCATCGGGACCGGGGCGGGCGGCGGGACGCTGGCCCGGCACCTGGCTCCCTCGGGCAAGCGGATCCTGCTGCTGGAGCGCGGCGACTGGCTGGCTCGCGAGCCGGAGAACTGGTCCACCGTGGACGTGTTCGTCGACGGCCGTTACGTGTCTCCGGACAGCTGGTATGACCCGAAGGCCAAGTCGTTCTTCCAGCCGCAGGTGCATTACTTCGTCGGCGGCGCCACCAAGCTGTACGGGGCGGCGCTGTACCGGATGCGCGCCGAGGACTTCGGCGAGCTGCGCCACCATGACGGCCTGTCGCCGGCCTGGCCCATCTCCTACCAGGACATGGAGCCGTACTACACCGCAGCCGAGACGATGTACGAGGTACACGGCGCGCACGGCGAGGATCCGACCGAGCCGCCGGCCAGCGCGCCCTACCCGTACCCGGCGGTCGCCCACGAGCCGCGGATCCAGCAGCTCTCTGACGACCTGGCCGCGGAAGGCTTTCACCCGTTCCACGCGCCGTGCGGCATCAGGGTCAACGAGGCGGACCTGCCGTACAGCATCTGCGTGAAGTGCGGGTCCTGCGACGGCTTCCCGTGCCCGCTGCACGCCAAATCCGACGCCGAGGTGTCCGGCGTCCGCCCCGCCCTGGAGCACGCCAACGTCACTCTGGTCCGGAACGCGCGGGTGGTGAAGCTGGAGACCAACCCAGAAGGCACCGCGGTCACCCAGGTGGTGGTCGAGCACGACGGCGAAACCGAGCGATACCAGGGCGACATCGTGGTCGTCTCCTGCGGCGCGGCCAACTCCGCCAAGCTGCTGCTGGCCTCCGCCAGCGACAAGCACCCCAAGGGGCTGGCCAACAGCTCCGATCAGGTCGGCCGCAACTTCATGTACCACGACAGCCAGGCCGTGCTCGCGCTGTCCAAGGAACCAAACCCGACCGTGTTCCAGAAGACCCTGGCCTTCAATGACTTCTACTTCCACGGCCCGGACTTCGACTACCCGATGGGCAACATCCAGATGATCGGCAAGTCCCAGGCGGCGATGTTCCGCGGCGAAAAACCCCTGGAGACCAAGTTCGCGCCGAACTGGGCGCTGCGCGACGTCGCCGCGCACGCCGTGGACTTCTGGCTGTCCACCGAGGACCTGCCGCAGCCCGACAACCGGGTCACCCTCGGCCCGGACGGCGGCGTCCACCTGGCGTACACGCCGAGTAACCCCACCGCCGCCAAGCAACTGTTCGGACAGCTCCACTCGATGCTCGGCTCGCTCCGCATGCAAGAAGGCCACCTGGCTCACCGGTTCGCGTACCTCAAGACCGACATCCCGGTCGCCGGCTGCGCCCACCAGGCCGGAACCGTCCGGTTCGGCTCGGACCCGGCCACCTCGGTGCTCAATTCCGATTGCCGGGCCCACGAACTCGACAACCTCTACGTCGTCGACACCAGCTTCTTCCCCAGCATCAGCGCGGTCAACCCGGCCCTCACCGCGATGGCCAACGCCGTCCGGGTCGGCGACCACCTGCTCCAACGGCTCGGCTGAGCAGGGGACGTTGCAGATCTGACGTCATATGGCCAGCACCCGCTACGCCCGCCTGTTCTGGCACGCCTTACTTTCGGAGCAGAAGGCACCGGCCCTAAAGAAGGGGAGGCCGGGTCAGGATGACAGACATCGATCCTCAGGCCGACCTCGAGATCCGCTTCACCGGCGAGCACGTGACGGTGAAGGTACCGCTGGCGGGGCCGGTGACCGGCGAGTGGCTGGAGGATTATCAGGAGCTTGCGCTAGCTGCGGAGGTGCGGGCACAAGCCGAGACACGTGACGGCCGGGCCTGGATTATCGTGACCATGCCAGCCAGCAGTGACCAAGGGAAGCTAGCGGCGACGTTGGACGCTGCCCGGATCCTGATCGCCGACGCCGACGCTGCTGAGCGTCCGCCCGCCACGGCGAAGGCGGAGGCCAGTGTCCGCGATTGGTGGGCTCGCAGGCGAGAAACCGCTCCACGCAGGCCCGCGCCTGAAGTCGAGACCGCGGGGGTGGTACGGGCCGAGAAACGCTGGCCGATGGCCTGCACGCTGATCGTGGCGATGGCCGTGCCGCTGCTGCTCCCGGCCAGGTTCAGCCTGGGTCCGTCATGGGCGGTCCCGGTGGTGGAGGCACTGCTGCTGGTGGCCATCATCGCCATTGACGGGGATCGCATCGACCGCCGGTCAGCCGTCGGCCGGGCGCTGTCCCTAGGGCTTGTAGCGGTACTGGCCGCCGATGCGGCCGGGGTCACCGGCCGGCTGATCGTGGATCTTGTTGAGGGAGGACCGGAGACAAACTCGGCGACGGATCTTCTCAAGACCGGCTTCCTGGTCTGGTTTTATACGATCATTGCCTTTTCCTTCCTCTACTGGATACTTGACGGAGGTGGTCCCGAATCGCGTTTCCTGGCTCCGCCGGAATTCCCAGACCTCGCCTTCCCCGAGCAGCTCAACCCGGCGGTAGCTCCGCCTGGTTGGAGCCCTGGATTCTTCGACTACCTCTACGTCGGCTTTACCGACGCCACCGCGTTCAGCCCTACCGATGTGATGCCGCTCGCCCGCTGGGGCAAACTGATCATGACTGTGCAGGCGGTCTGCTCCCTCATGATCCTGGGCCTGGTGATTGCGCGGGCGGTCAATATCTTTAAATAGCCGTCCGTCTCCGCCCGGGCCGGACTCGCACCGGCAGGCCACGGGCTGAGGCACCTGCCTCGGGCCATCTCTAAGATGCCCAGAAAAGGTGGACAAGTGGATAACAGCGCTCTTCCCAGCCCGCTTCGCCATTTCCTCGCGCAGCTGGATGAGCTGCGTTCCGTCGGCGTCCCCGATATGGACAAGGTGGGACGGCTCCTGGTGGAGCTGGCCGCCGACGAGGACTATCTCGGTCCGCTGATCGCAGAGATCCCCTCCGAGGAACCCGGGGGGAAGTGGCTGGTCAAGCCTGAACGGGGTCCCCGCCTGATACTGTTCCACCGGCCGGAGGGGGTAATGGCTTACACCCACTCCCACCATTGCTGGGTCGGGATCGCTCCGGTCCGGGGCGTAGAGACTCATCAGCGGTGGGACGCAGTCCGCCATGAGGACGGCCGGGCCGAGCTGCGTCTTGAAGATGACCATGCCATGACCCGCGGTGACGTCGCGACACTGATCCCGCCCGGCGACATCCACAATCATGGCCACGTCCGCGGCACGGGTCCCAGCCCCTACTCACTCATCCTCCTGGGTGACAACATGTACCTCTTCGAACGGAACGAGTACGACCCCCAGCAGGGGACATGGCGGAAGCTTGCACCCGGTGATCCAGGCCGGTCGCACCGCTGATCGATCGGCAGCGCCGTCGTCGGTGCAGGACGTCAACTACACGGTGGCCGCCGCCGACTTCGGCGCCGTTATCTGTCATATCACCCGCAGGAGAGGATGCCGCCAGGGCGACGGTCTGCCTAGGTTAAGGACAGGCCCGCGAGATTTCCGCGTCGCGGCAGCTCAGCTCAGGCCGACGAATGGAATGATGATGACAGCCCCGGTCCAGCCTCGCGACGAAGGTGCCCCCGGTGGGGCAGATCTCGCCGACAGCCAGGCGGGGGGCGACGCTCCCCCCAGCGGGCACGAGCAAGTCGGCAAGCCGCGTCGGCGGCGTATCCGCAGAAGTGTCGTGGCCGTGCTGGTCGCGGTTTCCTGCCTGCTGGTGCTGCTGTCCACCACGGTGGTATGGGCGCACCGGACCCTGCTGGACACCGGCACGTTCGTCGGCACGGTCGGGCCCGTCTTCCAGGATCCAGCAGTAGCCTCCGCCGTGGCGGCGCGCGCCACCGACGAGCTATTCACCGAGCTCAATCTGCAGGCCCGGCTGCGGGATGCCCTGCCGCCCAAGGCCAGTTTCGCGGCCGTCCCGATCACCAACGCCACCAAGAGCTACGTGGCCGGCGAGCTGACCAAAGTACTAGCCTCCCCCCAGTTCCAGGCCATCTGGACCGCCACGCTGACCGCCACGCACCGACAGCTGGTGGCGGTGCTGCGCGGCGAGAAGACGCCGGTTCTGTCCACCTCGGACGGCTACATCGTCCTGAACACCGTTCCCCTGATCAACCAGGCCCTGGGGAAAGTGTCGGGCCTGGCCTCTGACCTGGCGGGCAAGCCCGTGACCTTGCCCACCATCACCAGCGCCGACCCGCCCCAGCAGGCGGTGAACAAGCTGTCCCACGCCCTGGGCGTGCCGCTGCCCAGCAACTTCGGCGAGATCACCCTGGTCCGGTCCAGCGACCTGGCCACCGTCCGGCAAGGGGTCAAGGCCTTCGACGGGCTGACCCTTATCCTGCCCTTGGTCACGATCGTCTTGATCGCCCTCAGCTTGTGGCTGTCGGTGAATCGCCGCAGGACCGTGCTTCAGCTGGCGGTGGGCGTATCCCTGCTGATGATCATCGAGAGGCGCAGCGTCATCCACGAGCAAAGCACGCTGGCCAACGCTGCTCACAATCCCCAGGTCGCGTTGAGTGTCCTGGGTGACCTGCTGCACGGCTTCTTCGTCCTCACCGCCTGGGTCCTGGCCGTGGCCCTGGTCGTCCTGGTCATCACCGTGCTGTGCGGACCCTACCGGTGGGCCGTGGCCATGCGCTCCTGGGTGAAGCGGACCGCACACAGCATCGCCGCAGCGAGGAGCGGCGGCCGCCACGGTCAGGTGGTCACCTGGATGGCTTCGCATGCGGCCGGCCTCCAGCTAGCAGGCGCCGTCGTCGCCGGGATCCTGCTCTGGATCGTGACCGTGTCGTGGATCAGCTTCCTCATCATCGCCGTGCTGCTCGCCGCCTACGAGATCTACCTCCAGCGGATCAAGCCTCCCCCGCCCGAGGAAGCATCCCCCGCCTCTGATCCCGTCGAGTCTTCCTGAGTGCGAGCGCAGCCACAGCTAGCGCCGACGCTCGCGTCTCATGTCCCGACGGCGCACGCCGGCGACCGAGACTGGTGAGAGCGGGCGTCCGAGCGGATCGATAAACAGCACACACGGCCCAGCGGTCGCCGGAAGGGCGCCTTGGAGGGTCTTGATGTGGTACTGCAAACCGTCCTCGGTCACGGCCGGATCGGAAATGACCACTACGGCCTCTTCCGGGGCATCTTCTCCGGGCTCGCCCCAGGCCAGCACGGCGTTGGGTGGGTCGACGGCGAAGCTGTCGTCACCTTCGGACCACCACTGAAGGAATCGGTGAGTGGTGATGTGTCCGACGATGCGCTCTGGGCGGTCGGAGAAGTAGATGGTGTGCGGGGTAAGACCGAGCAGGGTCATGGTCCCGTTGTCACTCCGGATTCCGCTGGCAGTTTGGACGAACATGTCCTCGACGGTGGCGGTTGGAGCATCAGGCATTGGCTTTCCCTTCAGATCGGCTTCCGGGACGGGCTGCCGGGTTAGATTTCGGTGATGGCTTCGGCCCTGCCGTCTTTCACGGCGGCCTGGAGCGCGGCGTAGTCGAGTTCGTTCTGGTCGGCGTAGGTTTCGGCGAAGTCGGCGATGGCCTGGTCGAACTTGTCCGACCCGCCGAGGTAGGCGGCGAGGGCGATGCGGTCGCCGGAGCGGGCGTGCGCCCGGGCCAGGGTCCACCCGCACAGCCGGGCGTAGGCCGTCATGCCGGGCGGGAGCATCAGCTCGATCGGCACCGAGAACTTCCAGTCCTTCAGCTGGCGGACGTAGAAGTCGCGGTCGATCCCGTCCGGGCCGGGGACGCGGGTCCAGCCGAGGAAGATGTCGCTTTGGGCCTGTTGCAGGTGCTGCCCGGCGACGACACGCTCGCCCTGGTTGGCGTACCGGCTGCGCCCGGCATATTCCGCCAGGACGGAGACCTGGGCTTCCTTGGCCTGCAGGAACAGCGGTTCGACCCCGTCGGCGGCGTCCATCAGCAGGACCCAGGCGCGGGTGCCGACGCTGCCGACCCCGACGACCTTGCGGGCCACCTGGACCAGGGTGAACTGCTCGAGCAGGTGCCGCCGGTCGGACTGCAAGGTGCGCCGGTACTTGCCCAGCACGGTCCGGATCAGGTCGTAGATCGCGTCGGCCTGCACATCGCTGAAGACCTCCTCGACCGGGACGATCGTCGGCGGGTCGCTGATCATCTGCCGCCGGCCGTCGACCACGGTGGTGAGCTTGCCCAGCGCTTTGGTGCTGTCGGCGGTGTGGGCCTTGGCCAGCAGCTTCTCGAACTCCCTGAGCCTTTTCGCCTTGACCTGGGACCGGAACTCGGCCATCGCCGGCTCGATGTCCAGGTGCGCGTACCACACGTCCAGGAACGGCTGCCCGGCGAACCCGCCCATCGCGGTGCGGTAACCCTCGGCCGCCGCCAGGGCGATCTTGCGCCGGGCCTTGGCGGGGAACCCGTTGTCCCGCCCGGCCACGGCCAGGCTCGCGGCCAGCCGCTTGACGTCCCACTCGAACGGCCCGGGCAAGGTCTCGTCGAAGTCGTTGACGTCGAAGACCAGCCGCCGCTCCGGCGAGGCGAACGCGCCGAAATTCGACAGATGGGCGTCCCCGCACAGCTGCACCCGCAGCCCCGAGGAGGGCGTGCCGGCCAGGTCGGCCGCCATCGGCAGCGCCGCCCCCCGGTAGAACGTGAACGCCGACACCAGCATCCGGCCATGCCGGACTGGCACCAGTTCCGGTACCCGGGACTCCGCCTGGCCCAGCAGCAGCCCGACCGGATCCCGCCCCCGGCCCGGGCTGAACTCGCCATGCGATTCCAGCGGGGCCACCGCCCTGGCCTCCTTGCCACGGGCCACTCGCTCCGCGCGGCTCAGATGCTCCACCGCCGGCGCCCGCGCCGGCCTGCGAGCAGAAGCCTCCGTACTCGGCGCAGTTGATTTCCTGGCCGCTACGCCACTTGATTTCCTGGCCGCTGCACGGTCAGCCGCTACAGTCATGGCAATTCCCTCCGGTTGTCGCAGCGCGTGACACCGTCGGCGAGTGCTCGCCGCGGATAGCTCCGCCCCTGTGCTTATGCCGGGCAGGTCGTCAACCCGGATTCGCAAGGACGCCTTCCTGACCATCGCTGCGCTGTCCCTGCGACCGAATCTGCGCCGGGCAGAGGCGGCCGGCATCATCCTTTGAGGGTGATCCCGCAGACCGATCCCGCCGCCGAGAGGTCATCTTTCCCGTGCGGGACGGTTTCAGAGCAGGCGCAGTTCCACGGCGCGCTGAATCGCCACCGCGCGTGAGGACGCTCCGAGTTTCTGGTAGATCGACCGCAGGTGGGTCTTCACCGTGTTGACGGAGATGTAAAGAGTGGCGGCCATCTGTACGTAGCTGGTGGTCGGCAGCAGTTTCAGGACCCGAAGCTCGGCATCGGTCAGCGGTGCGATGAGAATGCGACCGGGTCGTTCGGGCTGCGTGGCGCGGACTTGCAGGGCCGCGCCGGTGATCCGTTCCAGGAACGGGTCGGGCAGCGCGTCGGCCGAATGCTCGACCAGGTAGCGGGTCACCTGGGGCACGGTTGTCACGACGGTATTGAGGAAGCCGTCGCGACGTGCTGCCTGGAGGACACCGCTCATGATGCCGGCCGCCTTGGGGTCGCCGCGCTCGATTGCGGCGGCGGCCAGGAGTACCTGGCGGACAAGCGCGGCTCGCGGCGTCAGATCCCCTAGCGAGGAGATGTCCAGGTGTTCGGTGGCGGCGTGGTGATCGCCGACGGCGAGCGCGACCCTGGCCAGCAGCAGGCTGCGCCGGGTGGCGGGAAGCCCGCTGGCCAGTCCGGCGGCCGAGCACAGGTCGCCGAGCGACAAGCGCAGCAGCGCCTCGAGCTCGTCGGCTCGCGCCAGCAGCACGGACTTCGTCCCGGCCAGGACCAGGCGTGCCGTGTTAACTGTGGCCAGCGCATCGTGGATGTGCCCACGGGCAGCCCAGATCCCGGCCCGGTCGAGCAGCGCGAGGAACTCAAAGACGGGCCGAAACCGCTCAGATATCGACAGCGCACGCTCGGCAAGCCGCTCCGCCGTGTCGAAATCCCGCTGCTCCAGCGCGACACCCGCTAGAACGCGCAGGTAATCCACTGCGAACGGATGCTGCTCGAATCCCAGCCGCCTTGCGTCGGCATCGGCTGCCCTGGCGGCCTCGGCAGCCTCGGCCAGGCGGCCCGCCTCGAACCACGCGAGCGCCTGCGCGCCCCGCACATCCACGAGCCTGGCCGGCTCGGCGACCGACGGCATCGCCTGCGCCGCGGCCGCCTCGCGGTCGACCGCCGCGAAGTCCTCCAGCCAGGTGTAAGCACGCAGTAGCAGCAGCGGCACCCCGAAACCCCACTCATCCCCAGACAGGGTTCGCTCTTCGATGGCCCGCGCCGCCAGGCCATAGCGCACCGCCTCGGCCGCCTCACCGGACAGCGCGCAGCGCAACGATCGCAACACTGCCAGCCGGGACGCCAGCCGCGAGTCCGGCGGGATCGCCGGCTGGGAGCGTTCCAGCAGGTCCAGGTACTGACCGCCGCGAACCGAGTCCCCCCATAGCAACAGGTCGGCCGCCAGGCCCAGCAGCCGCTCCGGGACGCCGGTCAGCAGCGACGGGTCGACCCTGCTGAGGTCCAGCGCCGCCGGAGCCGCGGGATCATGAAACAAGTCGGCCGCCACCCGCTCCTGCAGCAAGCCCAGTGCTCGGTCGGCCTGCCCGGCCGCGAGGAAATAGCGGGTCGCTCCGCGCGTGTCGCCCGTGGACTCCAGCCACTCCGCGGCCCGGAGCTGCAGCGCGAGCTCCCGCCCGCGGTCCATGGCACGCAGCTGCACGCGCAGCACCTCGCGCACCAGATGGTGATACCGGTAACTCCTCCGGTCATCATCGAGCGCCACGATGAACAAATTGGCCGCCTCGATCATGCGCAGCAGCGCCGCCGCGTCCGCCCTGCCGGTCACCGCTGCGCACGCATCAGCGGTCAGCTCGTCCAGGACAGAAGTCTCTAGCATGAAACCCGCCACCTCAGGCGGCTGCTGCTCCAGGACCTCACCGATGAAGTACTCCGCGAGCGCATGACCGCGGACATCCAGCGCCCGCGCGATCTGCGCCGGCTCCGTGGCGGCCCGCAGCGTCAGCGCGGCCATCTGCAGCGCCGCGACCCACCCTTCACTTCGTCCATGCAACAGCGCGAGCTGGGCGGGGGCGACCCGCACACCGAAATTCTCGAGCAGGGCGCCGCTCTCGGACAACGAGAGATACAGGTCACTGTCACGAAGCTCGCACAGCTCGCCGGACAACCGTAGCCGGTGCAGCCGCACCGGCGGATCGGCACGGCCGGCCAGCACCAGCTGCGCTTTCCTGGCCGGCCAGCGCTCCACCAGGTCGGTCATGCTCCGGCCAGCGGCAGCCGCCGCGTGGAAATCATCGACCACGATCACCGACCCGGGCGGCAGCCTCGCGGCATCGTTCGCGATCGAAGCAGTCACGTCAGCGGACATCACGCCGTCCATCGCGAGCAGCTCAGCAGCATCGGCACCGAACCCCGGCGCCATAGCCCGGGGAGCCTGGATGAACCCCGTCCAGAAACGGACCGGGTCCGCGTCGGCCTCATCGCACGAAAGCCAGGACGTCGCTCCGCGATCTCGCGTAGCCGCCCAGCTCGACAACAGCACGCTCTTGCCGGCACCAGCCGATCCCACCACTACCGTCAGACGCTGGCTGGCTCCCGCCTCCAGCCGCCCCACCAACCCCGGCCTGGCCAGCAGCGTGGCGGGCAGCGTCGTCGGGCGGAACTTGGTCACCGCGAACCGCGGGGTGTGCGGGGCGGCCCGCTCCGCCAGCGCGCGGGGCGCCCCGCCGTCCCCCGCCGTCCCGCCCATGGCCGACGCCGAAACTACCGGGGCGAATATCCCGGCATCCACGCTCTCAGGGCTCTGGCCTGGATCACGGTCATGACGCAATCCTGACCCCGTAGGGACAGCTCCCGGAAGGTCGGCCGATCGGCCACCGGATGGCGGATGCCGGTCCTCGCGGCTCACTCATACCCCAAGCCAGTTAGTGCACGCGTGAAGCCGCCGAGGTCTGGAGCAGCAGGACAAGCCCCCATTCTCGCAATGTGATACGCGGTAAGGCAAGCCCTCCCCTGGGGCAAATAAGCCGATTCGGCGCAAATATGCCGGTTCGCGCACGCCGACCCGACCCCGGACCCGAGATCCCTCCCCTTCCGGCTAGGACCCTCGGCCTGGACGCCAGCCAACTTCCGCCCCAGGTGCACTAGTCCGCTTACCGGCGCTCGCCGGGCCCTTGGCACCCTGCCTGGCGCAAGGCCACCCCTGTAGGTGATGCCCAATCCGGAACCTGGGCGGAGGCTGCTCGTGCACGTACAAATTCCTGGTAAGGGAGGCCCCTGTGACGTTGACAGCAACTATGGGACATGTCGGCGGAACACACGGGGAGTATGAGGACGGCGATCACGATCTGATGATCTTCGCGTGAGTGGTCACCCTCAAAAGACGAGGACGTAGCGCCGCCAAAAATGGATACTCGGACCACCCATGATTAGGAGCAGGCTGCGAGGCGCCAAACTAGTGCCATCACGAACATACGAGATCACTTTCGTCGGCCAGGCAGGTAAGGTCCTGCAGGCAGAATTCGACGACTGCGAGATCAGCGTCGGCCCGAGCACGACTACGCTTCAGCTCCAGCTCGCGGATCAGGGCGCCCTGCACGGACTACTGCAGCGGATCGCCAGCTTCGGCCTTGAACTGATCGGCGTAAGCGTCGTGCCGCCCGCTGACGTCCGCGATGAGGTGTCTGGCGGCCGGCATCTCGATTCCAGGTCAAGAGAACGAAATGATGATGGCCGAGGTATCCCTGGATGAACTAGGACCCGTTGACTACGTGTTGGGCTTAACCAGGTAGGAGGCGGGCATGGCGACCGGTGATCAGCCCGGGGACGGCTGGACGGTGGTTCTCCGCCGCCAGCATGGCACGGCGACCGATGCTGGCTGACCGGAGATGAACGCCGCGTTCTTCGCACTCGCGTTCCTCTCGGCGCTGAACCCGAAGCTGCTGGCCCTGGATCTGCTGCTCATCGAGAACCGGCGGCCGCGGGCAATGTTCTTGTGCCTGCTGCTCGGCGGCATGACCGTGGCCCTGACGGTCGGCCTGCTGGACGTGCTCGTCTTCCACGCCGATGCCATCAAGCACCAGGCCACGGTCGGCGCGGGCGTCGACCTGGCCGTCGGCCTGCTGCTGCTCGCCGCCGGCGCGCTGCTCGCCACGGGCCGCGTGCACAGCCGGCGCAAGGTGCCAGTCCCGGCCGGGGGCGGCCCGCCGGCGACCAAGGAGGAGGAGGAGGAGGAGGAGAAGAAGAAGAAGAAGGACGGCTGGGCGCAGCGGGTGCTTAGTGAGCCCCGGCTCGGGCTCGCCATGCTCGTCGGCGCGGTGATCGGCATCCCGGGCGCCAGCTATCTCGCCGCGCTGCATGATCTGGTCACCGGGAAGTCCTCGACTTTGATCCAGGTCATCGCCGTCGTCATCTTCGTCGTCATCGACTTCTTGCTGATCATCATCCCGTTCGCGTTCCTGGAGCTCAGGCCTGAGGCCACCAAGGCCCGGCTCAGGCGCACCCAGGACTGGCTGCTGAGCCACGCATTGCAGCTCATGGCGGCCATCGCCCTGCTCCTGGGCGCCTACCTGGCCATCAGCGGCCTGGTCCGGCTGAGCTGACTGCCAGCCGGGCCGCCCGGCAACACCCAAGGCTGCAAGCTGGCGGGAATCACCCTCAGAAAGGTATGACGCACCCAGGCGGGCTCCAACAGGATCGGGCATATGCCGCCAGGCAGTCCCGGCGAAGGCTCCGGTGCGCCTGGCGGCCGGACGCAAGGGCTGGGCCCTGCGCCGACGTGTGATCCCAAATGCCAGCGACCGTTAGGTCGGTGGCCGGGAGGGAGCCGGGAGGTCCCGATGGCGACCCATGTGGCCCTGAAGGTGGCGACCCGCGACAGAAGGCTGGCGGTGTCCGCTGACATTCCGATCGTGGCGGCTAAGATCACCGCGCCGGGTGTACCGGACTGGGCGCTGAGGCGGCCGCGGATCACCAAGCTAATCGCCGAGGGCAGGCGGTGGTGCCCACTGACTTTCGTCACCGCCCCCGCGGGCTCGGGCAAGACGATGGCCCTGTCGCTGTGGGCGGCGGCCGAACCCGGGACGTTTGCCTGGGTCACGGTTGATCAGTTCGACAACCGGCCCGGGGTCTTCTGGGCCTACGTCGTCGCGGCGCTGCGCCAGTCCGGCGTTGCCCTCCCGGGGGTGGTACCGTCCGGGCGGGGGTGGAACGCCGGGCACGGCTTCGTGCTGCGGCTGGCGGCGGCACTGGCTGCCCAGGACCCGCCGGTGACGCTGGTCCTGGATGACCTGCACCTGCTGACCGATCCCGCGGTGCTAAACGGGCTTGACTACGTCGTGCGGAACACAGGACCGGGCCTGCGCCTGCTGGTTGCCGCACGGATGCATCCGCTGCTGCCGCTGCACCGCCACCGGCTGGCCGGCGAGCTGACCGAGATCCGGGCCAGCGACCTCGCCTTCACCGTCACCGAAGCCGGGGAGCTCATAGCCCGGCACGGCGCCACGCTGACCGCGGGCACGCTGGAATGCCTCATCCGGCGCACCGAGGGCTGGGCAGCCGGCCTGCGCCTGGCCGCGATCTCGATGAGCACCCATCCCGACCCCGGCCAATTCGTCACCGAGCTGGTCACCGACGACAGCACCCTGACCCGCTACCTGGCGGAGGAGATCCTCAACCCCCAACCGCCTGAGGTCCGCGACGTTGTGCTGAGCACCAGTATCCTGCAGCGCGTCAGCGCCGAGGCCGCCAGCGAACTGACCGGCAATGACCAGGCCGGGAGGATCCTGGCGGCCTTGGCGCGCGCGAACGCGTTCATCCAGGCGACCGGGTCCGGATGGTACCGCTACCATCCGTTGTTCGCCGAGATGCTGCGCCTCAAGCTCGAGCGCGAGCATCCGGACCGGGTGGCCTGTTTGCACCGGCGAGCTGCCCGGTGGTACGAGCGGAACGGCCAGCTCACCGACGCGGTACGCCACGCCGCCCAAGCCGACGACTGGCAGCTCGCCTCTAGCATGGTCATCGACGGACTGGCGATCAGTGAGATCATCCAGCCGCGGGGCAGCCCGTCCCTGGTCGGCGAGTTCGGGGGCATGCCGCCCGGCCAAACCTGGACCGGACCTCAGCCGCATCTGGTCTGCGCCGCCGTGGCGTTGTCCGCTGGCCGACATAAATCCAGCACGGCCGCGCTGGATGTCGCTGATGGCATCCTCGCGCGTCTTCCCGCCGATCAGGAGGTCACGTCCCGCCTGACCGCTGCGATTATCCGCCTTACCCTTTCACTTCGCAGCGCGGACCTGGCGGCGGCCACGGCGGCCGTTGCCCGCGCCGAGGCGCTGGCCACCAAGGTTCCCGGCGACAAGCTCGCCCGTCATCCAGACATCAGGGCACGCGTGCTGTCCGGCCGCGGCGCTGTCGAGCTCTGGTCAGGCCATCTCGACCAAGCGGCCGATGTCCTCGAATCGGGGATGGCCACCATCGCTTCGGGCGGGGCGAACGAATCAGCGGACTGCCTGGGGCCCCTCGCGCTGACCGAGGCTTTGCGTGGCCGACTGCGCCGCGCGGCCATAGTGGCCGACCAGGCGACCGCGACCCTGACGGCCGACCAGAAGCGGTCGCCCGACCTGTACTCTAGCCCCGCGGCACTTGTCGCCCTGGCCTGGGTGCACCTAGAACATTTTGAGCTGCGCGAGGCGCATAGTCGGCTCACGCAAGCCGACACCGCCCTTGGTCTGAGCCCGGACAAGCTGATCGCGGCGGCAGCCCGGCTGGCAACGGCCTACGCTGCCTTGGCCACGGGACGCACTACTGCGGTCGTCCAGAGCGTAGCCAGGGCTCGATCCGGGTGGGCCGTTCCGGCCTGGCTCGATCAAAAGCTGAGCCTGGTCCAGTCGCGAGCGTACGCGACCGTCGGCGACATCCCCGCAGCACTCGCCGCGGCCGAACGTGCCTCCAGCGAGATCTCGCTGGAGGCCACGCTCACCCGGGCACACGCGTGGGCAACCGCCGGAGACACGCTGAACGCACGGCGTGTGCTCGCACCCGCGCTGGCGGCCCTTAGCGGGGAGCCAGACCGAATACACCTCCAGGCTTGGGTCCTTGACGCCCGGCTCAGCTACACCAGCGGTGACCGCTCGCGAGGCCGCCGATCACTGGCTGCCGCGCTGCATCTGGCCGAACCTGAGCAGCTCAGGCTGCCGTTCGTCCTGGAGCGCAGCTGGATCGGAACGGTGCTGCGGCGCGAACCTGAACTCGCCCGTGCCCACAGGAGCCTGCTCGCACCGACCCTGCGCCACGATCAGCTCCGTGTCCCAGAGCAAGCCGCGAGCCTGTCGGCTGAGCCGCTCAGCGAACGCGAGCGGGAGGTACTACGACATGTGTCACGAATGCTGACCACCCTTGAGGTCGCCAGCGAGATGAACATATCCGCCAACACCGTCAAGACGCACGTCCAACACATATGCCGCAAGCTAGCAACCACTCGCCGAGGCGAGGCAGTCCGCCGAGCCCGCCAGCTTGACCTGATCTGATGTCGCTTAGCTTGCGCCAATCACATCCACGTCTGGCACTAGCTCAGCAAGGAACAAAGAATGAGATCCAGCACGCCCTACGGAGGCGTTTTTCGAAGCGTGAGTCTGGATTCCCTTACCCGACTGAGGCGGCGCCCTTCTGTTGCTCAGACTCGATGAGCAGCGAGACGGCTTCGATCAGGGCCAGGTGGGTGAATGCCTGCGGGAAGTTCCCGAGATGCTCGCCTGTTGTGGCGTCGATTTCCTCGGCGTACAGCTGCAGCGGGCCGGCGAACGACAGCAGCTTCTGGCACAGGGCGCGCGCACGGTCGGTTTCGCCGATCATGGCCAGCGTGGTCACCAGCCAGAACGAGCAGATGGTGAAGGTGCCCTCCTCGCCGGAGAACCCGGTGTCGGTTCCCTCCACCTTGTAGCGCAGGACCAGGCCGTCCTGCGTCAGCTCATCGGCGATGGCCAGCACGGTGGCCTGGACACGCTTGTCGTCGGGGGGCAGGAATCCCATGATGGGCAGCAGCAGCAGCGAGGCGTCCAGGTCGTCGGTCTCGTAGTGCTGCCGGAAGACACCCCGGTCGGAAACGCCCTTGTCCAGTACCTCGGCCTTGATCTCATCGGCACCTGCCCGCCAGCGCTGGGCGCGTTCGTCTTCGCCTCGTTCCTCGGCGAGATCGGCGCCGCGCGCGGCCGCCACCCAGCACATCACCTTGGATGCCGTGAAGTCTTTCGGGTCGCCGCGGACCTCCCAGATGCCCTGGTCGGGCTCGCGCCAGTGCTGGAGGGCGTCGTCCACGAATCCGGCGACCGCTTCCCAGACCGGCGTGACGATCTGCGAGGCTCCCTGGTGGAACTGGACATCGAGAGCGTCGATTATCATTCCCCAGACGTCGTGCTGCTGCTGATTCCAGGCCCCGTTGCCGACCCGGACCGGGCGCGCCCCGCGCCACCCGGACAAGTGGTCCAGGGTCCGCTCGGTCAGGTCGCGTTCCCCGCCGATGCCGTACATGATCTGCAGCTCGGGTCGGCGGCTGAGGTCACCGCCGGTGACCGCGTCGATGACGAAGCCCCAGTACTCGATCGCCTCCCAGTCGAAGCCCAGCCGGTACAGCGAGCGGAGCATGAATGCCGAGTCCCTGATCCAGGTGAACCGGTAGTCCCAGTTGCGGGCCCCTCCTGGTGTTTCCGGCAGTGAGGTGGTCGACGCGGCCATGATGGCGCCGGTCGGGGCGTAGCTGAGCCCCTTCAGCGTCAGGGCGCTCCGATCGAGGTAGGGCTTCCACGGATGGTCGGGGATCTTGGCTGAGCTCAGCCAGTCGCGCCAGAAATCGACCGTGGTGTTCAGCATGGCGAACGCCTCGTCCTGATCAGCTGGGACCTTGGCGTCTGCCCAGGACAGGGCGACGAAGGCCGACTGGCCCTGGGCCAGCGTCGTACGGCCGTAACTGCGAGCACCGAGCACGCCGAGCGGGATGCTGCCCGCTAGCGCAAGCCGCACATCCCCCTCCTTAGGGGCGATCGTCATCGCGTCGTAGCCGTCGCCTTGGTAACTCCACGTGCCGCCGGCGGTCCCGTAGTCGAACTGCGGGCCGCAGTTCACCATGACCTCGACCCGGCCGCTGATGCATGTCGCGATCCGGAGGAGTACGCCGGCCGCGCCGAAACCGGTCGGAGCCCGGTGATAATCGGGCCGTCGTCGCTGGTTCTCCAGCGGACCGATGGCCAGCAGGTCATGAACGGTCATCCATCCCGTCGGGGTCTGCCAGGTCGTTTCCAGCACCATCGTCCCCGGCACATACCGCCGGTGCTGCGGCACACGGGTCTCGGTGGGACCGAACCGGAACAAGCCGGCGGCCCGGTCAAGCAGCGCTCCGAACACGCTCGGGGAATCCGGGCGCGGCAGGCACAGCCATTCCACCGAGCCGTCCGGCGCCACCAGGCAGCTCTGCTCGCAGTTTGACAGGAACCCGTAATCGGCAATCGGCGGGAACAGGCTCACTGATGCTGAACTGTGATCGGACACGGCAGAACCTCCAGACTCTGGCAGATGACGCGATCATAAGAACCGTTTTGCGCACTGCCATCCCCCCGGACGGATGAGCCTGGCGACGGACCTGCTACATCCGGAACGAGATTTGGGGTAGTCCAAGTCCAGGTAGGGATCGTCGCCGGCGCGCCGTCATCCGGACTGGGCGGCCGCCGAGGCCGTGGCGGCATCGCTGGCCGACGGCGTTCCCTGGGCAGACGCCGGGGTTGGCGCCGGGGTTGGCGCGAGCCGCGCGGAGAGTACGTACGCCACCACGACCGCCACGATGACGAGCGGCATTACTTGCAGGCCGTCCGACGACAGGAGCAGGGTGGCCAGTAGGACGGAGGTCAGCGGGAGCCTGAGCATGACCACGGTCATCGCGCCGATGCCCATGGCGACGCCGTAGACAAGCGGCAACCCGGGCAGGTGCGACAGCGCCACGCCGCCCACCGCCCCGAGGAACATGGCTGGGAACGTAGGACCGCCGCGGAAGCTGCTCAGCGAAACGCCGTAGGCGAGGCCCTTGCAGGCGATGAGCAGTAGCAGCGCGGCCACGGTATAGCTGGCGCTGTGGCTGATGAACGAGGGCAGCGCGGATTGCCCGGAGAACAGCACCTCGGAGGAGCCTTTTCCGGTTCCGGCGGCGAACGCGATCGCCAGGCCCGCGATGGCCAGACCGACCACCGGCGTGGCCAGCAGCAGCCGCCGCTCGACGTGGGGCCGCAGGAACAGGCCGAGCCATCGGATCCCAGAGCCGAGCAGGACGGCCATCACTCCGATCGCCAGCGCCCACCCGAATTCAGCGCCGGTTGGCGACCCGACGTGAGGAAGACCGGGAATCGCCAGCGAGAACGTGCCGAGCCCGGTCCAAGCGTCAAGCCCGATGAAGACCAGCGAGCCGATGCCCGCCGCCAGCAGGCCAGGCACCAACACAAGCTCCAGCATGGCGCCGGCCAGCCCAGAGGCCTCCATCAGCAGGAACGCCGCGAGCAGCGGCGAGCCGAACAGCGCGCTGATCGCGGCGAAACTCCCGGCCGCGGCCACCACGGTGGTGGTCCTAGGCGGAGCGTCCCGCTTGACGAGGCGGACCGCGATGACGCCGAGCCCGCCGCCGATGGCAATCAACGGTGCCTCGGGCCCGAGCACCACGCCCAGGCACAAGGTGGCAAAGGCCGCGAGGACGATGCCGGGAAGCTCGATCCCGGTCGGCGGGCTGCCGCCCGCCTTGAACCCGTCGGCTGGGGAATGGCCGCCCGTGCCGGGCAGGTACCGCAGCGTCAGGCTCACCAGCACCCCGGCCAGCAGCAGCGGCAAAATCGGCCACCACAGGGGTTCGGCGTGGAAGCCGAGCCCCTTGGGCAAGCTGGTGAAGATCCAGCCCTGCAGCTTGCTGACCAGCGCGAGGAAGAAGTAGGCCGCGGCCGAGACGGGGACGCCGATGATCGCGGCCAGGACCAGCAAGACCAGGTAATTCTTGGACCGCAGCATCGCCAGCGGATCGGGAGGTGTCGTCATCAGCGTCCTCCTAAGCCAAGGCCTCACGGCCCACGCGGAAAGCAGGCCAGTTGCGCGAGCGGTCCGTTACCGCCCGGCCTTCCCTCGGTCAATCTTTATCCGGTCGCAGCCGCCACCGCCCCACCTGCGCAGGGTGATTACTCAGGCCCCAATCCAGCCGTGCCAGGCGCTGGCAGCGTCCTGCGCAGGGATTCCGAAGCTGACGGCGACGGCGCGGCGGCGGGACTCTGAGTGACCTGGCTCACCAGCCGGTCAGGGTGAGATCGAAGCTGTACCGCGAAGCGCGGTACAGGTGGTGGCCGAGTTCCACCGCGCGCCCGTCGTCGTCAAAGACCGAACGTTCCATGGTCAGCAGCGGCGCCCCCCTGCGCTCACCGAGCGCGCGGGCCTCGGCCGCGGTCGCGGTCCGCGCCCCGATGGCCTGCTTGG
>Ga0209693_10000293_pt1 | contig 19851 bp, 21 predicted proteins | sample HubBroMetageWRM3_FD_188345 | JGI IMG/M metagenome (GOLD analysis project Ga0209693, IMG submission 188345) | Warmed soil microbial communities from the Hubbard Brook experimental Forest, New Hampshire - Hubbard Brook CCASE Soil Metagenome WRM 3... | ecosystem: Environmental > Terrestrial > Soil... | reverse complement strand
CAGCCCCCCGCATCCCAGGTCTTCGGTAGGGGTCGCCCTGAAGGGCCAGGCAGATGCCCCCTTTTCAATACCGGCAAAGAAAGTTCTCGACGACCGTCTCACCGCCGCGTCAGCGGTGTTCGAGCCACGAGCATTGGGACAGAGTTGGGACGCCTGAGGATCGTCACACGACCCCCGCAAATGACGAGGCCCGCCTGGACGTACGCACAGAGCGGTTTTTCCCTGGTGGAGCTAAGGGGACTCGAACCCCTGACCCCCACACTGCCAGTGTGGTGCGCTACCAGCTGCGCCATAGCCCCATGAAGTGATGCCCACCGAAGCTACACCACTGTCAACAAGCGTTCAAAGTCGCTGCTCAGGGCCCCTTACGAAATGACCTCGTTGACCACTTCCCGGGCGGTCTTTTGAACTTCGGCCAGGTGCTCCGGTCCTTTGAAGGACTCGGCGTAGATCTTGTAGACGTCCTCGGTTCCCGACGGTCGCGCGGCAAACCACGCGTTGGCGGTGGTCACTTTCAGTCCGCCCAGAGGGGCGCCGTTGCCGGGTGCGGCGGTGAGTTTCGCGGTGATCGGCTCACCCGCCAACTCGGTGGCAGTCACCTGCTCGGGCGATAGCTTGGCCAGCCGGGCTTTCTGCTCACGATCGGCGGGCGCGTCGACGCGGGCATAGAACGGGGTGCCGTATTCACCGGTCAGCTCCTGATACCGCTGCGACGGCGTGGCCCCGGTGACGGCCAGGATCTCGGAGGCCAGCAGCGCCAGGATGATGCCGTCCTTGTCGGTCGTCCACACCGACCCGTCATACCGTAGGAACGACGCCCCCGCCGACTCCTCACCGCCGAAGCCGATGGTGCCGCCGATCAGGCCGTCGACGAACCACTTGAACCCGACCGGCACTTCGACGAGCTTGCGGTCGATGCCAGCGACCACCCGGTCGATGATCGACGAACTGACCGCGGTCTTTCCGACCGCGATGCCGGCCGGCCAGGACGGCCGATGGGTGTAGAGGTAGTCGATGGCCGCGGCCAGATAATGGTTCGGATTCATCAGCCCTGCGTCGGGGGTGACGATGCCGTGCCGATCGGAATCGGCGTCGTTTCCGGTGGCGATCTGGAAGTGGTCCGGGTTGCCGAACATCGTTCGGATGAGCCCAGCCATCGCGTCCGGGGAGCTGCAGTCCATCCGGATTTTGCCGTCGTGGTCGAGCGTCATGAACCGCCATGTCGCATCGACCAGCGGATTGACCACGGTCAACTCCAGCTTGTGCCGCTGCGCAATCTCGGCCCAATAGTCCACGCTGGCCCCACCCAGCGGATCGGCACCGATCCGCACTCCGGCCTCGCGGATCGCAGCGATATCGACGATATTCGGCAGGTCGTCGACGTAGGTGCCCATATAGTCGTAGCGCTGTACCGTCCGCAGCGCCCGGGCCAGTGACGTCCGCTTTACCGCCGAACCTCCGCCGCGCAGAATCTCGTTGGCGCGCTTGGCGATTACGTTGGTCGCGTCGGTGTCGGCCGGGCCGCCGTTGGGTGGGTTGTACTTGAAGCCGCCGTCGGGTGGCGGGTTGTGCGACGGGGTCACGACGATCCCGTCGGCCAGCGCTTCGGTCCTGCCGCGGTTGTAGTTGAGGATGGCCAGACTGACCGCCGGCGTCGGCGTGTACCGGTCAGCCGCGTCAATCATCGCGACCACGTCGTTGGCGGCGAGCACCTCCAGCGCCGACACCCATGCCGGCTCGGAGAGGCCATGCGTATCACGGCCGATGAATAGCGGCCCGGTGGTGCCGTGCGCCGCGCGGTACTCGACGATGGCCTGGGTGATCGCCAGGATGTGGGCTTCGTTGAATGCGCCGCCCAGCGCCGAGCCGCGGTGACCCGACGTACCGAACGCCACCTGCTGAGCGACGTCGTCGGGGTCGGGCTCAATCGAGTAATACGACGTAACCAGGTGGGGCAGGTCGACAAGATCTTCGGGCTGGGCCGGCTGACCGGCACGCGGGTTGGCCATGGCTACCAATTCTGCCCGTACCCCGAGGCACCCCGCCTCCTAAACTTCTCAGGTACTTCTCGGGTTTACCCACTTGTAAGTCCCCCCCTACGCTGCTAGACGCATCACTCGCACACCGAAGGGAATTGACCGTGGCAGACCACGACTATCGCGAGTTGGCCGCGGTTTTCGTCGGCGGAGCGTTCGGCGCCCTGGCCCGTGCGGCGCTGAACACCCTCGCCATCCGCGATCCGGAGCACTGGCCATGGTCGACATTTACCGTCAACATCGTCGGCGCCTTCCTAGTAGGTTATTTCACCACCCGATTGCTGGAGCGGCTGCCACTGTCGAGTTACCGGCGCCCCCTGCTCGGCACCGGATTGTGCGGCGGGCTAACGACTTTCTCGACGATGCAAGTCGAGACGCTGCGGATGATCGAGCATGGCCATTGGGTCAAGGCCGCGATATACACCCCCAGCAGCATCGTGCTGGGATTGCTGGCCGCACACCTGGCCACCGTTTTGGTTCGTCGGGTAAGGGTCCGCCCATGACAGCCGAGCCGGCCACGACGACGGCACTGGTATGGGTCGGCGTCGTCCTCCTCGGCGGCATCGGATCAGTCCTGCGTTTCCTGCTGGACCGCGCGGTGGCCCGGCGGGCGGCGCGGCCGTTCCCATTCGGCACTCTGACGGTGAACATCAGCGGTGCCGCGTTGCTGGGGTTCCTCGGCGGCCTGGCGCTGAGCAAGGATGCGGCCCTGCTGGCCGGCACCGCGTTTGTGGGCGCTTACACCACCTTTTCCACCTGGATGCTGGAAACCCAGCGGCTCGCCGAGGAGCGCCAGATGTGGGCGGCGCTCGCCAATATCGTCGTCAGCGTCGTGCTTGGTCTGGCTGCGGCGTTTCTCGGACTATGGGTTGCGGAGCAGCTATGAACCAGCCGTGCTTGAAGTTGACCGCGTACTTCGCTGAGCGCCAACGCGCAGTCGGCGACGACGGGCGGTTTCTGGCGGACGCGATGCTGGATTTGTTCGGCACCAGCAACGTCGCGACCAGCGTAATGCTGCGCGGTATCACCAGTTTCGGCCCCAGCCACGAGCTGCGCAGCGACGCGTCGCTGAGCCTGTCCGAGGATCCAGCGGTGACGATCGCCGCGGTCGACATCGAGCCGAAGGTCCGCTCCCTGGTCGACGACGTGACCGCGATGACCGGCCGCGGACTGGTGACTCTGGAGCGGGCACGGTTGGTGACCCGGCAACTGGGGACCAACGTGTTGCGCGACCTGGGAGACGAGAACGGGGCCCACAACGGCGACGCCGCCAAACTCACCGTTTACGTGGGCCGTCAGGAGCGTGTCGCCGGAAGACCGGCGCACTACGCGATATGTGACCTGCTGTATGGGCACGGATTCGCCGGTGCCATAGTGCTTCTCGGCGTCGACGGCACCGCGCACGGTGAGCGCCGCCGAGCCCGCTTTTTCGGTCGCAACGTCAATGTGCCAATGATGATCATCGCCATCGGCTCGACCGCACAGGTTTCCTCGGCCGCAACGGAACTCGCCGCTGCGGTCCCCAACCCATTGCTGACCGTCGAACGGGTGCGACTGTGCAAACGCGACGGTGAGCTGTTCGCACGCCCTCAACAGCTGCCGGCCACCGACGATCAAGGACGCACCCTATGGCAAAAGCTGATGGTGTACACCGCCGAAACCACCAGACACGACGGGCTGCCGATCCACCGCGCGCTTGTCCAACAACTGCTCCGCTCCGGGACGGCGCGCGGCGCGACGGTGCTGCGTGGCATCTGGGGATTCCACGGCGATCATAAACCGCACGGGGACAGGCTATTTCAGATCGCACGTAGGGTGCCGGTGACCACGATCATCGTCGACACGCCGAACTCCATCGCGCGCAGCTTCGACATCGTCGACGCGCTGACAACCCGTCACGGGTTGGTGACCAGTGAGATGGTTCCCGCGGCGCTGTCTCTCGACGAGACACAACGGCTCGGTGATATCAGCCTGGCCCAGCACGATTACTGATACCGATACAGCGGTCTCACTACAGCTCCGACATCCATTTGTCGGCCAGCGTGCAAACCCAGTCGGTTGCGGCGTCGGGATCCTCCGGCGGCGCCTCGACGAGAACCAGTTCGTCAACGCCCAGTTCGGCAAGCGCACCGACGTCGCCAACCTGGGCGCTGACCAGGGCCACGGACAGCCGCAGCTCGGCGCGGTCGCGCCCCGACAGGGCGCACAGCTGCTCGAGGGTGTCGATTCGCTCGCGCACCGCGGCGACGCCGTCGAGGTTGAACCCATACCAACCGTCTGCCCAGGCAGCCACTCGCCGCAGTGCCGGATCGCTGTTGCCCCCGAGCACAACCGGGATACGACGATCGCGTATCGGCTTGGGGTTCACCCGGATCGAGTCAAAGCCGACGAATCTTCCGCTGAACGAGGCAACGTCATCGCGCCACAACGTGCGCATCGCCGCAACGTATTCGGCGGTACGGGCTGCGCGATGCTCGAACGGCACCCCGAGCGCCTCGAACTCCTCTCTTGACCAACCGACGCCCACGCCGAGCGTCAGCCGCCCGGCGCTCAACCGATCCAGGCTGGCAGCCTGCTTCGCCACCACCACCGCGTTGTGCTCGGGCAGCAGCAACACGCCGGTTGCTATGCCGATGCGGGACGAGGCGGCCGCGATGAAGCTCAGCGCGATCATCGGGTCAAGCCAATCCGCCTGCGCGGGAACGGCGATGACGCCATCCTCGGAGTACGGATAGCGCGACGCCGACCGGTCCACCATCACCACATGTTCACCCACCCACAGGGTGGCGAAACCGCAGTCGTCCGCCGCGGACGCGACGGCGTCGATCACCGCTCGGTCGGCGCCGGCACTGATTCCCAGCGCATGCAATCCCAGCCGCACCCGATGATCGTCTCACGCCTGTCGGCGACAAAACGGCTGCCGGCGCCCGAGTCACTTCCCGTCCCTTTATCAGAATCAATGTCAGTGGACCCTGTTAGAGTCGAAAATATGTTCGATACCCCGCTTTCGGTCGAAGGCTCGACGACCGACCAACATAGTGCTGACCAATCGGCGCTGATCGAGCGCATAGCCGAGCTCGAGAGAATCAAATCGGCGGCCGCGGCGGCCCAGGCGCGAGCGGCTGCCGCCTTCGACGCGGCGCGCCGGGCCGCCGAGGCGGCCGCCGGTGTTCCCGCCGGGAAGCGCGGACGTGGTGTAGCCAATGAGATTGCGCTTGCTCGACGAGACTCACCCGCCCGGGGAGGTCGGCACCTCGGCTTTGGAAAGGCCCTGGTATACGAGATGCCGCATACGTTGGCGGCGCTCGAATGCGGCAAGCTGTCGGAGTGGCGGGCCACCCTGATCGTGCGCGAGAGCGCGTGTCTGGATGTCAAGGACCGGCGCGCGCTGGATGCCGAGTTGTGCGGTGACCCGGCCCGTCTCGATGGGATGGGAGACGCAAGGGTGGCTGCGGCCGCAAAGGCGATCGCCTACCGGTTGGACCCGCACGCCGTCGTTGACCGGGCGGCCAAGGCTGAGACCGAACGCACGGTCACCATTCGGCCCGCGCCTGACACCATGACGTATCTGACCGCACTGTTGCCGGTGGCTCAGGGCGTGTCGGTGTACGCGGCGCTGCGCCGCGAAGCGGACACCCGCTGCGACGGGCGCTCACGCGGACAGGTGATGGCGGATGCCCTCGTCGAGCGGATCACCGGCCGCGACGCGGCGGTTCCGACGCCCATCGCGGTCAACTTGGTTCTGTCGGACGAAACGCTGCTGGGCGGTGACAGCGCGCCGGCGGATATCTGCGGTTACGGACCCATCCCCGCGGCTGTCGCCCGCGCGATGGTCTCCGGCGCTGTCGCTGACCGACGCTCCCGGGCGACGCTGCGCAGGCTCTACGCTCATCCTCGAACCGGGGCGCTGATCGCGATGGAGTCACGGGCACGGCTGTTCCCCAGGGGCCTGGCCACCTTCATAGAGCTACGGGATCAGCGTTGCCGCACCCCCTACTGCGACGCGCCGATCCGGCACCGCGACCATGCGCGATCCTGGGCTAACGGCGGCCCGACCAGCGCAGACAATGGGCTCGGGTTATGCGAACGTTGCAACTACGCGAAGGAAGGCGTCGGCTGGCGTGTCAGCACGCGTACCCACGAAAACCACACTCACACAGCAGAATTCACCACTCCAACAGGCAGAAGCTACCGGTCCGAGGCCCCACCGCGGGGGCCGACAATAGGCGTGGCGCTCGCTCGACCCGCTGCCTAGCTCACCAAATGACCCGGTCCGGTCAGTAGTGATAGGTGTCTGACGGAGCAGGCGTGTGAACCGATTCGTCCTCGAAGTCGGATGCTTCAATGCCGTACGAACGAGCCAGCTCAAGGATCTTGGTGGCCCGGGCGATGCGCGGCAGGTCGGAACCGTTTCGGATCTCTCCCCCGTCATGCTCGAACTCAGCGAAAAACTCTTTAGCCCAAGCGATTTCGTCCTGTGACGGCGATAGTCCCTCGTTTACCACCGAACATTGATCCGGCGAGAGGCAGATCTTGCCCGTCATCCCGAATTCGACAGACACAGCCGTGGCCTCGATGAGCTTCAACGCGTTGGAGCCAATAGTCGGCCCATCGATCGCACTGGGCAGGTTGGCCGCCTTGGCGGCGATTGTGAATCGTGACCGCGCGTAAGCCAGGGTGGACGGGTCTTCGCCAAAACCGGTGTCACGGCGAAAATCGCCGATGCCGAAGGCGAGCCGGAAGCTGCCCTTAGCCGCGGCGATCTCGGTGATGCGCTCAAGACCCCGGGCCGTTTCGACCAGCGCCACGATCGGCACGTTGGGCAGTCGTTTCGCGGTCTCGGTGACATGGTCCACCGATTCGACCATCGCCAGCATCAACCCGCCGACCCGAGTATCGGCCAGCGCGGCTAAATCGTCGGCCCACCAAGGGGTGCCGAAGCCGTTGATGCGAACCCAGTCGGTGTTTTCGGCGCCGAGCCACCGCACGACGTTGTCGCGGGCAGCGTCCTTGTCTTTGGGCGCGACGGCATCCTCAATGTCCAGAACGACGATGTCGGCGCGAGAGTGCGCAGCGGCCTGGAACCTGTCGGCGTGCGCGCCGTTCACCAACAACCAACTCCGGGCGAGAACCGGATCGATGCGGAAACCGATGTCAGCGGGATCCGCCGTCTGGCTGTTGACCTGGTCATACATTGATTGATTTGTTGTCATGATTGATTTGTTGTCATCTTCATTCCGTTGCTGTCGAGCTTGTCGCTCTTAACCGTAAGGCAGCGCTATTTTGCCGCCGATGTCGCGTCGAACTCAAGCGGGTGCACGCACCTCAGGGTGCTGGCGCCTCGCCTGCCCCCGGGCGACGGCGCGCCGCGCCCCACAGCCCGACGCCGATGCCGACGACAGCGCCCCCAAGGCCGATGATCTGTTGTGAGCGCTTCAACTCGTGATGGACGCTCAACCCGCCGAGCAGATCAGCCGCGTCGGCGCCACCGGAAGCCAGGAACCAGCCGCGGGTGTTTTTGCCGCGCAATCCTGCCGTCGCGAGCAGCCCACCGATCAATGCATCGCGATAGCCCATCGACCGCAATAGCAGCCGCGCCGTCGGCGTCGGCTCGTCCGGATCGCCCCAGAGCCGATTTGCGCCCAGCGGGTCGACGAGGAAATGGATACCCGAGGCGAGTCGGATGCTGCCCGCGACGAGCGCGGCACGGTCGATCGGCATGGTCGCAGCCTAGGAGGTAATCGCCCTAGGGTTCAATAAGACCATTGCCCCTTACTTGGCTGGGCACGCGGCCGCGATCTGTATCGAAGCCGGCCACAATCCCATCGTTAACCCGAAGCCGGCGACGTCCGCGCCCACCGGCAAGATCGGTTCTAGTCGCGTCTGAATCTGCTGAGTCTGCTGATGGGCATCGCAGTCATACTCGGCACTCAGCACCTACAGCAGATGCACGGTGCCGACCTGGCGGTCTCATTCCTGGGCTCAATGGTCTCCTGGCCGGTTTTGCTGGTTTCCAACGTCTGCATGACCTGAGAGCATCGGGCATCGCCGAGTCGTTGACATCTGCGCGCGGGGAGTACCATGTTCCTCATGGTCGAAAACTCCATTTTCGTAATTTGCCTTGGCGCGGTGCCGAGATGGAGGAGTGGTGACTGAAGAGCAGCCGCAGGCGTGGAAGAATCCGCTGGCATGGCTGCCGCACTCGATTGCTGAGGCCGCCTTGTCGGCCGAACCGTCTACTGCCCAAGGCGACGCGGATCTTGTTGCTGCCTGGGCGCATCTTCAGGAGCGCCTGAGCGAAGCCGAGCGGCTGGTGGTGTCCACACCGGTCAACAAGAACCGGATCGACTATGCGGCAGGTATGCGCCATCTGATGGTGTTGCTGGCGGTCGGCATCGATATGGCGCTGAGGGTGGATCCCGACCCCGTCCTTGCGGTCAACCGCGCAAGGATGGACGACATCGTCACCTGGGGTCTGGAGTGTCCGGACTGCGTGTATATGAATGCCAGCCTGCGCGCCGGGGAGACTTATCGGTTGTTCGGCAATCGCGGCACCGCTCGTTATGTCGGACTACAGACCATGGACGGGATAGCGGCCACCGCCAACTGTCTTGTCGACGATCTCGATGTCGACCCGGACGGGAACTTCGAAACGATCTTGTCCGCCGACAAGCAGGACGGCAACTGGCTCCAACTCGCAGGCGATCGTCCTACTCTGACAGTCCGAAACTTCTTCTACGACTGGGATATTGAAATGCCGGCGTCGCTTTCAATTGAGCGCGTCGGTGCCGCTATCATCCCCACTGGCCACCGCGTCGATATGGACGTCTCGGTTTCGCGTCAACTGCATGCGCTCGGTGAGTTCGTTTATGACAACCTGAAGTTCTTCCTCGACTTCGGCGCGATGCCGCAAGCCAACAGTTTCGTCGCACCGATGGACATGACGGAAATGGGCGCCGCAGCCGAAAATCGGCCTGTCATAGGCCGATTCGAACTCGAACCCGACGAGGCGTTGATTTTGGAGCTGGTCCCTCCCAAAGGGGTCTATTGGAGCATCTCGCTGGGCAACCCATGGCTGGAGACCATCCACTATGGACGCCATCAGTCCAGCTTGAACGGACACCAAGCAGTGGTTGACTCAGATGGCCTGGCGCGCTTCGTTATCGCCGCGCGCGACCCGGGAGTGGCGAACTGGCTCGACGATGCGGGGCACAGCAACGGCGCAATGCTGCTGCGGTGCGTGCGCACGGAGTCCGCGCCTGTTCCTGCTTCGCGAGTTGTCCCGTTCGAGCAAGTGAGATCGGTATTGCCCGCCGAGACTGTCATGACCACTGCGGACGATCGCGCCAAGGTGATTGCGGCACGGCACCGTGCCGTACACGACAGGTTTTACCGATGACATTCTCCGCCGACGAACTCGAGGACGGCGCGCGTGCGGCAACTGGACTGGACGACTTCGGATCGTCTTACTACCGTGAGGGTCTCGATCGTACCGTTCACGCGCTGAACACCGAAGCCGAACTCAACGACCTCGGCCGAATCATGCAGCATGCGACAATCAGCAATGCATTGATCCAGCGACTCAAGATCATCGACGTATACAAGGCGCACCCCGAGATCGCTGATGAGGTCGTCAAAGGTCCAATTGTCATCCTTGGACTACCCCGAACCGGAACTACCGCACTGGGGCAGTTGATTTCGGCCGATCCGCAATTCAGATTCCTGCGGACCTGGGAGTCTCAGGCGCCGACTCCGCCGCCGGAGATGGCTACGCAGCACAGCGATCCACGCATCGGGCAGGCCGCTGAGGGCATCGCGATGATCGAGCAGATGTTTCCCGACTTCCTCGCGACAACCAACGCCGAGCCCGAAGGGGCGACCGAATGCCAAGATCTCATGAGCATGAGCTTCCGGACGTTCCACTTCGACGGTGTCGTTCGGGTTCCCGGGTACGTGGACTGGTTGATGGGTTGCGATATGTACCCGACTTACACGTTCCACCGGGACGTGCTCAAGTTGCTGCAGTGGCATTGCAAACCCAATCTTTGGCAGCTGCGCACGCCGGTGCACATGTTTGCACTGGACGCATTCGTCGAGGTGTACCCGAATGCGAAATTCCTTTGGAGTCATCGTGATCCAGCGAAGGTGTTGGGTTCGGTGTGCAGCCTCATCGCCTACATCCGCAGTTGGAGCAGCGACCACCAAGACCTAGTGGAACTTGGCGCCGAACAGCTGTCCTGGTGGGTCGAGGGGATTAGACGGGCGACGGACTTCCGCAGGAGGTTCGGCAACGACCGCTTCGTGGACGTCTCCTTCGCCGAGCTGCAGACCGACCCAGTGAACACTGTCGGCAGAAGCTACGCGCAGCTAGGGCTCACGTTCGGCGATGCGGCGCGAGCCAGCGTCCAAAAGTGGGCGGACGGTCACCAGCCGGGTCACCGTGGCACGCACATCTACGACCTCGCCGACTATGGACTAACACCCGAACAAGTCCGTGGGGCGTTCAGCGATTACCTGGCCACCTACGATGCCTCAGGTTGAGGAAGGATTATCAGTGGTGGAAATGGACAGCGCTCACAGGGGCCGGCCCAAGCTCGAACCGGACCCGCAGGTCCGGGCGGAGATTCTGGCTGCCGCATTTGCGATCGTGCATGAGGAAGGCGTCCGCGCGTTGGGCGTCTCCCGGGTTCTGGCCCGCGCGGAGTTGAGCACACGAGCGTTCTACCGGAATTTCGACTCCAAAGAGCAGTTGGTCAAAGCGATGTTCGTGGAATTGGCGCGCGTCGGGATGGAGCAGCTGCAACAGAGACTGGCTGCCGAGGACCCCGTGCGCGCCGTAGTGGCATGGATAGACTGGCGGCTGGACTTGGCCTTTGACCCGGAGATAGCGGCCGACTACCGTCAGCTCTCGCTCGAGGCGCACTCACAGATCTTTGCCTCACCCGAAGTTGTCGCACCCGCTTACAGCGAGATTCTGCGCCCGCTGATCGATCAGATCGAACGCGGGATGCGTCTAGGGCTGTTCGCCGAGGGCGATGCTGTCGAGGATGCGATGTCGGTACACGGCATCGTGTGGGCGCACATCGAACGCCAGTGGGCGACCAGTGCGCGTGATCTCAGCGACGCGCGGAAGCGGGTTTCGCGCTTCTGCCTGCGCGGCCTGGGCGTCGCCGCCGAGGTTATCGATGAGGTCGTCCCCTGCGGTGTGCGCAGCCAACACTGAGAGGAAGAACGTGGATCTGGGGCTGGCTGGATCGGCTGCCGTGGTCACCGGGGGTAGCAAGGGAATGGGTCTGGCTATCGCTCAGACCCTGGCTGCCGAGGGCGCGCATGTCGCGGTGATGGCCCGAAGCCGGGTATCACTCGACAACGCGGTTGAGTCGCTACGTGCCGCAGGAGCGACTGACGCGGTGGGCATCAGCGTCGATATGGCTGACGCTGATTCGATTAGTGCAGCCTTCGAGACTGTGCGCGAACGATGGGGCCGACTCAACAGTCTGGTGCACACGATCGGCCCGGGCGACGGCTACTTCGAGGAAATGACGGACGCGGACTGGGACAACGCGTTCACGCTCGGCACCATGTCCGGAGTGCGCTCGATAAGGGCTGCTCTACCAATGTTGCGCACAGCCGAGTGGGCACGGATCGTGACACTATCGGCGCACTCCATCCAGCGCCAGAATCCACGAATCGTCGCATACACGGCGGCCAAAGCCGCACTGACCAGCGTAACCAAGAATCTGTCGAAAAGCCTTGCCAGGGAAGGTATTCTGGTCAACTGCGTGTGCCCCGGAACCATCGTTACCGCAAGCTTCACCGAGCAACTCCGCGACATCCTCGCCGCCGATGGACTGGATTCCACCGATCCCGTCGACGTGATGACCTGGATCGACAACAACTTCCATCAACCGTGCGATCTGGGCCGAGCCGGATTGCCGGAGGAGATCGCCTCGATCACCGCGTATCTGGTGTCGCGGCGGAACGGCTACGTCACCGGCGCGACGGTCAACGTCGACGGCGGCAGTGACTTCATCTGAGGTCCGACGAAGTCTCCTTGGAAAAAGCGGTTTCGAATTAGCTGACGTTCTCGCTATTCACCGTGCCCTGCGGTTGCCGAAGCCATTAGCCTTATGCCTGGGCGCGCCCCCGCGTACTCACGCGATTGGCGGATGAGGAGTCGGCGATGGGTGACACGACAGAGGGCTCGCTGGAGGGATCGCGGTTCGGGCCGTATTTGCTGCGGCGGTTGGTGGGTCGCGGCGGCATGGGCGACGTCTATGAAGCCGAGGACACGGTGCGGGAGCGGATCGTGGCGCTGAAGCTGATGTCGCAGACGCTGTCCAACGATCCCGTCTTCCGGGCGCGCATGCAGCGCGAGGCCCGCACCGCGGGGCGGCTGCAGGAACCGCACGTTGTGCCTATTCACGACTTCGGCGAGATCGACGGGCAGCTTTACGTGGATATGCGCCTGATCGACGGCGCGGACGTAGCCACCATATTGGGCCGCTATGGCCCGCTGTCTCCGCCGCGCGCGGTGGCGATTGTGCGCCAGATCGGCTCAGCGCTCGATGCCGCACACACAGCCGGGGTGCTGCATCGCGACGTAAAGCCGGAGAACATTTTGGTCGGTACGGATGACTTCGCCTATCTCGTGGATTTCGGGATTGCCAGCGCCGCCACCGACGAAAAGCTGACGCAGATCGGCACCACGGTGGGCACCTTCAAATACATGGCCCCAGAGCGGTTCACCGACTCCGAGGTAACGTATCGGGCCGACATCTATGCATTGACCTGCGTGTTGTATGAGTGTTTGACCGGATTCCCGCCCTACCAGGGCGACCAGGTCAGCGTGATGAGCGCACACCTGAACCAGGCGATCCCACGGGCCAGCATCGTGCGGCCGGGCGTTCCGGTCGCCCTCGACCAGGTGATCGCCCGCGGCATGGCCAAGAATCCCGCGGACCGGTACGCCACCTGCAGTGATCTCTCGGCGGCCGCCTATGCAGCGCTGGCCACAACCGACCAGGATCGTGCCACCGACATTTTGCAGCGCAGCCAGGTGACGAGGCCGCCGGCGGCGTTTGCCGGACAGCCACCCGGCGGTTTTGCGTCCGCGCCGCGTGCGCTGGCCAGCCACGCCGCACGACAGAACCCGGTCTGGCCATCGGCTCTCGGGTCACCGGGTGCTCCGGCCGCACCGCAGTCGACGGGATGGGCTGGCGCTTCATGGGGTCAACCGGCGCCTCAGCCGCGCCGCGACGGGCGTAAGCCCTGGCTGTGGGTTGGGGTTGCCGCCACCGTCGTGGTGGCCGTCGTGGGTCTGGTCCTCGCTGTTGCCCAGCCATGGCGGTCGTCGTCCCCGTCGTCCCAGCCCCCGCCGCCACCGCCGCCGGCAGACGCGGTTGAGCTCCGGGTCCTCGACGACGGTGTGTATGTCGGCAGCTCGGTGGCACCGACAACGATCGACATTTTCAACGAACCCATCTGCCCACCATGCGGCAGTTTCATCAGGTCAAATGACAGCGATATCGAGACCGCAGTGGACAACAAGAAGCTCGCGGTGCGCTATCACCTGCTCAACTTCCTCGACGACAAGTCGAAGAGCAAGAACTACTCGACTCGCGCGCTGGCGGCCACGTACTGCGTCGCAGCGCAGAACAACCCGAAGCTCTACACCGCCTTCTACTCCGGCCTGTTCGCCAGCAATTTTCAGCCCCAAGAGGGCGCCCCGGAGGATCGCACCGACGGCGAACTGGCCCAACTCGGCAAAACCGTCGGCGTCGACCCGACCGTGATCACCTGCATTAGGGGAGGAGACGATGTCGGCACCGCCAAGGCGAAGGCCGAAGCTGCGGGCGCGACGCTGGCCGCGCTCAATGCCAATGGCACGCCGTTCGTGTGGGACGGCAGCAAGGTCGTGAACTTTCAGGATCCGGGTTGGCTCACGGGCCTGATCCACTAATCATCGTCTAGAGCGCCAGCACTGCCTTCACTTCGCCTTCGCTCGCGGCTTGCCTTGTTAAGGGCAGGAGCGACCTCGCCCCGAGCCAACGACAGCAGCTTGATGAGTGCGACGGCGATGACTCCGACGAGTAATCCAATCACCGCAGACACCCCGGTGTTGACCAACCACGCGAGCACGCCACCGACGGACTCGGCAGCGTGGCGACCCCGATCCGCGAGGTGCGCAACCAAGCGCTCCGGAGTGTGCCAGCCCATGCGGTCGCTCCCCGCCAGCAAAATGTGGCCGCCGACCCAGAGCATCGCCACCGTCCCGACTGCTGAGAGCACCGTGAGCAGTTTGGGCATGACAACGACCAGACCCCGGCCGAACTGCTGCGCGATTCGGGATGAGGTCGTAGTCAGGTGCAGGCCGACGTCGTCCATCTTGACGATGACGGCGACGACGCCGTACACCGCAACGGTCAGCACCAGGGCAACGACGACGAGGATGATGAGCCGTGGCACGAACGCCTGGTCGGCCACCGCGTAAAGGGCGATGACCATGATCTCGGCGGACAGGATCAAGTCGGTCCGGATGGCGCCGGTCACCATCTCGTCCTCGGCGACCGGCGCCGCGTGGGCATCATGACCGTGGAAACTGCCCCACACCTTATCGGCGCCTTCGTAGCACAGGTAAGTGGCGCCCAGCATCAGGATCGGGGTCAGCAGCCGCGGCGCGAACTGGCTGAGCAGCATTGCGGCGGGCAGGATTAACAGGAGCTTGTTGCGCAGGGATCCAATCGCGATGCGTTTGATGATGGGCAGCTCACGCTCGGCCGCGACCCCATGGACGTATTGCGGTGTCACCGCTGTGTCGTCAATGACGACTCCCGCAGCCTTGGCGGTCGTTGCAGCAGCGAGTCGTGCGAGAACCGCGACGTCGTCGAGGAGTCCGAAAAGGCCCGCACTCATCGCGTCTCCGCCATGGCGTTGGAGGGTACCGCTAGTACCTGTTGTCGTCACTCCGCCGCGTGACGGGTCATGGGCGGCCCGGGGGCTTGGTCACGAATCCTTCACGATGGCTACCATGATCCTCATGGCCGAGCCGGTCCCGGCTGCCGATGGCAGCGGCGAGACCGTTGCTGCGCCTAATTCCGCAGCTCCGGATGCAATTGGTCCCGCGTGGTCGCGCGAAGATGACGTCGGCGATCAACAAGACACCCAGAGAGCAGCGGCGGCCGAGCACGAGTCATGGCACGCTACGTGGCGCAAGGCTGGTGCCCTTCTCGCGAGTGGTCTCGCGCTGGCAGCGGCGATTGTTGTGGGGTTTTGGGTGTTAGGCGCGCATAGCAAGGTTGTGCAGCAGTCGCCTACCGGGCAGCCAGCGCCGAAGGACAGCGCGACGCCTGCGACCGCACCGGGGACGGCTTCAGCGCCGGCCGCCGCCCCATCATCAATTGCCTCCACACCCGATCAGGACAACAAGTATGTACAGGCGCTAAACGACCGGGGCATCTCGTTCGCCAACCCCGACGCGGCCATCCACAACGGCAAGCTGGTATGCGACGACATCCGGCAGGGTATGACGGTGCCGCAGATAATCGCGGCGTTTCGGGCGAGTAATCCCGCACTCGGCAACGATGCCAACACGTATGTGACCATCTCCGTTCACACGTACTGCCCGCAAAACAACGATCTGGTTGGCGGAGGGTAACGCGGGACGACGTAGCCGATCTGGGCGATCTTGCCGAATTTCCGGCTCATGACAGTATTTCCTTTCACAGCTCCCGGTTAGAGCTAATCGCGGCCGTCGCCGCGCGCAGCGTCGCCCGGCCTCCCGGGTCTTCGGCTGTGGAGGGCACAACCGCGACGCAGTCGGCACCGGCTTCGCGGTAGGCGCGCAGCCGTGTCGCGATTCGATCCGCGCTGCCCAACGCACACACATGGTCGAGCAGTTCGACGGGGACGGCGCGCGCCAGGTCGCGGCGAGTTGCGCCGGTACGGGCCCTACGGACGAGGTCGTCGAAACCGAGCGCGCTGAACATTTCGCCGTAACCGGGCGGGCTGAGATACACGGCCAACTGAGCCGCCAGTTGGGCGCGCGCGGCGGCACCGGGGTTCAGCGCGGCCGGCACCCACACCGTGAGGCGCGGCGCAGCACGGCCGGCCACCGCGGCCGCGGCGTCGATGGCCGCACGAATCTCCGCTGAACGGGCAGGCGAAGCAAGATTGAGCACCACCTCGTCGGCGTGTTGCGCCGACACCCGAATCATTCCAGGTCCGAACGCCCCCAACGCAATTCGCGTATCGGGCTGCGCCGTGCGCAGTCGAAAGCCATGACTGCTGACGTGTTGGCCGACGTACTCGACGCGCGCACCGGTCAATATCGACCGCAGGCATTCGATGGTTTCGCGCATGACCGGCACGTGGTGCGCCCATCGACGGTCGTGCCAGCCGGTCACGATCGCCGGGCTGGAGGCCCCCAATGCGATGTCAACCCGGCTGCCGGTGAGCGAAGCGACCGAACTTGCACCCAGCGCCAATGCCACCGGGCTGCGGACGCCGACGGCCAGCGGTCCGATCTTCAGGGTCATTCCGGGCGCGCGCAGGCCGACCGCGGTCGCGAGCGCGAACGCATCGTAGGTGGCCATTTCGCCGATCCACACCGCATCGAAGCCCGTGTCCGAGGCCGCCAGCGCGACATCCATTGCCTCGACGTCGGGCCGGTCAAGCCAGAACGGTAGAGCGACTTCGATACCGGTCACAGCATGGACGTGTCGGCAGGCAGGTCGAGCAGAATGCGACCGGGCAGCTCGCGTGATGCCTCGTTGACCTGGAAGTGGGCAGTGGCTGTGTATGCATCGCGGAACCGGCGCTGCAGAGGTTCGCCATCGTAGATGGCGCTGCCCCCAGCCAGGTCATACATGTTGCGCACCACGTCCGCCGAGGTCCGTACCGCGTGCGTGGCCGCCAGGCGGAGCCGGTTGCGCATCGCCAGCGGCACCGGGTCAGCCTGGTGGCTGGCCTGCCAGGCCTCCTCGATCGCCTCGTAGTACAGCGCGCGTGCGGCGCCCAGCGCCGCCTCGGCCGTTGCCACCGCCGCTTGGGTCGCCGGACGCTCGGCCAAGGTGCGCGTCGACCCCAGCCCTTTCTTGCCGCCGGCCAGTTCCACGAGGTCGTCGATCGCGGCGCGCGCATTGCCCAACGAGGCCGCACCGATGCACAAGGCGAAGAATCCGAACACCGGAAAGCGATATAGCGGCCGGTTCACGGTGGGTCCGTCGAACACCGAGAACACCCGATCGGCGGGCACGAAGACCTCGTCGGCAACGCTGTCGTGGCTGCCGGTTCCGCGCAGGCCCAGCGTGTGCCAAGTGTCGAGGACCTGCAGGTCTCCTTTGGATAGCGCAACGACGGACGGCACGCGCCGCTCGTCGACGAAACAACCGGCGAACATCATGTCAGCGTGCGTAATCCCGCTGCAAAAGGGCCAGCGCCCGGACACCACCACACCGCCATCGACGGACCTCGCCGTACCACGCGGCGCCCACACCCCCGCCGCGACGCCCCGCCCGCCGCCGAACATCTCCTCGCGTGTGGCCGCCGGCAGGTACGCGACCAGCAGCGCACTGGTGATAGCGATCGACACGCACCAACCCGCCGATGTGTCGCCGCGCGCCACCGCTTCGGCGCATCGCAGTGCGGGTCCGGGCGCCAGTTCCAGCGCCTCAACCTCCCGCGGCATCGTGGCGCGCAGCAGCCCGGCATCGCGCAGACGCGCCACCAGCTCGTCTGGAAGTCGGCGGTCGCGGTCGATCTCCGCCGACATCTCCCTGGCCGACAACGCGATCTTCTCGGCGAGGATCTCGATCTCGACGTCGCTCTTGGTTCTGCTGCGCGGCGTGGCGCTCAGGTCCGGCTGATTCATCGGTTCTCCCGGCAACGGTGATGGTTCAGTTACGTTACCACCTATGGTTCAGCAATTGAACCGGGTACAGTTGGTGAACCATGGCCGCTCCCGAGTTATCCCACCGCTTCGAAGCGGAGTCGGTCGGTCGGGCACTCGAGCTGGTCGGCGAGCGCTGGACGCTGCTGATCCTGCGCGAGGCATTCTTCGGGGTACAGCGCTTCGGTCAACTCGCTCGTAACCTCAGCATTCCGCGGCCGACGCTCTCGTCGCGGCTGCGGATGCTCGTCCATGCGGGCCTGCTTGACCGGGTGCCATATTCCCTGGATCCCGAGCGCCACGAGTACCGGCTCACCGAGGCAGGCCGCGATCTCTTCGGAGCGATCGTCATCCTCATGCGGTGGGGGGACCAGCACTTGCCGCACCCGGACGGACCACCGATTGTGCTTCGCCACCACACCTGCGGCGAGTTCGCCGATCCACGCCTGATCTGCGCCCACTGCGGCGAAGAGATCACCGCGCGAAATGTCACACCCGAACCCGGACCGGGCTTCCGCGCCAAGCCGGCATCGTGAACTTGAGCCGCCCGACGATGCCACCCAGATCCCCTGACCCGTCGCCGTTCGAGTCGGAGAAACTGCACGGATCGCGTCGGCCGCCTGGGTTCACTCCCGATTGCCGACGACGTCGCGGTACACCGTTACGTACTTGTCGACCATGGTGGCGACCGTGAACCGGTCGGCGGCGCGCTCGGCGATCTTGGGTCGGTCGAGCTCGCCAGCCGCAGCGACCGCGGCCACCGCCGAATCGATGTCGTCGACCAGATAGCCGGTGACCCCGCATTCGATCAGCTCGCGCATCGAGCCTCTTGAGTTGGCGACCACCGGCGTGCCACAGGCCATCGCCTCGACGACGCTGTAGCCGAACGGCTCGTCGAAGTCGATCAGATGGAGAAGGGCGTGCGCACCTCCCAGTACCTCGGCGCGCACCGACGCGTCGATGGGGCCGAGGTAGCGCACCTGCTTGCCGTCGACGTGCGGCGCAACCTCGTTGCGGAAGTACTCCTCGTCTTGGATGATCCCGGCGATGTCGAGCCGGCGGCCACATCGGCGGGCGACCTCGATCGCTTGGGCGGTGCCCTTGTCGGGGTGGATCCGTCCGAAGAACAGCAGGTGCTCGCCGGGGCTTGGATGGATCGGGAACCTGCCGATATCGATGCCGTGGTGGATGGTGGCCGCGTAGTGCAGATTCGGGTGCCGATCGGCGTCGCTTATCGACACGTACGCGGTGGTGCTGTCGTAGCGCTCGTAGACAGGAATGATCCGATCGGAGGAGAACCCGTGGATCGTGGTGATTACCGGCGTGGTGACGAGATCGCTGTACGTGAGCGGCAGGAAGTCGAACCCGTTGTGGATGATGTCGAACTCGCCAGCGCGCTCGAACACCGAGGCGATGTGCAGGCACTCTGCGACCTTCGCGTCGATCGTCGCATCCTCAGACCAACCACACCGCGCGGTTGCGTGCAGGCTGGCCGTGGTGATCGAGTCTGCGGTGGCGAACAGCGTGACGTGGTGGCCGGCCGCCACCAGCCCCTCAGTGAGCAACGAGGCGAACTGCTCCCACGGCCCGTAGTGACGAGGAGGTGTCCTCCACGCGATCGGCGCCAGCACGGCGATCCGGATCGGGCCGCCGGCCTCGCCGTGGACTGGGCGGGCCCTTGGGTCAGGCACGGCTGGCCAGAGCGGGTTGGGTGTCGCGCTGCTGGCGGCGCAGGGCGGCGACTTCACCAGGAAGGGGTTCAGCGGGGACGGGCGGATTGGTGATGGTGACGCCGCTGATGACGGCGCCGATGAAGAACAACACCGTGCCGACCTGCAGCAGCCGGGCGAAGCCGGCATCGGTGAGGGTGCCGGCCGCGATCAGTCCCACGCAGGCCACCGCGATCAGCGCCGAAACCCGGCCCAC
>Ga0209693_10000290_pt1 | contig 19885 bp, 21 predicted proteins | sample HubBroMetageWRM3_FD_188345 | JGI IMG/M metagenome (GOLD analysis project Ga0209693, IMG submission 188345) | Warmed soil microbial communities from the Hubbard Brook experimental Forest, New Hampshire - Hubbard Brook CCASE Soil Metagenome WRM 3... | ecosystem: Environmental > Terrestrial > Soil... | reverse complement strand
CGTCTACCGCGGACTCGAACAGTTCCTCGACCGTCGCCATGCCACAAAGCATGCCACATTCTGTGGCACAGTTCGAGCAGATCTCTATAGGGTGACCGCATGTCCTCACCGCAGGTGCCCGAGATTCATCGCGACCGGCGGGTGGCGGAGTCCTTCGGCGGCGATGCCGAACGTTACGACCGCGCCCGCCCGGACTACCCCGGTGCCCTGGTGCGGCGGATCATCGCCGCCAGCCCGGGGCGAAACGTCCTGGATGTCGGCTGCGGGACGGGCATCGAGGCCCGGCAGTTCCGGGCGGCTGGCTGCACGGTCCTCGGCGTCGAGCCCGACGCGCGGATGGCCGAGTTCGCGCGCGGCAGTGGAATCGAGGTCGAGGTGGCAACGCTGGAAGCCTGGGATCCGGCTGGCCGGCAGTTTGACGCGGTCATCGCCGGCACGGCCTGGCACTGGGTGGACCCGGTCGCCGGAGCGGCCAAGGCGGCGGCCGTGCTGCGCCCCGGCGGCCTGATCGCGCCTTTCCACCACGTCTTCCAGACCCCGTCCGGGATACTGGACGCTCTCGCCTCGGCCTACCAGAAGGCAGCGCCGGACTCGCCGGTCAACCTCTCGTCGCTGAGGCAAGCCCTGGACGCCTACCAGGCGCTGTTCGACAAGATCGCGGACGGGATTCGCCAGGCAGGCGTATTCAGCGAGCCAGAGCAGTGGGAGTTCGGCTGGGAGCGCACCTACACCCGCGACCAGTGGCTGGACCAGTTGCCCACCCAGGGTCACCTCAACCTGCTTGCGCCGGGCAAGCTGGCACAGGTGCTGGCTGGCGTGGGAGCCGCGATCGACGCGATGGGCGGCAGCTTCACGATGCCGTACACCACCGTGGCGGTCACCGCGAAGCGAACTCCTGGTCATCGTCATGCTCGGCGTGTCCGTGCTCAACACGGCGCTGCGGATGAGCCGCGATGAACGGGTGACCGGGTCTGGCTTGCAGCGGGCCGATGAGGGTTTGGCATGATCAAGGCGTGCCAGAGAGCAGTCTGATCGAGCTGGCGCGGGATGTTGACGCGCGATGCCGGCTGCACGGCCGGTTCACGCTGCGGTCCGGCCAGGTCAGCAGCGATTACTTCGACAAGTACTTGCTGGAAGCCGACCCGGTGCTGCTGCGGCGGGTCACCGATGAGATGGCTGCGCTGGTGCCACCGGGCACCGGCGCGCTCGCCGGGCTCGAGCTGGGCGGCGTCCCGCTGGCGGTCATGCTCAGCCAGGCGACCGGGATCCCTGCCCTGTTTGTGCGCAAACAGGCTAAAAGCTATGGTACGTGCCGAATCGCCGAGGGCGGCGACCCGGCGGGCCTGACGGTAGTGCTGGTCGAGGATGTGATCACAACCGGTGGCGCGGTCATTCACGCAGCCGGTGCGCTGCGCGACCTCGGGGCCACCGTGAGCACCGTTGTCTGCGCGATCGACCGCTCGCCGCCGGCCGGCGGCCGCCTGGCCGCGGAAGGCATAGCCGTCAGGCCGGTCCTGAGCAAGGATTTGCTGGACTCTGTGACCGCGCGCGCCTGACGCCTAGGTTGTCTTGGATGAGCCACTACAGCAGGCTGTCCAAGATCGTGATTGATGTGCCGTCGGCCGAGCACGCCCGCGAGGTGGGGTTCTGGAGCGCGGCGGTCGGCCAGGAGCTGACGCAGGGCATCCGTTACCCCGAATACCACGGCGCCGCCCTGCACGGTGGAGAGTTCGGGCTGCTCGTTCAGCAGCTCGGCGACGGCCCGGGCCGGGTGCACCTGGACTTTCACACCGACGACCTGGATGCCGAGATCGCCAGGCTGGAAGCACTAGGGGCGCAGCGGGTAGCGAGGGTCCACGCCTGGTGGATCCTGCGCGATCCCGCCGGGCTGCCATTTTGTGTCGTCCCGGAGCCCGCCGGCTCACTCAACGACAGCAACGCGCAACGCTGGGACTAATGCGCCCGGCGATGTTACACGCATCGGCGCAATGCCGTTATGGATGGTCGACGTCGATGTGGCGGTTGACGGCCGCGGCGATGGCGGTTAAGTCACCTTCGTCGGGGCTGACGATGACGTCTCCGCGCCGGAGCGCACCTTCAACGACGCTGGCGTCGACGACGTCGGTCGTGTGGGCGCGGCCGGCTAGGGTTCCGGCGGCCCGGGCCCTGGCGTCATCGAGGGTTTCGACATCGCATCCAGCCAAGAGGCGGGACAGCTGCGCCTGCCGGGGCGTGCCTCGCCAGCACTGGGCGACGACGGCCGAGGGGACTGTCGGCACCACCCGGCGGAGCAGCAGGGCACGATGGCGGGCCCACATCAGCCGCTCACCTCGTTCGGCGGCGATCAGAGCCCCGGAGTCGTACGTGACCCCGGTCAAGCGGTCCGCCTCTTGCCGCGTGGCTCAACGATCCTGGCGGCCCATTCGTCAGCTTCGGCGATCTCGTCCAGGGTGAACGGGCCGTGCTCGGCCTCGTACTGGCTGACTGCTGCCAGGCCGGCCCGGATGGTGAATTCCTTCCGTGCGGTCTCGGCGACCCACGCGCTATAGCTCATCCCTGCGGCCTGCGCGGCGGCGGCGATCTCCGCATCGAGCTCAGGCGGGATGGAGATCGAGCGCTTCTTGCGAACAGCCATGACACGACGGTAGCACAGCAGTAGGACAGCTGGGCTATGCCTGTCAGGACTGCACGCCGCCCTGTTGTGAGGCAAGCGCTTCCTCGGCCTCGGCCGCCGCGGCCCCGTGTGCGGCGATCACGTCCTGCAGCGCCCGCTCGTATGCGGTGTCGCGCGCCTGGTCCGCGGTGGTCTCGATGTCGGGCGCGACGCCGGTGCCTTCCCAGTTTCCGCCGGTTATCGGGTTGACCGACTCGGCGACGGAGATCGTTGCCTCGAGGTGGGGGTGCACGACGAATCCCTCGCGGGCGTGCGCGCCGCCGCGGGTTCGCTCCCCGACGATCGTGGCGCGGCCAAGCTGCTGCAGGTCGTAGCTCAGCTGCTCGCCGCCGGAGAACGTGCTGGCGCTGGTCAGCACGTATACCGGCTTGGTCTTCCCGAAGCGCCGACCGGGAACGTACGGGAGCGTCCACGCCTGCTTGAGCAGGTTGTCCTTGCGATCCCGGAGCCCGGTGAGCTGGACGGGTTCGTGGTCCCAGAGGAAGCTGGCGAGAAAAACGGCCATGCCCGGCTCACCGCCCAGGCAGTGGCGCAGGTCGATGAGCAGCGCGTCGGTGGCCGCGAGAACGCTCATCGCCGCGGTGATGAGCTCGCCGCAGATGACGGCCGGGAACAGTATCGGCCGCAGTTCCAGGTAGCCGACGTTGCCGGCGAGGCGCTGTACGCTTGCCACGCCGCCGCAGGTCTGGTCGGCCCACCCAGCCAACGCGGCGTACTCCTCCGCGTCGTCGCCGGGCGTGCGCTCCTGCAGGACCTCGTCGTGGTAGAGCAGCCGCAGGTGCTTGTCCCCGTTGACCGACTGCAGGTCGGCGGTGACCGCCGTGGCCAGCGCGCGGGCGTCGGCCGGGTACCGTCCTTCGGCCAGCCCCGTGGCCAGCACGCCCGACACTGCGGTCGCGACCTCGGGAAAGATGTAGTGCTCCTCGACCAGCTTGCCAACCTGCCCGACGATGCGCACCAGCTCGGTCTCGTCCATACCGTTAATGAAAACATACGCTTGACAAAGCGTCAAGAGAAGTTAACACTATCTACGGTGGAGGAAGATGCCATTGCCGTCGCCAGGCCGGAGCAGTTCAAGGCCCTGGGACACCCGATGCGCCACCGGCTGCTGTTCGCCCTCGGCCAGGGCGAAGCGACCATAAGCCAGCTCGCCGCGACGCTGGACAGCAACAAGGGGAACGTGGCACATCACCTCAAGGTGCTCGCGGACGCGGGCCTGGTCGAGCTGGCAGGGACGCGCCACGTGCGCGGCGGCACCGAGCGGTACTACCGGCGCGCCTTCGAGCGCCTGCAGTTCGAGGACACCGGCGGCCTCACCGAGGTTGCGTTCAGCGCGGTTGCCGCGGAGATCGCCACCGCGCAGGCCGAGCCTTTCCTGATGCTGCGGAATCTCAGGCTGACTGCAGAGCACGCAGAGCGGCTCACCGCCGCCCTCCGCGACCTCGCCGACGAAGCCGAAGACGGCGCCGACCAGCCCCGGTATGGCCTGCTGCTCGGCCTGTACAAACCGGCACAGGCTCCCTAAAGCGCGTCTTCCTGGGCCCGCGTCACCCGTCGGCCTCCGATGATCTTGTAGGCGACGGCCAGCGACCCGGCTCCCACGGGCTCCAGCCTGGGCCCGAAGAACGTGTCAAAGGCATCGAGTAACTGCCTGTGCCGTCCCTGGTGGTGATCCACTCCGGTGCTGACATCATGTCGGATATGGCCGTTAAGTTCTCGGGTGTCCTGCTGGATTTCGCGGGCACGCTGTTCGATCAGGAGGATGAGCGGGAGACGCTGCGGGCCATTGGCGTTGTGACGCCGCAGTCGGCGGACGTGGCGCTCGCGTTGTCCCGTGCCGACCAGCTTGCCGCAACGCCGGCGCTCATGCCGCCCGGACTGGCACGGCAGTGGGAGCGCAGGGATCTGACCGCGGAAGCACACCGCGCCGCATATGCCGAGCTGCTTCGGGAGGCTGGCCTGCCGCCCGAGGTGGCTGACGCGTTCTACGCCCGGGCGTGCTCGCCGCAGGCGTGGTTTCCCTTCGACGACACCGTGTCATGCCTGCGTTCGCTGCGTGCCCGGCAGATCCCGGTCGCTGTGGTCAGCAACATCGGCTGGGATCTGCGCCCCGTCTTCGACCGCCACGGCGTGCTGTCCCTCGTCGACGCGTTCGTCCTGTCGTATGAGTACGGTGCCATGAAACCCGAGGCCCGGCTCTTTTCCGCGGCCTGCGATGCGCTCGGTGTGGTCCCGGACGAGGCGCTCATGGTGGGCGACAGCGTCGACAGCGACGGCGGGGCCACCGCGATCGGCTGCACGTTCTCTCATCTCAGCCTGCCACGCGTCCGGGGTGCGCTGAGCTCAGCGCTGGCTCCCGTGATAGGCGAGTAACCCCCGACTCGCTGCCATATAGTATGGTTTGGCCAGTTTTGCTGTGACCGCGGCGGGAGACCGATGTGAATCTCAAAGATGTGATTCTTCGTCGCTGCCAGGAAGTTGTGGACGACCCGGCCTTGAGCTGGGACGACAACTTGTATGAGGCAGGCATGGATTCGCTCAGCCTCCTGGAGCTTTCTGATTTGCTCTCGTCGGACGCTGGAGTCGATATTCAGGTTAGCGGGCTCTTTGATTGCGTCACGCCGACGGATGTCGCTGCCCTTCTGGAAGCCGAGGTATCGTCCGCCGGATCAGCATGACCGACCGCCCTCTGGCCTCGGCGCCCGGGCTATCCAGCTTTCGCCGTTCGTTCTTTACGATGACGGCGATCGATGCCCTGGGCAACGGATTGTTCAAGACGATCTCAGTTTTCTTCTGGATTCGTTATGCGCACTTCAGCATCACCATTGTCGGACTAGGATTTACCCTCGGCGGGCTCAGCGGAATGCTGCTGATGCTGCCCGCCGGCCGGATTGCTGACCGGCTTGGCCAGCGGCGTACCGCCATCGTGCTCAACGTGGTCGCGGGCGCCGTCGTCGCGACATTCCCGCTGGTCCATCGTGTCGCCCTTTTCTTCGTGGTGGTTTGCCTGGCCACCGCGGCGGAGTCGGCTATCGACCCGCTGCGCCGAGCGTACGTGGGCGCCCGTCTCGGGCCCGGCGAACGCCGGCCCTTCAGCGCCCGCGACCGGGCGGTCTATAACGCCGCCTTCGGCGGCGGAGCCGCCCTGGCCGGCCTCGGCCTCGCACTCGGTGACACGAGGACGCTGCTGTATTTTGTCGTGGCCGACGCGGCGTCCTTCCTGCTCGCCGCCCTGGCGATGTCCCGGCTGCCGCGCGACCGGCGGGCGCAGCCGCGGGGCGACCGCCCGGATCGTGCCGCAGACGGCGTCGGCTATGTCGGAACCCTCGGCGCCCTGGCTCATCCCCGGGTTTTCGCATCGGGCGCGGTCATCGGGCTGCTCGCGCTGCCGGATGAGGCGCTGGACATCGGCCTGCCGGTATGGATCGCCGCGACCCACCGGGCGCCGTTCTGGCTCGTCGGCGGAGCCCTGATCCTGAACACCATGTTTGTGGTCGGCTGCCAGGTTCCCGTGGCCAGGTGGCTGGACCGGATGTCGATGACCACAAACTGCTACCTGTCGGCCGCCTTCCTCGCCGCGGGTTTCGTGCTGCTCGCGATCACCGGCCCACTGGGCCGCGCCGCCGCGACCGCGACGGCCGTATGCAGCGTCCTGCTGCTCAGCTGCGCAGAAATCTGCGGATCGGTTGTGAACTGGGAAATGTCCTACAGTCACGCCCGCCCCCGGCGTGAAGCAGAGTTCCAGGCCGCGTTCTCCCTGGGATCCAGCAGCCACCAGCTCGTGGGAGGCGTGCTCTTCTCCGATCCCATCGCGGCGTTCGGAAGCCTCGGATGGCTCGTGGCCTGCGTCGCCCCGGTCCTCGTCGCCGGCGTCAACAGCTATCACCGCACCAGCGGGCTGACGGGTTAGGAAGGACAAGATGGCACCTGACGGCCTGGCCGCCCGCTTCACCGAAACCGCCAGCCGGTACCCGTCGCGAATTGCGCTGTCCACGTCTTCCGGGCAGGTGAGCTACGGCGAACTGCTCGCCGACGCGCGGCGGGTCGCCCACGCTCTGGCGGCGACCGGGATCGACACACCTGCCGCAATCACGGTGTCACGAACGCGGGCGAGCGTCACCGCGATTCTCGGTGCGATTCTGGCCGGCGTTCCCTATGCACCGGTCGATGCCGCGTACCCGGAGAGCCGGCTGCGCTTTATGCTCGATGACCTGGCGACAGCCATTCATATCGACGGAACCGGCAGCGAGCCCGTCATTCATCGCAGCGATTCCCCCGCCAGGGCTCAGCGGATCCACCCCGACGCGATTTATGTTCTGTACACATCCGGCTCGACCGGAGTGCCGAAGGGATGCGTCGTAACTCATCGCAACGTACTGAGCCTCTTCGACGCCACCCGCGAGGAGTTCCAGCCGTCGCACCACGACGTCTCGGCCGTGCTGCACTCGCTCGCCTTCGACTTCAGCGTGTGGGAGACGTGGAGTTCGTGGCTGTACGGCGGAACGTGCTGGCTCGCGGAGCCGGACGTCGTCAGGGATCCGGACCGGCTGAGCGCCGGCTTGGACGCGCATCAGGTCACCCGTCTGTCCGCGACGCCTTCGCTGTTCACTTATCTGGCCGCGGCGCTGATCCGGCGGGGCTGCGTGCTCCCCAGGCTCCGGTCGCTGGTCCTGGGCGGCGAGGCGGTCTGCCTGCCCGACGTCGCCCGCTTCCTGTCCTCGAGGTGCGCGCCCAACGTCAGTGTCGTCAACATGTACGGCATCACCGAGACCACGGTCCACGTCACGTTCCGCGAGCTCTCCGGAACCGAGACCGGCGGCCAGCCGGGTTCCACGCCCATCGGGCTTCCCATACCGTCGCTGTGCCTGTCGCTGCGAGATGAGCAGGGAGCCCCGGTGCAGCCGGGCGCGCCCGGCGAGCTGTGGGTCTCCGGCGCGGGCACCTGTGCGGGCTACCTGAACCGGCCCGAGCTTACGGCCGAGCGCTTTGTCGCCGACGACCAGGCAGTGACCTGGTACCGCAGCGGCGACCTGGCACGGTATGACGGCGGCGAGTACCACTACCTCGGGCGGCTCGATCGCCAGGTGCAGTTGCGCGGCCACCGGATTGAGCTCGGCGAGGTAGAGGCGGTGCTGGAGACCTTTGACGAGGTCGAAAAGGCAGTTGCGGCGGTCGAGGCGCGGCCCGCCACGGGCCGTCCCGCTCTGGTGGCTTACGTCAAAACCAGCGGAGCTCCTGACGCGGTGACGGTCAAGGACATAAAGACCAAGGCTCGCGGTGTGCTGCCGCCGCAGGCGGTCCCCCAGACCGTGCACCTCGTGCCGCATCTGCCGCTGAACCAGCACGGAAAGCTCGATATGGCCGAGCTGCGCGCCGCGGTAGCGAGGCACAGGTGAGCCCCGGCACGACAGGTACCGGCCCGGGCGCACGCCCGCTCCCGCACCTCGTCATCTGCTACGACGACGGCGCGGCCAGCCCGCGGGAGATCGTGCAAGCGGTCGCGGGCCTCGCGCACCCCACGTTCGTGCTCCGGGATGACGCAAAGGCCAGCCGGATCATCGCCGCGCTGCGAGACGTCGCCCATGTCGTTCCGTATACAAGCCCGCCGGAAACGGCGGATGCCATCCGGGCTCACCGGGCTCCCGATGGGATCGTCACCTTCAGCGAACGCATGCTCCCGGTGACCACGGAACTGGCGCAGCGGCTGTCGCTGCCCTTCCACAGCGCGGATGTGGCACGCCGCCTGACCAGTAAAACCCTGCAGCGACGGGCACTGCGCGATGCAGGCGTCGAGAACCTGCGGTTCCAGCACATCAAAACCGTGGCTGATATCGGCTGGGCGCTCGAGTCCGTCGGGACCCCGGCCGTGATCAAGCCAGAGTTTGGCGAAGGCAGTCATGCGACCTACCGAATCGATGACGCCACCGCGGCAGCAAATCTCATGTCGGCACCGCCGGCGTTCCGGACCGGCTCCGGCCTCCAGGTCGAAGAGTTTCTGCCGGGCCGCACCAATGTGCCGTTCGGGGACTACATCAGCGTTGAGTCCGTGACGATCTCCGGCGCCACCACACACCTGGCGGTCACCGGAAAGTTCCCGCTGGCGGCGCCGTTTCGTGAGGTTGGGCAGGTCTGGCCGCCCCGGCTTCGCCCCGGCGAAGAGAGCGAAGCGCGGAATATCACCGGCCGGGCGCTCGCCGCGCTGGGCGTTCGCACCGGACTCACGCACACCGAGCTCAAGCTCACGGAATCGGGCCCCAGAGTCATCGAGGTGAACGGCAGGCTTGGCGGGTTTGTCGAAGATCTGGCCAGCAGTCACGGAAATGGCAGCCTGATATCTCTCGCCTGCGCGGTGGCGCTTGCCGTCGACGCCGAGATCCCTGACTTCACCGGTGAGAAACCGGTGGTTTTCAATTTCAGCAACCTCCCCCCGCTTGATGCGCGTCAGCTCATCGGTGTGGAAGGAGCGCGTCTGACCCGTCACCTGCCGGGGCTGCGTTATAAGCCGCTGATGCGCCCGGGCGGGATGCTTACGGCCGGGGTCGGCGCGGCCGAACTCGACCTGATAAGCGGTAAGGCGGCCAGTTACGAGGAAATGTTCGACTCGCTCCGGGCCGCCGTATCGCAACTGGTATTCCGCTTTAAAGACCTCCGCGGAGCGGAGATCAGTGTCCAGGGCTCCTCGCTTCCTTCTGGAAGGTTCCTCTTTCCTGACCCGACTTCCACCTAGGGATATACGTGCGAAATCTCACCGAGCTCGAGCAGCGCGCGGTCGACGCCCCGATCAACTTGTCGGATGGCCATCCACGCATGAGCCTCACCGACAGGCAGCAGGCAATCGTCGACCGGCTACCCGAGTTGTTCGCCGACGCGAGGCGAGAGAACTTCAAGGATCTGGAGCAGCGAGCCCAGGCGTGCTTCCTGAGCGCGATCGGCCAGGACTGCGCGCCGGTCGCCGAGGGGCGCGTCCAGAGCGTCTACTCCTCCTCGGTAGGCACGATGGTCGTGGGGCGGGTTCTGCGCAGCCGCGGCCCCCGGGTGGCAGTGATCCATCCGACCTTCGACAACATTCCGGACCTGCTGACCGATCGCGTCGACCTTACGGCGATCTCCGAGCGCGAGCTCATGGACGGTGACCTGGCTGCCGCCGAGCGCCGGGGTGCGACCGCGGTCTGGGTGACGACGCCGAACAACCCGACCGGGTGGGTACTGGACCGGGCCCGTTTTTCGCACATCGCCGAGGAGGCGGCCCGAAGGCGAATACTGCTGTGCCTGGACACCTCGTTTCGGGGGTTTGACACGCGGGCCCAGCATGACAGCTACGAAATACTCGAAGCCGTCGGCGGCGACTACATAGTTATAGAAGACACCGGAAAGCTGTGGCCAACGGGTGAGCTCAAAGCCGGGTTCATTGTCACCAGCCGCTCACTTGATGATGAGATGAAGCGTGCCCTCAGCGACGTGCTGCTCACGGTGTCGCCGGTTATCCTGCGGCTTATCGAGGAACTGGCGGCCGATGCCGCAGCCGGAGGCTTCAAGATACTCCACGACCTGATAGCGCGGAACCGTGAGCAGATCATGGCCACCGTGCGCCGTCTCGACATAGATTCGGCGGATGATCAGGACGCCCGCGTCAGCGTATCCATGGTGCGCTTCCATTCGCCGGCGCAGGCTCATGGCGTATATTCCGAGCTGCAGCGGGCGGGCATTCACGTGCTCCCGTGCCAGCAGTTTTACTGGGCACAGCCGCAGGAGGGCAGTGCATCCCTGCGAATAGCTCTGGCGCGCGACTTCGAATTCTTTGATGCGGGTTTGCGCCGTCTGGAGCAGGCGACGCTGGAGAAGTCCCGGGCTAAGGTACCCGGCCTTGCCTGAGGCCCGGGCCCGCGGCGTGGCGCAGATAGATCTGGAGACCGATGTCACGGATCTGGGTCCGGGGCAGCCGGATCCGTCGCTGCTGCCCGTGCCCATGTACCGGTCGGCCATGAACCGGGCACTGCGACGGCACAAGGCGGACGCGCTTGGGTACGGGGCCAACGCCGGCCCACTCCCGGCGAGAGAGGTGCTGGCCCAGTGGTCCGCAGAGACCGAGCAGGCCGATTGCGACGCTAGCAACGTCTTCGTGACCGCAGGGGCGACACATGCCCTGGACCTGTTGTGCTCGCGGCTCGGCAGCCGCGGTGCGGTCGTCCTCGTTCAGCGCACGACCTACCCGCTGGCGCTGGATCTCTTCCGTGCCAGGGGCCTCGAGCCGGTGCCGGTCGGCGCGGACCTGGCGGTCCCGGCCCCCGAAGAGTTCACCCGTGCGGTCCGCTCGCTTCGCGCTGGCGGCAGGACCATCGCCTTTGCGTACCTGCAGCCCACCTTTCATAACCCCACCGGCGTCTCATTTCCCGCCGGCGACCGGATGAAGCTGATCGCAGCGGCACGCGCTGGCGGCGTCATGCTCGTCGAGGATGACCCCTACCGGCTGTTGCATTTCCGCTCGCCGCCGCTGCCGTCACTTGTTTCCCTGAGCCGGTGCCAGGGCGTCATCGGCGTGCGCACGCTGTCGAAGATGCTCGGCCCAGGGGTGCGGACCGGCTTCTTGCTCGCAGATGGCGGATGGCTGCGCGATCTCGGCGACGATCCGTTATTCACCAGCGGCGGCGGCATTGCCCACGTGGGGGCGCTGGCCATCGCTGAAGTACTCGACTCCGGCGACTTCGCAAACCATCTGCTGCGCTTGCGCAGCGAGTACCAGCAGCGGTGTGAGCTCTTGCTGGGAGCGCTTGCCCCTCTTGCATCCCTCGGTGTGCAGTGGGATCAGCCTGAAGGCGGGTTCTTTGCCTGGCTGAACCTCCCAGACGGCCTGCCCGCGAGCCAAGTGCAGGACGCCGCGCTGAAGAGAGGTGTGCGGGTGCTCCCGGGACTCGGCAGCTTCGCCGCCGCGCGCGCAGAGAACGACTCATGGATCCGGACAGCTTTTTCGCTCTATCCAGCAAAAGTGCTCGCAGCGGCGGGAGAACGTCTGGTGGCCGCTGCGTTCGAAACCTCTAGGGACAACGATGAACGCTGATACGCCAGGCAGGCTTCTTGGTTACTCGCTTCCCTTCTCGCCGACCGGCGCGTCGTCGCTGGTGCCGGCGCCACCCTGGCATTTCTCTGGTGAAGTGCTCATGGTCGAATATCGCGCCGACCCCGGCGCGGTCAGCTCTTTTCTGCCACGTGAGCTTGCCAGGGTGCCGTCGACCGGGCTTGCCGCCGCCATCTTCGGTGACTGGCAGTCGTGCTCATCAGGCGGGGAGGAACTGCTGGATCCGGTCCGGTCCCAGTACCGGGAGTTCTATATCGCGCTCGCCTGCCAGCTCGGCGAGCAGCCGGTGGCGCGCTGTCCCTTCTGCTGGGTGGACAAGGACTTTTCACTGGTTCGCGGGCTGATACAGGGCTACCCGAAGAAGATGGGCAGCATAGCGATGACGCGTACGTTCTCCGTTGGGCAGGCGACGCCGGGCACGGCGGAGGGAAGCCAGTTCGGCGGTACCCTGGCGGCGGCGGACCGCCGGCTGGTCGAGGCCCGCGTGACCCTCGAGCAGCCGAGCGAGCCGCCCGCCCTGATGCTGGCTCCGCTCGTTCACACCCGGTACTTCCCCGCCTGGGATCCGTCGGGGTCGGGCACAGAGGAGCTCGTCATGGGGGGCAGCTCGGCGCAGGAAGTGGCGGACGTCTGGTCGGGCAGCGCTGAGCTGACCTTCTTTGATTCACCGATCGATGATCTGGCGCTGCTGGCGCCCATCGAGATCCTCGGCGGATACCGGTTCTCGTTTGCCGAGACCCTGAACGGCGGCAGGCTCGTTTCCCAGGACGGCCGTTAGTGGCCGGCGATCTGTACCCCCTAACCGATCAGCAGCAAACCATGCTGGCGTTCATGGGCGGCACCCGTGACACGTTCTACCTGGTCATCGAGTCGTTTGTGCTGCGCGGCGAGCTCAAAGCGGATCGCTTCCGCCGGGCGCTCGGCGCCGTCGTGCGCCGGCACGAGGTGCTGCGCTCGGTCGTGGTCGCGGACTCGGCCTGCTACCGGGTGCTGCCGCACGAGACAACGACGCTGGACCGGCTCCTGGAGATCCGCGGCGACATTCACGACGTCGGCGACGCGCTGCGCGCGGGACGGGAGTACGCCGCGCGGCCCATGGAACTCGACCGCGAGTTCCCGCTGCGCGTGTGGCTGGCCATGGTCGGCCCCGGCCAATCGGTCCTGGTCATCTGCGGGCATCATCTGGTCTTCGACGGCTGGAGCTGGCGGATCTTCTATGGCGAGCTCGAGCAGGCCTATCTCGATCCGGATTCGCTGCCGCCGCCGAAGCAGTACCACGAGACCGCCGTGTCCGGCGACGTCCGCGACCTCACGCTGGACCCTGAACTCTTCCGGCGCCCCTACCGGGGAGTGCGCGAGCTTCAGGCCCGGGCCACGACGCCCGTGGGCCCCGCGGGATCCGTCCAGGTCAAGCGCGGCCCGGACCTGGCGGCGGCGCTATTGCGCGAATGCGGGGCCCGCGCCACCACGCCGTACGTGCTCGCGGTCAGCAGCTTCCTGGTTTCTCTCGGGGAGGCCTTCGGCGATCCCGAGGTCATCGTTGGCACCGCGTCCGCCGGGCGCTCCACCAGAGCCGCTCTGCGGGCCGTGGGATATTTCTCCAACACGATCTTCGTCGGCACTGGCGGCGGCGCACCAGAGGACGTGCTGCGTGATGTCCTGGATCAGCTTCGGCGCTGGCGGACGTCCCCGCGCGTGCAATGGGAGAAGGTGCTCGGCGCGTACGGCGGGCAGGACCTCTACCCGATCAGGTTCACGTTCGAGCGGGCTGGGAACACACGCCCGCAGGCCCGGTTTGCCGATGTCGTGACCGTCCCGGCCGGCGACGCAGACGACGACGGCGTGGCCCGGCGGCCCGCGGTCATCGGGGGTGCGTTCGACGACGCCGGAGTGGGGCTCACCGCCAGCTTCCGCGTTGACGTCGTCACCGGGGAATGGACGCGCGTGCTCCTGGAGCGGTGCCTGACGGTGCTGGCGGACCTGTGCACCAGCACTGGGCCAGCGTCGTGATCTCGGGTGATTCGGCTCCGCGTTTGACGCCGACGCTGCCGCTCACCAGCTTGGTCCGTGCGCTGGAGGAGAGAGTCAGCGAGCGGCTGGTGCGAGGCCTGAGCATAGCTTTCCGCCCCGTCGCGCATCCGCAATCGGCGGTCGTGGGTACGGGCATGATGTCTGATATGGCCCCCGTCATCGTTGTCCTCGACGACTATCCGCACACCCGGGCGCTCAGGGAGGCGACAGCCGGATCCGACGACCTGGACTGCAGGTACGTCCGGATCACGCCGATCTTCGCCGCCTTCGCGCGGATGGTCCGCCAGCTTGAGTTCGACATCTGCGAGCTGGCCCTCGCGACCTACCTTCAGGCGCGCGAGGCCGGAATACCGCTGACGCTTCTGCCCGTCGTGATGTCCGGCGACATTCAGCACCGCTCGCTCAGCCGCTGGCCGGCGTCCGCCCCGGTGTCACCCCGGGAACTCGCTGGCAAGCGCGTCGGCGTCCGGTCCTACAGCCAGACCTCCGGGATGTGGGTGCGGGGGATCCTCCGCGAGGAGTTCGGTATCCAGGCGGCCGACGTGACCTGGGTCACGACAGAGCCCTGCCACGTCGAGCAGTACCGCGAGCCCCGCAACGTCGAGCGTGTCGACGGCACGGTCGGCAATCTGTTGCGCGACGGGCAGGTGGCCGCCGCCGTCCTCGCCCCGACCGCGCCGGGTGCGCCAGGAGCGGATCTTGTCCCGGTTATCCCGGACGCTGAGGCGGCCGGGCGCGAATGGATCGACCGTCATGGCACGATCCCGGTCAACCATCTGGTGGTCGTGCGCAGCGACGTGCTCCGCCAGCATCACGAGACAGTGAGCCGGTTCTATCAGGCGCTGCGGCGCGCCATCGCCGACACATCATCCGAGCGGCCCGCCACGCCCCGCGGCTGGGCCGTGGCGGCCGGCTGGAACGATTCCCTGGCCAGGTGCCTGGAGCTGGCAGGCGGCTATGCGCTGGAGCAAGGGCTTCTCCAGTCACGGCCTGACATTGCCGAGATGGAGAGGGAGTGCGCCGCCGTCGAGTTGGTGTGAGCAGCTGGTCACCGGCTCAGCACGCTGCAAGCCGTCTACACGCACGAGGCAGCCGTCTACACGCACGAGGCATCGGCCGACGCTCTCACCGGCCGCGAGGCGGCGTCGGCCGGGTAAACGCAGATCAGCCTCCGAGTGGGCGTTCAGGGAATCGGAAGGTTGGCTGGCCAGCGTGGGGCTGTGGGATCCCCTGGTGCTGTTGATGCTGCCGCCCATCCGGCGGATACCGAGGCACGGCTGCTCGTTGTCGAGGACGAGCCCACGATCCTGGAGCTGCTGTCGGGGTCGCTGCGGTTTGCCGGCTTCGACGTGGTGACCGCGGCAACCGGTGCGGAAGCGATGCGTGCCGCCGTCAGGGCACGGCCGGATCTGGTTCTGCTCGACGTGATGATGCCTGACGGCGACGGATTTGATGTGGTGCGGCAGATCCGCTCCGGCGGGCCGCGCATCCCGGTCATCTTCCTGACGGCGCGCGGCACCGTGCACGACCGGGTCGCCGGGCTGACCCTCGGCGGGGACGACTACGTCACGAAGCCGTTCAGCCTCGACGAGGTCCTGGCCCGGATCCGGGCGGTGCTGCGCCGCAGCGGCGGCCAGGACGACGCGGGCTCCCGGCTGGTCGTCGCGGACCTCGAGCTTGACGGGGACAGTCACGAAGTCCGGCGCGGCGGCCGGCTGATCGGGCTGACCCCGACCGAGTTCAAGCTGCTGCGTTACCTGATGATCAACGCAGGGCGGGTGCTCAGCAAGGCGCAGATCCTCGACCACGTCTGGGATTACAGCTTCAGCGGCGACAGCAACGTCGTCGAGTCGTGCGTCAGCTACGTGCGGCGCAAGGTCGACGATGGTGGGCCCCGGCTGATCCACACCATTCGCGGCATGGGCTACGTCCTGCGGATCCCGCCTCCGTGAGATTCCGGCCCCGCCGCCTGCCGCGGTCGCTGGCGAACGCGTCGCTGCGGGTGCGGATCATGGTGGCGGCCGCGATCCTGGTCATGGTCACCTCGGCGGTGATGGGCGCCGTTGGCACGGCGATGCTGCGTGATTACCTGGTCGGCCGCGTTGACGCGCAGCTGCTGACCTTCGCCAGGCCGAGGGGACACGGCCGTCCTCCCGCCGGGCTGTCGCCCGGCAAACTGCCACGCAGCGGGTCGCCGCAGCTGCCCAGCCTGTTCCTGATCGAGCAGGTCAGCACCTCCGGGCGGGTCACAACTGTCAGCGGGTCGGTGCACGGCGTCGCGCCGCCCGAGGTTCCCGCGGCGCGGTTGCACGGCACCGGTGGCCCGTTCACCGCGGCCGCTGCGGGCGACCCGGGGCATTCCTGGCGGGTGCTGGTGCGGCCGGGGCACGACGGTGGGTACGTGCTGATCGCCTACAACATCGACGCCCTGAACGGCACCGTCACCAGTTTGGAGGCCGCGGACGCGGCAGCCGGGGCAGTCGCGATCCTGATCCTCGCGGCCATCGGGATCCCGCTGATCCGCGTCAGCCTGAAGCCGCTGGCCAGGATCGAGGACGCGGCCGAGGCCATCGCCGCCGGGGATCTATCCCGCCGCATCGACCGCCCCACGGCCGACACCGAGGTGGGCAGGCTGGCCGCGGTGCTCAACACCATGCTCGGCCGGATCGAGGCCGCCTACCGGGCCAGGGAAGAGGGCGAGGCACGCGCCCGGGACTCCGAGGACCGGATGCGCCGCTTTGTGGCTGACGCGAGCCACGAGCTGCGCACCCCGCTGACCTCGGTGCGAGGTCTGGCCGAGTTCGGCCTGCAGCAGGGGGAGGCGGCCAGCCGTAAGGAGATGACGCGGCTGATGACCCGGATCCAGCAGGAAGCCACCCGGATGGGACTGCTCGTCGATGACCTGCTGCTGCTCGCCCAGTTCGACGAGGACCGGCCGCTGGACCGGCAGCCGGTGGACCTGTCCAGCGTCGCTGCCGAGGCGGTGCTGATGGCCCGCACCGTCGCACGCGGTCGATCCCTGACCTTGCAGGCGGCGCCCGACCCGGTGATCGTCTCCGCCGACGGAGGGCGGCTGCGGCAGGTCATCGACAACCTCATCGGCAACGCCCTGCAGCACACCCCGCCAGGGACACTGGTCACCGTCGCGGTGGACAGCGTGCCGGGCTACGGGCAGATCACCGTCGCCGACAACGGGCCGGGAATGACCGCCGAGCAGGCCTCGCGCGTCTTCGAGCGGTTCTACCGAACCGATGACGCGCGGAGCCGCGCCCGCGGCGGCACCGGGCTTGGCCTGTCCATCGCCGCCACGCTCGTGGAATCCCACGGGGGAACCATCACCGTTGATCCCCAGCAGCCAGGCGGCGGCGCGACGTTCCGGGTCCGGCTGCCGCTGGCCAGGCCGACGGATAACGGAGCGTCGGCAGCTGATGGTCCGCCCCGAGCACGCCTGACCCGGCTCAGCGCTCAGGAAAGTGAGAGTTAGCCGGAACGAGATCACAAGGCTCACTGGATGAACTACACGCGGCGGGGCTCCTGCGCCTGCCCGCGAATTGTGGTCGGCGAGAACCCGGAGGCCGAAGGCGAGCGCGGCCGGGGAGATGTCGCCGCGCAGCCCCCGGCCCGGTGGCCACGATTCGTGCAACGGGCTTGAGCGGAAGGAATGTACATGTTTTTCACGTATCTGCGGCGCGAGCTGCGTCGGCGGATCCGGCAGGCCACCTTCATCGCGTTGGGCCTGGCCGTGGGAATTGGTCTGGTCATCACCGTGACCGCCGCGTCGTCCGGGGTTAAATCCGCGGAGGGCAGCGTGCTGAAGAACCTGTACGGGGTGGGCACGGACGCGACCGTCACCAAAAACCCGACCGCGGGCTCCTTTGCGGCGGGGAGGCCCAGCAACTTCAACCTCAAGTCGGGCTCGACCGTCAAGATCGACACACTGACCGCCACCCGCAGCCTGGGCAGCCTTGACGACTCCGCGGTGACGACGATTTCCAAGCTGAAAGGCGTGGCCGCCGCGTCGGGCGCGCTGACCGCCGACAGCGTGAACACCACGTTCAAGATCCCCAAGTTCAGTGGCGGCAACGGCGGCAGCGGTGCCGGCGGTGCTCCCAGCGGCGGCACCGGCGGGTTCAGCGGGCCCGGGTCGTTCAACTCGGGGAACACGGTGTCGGTCGACGGCGTCGACCTGGCCTCGAGCGCGCAGGCGCTCGGCCCGCTCAGCAACGGCACCCTGAAGTCGGGGCGCACGCTGAAGTCCTCGGACGCCAGCTCCGACGTGGCAGTGATCGACTCCAGCTACGCCAAGTCGGCGAGCCTGAAGGTCGGGTCGACGGTCACGATAGCCAGCACCAAGTTCACCGTCGTCGGGATCGTGTCCGTATCGGCCAGCGATTCGTCGGCCGACGTGTACGTCCCGCTGGCCCGCGCCCAGGCGCTGTCGAAGAGCACAGGCAAGGTGAACACGATTTACGTGGCAGCCGACAGCGCGACGGACATCGCAGCGGTGCAGAAGGAGATCACCAAGGCCGTGTCCGGCGCGACGGTCACCACCTCCTCCGACCTGGCCAGTGAGGTGACCGGGTCGCTGTCCAGCGCGTCGAGCCTGGCGAACAACCTGGGCAAGTGGCTGGCGATCGCGGTGCTGATCGCGGCGTTCCTGCTGGCCAGCCTGCTGACGATGTCGGCGGTGTCACGGCGGGTGCGGGAGTTCGGCACGCTGAAGGCGCTGGGCTGGCGTAGCCGCCGGGTGATCGGCCAGGTCATGGGCGAGTCGGTCACCGTCGGCGTCATCGGCGGCCTCGTCGGCGTCGCGCTCGGGTTCGCCGGGGCCGCGATCGTCTCCGCGATCGCCCCGGCCCTGTCTGCGTCCGTGGGCCAAACCACCGGTTCGGCGACGCCGGGCGGTGCCCGGCAGTTCAGCGGCGGCAGCGGCGGTTTCACCCCACCCGGTGGTGGCCTCTCGCGTGCTCCCACGGGCACCAGCGGCGGGTCCGTATTGGTGCACCTCACCGCCTCGGTCACCGTGGACGCGGTCGTCCTCGCCGTGGTGCTGGCCCTGGCCGGGGGCCTGATCGCCGGCACGTTCGGCGGGTGGCGGGCCGCCCGGCTGCGCCCGGCCGCCGCGCTCGCCAGGGTCGAGTGAGCTGAGCTGAGTGAGCTGATCGGAACCAGTCCGGAAAGGAAGCCATGTACAAGCTGACGAATGTCAGGAAGGACTACCCAAAGGGCCGCAGCGTGGTGCACGCGCTGGCCGGGGTGGATGCGGTGATCGAGGACGGTGAATGGCTGGCCATCCAGGGCCCGACCGGCCATGGCAAAACCACCCTGCTGCAGATGCTCGGCGGCCTGGACCGGCCGACCTCGGGAACCGTGGAATTCGACGGCCAGGACCTGGGCGCGATGCGGGAGAGCGAGGTCACCCGGGTCCGGGCCACCTCGATCGGCTTCATCTTCCAGACCTTCAACCTGATCCCGACGCTGAGCGCGCAGGAGAACGTCGAGGTGGCGCTCGCTCCGCTCGGTATCGGATCGGCCGAACGCCGGGCCCGCGCCGCGGCGGCGCTGGAGAGCGTCCGGCTCGAGGAGCGGGCGCGTCATCTGCCGGGCGAGCTCTCCGGAGGCCAGCAGCAGCGCGTGGCCATCGCCCGGGCGCTGGTGAAGGAGCCGAAGGTGCTGCTCGCCGACGAGCCGACCGGCAACCTCGACGAGGGCACCCGGGACGACATCATGGGCCTACTGGAGAAGCTCTGGCGCCAGCATGGGCTCACGCTGATCGTGGTGACCCATGACAGCTCGGTGGCGCGCCAGGCACAGCGCATCGGAATCATGCGCAAGGGCCGGCTGACCATCAAGCAGGACACCCGGCCTGGCGTCTCCTGAGGCACGTTCGGCCGGCCCCGAGGAGGTAGGGCCGGCCGCAGCGAGCGCCGGGTTGCTGGTGACCTGGCGCGGCGAAGCGCAGGTCTCGAGCGCGTTCCGAGCGATAGAGTTCCGGCCGGGTTCCCTGCTAGACGTCTAGAGGCCGACCGGGTAAATTATGTTAACCCCCACGGTGTAGACCTTTGACCACGCCCTGCGATCGCCCAGCGTGCAGGCGGTGATATTGC
>Ga0209693_10000289_pt1 | contig 19896 bp, 17 predicted proteins | sample HubBroMetageWRM3_FD_188345 | JGI IMG/M metagenome (GOLD analysis project Ga0209693, IMG submission 188345) | Warmed soil microbial communities from the Hubbard Brook experimental Forest, New Hampshire - Hubbard Brook CCASE Soil Metagenome WRM 3... | ecosystem: Environmental > Terrestrial > Soil... | reverse complement strand
GCAGGAGCCCATCGTTTGGGACATTCTAGAAGAAGTCATCAAAGACCACCCCGTGCTGCTGAACCGCGCTCCTACGCTGCATCGCCTGGGCATTCAGGCATTTGAGCCGGTGCTGGTGGAAGGCAAGGCCATCAAGATCCATCCGCTGGTTTGCACGGCCTTCAACGCCGACTTCGACGGCGACCAGATGGCGGTACACATTCCGCTGTCTCCAGAAGCGCAGGTCGAAGCCAGCGTGCTGATGCTGGCCTCGCACAACATTCTCTCGCCGGCATCCGGGCAGCCGATTACTGTGCCTACGCAGGATATGGTGCTCGGTCTCTATTACCTTACGAAGTCCAAGCCCGGCGCGAAGGGCGAAGGCCGCGTGTTCGCGAACATTGAAGAAGTCCTGCTGGCGCTGGAAATGGGCGAAGTGGAAACACTATCTCCCATTCGCCTGCGCTACACCGGCGAACTGATTGACCTGACGACCGCTTACGATGATCAGGACATCATTCACACCGAGCCGGTTCACATCGATCGTGCTTTCATCAATACGACGGTGGGCCGCGCGATCCTGAACGACCACCTTCCCGAGGGCATGCCATTTATCAACGGCTTGCTCAAGAAGAAGGGTATTGGCGCGCTGGTGAACTACGGCTACCTCCGGTTCGGACTCGAGACCACGGTCAAGATGCTCGATGAAGTAAAGGAGTTCGGGTTCAAGTACGCGACCCGGGCCGGCCTTTCCATCGGTATCGACGACATGGTCATTCCTGACAGCAAGAAGACTTTGGTCAAGGACGCCGAGAAGCAGGTAGTCGCCGTGCAACAGCAATATCTAGACGGCGCCATCACCAACGGCGAACGCTACAACAAGGTGATCGAAATCTGGTCGGCGATTACTGAAAAAGTTGCCGATGAGATGTTCGGACAGATGCAGCGCGCCGACAAGGAAGGCTTCATCAATCCGATTTACGTCATGGCCGATTCCGGCGCTCGCGGATCGAAACAGCAGATTCGCCAGCTTTCCGGCATGCGCGGCTTGATGGCGAAACCTTCGGGCGAAATTATCGAGTCACCGATCACGGCGAACTTCCGCGAAGGGTTGACGGTGCTCGAATACTTCGTCTCGACGCACGGCGCGCGCAAGGGTCTGGCCGACACCGCGCTCAAGACGGCGGATTCCGGTTACCTCACGCGGCGCCTCGTCGATGTGGCGCAGGACGTGATCATCAGCGAATACGACTGCGGTACTGTTGACGGCATTTACGTCCAGGGTATCGTCGAAGCCGGCGAAATTATCGAGCCGTTGCGCGACCGCATTGTGGGCCGCGTATCGCTTGAGAAGATCAAAGACTACGACGGCAACGTGATCGTCGACATCAACAACGAAATCACCGAAGAACTCGCGGGATCGATTCAGGCTGCGGGAATCGAGCGGGTGAAGATCCGTTCGGTGCTGACCTGCGAATCGAAGCGCGGTGTTTGCGTCATGTGTTACGGACGCAACCTGGCTTCAGGGCGGCTGGTTGAACTCGGCGAAGCTACTGGCGTTATCGCCGCGCAGTCGATCGGCGAGCCCGGCACACAGCTTACGATGCGTACCTTCCACATCGGCGGTACGGCATCGCGAGTCTCCGAGCAGTCGCGGCTCGATGCCAAGAATAACGGCACGGTGCGCTTCATCGGTCTGCAGACGGTGAAGTCGAAGTCGGGCGATCTGGTGGTGATGAACCGCCAGGGCTCAATCGCTGTGGTCGACGAGAAGAACCGCGAGCGCGAGCGCTACTCCGTGATCTACGGCGCGAAGCTCAAAGTCAACGACGGCGATCCGGTGCAGCAAGGCAAGGTCATGGTCGAGTGGGATCCTTACACGTTCGCCATCCTTACCGAAATCGGCGGCACGGCGCAGTTCAAGGACTTGCAGGAAGGCGTGACACTGCACGAAGAAGTGGATGAGGTCACTGGCTTGTCGCGGCACGTCGTAGGCGATTCTCCCGACGAGAAGCGGCAGCCTGCGATCGTGGTAAAGGGCAAGAGCAGCAAACGCTACCTCATGCCTTCGCGTTCTCACCTTATGGTGCAGGACGGCGACACGGTTTCCCCGGGAGACGTGCTGGCCAAGATCCCCCGCGAAACGACGAAGACCAAGGACATCACGGGCGGTCTGCCGCGCGTGGTCGAGCTGTTCGAAGCCCGCAAGCCGCATGAAACCGCGGTCATCAGCGAAATCGATGGCACGGTGAAATTCGGTGAGGTCTCCAAGGGACAGCGCAAAATCTATGTGCAGGCCGACAACGGCACGGAAAAAGAATACTCAGTGCCGCGCGGCGTTCACATTAACGTGCAGGAAGGCGAGCGCGTCAAGGCGGGCGAACCGCTGATGGACGGTCCGCTCAACCCGCACGACATTCTGGCTGTGCTCGGCGAAAAAGAACTGCAGTCTTACCTGGTGAACGAAATCCAGGAAGTCTACCGGCTGCAGGGCGTCAACATCAGCGACAAGCACATTGAAGTGATTGTCCGCCAGATGATGCGCTGGGTGCAGGTTGAGGACGTGGGCGACACCACGTTCCTGCTGGAGGACAAACTGGACAAGTTCCACTTCCGCGAAGAGAACGAGCGCGTGATCAAGGAAGGCGGCAGACCGGCTACCGGACGGCCGCTGCTCCTGGGCATTACCAAGGCCTCGCTCGCGACGGACTCGTTCATCTCGGCGGCGTCCTTTCAGGAGACCACGCGCGTACTCACTGAGGCTTCAATTAACGGCAGGGTTGATTACCTGCGCGGCCTCAAGGAGAACGTCATCGTCGGCCGCCTCATCCCTGCCGGCACCGGCATGGAGTATTACCGCAACGTGCGCCTCTCGCCAGAGATGGAAGAGGCTGCGGCGAAGGTACAGGCGGAAGTCTCGGCGGCTTACGAAGAGGCCGAACGCGCTCTCGAAATGATGCGCCACGAGGGCGAGACCGAGGAGCTAGCAGCGGAGTAAGCCGAACCACAATTAACCTCGGGGGCGAGCGAACCAGCTTCGCCCCCGAATTTGTTTGTCATCCTGAGCGGAGCGTTCTTTGGCGTAGCGAAGGATCTGGGCGAGCCGCGCGAATGGTCGCGTTCTTTGCGACCCGTTAATCGCGTGTATGGCTCGCTTCCACATTACCCCCCATGCACGCAAACGCAAAGCGATTGCCGACCGAGGAACCTGGCCCGCTTCCCTCGTTGCAACCGGCGCCTTCCGGCCCTAAGCTAGGGCCAGCGATGCTTCGTTTCCTACGACTTTTGCGGCTGGCCTTCTGGCGTGCCTTCCAGCACGACGCTTTTTCCATCGCCAAAGCGTCCGCCTATTCCGCGATTCTTACTTTTTTCCCCGCGCTGCTGGTGGTGGGCTCCGTGCTGGCCACCTGGCGCAAGGGCGCACCCTACATGCGGGAGATCTCTTACGCGCTATCGCGCATTCTTCCTGCCGGAAGCAACGCAGCGATGAACTTCATGCGCGGCGCGGCGCAACGCCCCGTAAGCTTGCTGATCACGGCTTCCCTGCTGACCCTGTGGACCGCCTCTGGCGTGATGATTTCATGGATGGAAGGCTTCCGCCGCTGTTACGAGCTGCCGAAAATCTGGGGACTGGTGAAGGAGCGGCTGATCTCATTCCTGCTCGTAATTTTCGCGCTCGTTCCTATGACTTTCGCGACCCTGCTCGTGGCCTTAGGCAGCAAGGTCGAAACCAACATTCTTTTCTACACCGCCCGGGAATACAGCCTCTACATTCTGGTGATGTGGGGCGCGATCCGCTGGCTGATCGCCACTCTCACCAGTATTGCCGTGATCGCACTCATCTATCACAATGCGGTCCCGCGCACCCAGCCCTGGCATAGCGTTATCCCGGGCGCGACGCTTGCCACCGCGATGTGGTTCTCGGCTACGCTGCTGTTTGGCTTCTACCTAAAGCATTACGCCGACTACAGCATTATTTACGGGTCACTCGGCGCTGCTATCGCGCTACTGGTCTGGATGTACATGGTCTCCCTGGTCGTGCTGGTGGGAGCGGAATTCAACGCCATGCTGTTCCCCCGCACCATGCTGGGGAAGGAGCTGACTGCCGTTAGCGGACCCAGGGCCGCGAATTAGCGCGCGGCGGGGCTGATCTGAAATTTCGTTTGTCCTCTCTGGAATGCCGTGGTGCAAGCAAGAAGCAAGATCGCCCGCTTCGCTCGGGATAACAAGCTGGGGTAACAAACCGGGATGACAAGCAAAGACAAGTCGAGGAAGAAATGAAGTCCAGCAGGCCACAACCCACGACGGAAAACTCCTCCTTCACTGCGGAGACCTCTGCCTTGTCCCCCGTCGCACGCCGCGCCAAGATCATCTGCACCATCGGGCCGGCCTGCCATTCCGAGGCGGCGATGCGCGACCTGCTGCGCCTTGGCATGGATGTCGCCCGCCTGAACTTTTCTCATGGCACGCACGAGGAACATGCCCACAACATCGAGCGCCTGCGCCGCGCCGCCGAAAAAGAAAGCCGCACCGTCTGCATCCTGCAGGATTTGCAAGGCCCCAAGATCCGCACCGGACGCCTTGAGCGGCACGAACCCATCCTCCTCGAGAGCGGCTCAACCGTAATCATTACTCCGCGTGACGTCCCCGGAACTCCCACGTGCATTTCCACTACTTTTCCCGACCTCGCAAAAGAGCTTGCCCCCGCTGCTCGCATTCTTCTGCGCGACGGCCTGATCGAATTGCGCGTGCGCACAGTGCGGGGCAAGGATGTCGTCTGCGACATTCTGAATGGCGGAATGTTGGGCGAGCACCAGGGTATCAATTTGCCCGGCACTGCTTTGTCGATTCCCGCCCTCACGGAAAAAGACCGCAAGGATCTCGAGTTCGGCCTCAAACACGGTGTGGACGCGGTTGCGCTTTCCTTCGTGCGTTCCGCCGCTGATGTGAACATGGTTAGGCGGATCGTTACCGGACGTGGCAGCGACACTCCTCTCATTGCGAAACTGGAGAAGCCGCAAGCGATTGACCATCTGGAAGAAATTCTGGGAGCGTGCGACGGCGTGATGGTCGCGCGCGGCGATCTCGGTGTGGAAATGGCTCCGGAAAAGGTTCCGGTGATTCAGAAGCATGTGATCCGCCGCGCGTCCCAGTGGCGCAAGCCGGTCATCACGGCCACGCAAATGCTCGAGTCGATGATTGAAAACCCGCGCCCCACGCGCGCCGAGGCCAGCGACGTAGCCAACGCAATTTTCGACGGCTCTGATTCGGTCATGCTCTCTGCCGAAACGGCCAGCGGGCGCTATCCCCGCGAGGCAGTCGCCATGATGTCACGCATCGTGATCGAGGCCGAGAGCAACATGGGAGAGTTTACGCTGCCCCGCCGGCGCCGCGACCGCCGCGGCCTTTCCATCGCGGAAACTATTTGCGAATCCATTGCCCACGCCGCCGAAGACCTGCCCATGGGCGCCATCGCCGTTTTCACGGAAACTGGCAACACCGCGCGCATGATTTCCAAATACCGCCCGCAAGCCCCCATCTACGCCTTCACGCACAACGCGACCGTGGCCCAGCGGACCAATCTTTACTGGGGTGTGCAGCCGGTGAAATGCGATCAGGCACTTTCCATCGATCACATGGTCGACATGGCCGAGGAAGATCTGCTGGCACGCGGCCTGCTCAAGTCCGGGGACGTGCTGGGCGTGGTCGCGGGTACGCGCCAGGCTTCCGGCTCCACCAACTTCATGCGCCTGCATACGGTCACTACCGAAGAGGCCGACGCCGTCCCGCGATCGGGACGCAAGCGCACCGCCGCTCGTCAGAAGCTATAATCGCGGGGTATGTCGCAGGAGTATCTATCCATCGCGATCTGGGAGCCGCTGCCCGGCATGGAGGCCGCTTCGCTGGCGACCATCCATGAACTCAACGCCATCGTCTCGAACAAAGGATACGGCCGCGATCTGCTTTACCGCGGCGGCGATTCCCACTACATCCTGCTCCGTTATTGGAACTCCGAGAATGCCCGCCGCACCGCTCAGGAAGATCCCGAACTGCTTCGCTGTTGGGCCCGCTTGGGAAACGAGATTCAGATTTTGAAAGTTTATGAGAAGCTGGAGGAAGTTGGCGTGTAGATTGCCAGACTTGCCAGCCCGAAGAGAAAACGAGCCAGCCGTCGTTGATGCCCATCGAATGATGTCCATCGAATCCAGCCCGCAAGTTCTTACCGACGTTGCGGTGGACCCGTTCGTGCGCGGCCTTCTGCACCGCCCTGCAACTCCCAATGGCGACGGTCTTGTCGTGACCCACGGCGCCGGATCAAACTGTCAATCTCCCCTGCTGGTCGCGCTGGCAGAAACCTTTGCCGAGGCCGGTTTCACGGTGCTGCGCTGCGATCTCCCTTACCGTCAGGATCGACCCTACGGTCCGCCGGGACCGGGCGACGGCAAACGCGATCGCGCTGGACTGAAGAATGCAATCGCGGTGCTAAAGCATCTCGCGAGAGGCCGTGTATTTGTCGGTGGCCATTCCTATGGCGGACGGCAGGCCAGCATGCTCTGCGCCGAGGCTGCAGAGAAATCCCCGGAAGAAGCTGCGAGATTGGCGGCCGGCCTGCTCTTGCTGTCTTATCCTCTGCATCCGCCGCGAAAGCCCGAGCAGCTCCGCACCCAGCATTTTTTTCACCTGCATACGCCGGCCCTCTTTGTCCAAGGCACTCGCGATCCCTTCGGCTCGATCGCAGAGATCGAGCAAGCCTTGAAGCTGATATCGGCGAAGACGAAGCTTTTGCAGGTCGAAGGGGCAGGCCACGATTTGGGATTCAAGGGAAAGGCCGGGCGGGACAAGTTATCAGGAGACGTGTTGTCGGAATTTCAAGAGTTTTTCGCGAAGTAAGAATTCAGGGGCCCTAACCGGCATTCGATCCGTGTAAATCGGCGGCCAACGGGCCTAGTTCACCCAGCCCGACTTCGACCCGCCGTTACCCTTGTTCGGGTCGTCATCCGGCGGAATGTAATTACCGTGCTCATCGAAATGCACGTCACGGTCGTGCTTCCGCATGTAGACTTCAAACTTTCTCGCCGCCCGCCGCCGCCGCCAGCGGTAATACTCGTTGCGAGCCTCGTAAAAACGTTCCGAGACGCGCAGCGAGATTCCTTTCGAAAAAAACGCGGCATGCCACACGTATCCCGCGCCCAGCCCCAGAAGCGAGACGCAGTAAAAAAGCGCGAAGTGATTGAGCAGCAAGTAAGCTGTCTCGAGACTCGCAATGCCGAGAACAATCCACTTCACCGGAATCTGGATGGGGAGCGGGAACAGCATCAAGGGCGCGTCCCGATTAAACAGATAGAACACCATCAGAATCGCGTTGGCGGCCGCGGCGCTGCCCCAGGCCGGGCCCCGCGCTAGGACACCTGTGAGCGAGAGAGCGAATCCGGCGATCCCCGAAAGCGCGATGCTGCTGAAGAACAGGCCGTAGAACGCGGCGCGGCCCACGCGCTCCTGCACTGCCGATCCGAGAAAATAAATCCCCAGCAGCGACAAAACAAATTCCAGAGGATCGACATACATGAAAGCGTAACTCACGAATTGCCACAACCAGCCTTGGCGAATGTGTGCGGGATCCAAAATGCCCAACGCCAGCACCATCGAACCGGCCGCGGGGGCAAACGACATCAACAGAAGAATGACCACGTAAATCGTCGCGCTGGCGATGATGATCTGCCGGACCGCACCGCGAAACGGCGGCAGCATCATCTCGAAAGAAGTGTTTCTTGGCATGAACTCGGAAACCGTCTTAATTACTCTTATCTTGCTCTTATCCTAACAGCTTCCCTGTCATCGCTCCGGCACGGGCACAACCGGCAAGCTCCGGTGTCCGTCCGCGTCCACAGCCCTAACCGCAAAGATGACATTATCCTTCGAACGGTTCAGAGTGGCGCGCAGAACGTTGCCAACCTTTTGAACGTGCTCCCACTCCGGGCTGGTCGTGGCCCGCCAGAGAACCTCGTACTCCGCCGCCCGTCCACCCGGCGACGCTTCCCACGTAAGTGCGGAGTCGTTATCCAGAGCTTTGGTGAGCAAGTGCACATTCGCGGGAGGCGCGGGCGCCGACGCCAGGGACGCCAGCGTCGCGGCATTCAGCCGCGCCACGTGTGACACATAGTCGAAGTCCACAAACTTCGCCAGATCGCCATATTCAATGCCATTCTCGGTACGGACATTCTGATGCTGGTGATGAAAGTCCTCGCGAAACTCCGTGAAGCGCACCGCAGTAAAGCCCTGCTGGTTGAACGAAGAGTGATCGCCGCCGCGCAGGTACCGGTCCAGCCGAAACACCAGCAGCGGCTCCACGCCCACATCTTTAGAATAAGCACGGCCAACATCGGCGATGTAGCGAGCCAATTGCCGCGACCCGGAGTCGTTCTCCCCGCCTAACCCACGAATTCGCCGGACATCCTGCTCGGTCGCCGCGGCGGGCAAGCCCTCGGAAAAGACGCGCACGACCGAATGGTCCTGCTCCGCACTCTTGTCGCCACCCACGATGTCATTATTCAGCGCCGCCTCGATGTCCCAGCCCTCGTCCTTCGCCATCTTCGCGAAGTGGTGGCTGCCGTTCAATCCCTGCTCCTCGCTCGCCACCGTCAGAAAGATAATCGTTGCGGGAAACTTCATCTTGCTCAGCACCCGAGCGCATTCCATGCTGACGGCGGTTCCGCTGGCGTCGTCGTTTGCCCCCGGAGCATCCGCCTTTACGTCGAGAACATCGCTCGGGCGCGAATCGTAGTGCCCAGTTACCAGCACGATGCGCTTCGTATTCTCTGCGTCAGTTCCCTTCAAGACCGCATAAACATTGGTGATTTCGGTAGGCTGAGGGATGCGGTCGCCGGCCGGTTCGGTGAAGCTGTCGGTCTTCACTTCCAGGCAGCCGCCGCAATCTTTCGCGTAACGTTCGAACTCAGACTTGATCCATTCGCGCGCCGCGCCAATCCCGCGCCCCGCTGCGATCGCAGCCGGGTCCTGCGCTGAAAGCGTCAGTCGAGTTCCAAAGCTTGCCAGCTTCTCAATATTCGCCCGGATTCTCTCGGCTGAAACCTGCTGCAGCGCAGCCGAAATGCGGCTATCAACGGCCATGGGTTCCGCAGCGCTCGAACCTGCTGGATTTTGCGCAGGAGCCACGATGCTGAAGCTAAGCACCAGCCAAACAGCCACTAGCAACGGTCTTTTCTCGAAGGAGGAAATCATGTACGCTCCGGCGTAAAGAAATGTCAAGGGCGAAGGCAACTTTTCCCAAAGATTATAAATCCCCCGCTCTACCGCGCTCACCCCTTGACCTGCGGCGGGGAAAGAATCTAAATATTATGGAGCGTATCTAAGAGGTCATCGAAGTATGCCATCAAAAGGGAGTGGAGGAGTCATGGTTCTTTGTCCCGAATGCGAAACCGATCTGGATGTGGAAGAGGAAGAGGTCGATGAGGGCGAGATCGTCTCCTGCCCGGAGTGCGGCACGGACTTCGAAGTCGTGACCACCAGTCCGCTGGAGTTGAAAGCGATCGAGGCCGGCTACGTGGAAGAGGAAGAAGAAGTGGAAAGCGAAGACGGTGACGATTCCTAAGTTCCAACCCACCTTTCTGCTCGAACGCTTGTCCTATTCCTGCCTGCTGCTTGTTTTCCTCTGCGCCGCTCTGGGCCGGCAAGCCCTGACGGCGGCCAGTGCGACTCCCGCCTCCAAAAATTTGAAGCCGACCGATCCCTACGCGCTCATTTTCGGGACGGTCTGGGGCCCCGACGATCGCCCCGTCTTTGGCATCACCGTTAAGATCCGCCGCGTGCCAGATAAAAAGCCCAAGTGGGAAGTCTATTCCGATCATTCCGGCGAATTCGCTCAGCGGGTTCCCGCGGGCAAGGCCGACTATGTGGTCTCCGCCGACCTCAAGGGCGTGAAAATGACGGACGGTTCCGCGTTACATCTGGCGGAAGAGGTCCCGGTCCACGTAGAGTATGACGAGCGCGTAGACATTGGTTTGCACTTGACGAAGTAGGCGGTTGAGGAGAGAAGAGGAATGGGCAAGTATGGCTTCTAGAACGTTTTTCAGGAATGCTTTCCTCATGGCCGCCGCGCTCCTTCTGGTTGTCTCCGCTGCTCATGCTGCTCCCGACAACAAGGACAAGCCGCAAGGCCGGTTGCTGCTCGGCAAAGTGCTCGACCAGCAGGATAATCCCGTGGTCGGCGCGATCGTCTACGTGACCAACCTGCGCACTCACGCAGTGAAGACCTACATCGTCGGCCAGGAAGGCACCTATCGTTTCCCTGGCCTTTCTACGACAGATTATGAAGTCTATGCCCAGTACAACGGCCACAAGAGCGACACCAAGTCCGTCAGCCAGTTCGATGACCGCTCTCAGGTCTACATTGATCTTAGAATCGATGTGCGATGATTTTGCCGTGCGCGAAAAGAGGCGTGGCTATACAACTTTTGCTGGTCGGTAGGGTTCAATAGGTAGAGAAGGTCTTTTTTCGGAGGAGAACCTTGAAATTATTGCGCGTGCTTCACAACAGGAATCGTTATGGCTGCGCTGCGGGAACAGGGTTCGCGGCGTTGGTCTTGACGGCCGCGGCAGCGCTTTCGGCTGGTGCACAACAGGGCGCGATGAGCCCCTATCAGGGCGAAGCTGACGGCGTCAGTGCCGGTGGCAAGTGGATGGAGTTCCGGTCGGAAGACAAAATGACCGGAGCGAAAAAAGTCCGGTTCGAGCTGCTCTCGAACAATTATCTTCGGGAGGACCCGGACTATAAGCCTCGTGTCGAAATCACATGCAGCGATGGCAAATACCAGCGCGCCGTCTTTAACCCCGGCGCCCGGCTGGGACGGCCCGACTATCCCGGCTTCTGGGGCCAGCCTAAGATGGAGGTTCTTGTCCGCATCGACGGAAGCCACGACCATAAGGGCTGGAATTGGGAAGCCGATCGCGTCCTCTCCATGGATAAGGGCACGGTTCGCGGCGCGATTGGGGCCCAGGTGTTCAACGTGGAAGTCAAGACCAGGACCGGATACGCAATTGCCGAATTCTCACCCGGGGGTTTGAACCTGGACGAGGTGAGGCACGCCTGCGATCTGACTCCACATAAGCCCTAGCAAAAGCTGAGGCTAAATCCAGTTACGAAACTGACAAAGGGCTGGGCCTGCGGGCTCAGCCCTTTTGTGACTTTAGGCGCAGCCCGGTCAGCACTTGCGTACCAGCCCCTTCTGCTGTTTCACTTGGACTATTCTAGGAAGCCTGGTCGAATCGGGCGAGGTCAAGCGGTTAGCGAGGTCAGGTTAAAGATGGGCGGAGGCGTGATCGAAGGCGCGGCGTTTCTGCTGTTTATAGTCGGAGTGTGTGTATACGCTGTCATCCTCTACAACGAACTGGTGCGCCTGCGGAATGATAACGACCGCGCGTGGGCGAACATTGATGTGCTGCTCAAACAGCGGCACGACGAAATCCCGAACCTGGTCGAGACCGTGAAGGGATACATGCAGCACGAACAGCAGACGTTGCTGGCGGTGACGCAGGCGCGGGCCGCGTCCATGAACGCGGCCAGCATCGGACAGAAAGCGCAGGCTGACTTGACCATGACGGTCGCATTGCGCAGCCTGTTTGCCGTCGCCGAAAATTATCCGCAACTCAAGGCCAACGAAAACTTTCTTAAGCTCCAGAACCGCATCAGCGAACTCGAAGAGCGCATCGCCGACCGGCGCGAGTTCTTCAACGACGACGTCAACACCTACAACACCCGCATCGGCCAAATCCCCGAAGTGTTTCTGGCTAGCTTCATGGAACTGAAACCTCGCTCCATGTTCAGGGTTTCCGACGAGGACCGCAAGCTGGTCGAGGTCAAGTTTCAGAACGCCGCCGGGGCGTAGGTGCCGGGGCGTTTGCAAGTCCTCCGTGTGGGCCCAACCCACTCCCGATAACAATTTCCCGGAATAACTAACTCCCTTTCTCTCATTCTTGGCAACTAACCTTCGAATGTTTATTTCGCAAGCGATGGGGGAGAGGTGCGCAAGATGAACAAGCTAATCAAGTCCATTCTCAAAACTGCAGTGTACTTTCTGGATCAAACCGACCGCTTCGCCGCGGACGTGCGGGACCGTGTTTCTGACGGTGTTGACGTTGCTTCCGATAAGGTGTCCGCTCTGCGCGACCAAGCTAAGGAACTTTCGGTGGGGCCAGATCACACTTTTCACAATGTCTTGACGTTTGCCGCTGGCGTGGGAGTCGGGGTGGGTGCAGCAATCTTATTCGCTCCCGCCAGCGGCGAAGAAATCCGCAACTCGATCGGGGAAAAGATCCAAGACATCGGAGGGCGGGTTCGGGGCCGATTCTCGTCAGAAGGGAAAACTGGGACAGAGGGCCGCTGAACCTTCGCCAGTGCCGGAAGCGAAGAAGCACGGGAGCGTCGGTTCGTCGGAGCATGGACTCACGGGCGTCGAAATCGAATTGGCACGGAAAAACTAAATCAAAGGAGAATTTACTATGGCTGGGAAAAATACGGCGGTTTTCGGAATTTATACAGATTATGCGGGGGTTGAAAACGGCGTGGATTCATTGAAGGCCGCGGGCTTCCGCAATACCGATATTTCGGTGCTGTTTCCTGAAAATGCTGGCACAAAGGACTTCGCAATTAGAAAAGAAACCAAGGCGCCCGAAGGCGCCGCCACAGGCGCAGGAACGGGAGCGGTAATTGGCGGAGGATTGGGCTGGCTCGTTGGAATCGGAGCCTTGGCGATCCCTGGGGTGGGGCCGTTCATCGCTGCAGGTCCGATTGTGGCGGCTTTGGCCGGGGTGGGCGTAGGCGGCGCGGTCGGCGGTATCGCTGGAGCCCTTGTCGGCTTGGGCATTCCAGAGTACGAAGCCAAACGGTATGAAGGACGCGTGAGGCAGGGAGGCATTCTGCTTTCGGTGCACTCGGACAATTCGGAATGGACCAAACGCGCCAAGGAAATTCTCGAGCATACCGGCGCTCAGGACATTTCTTCTACCGGCGAAGCCAAGGCGGATTTTGCCAAGACCGACGTGCCAATGCCGCGTGCAAGCTAAAGACAAAAGACAGTGGACGCCAGAACCTGGGGAGTCTTCGCTCGAAGACTCCCTGATTTTTCACCGATCGTCAGGCCAGCAATCTGGCAGCGTCCTTGGCGTAGTAAGTCAGAATGATGCTGGCACCCGCGCGCCGGATGCTTTGCAGCGATTCCATCATGACGCGATCGCGTTCGATCCATCCATTTTGAGCGGCGGCTTCGATCATGGCGTATTCGCCGGAGACTTGATAAGCGGCTAGCGGCAGGTCGAAACGCAGGCGGGCCGCGGCGATTACGTCTAGGTAAGGCAGGGCCGGCTTGACCATGATCATGTCGGCGCCTTCTTCGATGTCGAGCTCGATTTCGCGCATCGCTTCGCGCAGGTTGGCTCCATCCATTTGATAAGAGCGCCGGTCGCCGAATTGTGGAGTGGAGTCGGCGGCTTCGCGGAACGGGCCATAGAATCCCGAGGCGAACTTGGCGGCGTAGGAAAGAATGGGCGTGTTCTCGAAGCCAGCATCATCGAGGGCGCGGCGGATGGCGGCGACTCGCCCGTCCATCATGTCGGAGGGCGCGATGATGTCGATGCCGGCGCGGGCAAGCGAGACCGAGGTGCGCGCCAGGAGTTCGAGGCTGGCATCGTTGTCGATCTCAAATCTGGACTCAACGGCTTGCGCGACCATCGACGCCAGCTCGTCGATCACTTTTTCTTTTCCCTCGTGGCTCTTCACCGCCTTCACCGCGATGCCCCGCCGCGCGGTATTTTGCAAAGCTTCTCGTGCGGCAGCTCCGAGTGATTGAGGCGTAGATCCCGGCTTCACAATCCCGCAATGTCCGTGCGACATGTATTCGCAGAGACATACGTCGCCCATTAAGATCAGTTCGGGAACCTCGCGCTTCAGGGCGCGGGCCGCCTGCTGCACGATGCCGTCGTCGGCCCAGGCTCCGGTAGCGACGTCATCCTTCTTGTCGGGAAGACCGAAGAGAATCACCGAGGAGACGCCGAGGGAGTGGACTTCCCGCGCCTCTTTTACCGCCTCATCCACCGAGAGGTTGAACACTCCCGGCATGGAGCGAACCGCCTTACGCACGCCTTCGCCGGGACAAACAAATATGGGGTAGACAAAGGCATTAGGAGTGAGATGCGTTTCGCGGACCAAGTCACGAAGCTGAGAGGTGCGCCGGAGACGGCGAAGACGGGTGATAGGAAAGGCCATGCGAAACCATCTGACCCGATTAAGAGCCGTTTAAACGACGATTTTAGCAGAAGTGGTGATCTGAAAGGACTTAGTTGACGCGGAAATCGTGAAGCCGGCCGGGAGCAGGTGACGATAGTAACCTGCTAAGCCGGAAGCGAGCTGAGAATCGCCTCTCTTATCCATAAAATTAAAAGACATACATAACATGACAGGCCGATGAGTCGGTTCGGACAATATCGCTGGTTTGTGCTCGCAGGCGGGATCACGCTGGCGTTCGCAGCGGTGTCGTTGACGGTGCCCCGCGGTCCGACGCTGGCCGCGATTTCTGACGTTGGATCTCTTCTGCTGCACCTCGGAGTCAGCGTGGCCATGCTGGCCAATGCATGGTCGGAGCGCGCGGCGAACCGCCGGTTTTGGGCGCTTATGGGCGCGGGGAGCGTTCTGTGGGCTGCCAATCAGGCGGCATGGGTCTACTGCGAAGTGGTGCGCCGAACCCCAACGCCAGATCCATGGTTCATGGATGTCTTCCTCTTTCTCCACCTGGTTCCCATGATCGCGGCAGTTGGGTTGCGCCCCCACCGCACCGAAGGCGAGCGAAAACTCCGCGTCGGTGCTCTGGATTTTCTGCTGCTGCTGGTTTGGTGGGTGTTTCTATATGCGTTCGTTGTCTTCCCCTGGCAATACGTCTCGCTGAACGTTCCGGCGTACCAAAGGAACTACAGCTCCCTCTACATGCTCGAGAGTGGCGTGCTGATGTTGATGCTGGGGCTCGCCTCCCGCGGCGCGCCTGCGGGATGGAGAAAGGTGTACCTGAACCTGTTGACAGCAAGTGGGCTCTACGCCTTCTACGGGGCCGGATTCCTGGGCGTGACTCTGGCGTTCGCCAAAGGGGAGTACTACTCGGGGAGCCTCTACGACATTCCGCTGATAGGCGCGGTGAGCTGGATGGCGGCCACCGCGCTGACCGCGCGCCAATGGAAGCCAGAAGCCGCCCCGGCCAAAGCGGATGACATGTGGGGTGCGATGACACTTCGACTCGCCATGCTGGCGATGCTGTCCTTGCCAGCGTTGGGACTGTGGGTCTACAAATGGGACGCTTCACAGGCTCAGGCGCGCACTTTCCGTCTTTTTACCGTGCTGGCAGCCATGCTGGTGCTGGGCGTGTTCGTTTTTGTGCGCCAGTATCTGCAGGATCAGGCATTGATCCATTTGCTCCGCGATTCGCGTCGCAGCTTCGAGAACGAGCAACGCTTGCAGAGCCATCTGGTACAGCGCGAGAAGTTGGCGTCTCTGGGCCAGTTGGTTGCGGGCGCCGCCCACGAGATCGACCACCCCCTCACGGCAATCATGGAGTATTCCGAGAAGCTGTGGTCAAACCAGCGCTTGACCAGCGAGCAGGACACGCTGGTGCGCAAGATCGTAAACCAATCTCAACGGACCCGCGAGCTGATCTCGAACTTGCTGAGTTTCGCGCAGCAAAGTTCCGGAGAGCGGACGATGGTGGATCTCGGCACACTTCTGCAGCGCAGCGTACAAATGCGCGAGCTGCAGCGGCACGATCAGAAAATCCGCATCGAGACTGTGATCGAGGCAAACTTGCCGCGCGTCTGGGGCGACGGCCACCAGCTGTTCCAGACCTTCGTCCAGATCGTGGAAAATGCTTTGGACGCGCTGGAGGAAGCGGGTGGGGGCTCACTCCAGGTCAGTGCCAAGCATGATCGGCAAGAAGTCATCGTACAGTTTTCCGATAGCGGGCCGGGCCTAAAAGAGCCGCATAAAGTGTTCGATCCTTTCTACACCACAAAACCGATCGGCAAAGGCACGGGCTTGGGACTGAGCGCCGTGTACGGCGTAGTGCAGGATCATCGCGGACAAATCACCTGCCAGAACAAGCCGGAAGGCGGGGCGGTGTTCGTGCTGCGCCTGCCCGTGGCGAAAGAAGGCGGCAGCCAGGCGCTGGCAGCCGTCCAGTCGTAGCAATTGTCATCCTGAGCGAGCGTTCTTTGCGCAGTGAAGAGCCTGCCCCGAGCTTGCCGAGGGGATCTGGGCGAGCCGCGCGAAGCTGCCTGCCCTGAGCAAGCGAAGCGCGCCGATGGGTCGCGGTGTTTGCGACGCAATAATCGCGCGTTTGGCTCGCTTCCCTATCCACTTGCACCGTTATCTTCTTCCCGCCCTTCCTGTAACATGAATTCCGGTGTCGGAAACAATGTCGGAAACAATGTCCGAAGCAATGTCCCAACCGCTTATCCACAGCTCCGCGCGCGTCCTGGAGTTCGACGCCTGGCGTGAATTGCTGCGCGGATACTCGTCTTCGCCCCCGGGCCACGCGAGAATTCGAGCCCTTGCACCTTCCACCGACGCCGCCTGGATTGCCGAGCAACAGGAACTGACCGCGGAAGTCCGAGAGTTCCGCCGCGTGGGCGGGCGCTTCGATTTTTCCGGACTGCTGGATATTACAGAGCTGATTCAGAAGTCTCGAATAGCGGGAGCTACGCTCGAAACCATCGAGATTCGCGACGTCCTGCTGGTGGTAGACCGCGCTGCCGAGTGGCGTGAGATCGCCTTGCATCCGCCCGCAAACATGCGGCCGGAATGCCGGCGGCTGCGAGTGCTTTCGGAAAATGTGCCCGACTTCACCGACTTCCTGCGTTCGTTTCGAAACAAGATTCTGCCCGATGGCACGCTGGACGACCACGCTTCGTCCGAACTGGCGCGCATTCGCCGCGAGATTGAAAAGCAGAGGCGCGTGATTCAGGAATCGCTGCGCGGATACTTGCGCCGCCTGGCTGAGGACGGAACCGTGCAGGATGAACTGGTCACGATCCGCGGCGAGCGCTTTGTCATCCCGGTGAAGATTGAGCAGAAACGGCGCGTGCAGGGCGTTGTGCACGGAGCGAGTTCGAGCGGCCAGACCGTGTTTGTTGAGCCTCTCGAGACCATCGAGCAGAATAACGAACTGGTTCGCCTGCTCGACGAAGAGCAGGCCGAGATTCATCGCATTCTGCTCGACATGACGCGGCGCATCGGTGAACAGGCAGCATCGATCCTCGCCTCAGTCGAGGTCCTCAGCGAGCTGGAGCTGCAGTTCGCCAAGGCGCGCTTCGCCGAAGACTACAACTGCGTAGCCGTGCAGTTGAGCGGGGGCGCTAAGAGCCAAGAAGAACCATGTGGGGACAGCCGTCCTCGGCTGTCCGCGAGCGCAGCTCGCCTCCTTCTGCACAACGCCCGCCATCCGCTGCTCGAGCGCAATTTAAAACTCAAGGGCGCAGCCGTGGTCCCAATCAGCGTCGAACTCGAAGGCGCCCGCCGGCAGCTCGTAATCACCGGCCCCAACACTGGAGGGAAAACAGTAACCCTCAAAACAGTGGGTCTGCTGGCCCTGATGGCACAATCGGGAAGCCCAGTTCCCGCCGACCGCGCGGAAATGCCGGTGTTCGATGCGGTGCTGGCCGATATTGGCGACTACCAATCGATCGAGCAAAATCTCTCAACTTTTTCCGCGCACGTCACCAACATCGATTTCATTTCGCGCACCGCAACCGCAAGCTCGCTGGTCCTGCTCGATGAACTGGGCTCAGCCACCGATCCCGAGGAGGGCGCAGCGCTGGCGGTTGCGATTGCAGGATACTTTGGCCGCATCGGCTGCATGACGGTGATTTCCACGCATCACACATCGTTGAAGGTCTATGGCGCGAACACCCCAGGCGTGATCAACGCTTCGGTGGGCTTCAACGAGACTACGTTGCAACCTACTTATGAATTGAAGATGGGAGTGCCGGGAGCGTCGGCGGGAATCAACATCGCGCAGCGGCTGGGGTTGAATCCGGCGATAATCGAGGGGGCGCGGGCGCGTCTGGGCTCACAGGCTCGCGATGTCGGCGAATTTCTCGACAAACTTCATGCCAGCTTGCGCGACGCGGAAGGCGAACGGCTGCGGCTGCAGAAAGGCCATGAAGATCTTGAACGCGAAAAAGCCCGTTTAGCGGGTGAAGGGAAAAAAGACCAGCAGGCCAAGCTCCGCGAGATGGAGAAGAAACTCGAGAGCGTGCTGCGCGACTTCGAATACCACGCCCGCGAGGCGGTGAACGCCATCCAGGAGCGGGCCGCCGCGCAGAAGCTCTCGAAAGACGCGGAGCGGCGCATCGCCAAATTGCGCCGCGAATTTCGCGAGCAGTTCGATTCCACCGTGGTAGCGCACGCCAGCGGAGCCGACGAGAGTGATCCACACGCACAGCCCCAGGTCGTCAAGCACGTCTCCGAGGGCGACAGCGTCAAACTGAAATCGACCGGCCGGGCGGCCAGGATTTCGCGCAAGCTCGATGACAACCACTTCGAAGTGGAAGTGGGCGCGATGAAGATGAAGATCGCGCGCGACGATATTGCCGAAGTCTTGAACAAAGCAGCGGATTCTCCGGTGAAGGCGGCGCGGGCGCGCGGGATTTCCGTGTCGCTGAGTGACGAGAACGAGAGTCAAAATGCGGCGTCGGAGATCAACGTCATTGGTTTTAATGTGGACGACGCAACTAGGGCAGTCGAGAAATTCGTCGACCACGCATTTCTCGCCGGCCTGCCACGTGTGCGCGTAGTCCACGGCAGCGGCATGGGCATCCTGCGCAAGGCTTTACGCCAGGCTCTGCAGCAGCATCCCCACGTGGAGTCAGTAGCCGAGCCCCCGCAGAACGAAGGCGGCGGCGGAGCCACGGTAGTGGAGTTGCGGGTATGAATCAATTGCATATAGACGACAGCTACTCCCGGCAGGCGCAGATAAATTGGCCGGTGTTATCTGCCCGGCGAGAATGTTGTTTGGAGGGGCAAGCCTGTCCGGTCGCAGTACATGATGAAAGACAGGAAGCTTACGCTAACCGCCATACCCCTTGGGATCTTTATCACTTTCTGGATGTCCATGGCACTGAGAATTCCGAAGAAGGGCGGTCCGGAAAACATAATGGCATGGCTGTTCCCCGCGTTCGGAATGCTTTTTGTCCTTCAGGCACTTTACCTCTTGGTTGGCCACTATCTGCGGAACTGGCTGGAGTGGAAGAACGTGGAATACGCGGTTACTAATCGTAGGACGGTCGTCCGTCGAGGTCTATGGCGGGTATTTGAGGTGAGTCGGCCTCACTCCGGCTCTCCGATCGAAGTTCGAGCCGGCGCCGACGGCGCGGTCGGCGACATCAAATTTCAGGCTCTGGGCAAACCTGCTGTCACAGGCCTCAAGCAGCAACTAGAAAGCATTTTCAATCCTGACCTTAGGACCGGCGAGTTTGTGCTTTCCGCGGTGCAGAATCCAAACGATGTTTATCGCACTATTCTCACCCAAGCCAGTGCCGGACCAAACATCAAAAGCGACTTGTGAGATCAGGCACTCTTTTCGAGGTGAACCGTTTTCCTCTGCCTTCCACGAATTAGGGGCAGTATTCACAGTTTCTCCACAGCAATCCCCGTCCGGTATATTCCTATCAGCGGCACTCTGGCTCACAATCCTAAAGGGAGACGTGTTGTCCTCAGCCCGCCACTCCATCCATGCCCACTGAAGATTTCAAAGAGACGGTGAAGCAGCAGGCGGACATCGTCCGCATCATCGGCGACTACATCAAGCTGAAAAAAGCCGGGGCGCAGAACTATTCAGGCCTCTGTCCGTTTCATGGGGAGAAGAC
>Ga0209693_10000288_pt1 | contig 19923 bp, 6 predicted proteins | sample HubBroMetageWRM3_FD_188345 | JGI IMG/M metagenome (GOLD analysis project Ga0209693, IMG submission 188345) | Warmed soil microbial communities from the Hubbard Brook experimental Forest, New Hampshire - Hubbard Brook CCASE Soil Metagenome WRM 3... | ecosystem: Environmental > Terrestrial > Soil... | reverse complement strand
CACCGCCGCTGGATATCGAGCCGCCGTCGTCAGCGGCGAAACCCGCTTTCTCACACCGTTAAACACGCTGAAATACGGCCTGCTCGCGATCGCCTTCATATCAGTGTCCTCGACCCTGCTGCTTCTCGGAATTCGGCGGCGACGCGAGATAGCCCTCATCCAGGCGCTCGGCGCCACCCCATCCAAGGTCTTCGCCATAACAACCATCGAAGCCGTCGTCGCGAGCGCAGCGGGCGCCCTCCTGGGCGGGGTCCTGTCCATTGCGATCACCGACGCCGTTCGACGGGCTGCGGTCGTCGACGTGGGTTCAGTTACCCCCTTGATATTCCCAGTATCAGAAGCAACGAGATATGCGGTGCTCGCCATGATGGCGGCGGTATTCGCAGCCGTCCTCCCCGCCTGGAAAAATAACCAGGCTGCACCGTCGACAGAGCTTCGGGACGAGTAACCATGTAAGCCAGCGTCTCTCGTTGAACGACGCCAGCATAGGCATCAGAAGCGGTAGGTGGCGCAGCCGACCTGGACACCCGAGCCGACGCCCACGATCAGCCCGATGTCGCCCGGCCTCACCAGCTTGTGCCGCCAGGCATACTGCAGCCCGTACGGCAAGGAAGAGGAGAAAAGGTCGGCGTCAGTCGCGACGTCGACGAATCGTGAGCTCGGGATGCGCAGGCGCGCAGCGAGTTCGGTGCGGTCCGCGCTGCACAGGTACGGGGGGAACACGGCTGCTATCTCTGAGGCGTCGAGCTCTTCCAGCTTCAATAATTCCTCGACGGCAGGGGGGATACAGTCCAGGTAATGGGCTGACAGGTTCGGATCGCGGTCGATCTGTAGCCAGCTGTGTCCGTCCCGGTGCTGGAAATATGTTGTGAGCGCTCCGCCGTACTCCGGATGCTGGTGGAAGACGAACCGGCCGAAGCCGTCCGCACCGCCGCTCCGGCCCAGAATCACAGCCGATCCCGTCTCGTGGAGTCCATACATCGGGTGGCCGCCCTCAGCGGTGTTGGTTTCTACTTCGGAAGCCACAACCATCGCATGCTCGGCCTTTCCCGCGCCGATCATCTGGACGCCAACCTGGCACGCGTTGAGGAATCCGACCGCGCCATTGAGCACGTCGAAGGCGAGTGTCTTGCTCCCGTCCGGGGATTCGATGTCGTCATTCACCCCGAGCTCGCCCGCGACGAGCGCGGCGATGGCCGGTTCGGTGATGAACTCGTCGCGATACACCCCGGAATAGATCATCAGGCCAAGCTCCGCGCGGTCGACTCCGCTGTGGTCGAGGCACGCCGTGGCGGCCTGGACCGCCAGGTCGACCACACGCCGCGGCGTGGACTGATCGACCGGTGCGGTGCCGACCCCTTCGATCCGAACCCGGGGCATCACCGGTGGCTCTGGGGATGGTTGGCCGGTCGAGAGGCTGCGGACCCGGCGGCCATCAGGAGCCCGGCGCAACCGGTCGGGCAGGTCGTCGAATGTGTACAGCGCGGCGCCGACCGTCTGTCCCGAACCGCTGATGCCGAAGACCACGTTGTCTCCGGACTTGATCCGGTTCCCACGGATGTGGTCGCTCAGGGCCACGAAATGTGTTGTGCTGGCGGTGTTGCCCCTCTCCGCCAGGTTGTAAATGGTGTTGCCCGGGTGGGCGGCCCCTGTTCCAAACATCCGGTTCACCGCGACGACCGCGTCATTGAGCGATGATTCCGAGGTCTGGTGCATCACGATGTGATCGCAGTGCTCGGGCCGCCATCCGTGCCGCTTCATCACGGCGGCGACGTATGGCACGGAACGCTTGACCGCCGCCACGGTCGCGGCGATGGAGTCGACAAACATGATCGCGCCGCCGTCGGGCCCGCCGCTCGCCTTGGCCACACACAAAGAGCTATACCGGCCGAGCGTGGCCATATCGATGTCGTGAAAGCCGACCCGGCGGTTGGGGCCGCGCTCGAGAATTACTGCGGCGCCGGCGTCGCCAAGGGTGAGGCAGGCGAGTCGCGCGTCCGTCGGCCCCTGAATTTCCTTCTGCGCGGTCTCGGTCAGGTGGGTGATGTATTCGCCGCTGACAACCATTGCGCGCCGGACCAATCCGGTCTGCAGGAACGCGTCGGCCACGCTAATGCCGGTGAACATCCCGGCGCACGCGTTGGTGACGTCGAAGGCTAATGCGCTTGTAAGGCCGCACTGATCCCGCAGCCGTGCCGCGGTGCTGGGCTCGAACACGAATGTGTGCCCGGGTCCATCGCACCGGGAGATGTTGCAGGAGATGACCAGATCGATCTCTTCGGGCCCATAGCTCGAGCGGGCCAGGCAGTCGGCCACCGCCTGCCGGGCGAGGTCGATCGAGAATTCGCCTTGCCCGGCCATCCGCCTATTCCTGATACCGGTCAGGCGTTCCAAAGGTATGCCGATGTCGTTGGCGCATCCGGCGAGGACGCTGTCGGTCGACAGCACCTCCGCGGGCAGGTACGTGCCGATGCTTTCGATCACCGTGTTTCGCGTCTGCTGGCTGGCCGCGCGCACGGCTGCCGGAGGAGCTGGTGCGACGAGGCGCTTCTCCGCCGTGCCCGATGTGATGACCTGACTGTCGTTCAAGTGTTTCGCGGTGTCGCCGAAATCCGCGCCATCCTCCATGGCCTGGCCGTACTCTTCGGCCAGCTCAGCGATCGTGCCGAGTAAGAACACCGACTCGGGTTTCAGCGGCAGGCCGGCCGCCTTCGCTTTTACCGAAACCTCCAGGCTATGGGTCGAAGAGCCACCGCGAGCGAAGAAGTCGTCATGAACGCCAATCCGGTCCAGATCGAGCACGTCACGCCAAATCTCGGCGAGGATCTTCTCGGCGCGCGTACGCGGAGCGACGAACGCTGGCTCCTGCGCAGGCGACGCTTCGGCCGCCGCCGCTAAGGCCCGGCGGTCTACCTTTCCGCCCAACGTGCGGGGCAATCCATCGGTCGCCCGGAAGACGGCGGGCACCATAGCCGCTGGAAGCCACTCGAGGAGGAAACGGCGCAGCTCAGCAGTTGTCGGCGCGGGCTCGCCTGCCGCCATGACGTGGGCGACCAGCCGGGTGTTCCCGCGGCCGTCGTCCCCAGCGACCACCACGCTCTCCCGAACGCCGGGGTGCATATCCAGTGCCGCTTCGACCTCGCCGGGCTCAATCCGCACGCCGCGGATCTCCACTTGGTCGTCGAGGCGCCCCAGGTACTCGATGTTGCCGTCGGGCAAGTACCGCGCCAAATCGCCGGTGCGGTACAGCAACTCGCTCGGATCGTCGGGATCGCCGCCGAACGGGTCCGCGATGAATCTGGCGTCCGTCGCATCAGGCTGGTTGAGGTAGCCACGGCCCACGCCGGCCCCGCTGATGAACAGCTCACCGGGCACACCCACCGGGACCGGCTGGAGATGGGCGTCCAGGAGACGAATGCGGACGTTGGCGATTGGTCGTCCGATCGGGACGGGCGGGCCGGACGCACCGCGCTTGCAGTGAAAGTAGGTAGCGGTGATCGCGGCCTCGGCCGGGCCGTACTCGTTCCACAGCTCGGCGTCCAGCGTGGCCAGGAAGCGCTGAGCGAGCTCATACGGCAGCACCTCGCCGCCGCACGTTGCCCTGCGCAGCCCAAGGCAGGACGTGAGTGCCGGCTCGGCAAGGAAGGAGCGCAACATCGATGGCACGACATGCACCACCTGGGTGATCGCCTGCTCGGCGATGGTCCGAACCAGGTAGGCAGGGTCCTTGTGGCCCTCGGGTTGTGCAATGACAAGCCGTGCGCCGACGATCAACGGCAGGAAGATCTCCGCCACCGAGGCGTCGAAGGTCACCGGTGTGTGGTGCAGCACCCGATCCTCGGCGGTGAGCCTGTAGTTTGCCTGCATCCACAGCAGCACGTTGCGGATTCCGCCGTGGGTGTTGAGCGCCCCCTTCGGCACGCCGGTGGAGCCGGAGGTGTGGATGACGTAGGCGAGGCTGTCCGAGGTCGTAGCGGCGACGGAGGCGACGGCGTCCTCTGCCACCGGTGCCGACGGCAGGTCGAGGCACAGCCGGTGACCGGTGAACCCCGCCAGGCGCTCCAGATGTCGCCGGTGCGTGACGCAGACCGGCACGCCCGGCACGCCGGTCAGCATGGCGGCAATGCGGTTGGTGGGTTGCGCCGGATCCAGCGGCGTGAAGGCACCACCCGCCTTGAGCACCCCCAGCAGGGCCACGACCAGGTCTTCTGAGCGGTCCAATAGGACAGCAACGATGCTGTCCGGGCCCACACCGAGGTGCTGGAGCCGGTGTGCCAGCGCATCCGCCCGCCGGTCGAGCTCCGCGTACGTCATCTCGCGGTCGTGAAACGATACGGCGATTGCCGTCGGACTGCGGTGAGCCGTTGCCGCCACCATCTCGTGCAGGCAGTCGGGCGCGTCGTAGCAGACCTGGGTTTCGTTCCACACCGCCTGCTCACGGCGCTCGGTTTCGGTGAGGAGCGGCAACTCCGACATGCGCCTGCCGGGATCGGTGACGATGCCGCCGAGCAGCGTCGCGAAGTGCCCGGTCATCCGCTCGGCCGTCGCGTCATCGAAAAGGTCTGTGTTGTACTGCAACTCGCAGGTGAACTGCCCGTCGGTATCGGCCACCTGCATCATCAAGTCCAGAGGCGCACCGCCTTGTCCGATGTGGATAGTCATCAGGTCAAGCGCCCCCCGACCCGGGCCCGGGCTGTCGTGGAAACGGCGCGGCTGTTCCCAGGCGAACGAGACCTGGAAGAGCGGCGTATGGCTCAGATCACGGGCCGGGCGAAGCCGTTCGACGAGCAGCATGAAGGGATAATCCTGGTGCGCGAGTGCACCCAGAACCGTCTCTTTGACGCGGCCCAGCAACGACGTGAACGTCGGGTCGCCCTGCAGGTCGGCGCGCAGAACCACCGGGTTGGCAATGTAGCCGACCAGATTGTCCAGCCCCGCCTGATCGCGGCACCCGAATGGTGAGCCGATGAGGAGGTCGTCCCGGCCGCTATAGCGATGCAGCAACGTCGCGTACGCCGCGAACAGTGTCATGTATGGCGTCGCGCCGGCGCGCCGGCCTACCTCCTTGAGCCCAGCGGTCAGCCGACCGTCGAGGGTGATGCGATGCACGGCGCCGCGGTAGGTCTGAACCGCCGGTCGCGGCCGGTCGATGGGTAACCGGAGGTTCGGCAGCTCCCCGGCCAGCTGCCGACTCCAGTACTGCCAAAGGCGTTCCCCCTCGGCTCCTTCAACCATCCGGACCTGCTGATCGGCATAGTCGACGTAGCGCTGTGGGCAGGGCGGGGGTGGCTCGCAACCGTGTTCTGCGGCGTAAAGCAGGCGGAGCTCGTCGAGAATGATGTCGATGGACCAGAAGTCGACGGCGATGTGATGCACCGCCAAGACGAGGACATGCTCGTCGGGTGCGCGCCGTAGCAAAGTCAGCCGGAGCACTGAGCCGGTTTGCAGATCGAAGGGGCGATTCGACTCCCGACGTAGCCACTCGTCAAGCTCAACATCGTCGGGGCCCAGGTCGTGGCGGGCGATACGTACCGGCCACTGTGGATGGACGAGTTGAAGCGGCTGGCCGTCGCGCACGGTATACGTGGTGCGCAGTATCGCGTGCCGGTCGACGAGCGCCTGCGCGGCGCGTTCCAGCGCCGACACATCCAGGTCGCCACTGATCCGCCCGGCATAGGTGATGGTGTATGCGGGACTGCCGGGTGCGAGTTGATGAAGGAACCACAGGGACCGCTGTCCGTACGACAACCGATGCACCGACGCCGAAACCGCGGCCTGCTCCATGAGCAGGCGGGACAGCAGCACGCGCTTCTCCTCAGCGGAGAGCCCCGAGATGTCGATGGACCTATCCGTCATGTTTCCCGTCCCTGGCGGCTAGGAGTCCCCGAAGCAGCCCGTCCACGTCGTCCTCCGGAATCTCCGGCAGCTGAGCAAGCAGGTCCATCCAACGCGAGCCGGCGCCACCGGTCGCCTCCGGCCCCGGTGCCCCGTTCGGCCACGCCGCGCGTGTGTCGGCTGCCACCGTCGGATCGGGCTCGGGTGGACCCGCGCTCGAGAGCCGGTCGCCGAGCCAGTCGGCGAGAGCGGAGACGCTTGATCCGTCCAGCAGCTGGACGACCGGCACAACGATGCCCAGGTCGCGTTCAATCTGGCTACGCAGCTCCACCGCGATGAGCGAGTCGACCCCGAGTTGGTTGAGGGGCAACTGAATGTCCAGGCGCGACGGTGTCAGACCGAGTTTGCCAGCAACTTGATCGCGCAAGTACGACTGGAGCAACCGTCGGCGCTCCTGCAGGTCCGCGCGGCGCAGAGCGTCGTTAAGGCTCGCTCCCCGCCCATTCGCGTCGCCAGCGGCCGGCTGACCTGCGGGTGCACGGAGCAGGTCTGCGATCAGCGGCGGGTTCAGACCCCGGCGCAATTCGGAGCGGCGCCGCGCCCAGTCCACGCGGAGAACGGCGACCTGCGTGGCGGACAACGGGAGCAGATATGAAAGCGTCCGCACGCCGTCGGCCGCTGGCATGGCCTCAATGCCCTGCTGGGTGAGGTGACGTTGCTGCTCGGGCCGGGTGACAAGACCGGCCTCAGCCCATGGTCCCCAATTGATGCTCAGCGCCCGCCGACCCTCCGCGCGTCGATGCCACGCCAACGCGTCGAGGAACGCGTTCGCCGCCGCGTAGTGCGCCTGCCCAGGCGAGCCCAGGAGTGACGCGGCCGACGAGAAGAGCATGAAGAAGTCCAGTGCCGCGTCCCGCGTCAGCGCGTGCAAATTCCAGGCGCCCTCGACCTTGGGCGCCATGACGTCCCGTAGGCGTCGCTCGTCGAGGCGCGCAAGGATGCCGTCGTCGAGGGTGCCCGCTGCGTGCACGACCCCACGTAGCGGTGGCATGGACGCGTTGATCGACTCGAGGACGGCTGCGAGCTGGTCCGCCCGGGCGACGTCGCCGCGCGCGACAACCACCTCGGTGCCTTCCGCCCGCAACGCGTCGAGCGTCTTCTGCGCGGACTTCGAGGCAGGACCACGCCCCATGAGGACCAGATGCTGGGCGCCCTGCTCGGCCATCCACGTGGCGACTGCACGGCCGATCCCGCCTAGCCCGCCGGTGATGAGATAAGTGGCGTCGGCTTCGAATCTTGCTGGGAGCTGGACCGGTTGAACAGCCGGTGGCACCGGCTGGTCCACCGACACGACGACCTTGCCAATTTGTTTGCCCTGCGCGAGAGACCGAACGGCGGCGGCAGTCTCGGCAACCGGGAATGTTCGCACCGGCAGCGGCCGGAACACCCCTTGCTCGACGTAGGCAACGATGTCGCGCAACAGCGCACCCACGTAGGCGGGGCGATCCATGATCAGCTGTGCCAGGTCGATGACGATGTAAGACGCGTTGTGCCGCAACTGCCACAGGCGTAGTCGGCCGTGCCCGTAGATGTCGCGCTTACCGATCTCCAGGAATCGGCCGTACGGGCGCAGTGCCGCGAGGCCCTTGGCGATCGCCTCGCCCGTCAACGAGTTGAGCACGACATCTACGCCGTCGCCGTCGGTGGCGGTCAGCACCTCGTCGGCGAACGCCAGGGACCGCGAGTCCGAGACGTGCTGGACGCCGAGTGCGTGCAGGTGCTCTCGTTTCTCCGGGGTGCCAGCGGTGGCGTACACCGTCGCGCCCAGCCAGCCCGCGACCTCGATCGCCGCAAGACCGACGCCACCGGCCGCCGAGTGGATGAGGACGCGCTCGCCATGGCGTAGCCGTGCCTGTTCATGGAGGGCGTAGTAGGCCGTCAGGAACGCGATGGGTACCGTGGCCGCCGCCTCGAAGCTCAGGTGCGCTGGCTTGGCGGCCACCAGGCACGCTTGAGTGGTGACGAAGGAGCCGACGCCGTCCATCGCCAAAGCGATGACGGCGTCCCCCACTTGTAAGCCGTCGACGCCGTCACCGATGGCGGCCACCGTGCCGGCGCATTCGATGCCCACCCGCACCGGCCCATCGTCCTGACCTGGGTACACGCCGAGGGCCCGCATCGCGTCGATGAAGTTCAGACCGGTGGCGTGAACACGGATCTCGACCTCGTCCGGCTCCGGCGGCCGTCGGGTGGCTGCCCCGGCACGAATATCGTCGAGCCGGCCAGGCTCCGGATACTCCATTCGGAATGGCATGTCCCCGGCGGGCGTGGGCAGCTGAGCCGGTGCGGCAGAGGGTACGGGCTTCCGTACATCCGCGTTGTCGTAGCGGGCCAATCTCGCTACGTAGCGCCGGTTGCCACGAAGCGCCACATCGGCCTCGGGGGTATCGGCGCACAACTCCTGGACCATTGCGTGAAGCTCTTCCGGACCTCCCTCCGAAGACAGGTCGACCCTCGAACAGCGCAGCTCCGGATACTCGTGGTCGATGCTGCGGCCCATCCCCCAGAGGGGTGCCTGAGCGATGGACACGGCCTCGACGTCGCTACTGATCGCCTGGGCTCCCCGCGTAACCAGCCAGAGGCGCGGTGTGTGCGGCGAGCCGGATACTGTCAGCGCCTGCACGAGATGGAGCACGCTTGCTGTGCCGAGGTTCCGCGCAGACTCCAACGAATCGGTCGACGTCTCCGCCGGCGGTGCGGCCATCAGGCTCCACAGGTGCACCACGCCACGAAAGGGTGGCCGCTCTAAGAACGCTTCCCCGAGGAGCCGCCGGAAGTGTTGCGGCTGCGCCGGATCGAGGCGGTAACTGTCAGGTCCAAGGCGCGCGAAGTCGACCCCCGGCTCGACGAGCACACACGTCTGAGAATGCTGTTTAAGCAGGTGCCGCAGCGTGTCAGAAGTGGCACTGCCGTCGCTGAAGATCAGCCAACTTCCAGCTTCAACCGGTCCGCTCGGCGCGTCGTGATCAGGCGCACCGAGTGTCGCAGGCTGCCATCGCAGCTCGTAGAGCCTGTCACGAAGATCCGTCGGACCCGTCGCCGGCTCAGCTGGTTCAGCGTCCGGGATCCGCTGCAGACGCAGCCCGCGGACCGCCACGGCCACCTGCCCGTCCTCGCGTAGCAGGAACACGTCGCCTTCGATGATGTCCGGCTCGGGGTCCAGCCCCGGGCGCAGCAGCGCGTGGCACCAAATGCCATTTAGGAACGTCTCGCGGTTTCGCAACTCGGACACGCCCACCGGCAGGTACGTGTCGCGCGATCGGCCATTGCGTGGGGGAAGCGTCGCGGCCAGAACCTGAAAGCAGGCATCCAGGACAGGGGCGTCGAAGCCGTCGGCGTCGAATATGGAGCTGCCCGCCACCGGTGGCCTCAGCCGGGCGATCGCCTCGCCGTCGCGGCGCCAGATCTCCGCCACGGCCTGGAAGCCCGGCCCGTACTGCAGGCCATGCTCTGCCAGGAGACGGTAGAACGACGGCCCCGGGATCGCGTCTGGGCAAAGGGACCGGGTGACCTCGGGGACGTGCCGTTCGTCGTCGTCGGCGTCCGGCCCACCCGTATCGACGGTGCCGCTTGCGACGAGCGACCACCGCGACGATCCCGACGTGCCGGGTTCCAGACCGTAGCATTCGAACAAAACGGGGCCCGGTGGATCTCCCTGAAGTACGAGCTGGACGGTGCGCCGCTGCGCGTCGGCGAGCACCAGCGACCGGTGGAAAACGACGTCTCGGAGCAAGCCCCTCGTCGCGCCGAAGGCCCTCGCGGCCCCGGCCAAAACAAGCTCGAGGAGAGTGGCCGCTGGAAGGACCACCGAACCATGAACCCGGTGGTCCGTCAGCACCGGCATCAGTTCCGTGCCGAGCTCGATTTCGGAGAACACCGTCTTCGGGTGCACCGACGAGCGAAGCGGCCCGCGCCACGCCAGCTGGTCGGAGCCGGCGGGGCGAGCCGGCGCGTTGCCCGTGGCGGTGGGATCCAGCCAGAACCGATCGCGTTGCCACGGGTAGGTTGGCGCCGCCACGCATCGCCCACCCCAGGGATGCAGCTGCTCCCAGGTAACCGGCTGCCCGCGGGTGTAGAGGGTGCCGAGTGACGCGAGCAGCGTGGCGCGGCCCCCGTCGTCACGGCGAATGGACTGCAGCAGGGTGCACGCGCGACCCAGGTCCTCCGCATCCTCGCGCACCGCGCTCAACAGGATCGGATGCGGGCTGACCTCCAGAAACGCATCATGGCCGAGGTCGAGCAGCCGCCGTACAGCCGCCGAGAAGCGCACCGGCGAGCAGAGGTTCTCCACCCAGTAGGCTTCGTCGAGGGCACCCTCGCCCAGCAGGTCGCCCGTCACTGTGGAGTACATGGGTATCGTTGCCGCAGCCGGCCGCAGCCCGGCGAGCACGTCGGTCAGATCGGCGCGCAACGCGTCCATCTGTGGGCTGTGGGAGGCCACATCGACCTCCACCCAACGGCAGAATCGGCCGCGCTGCTGCAGCGCGGTGACGAGATCGGTTAGCACCGCTGGATCACCGGAGAGCACCGTCGACCGATGGCTGTTGCAGGCGGCGACCGCGACCCGGCTCTGCCGGTCGGCGATAAGCTCCTGCGCCTCTGTATAGGAGAGCTCCGCGGCTACCATTGCGCCGCGGCGACCCGCCTGCCGGAGCAGCCGGGACCGCCCGCAGATCACCCGCACGGCGTCTTCCAGGCTGAGGGCGCCCGCGACGTGTGCCGCCGCTACCTCACCCAAGCTGTGCCCTACCACGACCTCCGGCTCTACCCCCCACGACCGCCACAGCGCGGCCAGCGCGACCTGGACAGCGAAGATGGCGGGCTGGACTACGCCGATGTCGCTCAGCCGGGAATGGTTCTGGTCGGCGAGAAGCTCCGCGACTACGGATCCGTCCAGGTGCGGGCGCATAGCGCGATCGCACATGGTCAACGCGTCCCGGAAAACCGGCTCCTCCGCGTGTAACCGCTGTCCCATCCCGTACCACTGCGACCCCTGACCGGAAAAGAGGAAGACCACGCCCGGTTGCTGACCCGGACGGCGACGTCCGGCGAACAGTCCGGGGCGGGGTACTCCCTGTCGGTACGCGGCGAGACCCTCAGACAGCTCCGCGGGCGAGTCTCCAACCACGGCCAACCGATGGTCGTGGTGGCCGCGACGCGCGCCGGCCGTGTAGCAAAGGTCGGCAAGCGGCACCCCGGTCGCGAGGGCCAGCTCATACCGGCCCGCCAGTGCGGCCAGTGCCTCGGGGGACCGGGCGGACAGCGACAGGAGCTCGACGCGATCCCCCGCCGTGTCGTCCGCCGGTTGCGTCACCCGAACCTGCGGGGCCTCGGTCAGGACGACGTGCGCGTTGGCGCCGCCGAAGCCGAACGAGCTGACTCCGGCGACTGCTCGGCCGCCGTTCTCCGGCCATGGCGTGAGGGTCTGCGCGACCCGCAATGGCAGCCTGTCGAACGGGATAAGCGGGTTGGGCTCCGCGAAGTGCAGGCTCGACGGGATCGCCCGGTGGCGCAGCGCCAGCGCTACTTTGATGAGCCCGGCCACCCCGGCCGCCGCCTCCAGGTGGCCAATGTTGGTCTTGACCGACCCGACCAGGCACCGGCTGCCCGGCGCGCGGCCCTGCGCCAGGATCGTGCCCAGGGCCTTCGCCTCGATCGCATCGCCCAGAGACGTGCCCGAGCCGTGCGCTTCGACGTACTGCACCACACCTGGCAACAGATCCGCGCGGCGGTAGGCCTCGGCCAACACGGCTTCCTGCGACAGTCGGCCGGGTGCCATCAACCCGTTGGTCCGACCGTCTTGGTTGGTAGCGCTGCCGCGGATCACCGCGTAGATCGGGTCACCATCGGCCAACGCCTGACCCAACGGCTTGAGGACGACGATTCCGGCGCCTTCGCCCCGTACGTATCCGTCTGCCCGGGCGTCGAAAGTCTTGCAGCGGCCGTCCGCTGCCATCACTCCGGCCTCGCTAAAGTTCAAACCGAGCGCCGGCGACAGGATGACGTTCGCGCCACCGACGAGGGCAAGCGTGCACTCGCCCTCGCGCAGGCTGCGGCATGCCAGGTGGATGGCGACCAACGACGACGAACAGGCGGTGTCGATCGCCATGCTCGGCCCGCGGAAATCGTAAAAGTACGAGAGCCGGTTGGCGGCGATGCTCAGCGCGCTCCCAGTACCGGTGTAGGCATCGATGCGGTCAGGCTGGCCAAGCTGGAAATGTCCGTAGTCATAGGTGGAGATGCCGATCAATACGCCGGTGCGGCTGCCGGATAGCCGCTCCGGCACCTGCCCGGCGTCTTCCAACGCCTCCCATGCCACCTCCAGCAGCAGGCGTTGCTGCGGGTCCATTCGCGCCGCCTCCCGCGGCGAGATGCCGAAAAACTGGGGGTCGAACTGGTCGACCTGATCGAGGAACCCGCCCCAGTGGGTGGCCGCGGTCTCCGAGGCGTCCGCACCCCAGCGGTCCGGCGGTGTCTCGGTGATGGCGTCCACGCCGTCGGAGAGCAGCCGCCAAAAGGCCGCCGGCCCGTCTGCACCCGGAAACCGGCAGCCGATGCCAATAATCGCGATCGGCTCGTCGGCGCCCGCGGCCCGCCTACCACCGTCGGTGTCGGCCGCTGCGACGGGGCGTTCGTCGGCGGGTGCGTCCTTGGCTAGTTGTTCGGACAGCAGGTCGATCGTGGGGTACTCGTACGCGAGCGTGGGCGAGAGCTCGCGTTGAAGCCAGGCTTCCAACGCGGCGGTCAACCGAATGGCATGAACCGAGTCAAGACCGTAGTGGGCGAACGGTAACGATGTGTCGATCTCCGTCGGTGATAGGCCGAGCTCCCGAGAGAGCTCGGAGACGATCCTGGCCGCGATCTCCCCCGCGCCGCGCCCTTCGCCGACCGGTGCCTCCTCGGCAGGCGGTGCGGCCGGGCGGGGATCGGGTAGAGAGTGTGCGTGCCACTCAGCGAACACCTCGAGGTCGCCGTCGAGAAAGCGCTGCCGGCACCTGCTCCGCCGGATCTTTCCGCTCGACGTTGTCGGGATCCGTAACGGCTCCAACAGGTCCACGGCGTACGGCTGGATCTCATGGTTCTCGGTGATCGCGGTGCGGATCGCGTCGATAACCTCGCTGACGTCGACATCAACGATCCGATCGCGGTCCACCTCCTGCGCGACGATGAGCCGTTCGGAGCCACCCGACTGCGGCGTGGCAGAGAAGGCTGCCCCGCGGCCGCGTAGCAGCGCCGGATGGCTGTTCTGCACCGTGGCCTCGATGTCTTCGGGGTAGTAGTTCCGGCCGCGGATGACGATGAGATCCTTGAGCCGGCCCGTGATGAACAGCTCGCCTTCCAGTTGGAAGCCCAGGTCACCGGTACGCAGGAACGGTCCGCGGCCGGTGTCTGTGAGGAACGCCGAGAATGTCTCCTCCGTTTCGGCCGGCCTGCCCCAGTAGCCCTGGGCGATGCTCCCGCCGGCGAGCCAGATCTCCCCAACCTCGTCGGCCGCACATGGCCGCCGGGTCACCGGATCCACGATGACGATCTCGTGGCCGCGCTGGGCCCGGCCACAGCATACGAATGAAGTGGCGGCCGGGTGCTCCGGCGGGACGTTCACGACATGCTGCTCGCGTAGTGCGACGCCGTCCACGTGTCGCACCACCGGCACGGCCCAATCCGACCTACCGGACACAAGCAGGGTGGCCTCCGCCAGCCCGTACACCGGATTGAACGCCTCCGGCCGGAAACCAGCCAGGCCGAAGGCGTCAGCGAACCGCTGCAGGGTGGCGGCCTGCACCGGCTCCGCGCCACACATGGCCGTCGACCAGTTGGACAGATCGAGGGCCGCGCGTTCCTCCACCGTGCTGCGTTCGACGCAGAGCTCGTAGGCGAAGTTCGGCGCGGCGGTGATCGTGGCACCGTGTCGGGAAAGAGCTTCCAGCCACCGCATTGGGCGCTCAATGAACGCCTCCGGCGGCATAAGGAAGGAAGTGCAGCCGACGTAAAGTGCTTCGAGGATGCTGCCGATGAGACCCATGTCGTGATGGAGGGGCAGCCAGAACACGGCGATCGCGTCGTCGTCTCCGCGTCCCCACGCCCTACAGATGGCATCCAGGTTGTGCAGCAGATTGCGGTGCGACACCATCACGCCTTTCGGCGAGCTCGTCGAACCCGAGGTGTACTGCACGAGGGCGGTTGCGTTCGCGTCGACTTCTGGTACGACCCACTCCTCAGCGGCGGCTGGGAGTATGGCATCCGCGGCACACCACCGCAGGGAACTCCCGCCGGCCAAGTCGTCCACCGCAGCCTTGAGCTCCGCTTGCAACTCGGCGGTGGTGAGGACGAAGCCGGCTTGCGCATCCGCGACAATCGATGCGACGCGGCCGAATACCCGGTTGCGCACCGGCGGGTGGACCGGTACCGGGACGGCTCCGGCGTAGATACACCCGAAGAAGCCGGCGATAAAGTCCAAGCCCGAGGGGCAGAGGACCAGTACCCGTTCGCCCCCAGCGCCCTGTCGTTGCAATGTGGACGCGATTGCTCGGGCCTTGATGTCCAGCTCGTGATAAGTAAGCCGGCTATGTTCTTCCCCACTGGGAGAATAGTGGCAATAGTCGAACGCAACCTTGTCTCGATAGCGTTCGGCTCTCTGCCGCAGAAGGTCTAGCAAAGTTGGCGTCGTCAACCCCGTGCCCTTTGCATCTTGTTACCCGATCTTCGCCGCGAGAAGAAGGGCAAAGGCGCGGCTCGTAAAGATTAGGTTCGCGAGTGCCTGTCGAGGTCTTGCCGCCGGTCGACGTTGGCGAGCGTCGGCAGCCACCCGTTACCTCCTCGATCGTCCGTCGACTTAAGCCTGACAACGACTCTACTCATGCTGCGCTACGCCAGCAGGCTCTTTCACCTGGGCATCCTCCCCGCCGACTCACCGGCTCGGTCGCGCGCGGACAGCACGACCGGGGCCCCGCCAGCCGGCACCGGCAACGGGTGTTTGCGGCTGGGGCGACCGCCGACGCTACCGTCAACCGCGCTGAGCCGGCGGTGCTGGAGCAGGGTCCGCAACAGCACGCGAGCCTCGAACAGCACGAACTCGGCGCCGAGACAGCGGTACACACCGCCGCCGAACGGCAACCAGGTGTAGGTCCCGGGTCGCGAGCTCAGAAAGCGTTCGGGCCGAAAGGCCAGCGGATCGGGGTGCAGGTCAGCGCGCTCGTGCAGCGCCATGATCGCGATGACGATGAACGTGCCGCGCGGGATTAGCAGCCCGTCAAGGTTGAAGGCCCGCAGCGCGCGGCGACCGGTGAACGGCAACGCCGGGCGCAGCCGCAACGCTTCGGCGATGACCGCGTCGAGGTAGCCGTCCTCGTCGCGGTCGATGCTCTCCTCGAGTGCAGCGAGCACATCGGGTTGGTGGACAAGCAAGTCGGCCAGCCAGCCGAGGGTGACCGTGGTGGCGGCGTAGCCGGCCAGCATCAGCCCACGCATCGAGCGCGCCAGGAACGCGTCGTCATGCGGCTCAGCCTCCTGCTCGTTGAGCTCCAGGAACATAGTCAGGCAGTCGTCGCTGCGTGATCCCGTGCGCCGGCGCTCCGCGATCTCCTCGAGGACGATCGCGTCGACCGCGGCGGCGGTGCGCGCCACTTTGGGGATCGGCAACCAGCGGCCGCGAATGGCCATCGAGAGGATGCCGACGCCCAGGAAGCTTGGGCTTTCGGTGACCGCGCAGTAGGCGAGCATCGCGCGCTCTAAGCGCTGCATCCGCTCGGGCTTTGAGACGCCGAAGATCACGGTCATCATCACGTCGAGCGAGAGCTGCCCGCCGATCGCGCTGAACTCGACAGGCTTGCCGAGCGGCCACTCCGGCAGCCTCCGGAGCACGATGTCGACCATCGCCCGCTCGTAGGACTTCAGCGCCTTGCCGTGTAATGGCGGCGCGATCTTGCGCTTCTCCTGAACATGAGCTTCGCCCTCAAGAAAGATGAACGCGTCGCTGCCAAACAACGCCTCGTGAGGCGTGAAACGCCGGAGCAGCTGACCGAACGAGAGCGTGCCGTCGCGGTCGGAGAAGACTGCCTTGGCGTCCCGAGGGGACGAGGTTACGACCAGCTTCGGGCCCAACGGGATATCGATCAGGAACCGCTCGCCGAGCCCCCGCAGCGGCGAGCGCTGCCCGCCCGGCCGGAAGAAGCGGCCGCGGTCACGCGCGAGGTCCCGGATTCCAACCCGCGGCAAGGTGTCCAGTGCGCGCAGCGGACCCTCGTGAACTGGGTAGGTTTCTGGGTCGCGGCCGGTGCTGGCGGTCATGGCTTGCCTCCGAATTCAAATAAAGCCAGACGGCTCGCCGGCGGACGTGAAGTCGGGGCTTAGTGTCGTCGACCCCGGCAATACCGCCCAACCTGCGACAGCGCCGACGTGTAAACGGTCCCGTCTTTGCGCTCACGTACTCGAAGGAGCGCCATAGCGCCGCACGATACCCGAAATGTTGACGGCAAATGTTGACGTGAGCTTCTAGCGCGTCGTCGTGGAGCTGCCGGGAATCGAACCAGGTGCATAAAACGGCGTGAACTGCGGAAATACTGGATTTGACTACGCGAAACGACGCGAAACAACGTGAAACGACCTGCGAATACGCCAGCGGTGTTGATGGCATCAACGCTGATCGCTGGCCCCGTAGTGATCGACGTCCGGATGGCGGCAGGGCTACCTGCCGTCGAGCATGGTCGTGAGTGCGGGGTATGACTGGTCGGCCCGTGGTGGCGAGATGGTGCAGGTGCGGCGGGATCGTGTCATTGGTCGGGCATCTCGGAGTGTCGGTGCAAGAAGGATGTCTCGACTCGTAACACGTTCTCGTGGTCAAGCCCGCCGGCATAGACGTCGTAGTGTCCGCCGCGGCTGCGGTATAGCTCTCCGCGGGGTGCGCGCGCGGCCACGGCCAACGCCGGTCCGGTGGGAGCCATGGTGTCGTGCTCGGCGACAACCATGAGCAGCGGGCATCGGGCATTCCGGGCGTGTCTCACCGGCCGGTGCACCGTCAGGTCAAGCAGAGACCGGGCGGTGATCTCGTTGGACCAGGACCCATCGCCGGGATCAAGTCGGGCCATGCCGATCATCGCATCGTCGGTTGCGATCACCCCGAGCCGCCCCGGGGGCACGCTGATGGGCAGATAGCGCGGGGGTCGGTCGAGCACTGACCCAGCCAGGTCGGCCAGGGCGTAGGCGGTCAGTCGCAGCGCGCGGGCCGCCGGGATGTTGGTCAGCCCGGCCAAACCGTCCACCAGCGGGCATTGCGCAATGGCGCCGGCCAGGTCGGGTTCGCTGGCGGCCAGCTCGACAATGTGCATGCCGGCAAATGAGGTGCCCCACACAAACATCCGTGCAGCGTCGAACTCCTCTTGGGTGCGTGCCCAAGCCAGCGCACTACGGTAGTCCTGGAGTTGACGACGGACGGAGAGGAACTGTCGTGGCTCACCGGTGGAGTCACCCCAGTGTCGGTAGTCGAACGCAACAGCTGCAAATCCGCTGCTGGCGAATCGTTGCGCGAACGGCGCTAAGCCACCGGCCTTGATACCGCCGATACCGTGCGCCATGACCACGACCGGAAGGGGACCGGGCCGGTCGGGCATGTACACCCAGGCATCAAGCTGATCGCCCTCGCCGGCTGGGATCCGCAGCTGGCGACGGACGGCGCAGCCCGTCACGATGTCACCGCGCCCGACGTGATGATCTGTGCGCCCGCGCTGCGGGCCAAGTCGGCGCCGAATAGTGCGCCGGGGGTGAATGCGCCAGGGTCGACCTGACCATCGCTTATCCGTGTGGCGGTGTGTGCGGCGACCCTGGCGGTGAAGCTGTAGCCCTCCCCGGTGCGGAGCCACGCTTCACGATGTGTGCCGTCGGGCCACTCGAGTCGCGCGTACGCCCAGGAGATGTCGCCGGACTTCGCCGGTGGAGTCAACCGGGCACGGTTGACCAGCCGCTGCGCCCCGGCCCGGATTGGCCGCGCGGCTAGCAGAGCTGACAGCACCGGCAGGACCGCGCGCACCGTCCGTCCGCTGGGCACCTCACTGGAGAAGGCCACCACATCGTTAGCCCCTGATGCGCGGCGTGCCGCTTCCAGCTCACCGGTGGGAACCGCGAGGGCCTGGATTGCGGGCAAGTCCGGCAATGGAATCCACGCGTGCTCGGCGCCAAGCCGTGTCCGCACCAGCTGCCCGTCCCGGTAGCGCCGCCCACCATATGCGACGGCATCGATCACACTGGACAGCACGGCCGAGCCCAAGCCGTCCACGGCGGGCATCGCGGCGACCGTGGCGCGGGCTGCGGCGGGTCGGCCGCTGCGCAACTCGATGACGAGCGCCTCGGTGGCGAGCACACCAAAACCCGCTCCGGTGACCAGCGTGACTCCCTCACTTCGTGCGTCGGCATCCATGTTCAGCAGCGCCTGCACCGGCTGCAGCTCGTTAGCCAGATCGACGTAATGGCTCCCTGCCGCCAGGCACGCTCGGGCCAGCGGCGCACTTGTCTCGCCGAACGGGCCGATGGTGTTCACCACGACCGTTGGCTTTTCGGCTGCGATCAGCGCAACCAACTCGGCCGGTCCGGGCGACAGAATCGTACGGTTCTGCCCTCCCAGTGATGCGGCACTTGCGGCCAGCCGGTCGTGGTCACGTCCGATGAGCACCACATCGGCGTCGCCGCCGATCAGTTCAGAAGCGATTGCGCGACCGCCCTTGCCGGTCGCGCCGAGTACCCAGATTGTCTGCATACATTTACGGTACAGTGTGCATCGTTAATACGCAAACGCTATCGTTCTGGTCATCACATGTCAGTTCTTCGAGGCCGCCCACGCAACACTGCCTTAGACACCGCGATCGCGAATGCGACTGAGGCGGTGTTGCTTTCGCATGGGTATTCAGCGGTGAACATCGATCGCGTCGCCAAGCTCGCCGGCACCACCCGCGCGGCGATCTATCGCCGGGCAAAGACTCGCGGCGAGCTCGTTGTCGCGCTGCTGGTGAGCCGTTTCGGGATCGATCCCGCCCCCGACAGCGGTAATTTGCGCGAGGATCTGCGGCTAATACAGGAACTTCAGCGCCACTTTTTCGTCGCCCCCATGGTCCAGGCCGCTTTGGCCGGCGTGCTCAACGATGTCCGAAACGACGGTGAGCTCGGCGAGGTGTTCTACGCGCGCTTCATGGAACCCCGTCGCCGATCGGTGGCCGCAATGCTCGCCCGAGCCGCCGACCGCGACGAGATCGCGCCGCCATCGCAGCCGGGCGTTATCTCCGACCTACTGACCGGCCCGCTGCTGCTTCGCGCAGCGCTACCGCCCATCGGGCCGATCGACGACACGCTCGTGAATGCCACCATCGAGGCCGCGTTGACGGCGTGCGGCGCTGTTGATCACACCGCCGATAGGCCAGCGGCCAAACCAAGCCAGCGAACCCGCTACAAAAAATAAGCTGACCTGGGGAAACGCGGAATTTGGCTGCGCGAAACGACGCCAGAAGACGTAAAACGACTTGCGGATACAGCGAGCGTGTTGATGACATCAACGCTGTGGGCGCACCCGTCAATAGAGCCGCAAACGCGCAAAGCTACCCCGCAGAAGCTGAAGCGGCTCAACAAATTTCATTCCCCAGACGCCTCCGGCGTCAGGGAGCACGCGCTCGGCCAGAAAGCTCTGCCGGATGCGACGCACAGTCATCAACACGAGCAGGCTGACCGCGAGCTTGCTGAGCGCCACCCGACTCGTTCGCTTCCTCCAGGTTGAAGGCGTCGAGCCAGCGCGCCGGCCGAAATGGTAGCCGATGCACAGTGCTGTCACCAGCGCGGAGATAACCGCAAGCGCTGTCATGAAGATCAGCGTCCTTCGTCGCAGTCGCGGGAAGGTCACATGCGAGATACACCTCGGCCAACAAACCAGCAAGCGGCATAAAGCGACGCCGGCGAATCCGCAGCGCAGTGCCGAGCGATGCGGCACGCCGGCCGGCGCGGACTCGCCCGGATGCGCTCGCACCCGCCAAGACCGGTCACCACTTTGCCGGA